>LNFM01008557.1_pt1 | contig 27476 bp, 27 predicted proteins | sample 596031 | NCBI WGS metagenome assembly LNFM01 (sample SAMN04254537, study PRJNA301005) | activated carbon metagenome | isolation source: dual media filters at the Ann Arbor, Michigan drinking water treatment plant | place: USA: Ann Arbor
GCTGGCATCGCCTCGCGAGCTGTTATATCGTTAGGCGCCGCCGGCTTATTGCCGAACAGAGCCAATACCCAACAGAGCTCAACAAGGCCGGCGCATGGAGGAAACGCAATGCATTCACGCAGGACTGTTCTTGCGGGGCTCGGCGCTGCTGCGACCGGCGCTCTCGCTATGCCGGCCATTGTTCGCGCGCAGGCACCGCTCACACTCAACGGCGCCGTCCAGTTCAATGACGATCACGCCTTCACCAAGGCGCTCGTCAAATTCGAGGAACTGGTCAAGCAGTATTACGGCAAGCCAATAAATTTCGTGCTGCACAAGAACTCGTCGCTTGGCCTCGAGAAGCAGTACTTCGAGTACATGGCGCAGGGCAAAGCGGTGGACTACGGCATCGTCTCGCCGGCCCACATGTCGACCTTCTCTCGCGCGGCTCCGTTCATCGACGCGCCATTCCTGTTCCGGGATCTCACGCACTGGAACAAGGTGCTCGATGCCGACCTCCTGAAACCGATCGCCGACGAGATCGCCCAGAAGGCCAACGTCATGCTGATCGGCTACGCCGGCGGTGGGACCCGGAACATTTTCGTCAACAAGCCCGTCGGCTCACTCGAAGAAATCAAGAACCTCAAGGTACGCGTGCAAGGCGCTCCGATCTGGTCGCGGACGTTCCAGGCGGCGGGCATGGCGCCGACGGTGATCGCATACAACGAGGTCTACAACGCCATCCAGAACAACGTCATCTCGGCTGGCGAGAACGAGGCGGCCGGCGTGGAGTCAATGAAGTTCTACGAGGTCGCGCCGAACCTCGCCATGACGCAGCACGCCATCACCATCCGGCCGATCTGCTTCTCCGGCAAGATCTTCGAGACCCTACCGAAGGACCTGCAGGCGGCGGTAATCAAGGCCGGAAAGGAAGCTGGCGCCCATGGCCGGCAGATCGAGTCCTCCGAGGACGAGCAGAAGTTGGTGGCACTCGAGAAGGCCGGCAAGCTGAAGCGCATCCCGTTCAAGGGGCGCGACGAGATGAAGAAGCTGGTGGACCCGGTGATGGCGGCCTACGCCAAGGAGATCGGCGCCGACGGCATCTTCCAAAAGATCGTCGCGATGCAGTAGCTCGCGCGATTGGTGGCGGTCGCTTCGGCGCCGCCACCTTGTCTCCTCACAAATCACAACACCTGCGAGACGACATGAGTGACGTGCCTCCCTCCGCACGGCTGAGCATCTGGCGCCGCTTCACGCAGGCCTACGCCACGCTGCTGTCGTGGCTGCTCGCCTCCTCGATCGCCATCCTGGTGATCCCGGTGAGCCTGCAGATCTTCTCGCGTTACACGGCGCTGATCCCCTCCTACATCTGGACGGAGGAGATGGCGCGCTTCCTGTTCATCTGGACCATCATGATCGGCGCCATGATCGGGGTGCGCGAGTCGACGCATTTCGAGGTGGACGTATGGCCGACACTGCCGCCGCGCGGCGAAGCATTGGTGCGCCTTCTGGGCCGGCTCGGCGTGCTGGTGGCCGCCCTGGTTTTCGTGTGGGCGGGAATTGAGTTCACCAAGTTCGCCTGGCACCGCATCTCGGAGCTGGCGGAGCTGCCGCTGTGGCTGATCCACGTGGCGTGGCCGCTTACGGGCCTGACGTGGCTGGTGTTCCTCGGCGAGCACGTCGTAGATGATTTGAGGATCGTGCTCGGGAGAACGGCATGACCGGGGCTGTACTCTCGCCGGGCCAGGCGGCTCTAATTCTGTTCGGCGTGTTCTTCCTGCTGATGTTCCTGCGCGTGCCCGTGGCGTTCGCACTCGGCCTCGCCTGCCTGCCGATCCTGATCATCGAGCCGCGTCTCGACACGGTGACGCTGATGCAGGAGACCTTCAACGCCTACAACTCGTTCATCCTGTTGGCGGTGCCATTCTTCCTGCTGACCGCCAACCTGATGAACGTCGGCGGCACCACCGACCGCCTCATGAAGCTGTCGCGCACCATGGTCGGGCATTTCCCCGGCAGCCTGGCGCAGATCAACGTGGTGCTGTCGATCTTCTTTGCCGGCATCTCCGGCTCGTCGACGGCGGACGCGGCGAGCCAGTCCAAGATCTTCATCGAGGCACAGACCAGGGAAGGCTACGACCTCTCGTTCTCAGTCGCGATCACCGCCGTGTCGGCGGTTCTGGCGGTGATCATTCCGCCGTCGATTTTGATGATCGTGTGGGGCGGCATTCTCACTGTGTCGATAGGCGCGCTATTTCTGGCCGGCATCCTGCCGGGCCTGCTGATAGGCTTGGCGCAGATGGCGACCGTGCACACCTACGCCAAGGCGCGCGGCTATCCCACCTATCCGCGCTCGACCTGGCGCGAGTTGTTCTGCGCCACGTGGGTGGCGATCCCGGCGCTGATGACGCCCGGCATCATCATCGGCGGCAAGATATTCGGCTGGTTCACGGCGACGGAGTCGGCTTGCATCGCGGTGTTATATGCTGGCGTGCTATCGCTGCTGGTTTACCGCGAGATGGACATGAAGGGGCTTTACGGGGCCTTGCTCGACACCGGCAAGCTCGCTGGCATCGCTCTGTTCTGCGTCGGCACCGCCAGCACGTTCGGATGGTTACTCGCGTACTATAAGATTCCAGAAGCGATACTGACGGGAGTGCAGTCGTGGGGCATGGGCTTTGCCTCGACGGGATTCTTCATCTCCTTTGTATTCTTGGTGGTGGGCTGCTTCCTGGACGCCATTCCAGCGATCATTATCTGCGCGCCGATCCTCGAGCCGCTGGCCCGGGCCGTGGCGATGGACCCGGTGCACTTTGCCATGATCGGCATAGTGTCGTTGGCGTTCGGCTTGGTCACCCCGCCATATGGGCTGTGCCTGATGATCGCCTGCTCCATTGCTGGAATACGCATTCGCGATGCGATCAGGGACACCAGCATCATGCTGATCCCGATGCTACTGGTGCTGGCGCTGGTGATCATCTGGCCGAAGGTGTCGCTGTTCCTGCCGAGCCTTATCTCGCCCGAATTCCTGAGGTGAGTGCGCAGACCTCAGCTACGATTTAGAGCGCTCTCGCGCATCTGGTCGCTCGGCTTGACGTCCTGCGCGCGGCTGTAGATGGCGAGGGCGAGGGCCAGAATGGCGGCAAGCACACCGAACAGCGCTCGATAAGCCATCTCCGAGCGCGCACCACTGGCAAGCGGCTCGAATGCACCAACGACAACACCCGAGACGGTTTGCATGCAGGCGACGCCCAACATCACCGATGTGTTGATGGTCGCCATGCCGCGGCCGATCAGCCGATCCGGGATGATGCTGCGGCCATGCGTCATGACCATGGTGCTGCAGGCACTGAAGTAGCCGACGGCAATGATGACGAAAACCGCCACCCAGACCGGCGGCTGATTCGCGGCTGCCAATACCGCGAGAAGCGCGATCATCGTGAGCGTGCCGCCGACGGCAATCCATTTGCGCGTGTCCAGCAGACGATCCATCGGGCCGAAAGAAAGCATGCCCGCTTGATAAGCGATCACAGCCGCGAACAGGACATTGCCGGCCTGGATGGGGCTCAGGCCATGCACCTCGCGCAGGTACGGCCCGCCCCACAGGCCTTGCACGGTGAAGGTGCAGGCATAGTGGCAAAAGTTGAGCGCCAGAATCGGCCGCAGGCGGGGATTGGCAAGGATTTCGCCCAATCCCAGCAACATCTGGCGCGGCGACTCGGGTGTGCGATCCAGAAAGGGATGGCCTGGCGGGGCATCACGCACGATCAACCAAACGGCAATGGTAGCCAGCGCGGAAAAGACCACGGCCACAGCGAAGACGGCGCGCCATCCGACGGCTTGCGTACCCCAGGCGAGCGGCGTCGTTGCGATCAGATTGCCAACGAGTCCGATCGAGAGAACCAGTGCCGTGATCGTGGAAAAGCGATCTGGCGGGAACCAGCGCGAGATCACCACCATACTGCCGATGAGCATGACGCCGAAGCCGGCGCCGAGGAGCACGCGGCCGGTGAGCAGGATCGGCCACGTCTGCGCCAGCGTGAAGACGATGCCGCCGATGGTGGCGAGGATGAGCATCCCGGTGACCGTGCGGCGCGGTCCGTAGCGGTCGAAGAGGAAACCGCACGGGATCTGCATGGCCGCGAAGCCGAAGAAGAACGCACCTGTGAGGCCGCCGAGCGCTTCCGGCCCGATGCCGAGGTCGCGCATGAGATCGAGGCCGATGGTGACGTTCGACGCGCGGAAGAAGTGGCTGGCGACATAAGCCGTCGCCAACGTCATGACGATGATCAGGCCCCGGCGGTGGGGAAAGATGCGCCGCTCGTCAGAGGGCATTGGCAGGCGTTGACCGCTTATTTGTTGAATGCTTCGGGCGTTTCCGGAGGCGACCCTATGCGGGCTGGGGGGCGAGTTCAAGGATTGAACTGAGGGGCAGCGTTGCAGGGAACGCCACCACCGGAACGGTCCGCATTGGACGACTGCATTGCAGCATCGACCGATCCATCGTCACGGCATCAACACTGAGGGTGCGCGGCTCTCGACCTGGGGTTTCCCCCGATTGAAGGGCGCCCCACCGCGCGCGACTAACATCCGATGTCGCGCGCGGCATGAAGCAGTGCCGCCTGCCTTTGAAAATGAGGAGGGGGCTATGCGTTACCTGGCATTCCTGTTTTTTCTGCTGCTGCCCCTCAGTGCCGAGGCGCAGCAACCTGCCCCCGCTGCGGACAGCTCGAGCCAAAATCTCTTGAAGTCCAGAGAACTCGATGCCCTCGTGGCACCTATCGCGCTTTATCCCGATCCGCTGCTCGCCCAGGTGATGATGGCGGCGGGCTATCCGCTCGAAGTGGTCGAAGCGGAACGCTGGGCCGCGGCGAATAAGGGTCTGACGGGAGATGCCCTGAAAGCCGCGGTGGAAAAGATGCCCTGGGACGAAAGCGTCAAGTCGCTGATCGCGACGCCGTCCGTGCTCGCGATGATGAGCAAGAGGCTCGATTGGACCCAGAAGCTCGGCGACGCCGTCCTGGCTCAGGAGCCTGATGTCATGGACTCCGTGCAGCGTCTGCGCATGAAAGCACAGGCGTCGGACACGTTGAAGTCGACCAAAGAGCAGAACGTAACGGTGAGGCAGGACGGCGGCAGACAGATCGTGGCGATCGAGCCCACGGATCCAGGCACGGTGTTCGTCCCCTTCTACGATCCCAATATCGTCTTCGGTACATGGCCCTATCCGGACTACCCCCCGTACTACTACCCCGACGACTGGTATCTGCCTGGCGCCATCATCGGGACCGGCCTTGCCTTCGGCGCCGGCTACGCTCTGTGGCGGTGGGCCAATGGCGGTCACTGGTGGGGCAACATCAACTGGAACAAGAACAACATCGATATCAATCGGGGCAACCGCGTGGAGCAATGGCGGCACAATCCCGCTCACCGACGAGGCGTTGCCTACAACAACCCGAACGTCAGACAGCAGTTCGCCGGGGCTGCCACCCGCCCCCCAGGCAAGGGGCTCGATGGCCGCGGACGCGATGGAAAGCAGGTCGTCAATCCAAAGGCTGGTGGCAAGCAGGCTGGAGGGCCGAAGGGCGGTGGAAAGCAGGCCGGAGGTCCGAAAGCGGGCAGCAAGCAAGCCGGCGGCCCCAAGGGAGGCGGCAAGCAAGCTGGTGCCAAGCAACGACCAGCACAGAAGACTGCTCAGGGTAAGCGGCCAGCGCAAGGCAAGCAGGCGCAGGCTCGGCGTTCAACACCGCAGCGTTCTGCACAGCGCCCGCAGCAGAGAGCTTCGCAAGCACAGCGCGGTGGCGGGCAGAGGAGCGTTGCGCGTGTGAGCCGTCAGCAGAGCTTTGCGCCTCGCGGCGGTGGCGGCCGGAGCTTTGGAGGAGGAGGTCGCGGTGGCGGCCGTGGTGGCGGCGGCGGACGTCGTTCCGACATCCGGGTCAAGCACGACATCGCACTGCTCGGCCATCTCGAGAACGGAATAGGCTGGTATCGCTTTGCCTACGTCGGCGGCACACGGACATACGTCGGCGTCATGGCGCAGGAAGTACAGCGCATTGCGCCTGAAGCGGTCGTGCGCGATCCAGATGGCATCTTGCGCGTCGACTACGACAAGCTCGGGGTGAAGTTCCAGCCCTACAATCAGTGGCTCGCATCGGGTGCGCAGATACCAGGCGCAGCGCGCATTTATCGTCGGGCCCACTGAATTTCGGCGCGCGTAGGCGACGCAGCGATGTGGGGCCTATGCGGAGGTACCGACGACCTGCGGCGGCGCCGTAAGCTCGTAGATGAACCCATCATTCCCGAAATGCCTCCGCGCGTCGCCGCTGAATGATGTTGCGACGAACCGCATCAACACCCTGGTACCAAAACCCTCGCGCGACGGCTTCTCTGCGTACGAGATGCCTGTCTCCTGCCACCTGAAGCTGAAGACTGCGGGATCCCAGGTCACGGTGATCGCCCCATCGGGATGCGACAGGGCGCCATACTTGATAGCGTTCGTGATGAGCTCGTTGAGTGCCAGTGCCAAGGCAATCGCCAGCTTCGAGTTCAAGCGGAGATCCGGCCCCGAGATCTTCATCCGGTCGTGAAGCTGAGGGTGCGGGGCCAGGGCCTGGTCCAGCAGCTCCTGAATGCTCGCTTCGCCTTCCCCGTCTGCGAGGAGGAGCGATTGGTTACGGCTCAACGCGGACAAGCGCTGCGCAATGCTCGCACGTGCATCCTCAATATCTCTCGCGTGACGCAGCGACATCGAGGCAACGGCCGAAACCATCGTCAACAGGTTACGCATCCGATGCGCCAACTCAGCATTCACGACGCTGAGCCGCTCCTGCGCCAGGACGGTATCCGTCGTCTCGATGACGGTGTCCATCATACCGCAGACTTCACCCTCCTCGGCGCGAATGGGGCTGTAGCAGAACGTGAAGTAGGCCTGCTCCGGATATCCATGCCGATTAATCACAAGAGGGAAATTCTCGATGAAGGTCGCTTCGCCGGCGTAGGCCTTGTCGACCATGGGCTTCAGCTCAGGCCAAGCCTCCTGCCAGACGTCGCAGAAGGACCGCCCGATGGCTGGCGGCTTTTCGCCGAGAATGGGTTTGAAGGCATCGTTGTGGAAGGTAATGAACTGCGGGCCCCAAACGATTGCCTTGGGGAAACGAGAGATGAGCATCATGCTCAGCGCTGTCTTGAGCGACTGTGGCCATCGATCCATTGGGCCGAGGGGCGAGCCGGCCCAGTCGAATTCAGCGATTGCTGCCGCTGCCCACCCGCCGCCGGTCAGAAACGCTGGCAGATTATCCAAGTATTCCTCCGCGACCTCCCCGACGGGAGTCGTCAGTCCAGGCGAGACGCTCTCCGACGCACACGGACCTCTCTCGGCGGCTCTTAAGCGGTAGCTCGCGCACCCGCAATCTCATTTGTTGCAGATGCGTGCGACGGATTGGCGGATGGTTAAGGGCGCAAGCGCGAGGGGTGGCCGTTGCTGCGTCGGGCTACTTCTTGACCTCGATCCGCGCGGCCATATCCGGCACCAGCGTCACGCGGTACGTGGCGTTCTCGCAGGTCAGCGTCCAGACCGCTTCGTGGGGCCGCGATGCCAGCATATCCCGCTCTGCCCGGCGCGGCTCATTGCACGTATGGCCCTGCATCCGGACCTGGGCCGCAATGATGGACATGGGCGTGTCCTGGGCGAGGGCCGTGCCTGCCGCGACCAGGCAAAGAGCAGCACCCCCTACGCACATTCCAGCGTCCCGGAGGCGGCTGGCATCAGCAAACCTTCCGACTTCATCGTTACTGGCCATGGGAAACTCCGACAGAGGCCTCCAGCAGCATGAGGCTGCACGATGGGCGGTCCTCTCTGCCAGGACAATCGGGGGGAATGACTAAGAGCGAGTGGATTGCCACGCGTAAGTGGGGCAGATGGCCATGGACCATGATCGGAGCGAAATCCGACGGCCACATTCCTTCAACCTTCTCCCGCTAGGGCGTAGATGACCGCGCGCGAACACGCGCCAACGCCCACCGAGGAGGACCCCGCCCCGTGCCGCAATCGATCACGACCTTCCTCATGTTCTCCGGCCGGGCGGAGGAGGCCATGCGCTTCTACACGTCGCTATTTCCGAACTCCCAGATCCTGCAGATGAACACGTACGGCCCCGAGGGGCCGGGCAAGGAGGGGAGCGTCATCCACGCAATCTTCACGCTGAATGGCGTGCCCATCATGGCGTCGGACAGCCCGGTCCAGCACGCCTTCAGCTTCACGCCCTCGACGTCGTTCTTCGTGCAGTGCACGGACGCGGCCGAGTTCGAGCGCGCGTTCGCGGCGCTCTCGGAGGAGGGCATGGTGCTCATGCCGCCGAACAACTACGGCTTCTCGACCCGCTTTGCCTGGTGCAACGACCGCTTCGGCGTGTCGTGGCAGCTCAACGTGCCGTAGCGGATTTGCTTGGTGGAGGCCTGCGACATCGGGAATCATTGTCGACGCGGGACTTTCTCTGGCTTTTGACGCGGCCGAGCGCTGTCGTTGGGGCTCGGGCCTCGCCACATCACCCTCCGTCTTCCCCAAATGATCGGATCTGCCATGACACGGCACTTGAGCATTACGCTTCCGCGCCTGATCCTCGGCGCGCTGTTCTTGCTGAGCGCTGTCGATGGCTTCTATTTCATCTTCACGGGTGGCCGCATCATTCATCCGCCGACGTCAGCGCGCGGCGAAGAATTCGAAAGGGCGCTGATTGCCTCGGGCTTCTTCTGGCCGCTCCTGAAGACGGTCAACCTCGTCGGCGCGCTATGCCTGCTGACGAACCGCGCGCCGGCCTTCGGCTTTGCGCTGATCCTGCCGGTCATCACGGTGATCGTGCTCTTCCACCTTTTTCTCAACCCGCAAGGCCTGCCGATGGCAGCCATCCTCGTCGTCTGCAGCCTGCTGCTGCTCCGGGCGTACTGGCCGCAGTATTCGGGGCTGTTCGAGCCTGAGCGGGCGTGAGTCTGCTTGTCGGATGGTCCGAGGCAAGCGCACCGTGAACGCCACTCGGCTCGATGCGGCGAGATACCGCGAGGCATTAACCAATTTCGTATTGAGTCTCTGCATATAGAGCACGGTTTGCCGTCCGTATGTGCATACTCCCTTACAACAAATTGCTTGAGATCAAGAAGCCGTCGAGACGATTGCCTACCCGTTGGGGGCCGAACTTTCTTGGCGTGAGCGAGTACGCATAGTGCGCTGTCCGCTCGCAGAGCGGAGGAGTAGATGGTCCAATCCAACCTCGACATTTCGAGACAACTGCTGCGTGGTGTCGCTAACTTCGAGGCTGACGCTGCAGGCTCGCGGCAAATTTGTGGGATCGACGAATGCGATGAGCTGCTGCGACTTGCAATCCAGGTCGGAGGCATTGGTATCTATGAGACCGACTTCGATCGCGATCTTTCGCGGTTCTCGCCGGAACTCTGCGCCATCCTTGGATTGCCCGTCGGCTCGGAGATGACTTATCGAGAAGCTACCCACCTCTATTTCGGACCCGATCGGGCCGCGGCTATTGCTCGCGCCGAAGCTGCCGTTCATGCCAATGAGAGGGGAAGATGGAGTAGCTTGCATCGCATTGAGCGCAGCGATGGAGCGGTACGTTGGATCTCATTGGAGGGCAAGCGCACGTATCGCGATACGCCTCAGGGCCCTCAGCCCGTCCGTTCGATCGGCACGGTAATCGATGTCACTCATGTCGCTGAGGTAGAGGAGGCTCTAAGGGAGAACGAGCGGCGGCTGCGGCTCGCGCTGGATGCCGCGCGAATGGGAACATTCGAGGTCGATCTTGCCGGCACCCAGGCTGTCATCGACGCTCAGGAAGCTCGTCTGCTCGGGCTTCCTGAGGATACGCGGATCGTTTCCGTCGATGAGCTGCGAAAGCGCGTGCCCGTCGAGGACCTGCAGGCGAGCGACATCAAGAAGAAGCAACTGACTGAGAATGAAGAGGCCTATCAGCACGAGTTCCGTCTGCGTTTGCCTAGTGGTGGCGAGCGCTGGCTCAGCGCGCACGCCGATGTCAGGTCAAACCGCATCTTCGGGATCAACTTCGACGTCACCGAGCGCAAACACGCCGAGGCCGAGCTCCGGGCAAGCGAGGAACGGCTGCGCATTGCCACGAGCGGAGCCGCCCTGGGGATCTTCGAGTGGCATCCTCTGACCGACCATGTGGTCTGGGAAAACGACCGCATGTACGAGATATTTGGGCGCACGCGCGCGGACGGGCCTGTGAACAACGAGCAGTTCGTCAGTCACTACCTGCACCCCGATGATGTCGAAATGTTTGAGGCCCAATTGCAGACTGCACTTCGCACGGGTGGCACACTTCATGCGGTCTGCCGGATCAAGTGGTGGGACGGGTCGCATCGCTGGCTGCAGATCGATGCTAAATCGGATACCCCGACAGCTCAGGAGCGGCAGCGCCTAGTGGGCGTGATTGCCGACATCACCGAGCGCAAAAGATTGGAGCAGGAGACGAAGGATCTGTCGAAGCTCCTCGTCAATGTGCAGGAAGAGGAACGAGAGCGCCTTGCGCAGGAGCTGCACGACTCGACGGCGCAGCCTCTCGTGGCCGCGAACCTGGAGCTTACGTGCCTGAGGCGCCAAGCCGAGTTGGCTGGCTGCGAGGGCAAACAGTTCGACCAAATGAAGACCAGCCTCCAAGAGGCCATGAAGGAAATACGTACGTTCAGCTACCTGATGCATCCACCCGCCCTGCGGTCGGCGGGCTTGAATTCCACGATCAAGGATTACGTGGCGGGCTTCAGCAACCGTACGAACATCGATGTGCGTGCGCGTCTCAACCCAACTCTCGACGGGCTGCCATTCGAAATGCAACGTACGTTTCTTCGCATTGCCCAAGAGGCGTTGGCGAACGTCCACCGCCACGCTGGAGCCTCGCACGTAAATCTCGATTTCCGGTGCGTCGCGGATCGCGTCCACCTGATCGTCAAGGACGATGGCCGGGGAAACACGCCCCCCAACGAACGAGCAAAGTTCGGCTCGGGACGCGGGGTTAGCGGCATGACCGCGCGCGCTCACCAGTTCGGGGGCGTGCTTCGAATGCGTACCGGCTCTCGCGGCACGACCCTCCACGTTGTCGTCCCAGCACAGACCACGAGCGGCAGCGCCTATCGTCACTCCCAATAGCAGCGGACTGCTACGTCTGTGGCGGCGGCCTGCGAATGTCGAGACTGACCCATACCAGCCCTTGCTGCCCCCTTTGCCCCATCTCCCTTGACCCTATAAAAGACGGGGGTCCGGGGGTGTTCCCCGGTCGGGGTTGCAGGGGCCAGCCCCTGCTCGCGCCGCAGGCGCGACCCGCCTCCGCTGAGCCACCCTCCAACCGGCGCGAACCATGCCTTCTCTGCTCGTCCGCGCCGGTCGTCTGTCCCTCCTGCTGACGGTGTTCCTGATGACCGCAACTCTCGCACGCGCCGGCAGCCACGACGATCTCGCCGTGACCGTCACCAACGGCTCGGAGCCGGTGCTGTGCGCGGAGAAGGACAACATCTCGATCGACTTCACGTCGGACACGGTGCGCAGCTTCCGCATCGAGGCGGCGCATCCTGCCTACATCACGTCCATCCAGCGCGACAGCTTCGAGGCGGACTGGACGGACTGCGACATGAGCGGCGATCCCGTGCACACGAGCGACGTGAAGGTGCCGACACGCAAGACCATCTACGAGGAGCCGGACATCTGGCTCGTCGGCTGGACCATGCCGACTTTCTGGCGCCCCTCGACGGCGACCGTGCGGATCGGCGACCGCGTGGAGAAGGGTCTGCACCTCGTGCAGGTGTGGATGATCCGGCCCATGGGCGGCGAGGAGGTGCTCGTCTTCTACCCGCAGGACGGGTACTGGCGAATGCGGCCCATGGCGCCGGCCGGGATGGCGCCGACGGCGTTCGGTTCGTCCATGCTGATTGGGCCGATCGAGGTGGACGGGCGCCCTATCGTGCGGATCAGGGAGATCGCCTTCGATCCCAAGGCGCGCACGTTCACGCTGCAATTCGCGCTCGGCGGGTCGGCGACGATCCGCCTCGCGCATATCGACCAGAACCGGCAGACGCTTGAAGTCGCGCTGGACAAACCCATATCCGAAAGGCCCTTCGCCGGCCTGCGCTCCATGTACGTAACGGAGTTCAACAACGACGTCGCCAGGATCGCGGTACGCGAGCCTGGCGCCAAAGGTTGGCGCGAGAGCCCGATCCTGGACTTCCGGACATCTACTGCCAGTGCCGTGTGGATGGGGCGCACCACCATCTCGCGACATAATACATCGTCCCCGGATATCGTACTGAACGGGTTCTCCGCGACGCCCCGTCCGTAGTAAGGTCGGGCTGGAAAGTGGCGCCCCTAACCGCCCGGCCGAGCCCATCATGAGCAAGTCACCACGCAAATCCGCCCCCGCGGCGGTCAAATCCCCGTTTGAGCCCAAGTCTCCTGGGTCCAAGGCTGGGCAGCCTGTCGCAACAACGGCAAGTCTGATGAAGACGATCCACGTTCGCGGCGCGCGCGAGCACAACCTGAAGAACGTTGACCTCGAGATCCCCCGGGATGCGCTGGTCGTGTTCACGGGGCTGTCGGGCTCGGGAAAATCGTCGCTGGCGTTCGATACGATCTATGCCGAGGGCCAGCGCCGCTATGTCGAGAGCCTCTCGGCCTACGCGCGCCAGTTCCTCGAGATGATGCAGAAGCCGGATGTGGACCACATCGACGGGCTCTCGCCGGCCATCTCTATCGAGCAGAAGACGACCTCGCGCAATCCGCGCTCGACGGTCGGCACGGTGACGGAGATCTACGACTACCTGCGCCTGCTGTTCGCGCGCGTCGGCGTGCCGTACTCGCCGGCAACGGGCCTGCCCATCGAGAGCCAGACGATCACGCAGATGGTCGATCGCGTGATGGCGCTCGCCGAGGGCACTCGGCTCTATCTGCTGGCGCCGGTCGTGCGCGGGAGGAAGGGCGAGTTCCGCAAGGAGCTGGCCGAGTGGCAGAAGCGCGGCTTCCAGCGCGTGAAGATCAACGGCACGTTCTACGAGATCGCGGACGCGCCGAAGCTCGACAAGAAATACAAGCACGACATCGACGTCGTGATCGACCGGCTCGTCGTGCGCAGAGATATCGCGACGCGCCTCGCGGATAGCTTCGAGACGGCGCTCGCACTCGCCGACGGCATCGCGCTCATCGAGTTCGCGGACAAGCCGCTGCCGAAATCCGAAACAGAGGGCGCCAACAAGTCCAAGAACGATACGCACGAGCGTACGGTCTTCTCGCAGCGCTTCGCCTGTCCCGTATCCGGCTTCACGATCGAGGAGATCGAGCCGCGGCTCTTCTCGTTCAACGCACCGGCCGGCGCCTGCCCGACCTGCGATGGCCTCGGCACGGAACTCAAGTTTGAGCCCGATCTGGTCGTGCCGGATCGCTCCATCTCGGTCGGCGATGGCGCCATCTGGCCGTGGGCGCGCAGCGGCAGCACGTCGCCCTACTACGAGCAGACGCAGCGCGCGCTCGCCAAGCACTACAAGTTCGACCTCGCGACGCCGTGGGAGAAACTGCCGCGCAAGATCCAGGACGCGATCCTGTTCGGCTCGGACGGCGAGGAGATCACCTTCACGTACGAGGATGGGCTACGCACGTACAAGACCGTGAAGGCCTTCGAAGGCGTGATCCCGAATATCGAGCGGCGCTGGCGCGAGACGGACAGCGACTGGGTACGCGAGGAGCTGTCGCGCTACCAGGGTTCGCACCCGTGCCAAGCGTGCGGCGGCTATCGCTTGAAGCCGCAGGCGCTCGCGGTAAAGGTCGGCGGCAAGCATATCGGCGAGGTGACCGAGCTCTCCATTCGCACCGCGAACGACTGGTTCGCCGATGTTCCGAAGACATTCACGCCTCAGCAGACAGAAATCGCGACACGCATTCTCAAGGAAATCCGCGACCGCCTGAAATTCCTGAATGACGTGGGGCTCGATTATCTCACGCTCGCGCGCGGCTCGGGCTCGCTCTCGGGAGGCGAGAGCCAGCGCATTCGTCTCGCTTCGCAGATCGGCTCGGGCTTGACCGGCGTGCTCTACGTGCTCGACGAGCCGTCCATCGGCTTGCATCAGCGCGACAACGCGCGCCTGCTCGAAACGCTGAAGCGCCTGCGCGACCTCGGCAATACCGTGCTCGTCGTCGAGCACGACGAGGATGCGATCCTGCACGCGGATTACGTCGTCGACATCGGCCCGGGCGCCGGCGTGCACGGCGGACAGATCATCGCGCACGGCACGCCCGCCGAAGTCATGGCGACGCCGGGCAGCCTCACGGCGGAATACCTCACGGGCGCCCGCGAGATCGCGATGCCGGCGCAGCGGCGCAAGATCGATCCCAAGCGCAAGCTCAAGGTCGTGCGGGCGCGCGCGAACAACCTGAAGGACGTCACCGCCGAAATTCCGCTCGGCGTGCTGACGTGCGTTACTGGCGTCTCGGGCGGCGGCAAGTCGACCTTCCTCATCGACACGGTCTACAAGGCCGCGGCGCGCAAGCTCAATGGCGCGCGCGAGGCACCGGGCGCGCACGATCGCATCGAAGGCCTCGAGTTGCTCGACAAGGTCATCGATATCGACCAGTCGCCGATCGGGCGCACGCCGCGCTCGAATCCCGCGACGTACACGGGCGCCTTCACGCCCATCCGCGAGTGGTTCGCGAACCTGCCAGAGGCCAAGGCGCGCGGCTATGGCCCGGGGCGCTTCTCGTTCAACGTCAAGGGCGGGCGCTGCGAAGCCTGCCAGGGCGATGGCGTGATCAAGATCGAGATGCACTTCCTGCCGGACGTCTACGTCACGTGCGACCAGTGCAAGGGCAAGCGCTACAATCGCGAGACGCTGGAAATTCACTTCCGCGAGAAGTCCATCGCGGACGTGCTCGACATGACCGTCGAGGAAGGCGTCGGCTTCTTCAAGGCCGTGCCGGCCATCCGCGACAAGCTCGAAACGCTTTTCCGCGTTGGCCTCGGCTACATCAAGATCGGCCAGCAGGCGACGACGCTCTCGGGCGGCGAAGCCCAGCGCATCAAGCTCGCGAAGGAGCTGTCACGCCGCGCGACCGGCCGCACGCTCTACATTCTCGACGAGCCGACGACCGGCCTGCACTTCCACGATGTGGCGAAACTGCTCGAGGTGCTGCACCAGCTGGCCGACGCGGGCAATACGCTCGCCGTCATCGAGCACAATCTGGAAGTCATCAAGACGGCCGACTGGGTGATCGACCTCGGCCCCGAAGGCGGCGACGGCGGTGGCGAGATCGTCGCCGAAGGCACGCCCGAGGACGTCGCGCGCGTCAAGGAGAGCTACACGGGGCAGTTCCTGAAGGAGCTGCTCGCCCGCCGCTCGAAGGGTAAGACAGGATGTGCACTGCCGTCATCCAAAGTTTATAGTTTTCGCTTGTTTTTCGCGGCTCTTGGCTTTCATCACCAACGACAATTGGGGGGAGGCTGCAATGTTTCATCAGAAGACCGTTTTTGTTGTAGGGGCTGGAGCGAGCGCGGAAGCCAATTTGCCAACCGGCAAGGTATTGGCTCCTCGAATATCGGCTTTGCTTAGCATTCCAAGTGATTGGGCGTTGATAGGGGAAGAACACAGGACGTTTGCGGAGGCTCTCGAAGCTCACTGTCACGAGAGTAATGATCTTGCGGCCCACTTAGAAGCGTCGCGCATCATTGCACAGGGGCTTCAAACCGCCGATTCAATTGATGATTTCGTTGACACGTTTCGAAATAACAAACGGATCGCCGCTGTCGCGAAGGCCGCAATCATTCACACGATCCTCAATGCCGAGCGCGACAGTTTGCTGTCCACAAGACAGTCCCCTCCCAGTGCGTCCGGCCCTCTCTCTCGGCTTCATGACAAATGGTATCCCGCTTTTGGGAAGATGGTAGTTGCCCAAGTTGCCGTTGATGAGTTGGACAGACTCTTCGAGAATCTTACGATCGTATGCTTCAACTATGATCGGTGCATTGAAGAGTTTCTCGGCCACTGGCTGACAGCAAGGTATGCGACTAGTCTCGAAACCAGTCGTGAACTCATCTCGCGACTAGCCATTGTTCGTCCTTACGGACAAGTAGCGCCGTTGCACGATGTTGCATTTGGCGACACTGGCCAGCTCTCGCGGTCCTTCGCCCTTAGCAGGAACATCAATACTTTTACTGAGCAGATCAGCGATCATGCCGCCATAGCCACCATCAAAGATGTCATGGCAGACGCAGTGACGATCATTTTCCTAGGCTTTGGGTTTCACCGGCAGAACATGGATTTATTGAAGCCTGACCGACCGACCCGGGTCAGCCGCATACTCGCGTCAGGCCGTGGCCTCTCACCGCCCAACGCGGCTACCATTGAGCGTGAACTTCAACAATTGTTCGGCCAGCAAGAGAACTCCCAATCCCCGCCAGCGAAAGTCGACTTCAATAGTAGCTGCCACACACTGTTCGACAAGTACGGCCGCTCGATGAACCCAATTGCCTAACCCCTCCCCCACGCCGCGTGCGGTCCAAGCCAGAGGCTTGGCGCTGAAGCGCGGCGCGCGCACGCACGCCGACCGCACAAGGCGTGGGGGAGTTGTCGGGCGCTCGGCTGTGTCACAGAGGAGAGCGTCGATCGCGCCTGCGGCGCGACGGGGACCAGTCCCCGAACCCCTGCCGGAAGGGACACCCTTCCGGACCATCCCGCCTTTATGAGCCGCTGATAAACTGCGCTCCGACACCATCAGCAGATCGGAGAGCCGCGTGGTTCAGGGCCTCAGCCATATGACGTTCATCGTTCGCGATCTCGATCGCATGGAAGCGATCCTCACGACCGTGCTCGATGCGCGGAAGGTCTACGACAGCGGCGAGCAGACGTTCTCGCTCTCGAAGGAACGCTTCTTCCTCGTCGGCGATGACGCCGATCCGATCTGGATTGCCACCATGGAAGGCGAGCCGCTGCCGACGCGCACGTATAATCACGTCGCCTTCAAGATTGCCGACGCCGACTACGAGACGTACCTGCAGCGCGTCCGCCAACTTCACCTCGAAGTCCGCGAGGGGCGCTCGCGCGTGCCGGGCGAAGGGCAGTCGATCTACTTCTACGACGACGACAATCACATGTTCGAGCTGCACACGGGCACGCTCGACGAGCGCCTCAAGCGCTACGCCAAGGGGCGTTAGCTCCCGAGCGCTCCGCAAACTCCAAGTCTAAAAAAGGAGGGGGTTCGGGGTCTCCCCGAGCGGGCGTGGGCGGCAGCCCACTCGCGTCGAAGACGCGACTGACGGATGCCCGCAGACCACTGCCGCCACTCGCACACTATGCTACCGTCCCACCGGGCCGACCTCAGCGGGAATCACATCAGTCCATGAGCACTCCAGGCATTCTCATCAACATCGACGTCGACGATCTCGCGCGTGCGACTGCGTTCTACACGACGCTGCTCGATCTGAAGGTCGGGCGGCGGTTCGGCGATGGCGGCGTCGAGCTGATCGGCGGCGCGGCGCCGTTCTACCTGCTGGTGAAGAAAGCGGGGACGGTCGCCAGCTCCACGACCGGCGAGGCGCGGCGCTACACGCGGCACTGGACGCCCGTGCATCTCGACTTCGTTGTCGATGATGTCGATGCGGTCGTCGCGAAAGCGGTCGCTGCGGGCGCGACGATCGATGATCCGGCGGAGTCGCATTCCTGGGGCCGGATTGCCCATCTTGCCGATCCGTTCGGCCACGGGTTCTGCCTCATTCAGTTCCTCGGAAGAGGCTACGACGAGATCGCCTCCAGCTAGGGACTTCCATGCGTATTCAACGGGCTTCGATTGCCGCTGCAGTCACCATCTACTTCGCTCTCGGCACTGGCTCCGTCTCCGCGCAGGCCTATGTCGGCACGTGGGGCACGAACGCGGCGCAATGCCGGGTCGACCAGAGCCGGCAGAATGCGCCGCTCGTGCTCGGGCGCAGCCGTTATGATCAGCACGAGGCGCACTGCACATTCAGCAGGGTGCGCAAGACGGCCGCCTCATCGTGGCAGATCGAAGCGCGATGTCGTGTGGAGGGCGACCGCCAGTCGCACACGTTCAACATTTCCGTCGAGGGCAATAGCCTGACGCTCGCCGATCGCTACGGCTCGCGCAGGCTCGTGAGGTGCAAATAGGCGCGGCTTAAGCGCCCGCGCCGGACTTCTGACGGCCGATTTCGAGATCGAATTGCTCGAGTAGGTTGCCGGTCGGCGGCACCTCGCGGCTCATGCGCATGAAAGCCTCGAGACGAAGCGTGTCCTCGCAGCTGTCGAGCCGGTAGATGAGGTCATCCTTGATCTCGAAGACGAGCCGCCGCGAGCCTTCGATGATGTTGCCGGTCTCGCGATGCCGATAGCGAAAATTCACCTGGGCACGGACGATATGGTTCTCGACGCCGACGATCGTAGGCTCGTAGTGAAGGTAATCGAACACAGCGAGCATCGCATACCCGAGGTCGCGGCACCCATCTGGGCCACGGTAGTTGCCGGCGAGCGGAGAGGCGTCGCGCCCATTGTGAATTGTATAGATGACCTCGGGATGGACGTGTGCCACTGCCATCTCGAGATCCTGCACACTCCAGCAGGCGAAAAACGAGGCAACAACCGACCTACTGTCCATTCCCCGTCCCCCCCCGGCCTTCCGCCGCCCTGCCGACGTGCAGCAGGAGTAAGCATTCTTTTTCTAGGCCGAGTTCTAGGTCAAGCCTTGCGTCACGCGCTTCGGCAGCACTGGCGTCTCCGCAAGCATATTGTTCGCGAGACGGTACTTCGTCAGTTTCATGAAGGCCTCGACAAGTTTCGCATCGTGGTAGCCGTCGATGCGGACGATGAGCCCGCCCTTCACTTTGAAGACGAGGCGACGCGTGCCTTCGAGGATACCGCCCGTGAGCCTGTGCCGGTACTTGAAGCGCACCTGTGTTCTCACCGTGCGCCCTCGCGCGCTGAGAATAGTGGGCTCGTAGGCCAGATAGTCGAAATCCTCGAGTATGGAGAACAGCACGTCCCTGCAGGCATCGACGCCGTACCGTTCACCACCGAAGGGGAGATTGCTTGTCGCGGCGTGTATCTTATAGACGATGCTATCGTGCAGAAGCGCACACGCTCTCTCGACGTCCTGAGCTACCCTGAATGCAAGGAAGGCCTCAACAACCTCACGGCTGCTCATAATCTCGTCCCCACGTGCCTTCCCCCCAAAATTGAACGTACAATAATCCGCCCAATTATCAACCGCTTCGTCGTCGCAGTCGTGAAGGTGCAAGACGCCGAAAGCACGATATCGGGCGCCTCGCAGACGTGGCGGCCGAGCGCTATCGCATGGCCGCTATAGTTATGCGAAATCAAATAATTGGGATCTGTGGCGCTGCCTGTTTTGGCAGCAGCCCCTCGAGACGCGGATCGCGGTAACATTCGATCCCACGCGCGTACGGAACAAAGCCGGAGCGGATATAGAACGCAAGCGCATCAGGGTGATCATTGGTGCACGTGTGAACCCAGAAGCGGGAAATTCGTGGCGTCCTGCCCCACGCCCGCTCGATGGCTCTGTTCATCAGGAACCGGCCCGCGCCGACCCCTATCGCCTCCGGCACCACCCCGAAAAAGGCGAGCTCGCACTCGGCCTCGGCGCGGAAATCTAGTTGCAGTAGCCCAATCTCGTCAGTGCCGGCGCAGAGCGTGTAGGTCTCCATGGCCTCCGACGAGAGCAAAGCGCCCAGATCCGCGGCACTGCGGCGAAGCTGGGAGCCCCAAAGCCACGGCTCGCCGACCATGCGGAAGAGGCGGAGGAACTCCGCGACATCGGCTGGCATCCGCTTCAGCGAAAGCCCTGCAGCAGTATCAGCACGCAACAGCGGCGGCGCGTGCATCTCGAGATAGGTCACGACCTCGGCTACCCAGCCGGACGGCAGCATCTGGAGCGGCGGCGGTGTCGCGCTGGCGTGTGATGACATGAGCGGCCCCTCAGCGGATCGTCACCGGCAGCAGGCCGGCGCACGGACGATATCGTGGGTGCCCTAGCAGGCCGTCAAGTCGGCATCCTGCCGCCGCAGTGTCGGCAGACAGACTCCTTTCCGCTTAAGGCTTGTCACATGCCTTGTCACAAACCTTCGGTTCGAGCGTCGATTCCGGCGCCTTCGGAGATGCGGGCGGCCCGCTGATACGTGGCGGCGCTACGATATCGTTCGCCGCCTCGCGCTGACGCACGAGCCGCATGAATGTCTCGACGAGCCCTTCGTCGAGATACTCGTCGCATCGGGTCATCAGGCCGTCCTTCACCGTGAAGATGGTTCGCATCGAACCTTCGAGGTTCTCGCCCGTTCGCCGATGGTGCAGCTTGAATTGGGTCTGCACGCGCACGACCTCGCCGCTGAAGCCGACGATCCGCTGGTCGAACCTCAGATAGTCGAACATCTCCAGCATCATGTGGAGCGTGGCGCGGACGGCGTCCTTGCCCTCCGAGGCACCAGCGAAGGGCACTGCCTGCTCCGAGATGTGCAGCGCATAGACGACATCGTCACTACAGCGCGAAATTGTCGTCTCCACATCCTGGGCACTCCAGGCCTTGATAACCGCTTCAATAACAGATCGCGCATTCATTCAAAATCTCCGCAATACAATAGCCTACTACTCGCAATCCTCCTCGTCGGGCATCTTGGAGCTCACCTGGAGCGGCCGTCCGGCACCCGTCTTCGCAATACGTTTCGGGATTTCCGGCGGCAGCACGATGTCGTTCTCGGCTTCACGTTGCCGGGTGAGACGCATGAATGCCTCGACCTTGCCGCGATCGACGTATTCCTCGCAGCGAACGATCAGGCCATCCCGAACCGTGAAAATGGTCCGAAACGTGCCCGCGATCTCCTCCCCCGTGCGACGATGGAGATATCTGTGGCGGGTTTGGACGCGTACAATCGCGCCCTGCACATCCATGATGACGGGCTCGTACTCCAAATAGTCGAACGCCTTGATGAGTTCATAGAAGGCGGCCTTCATCGCCTCCCGCCCGTGAGCAACCCCCGCAAATGGGGCCAACTCCTCATCGAAATGCAGCGCATACACAACGTCCTCGGCCACGTACGCAAACGTGGACTCCACATCCTGGGCTCTCCATACTTCCAGCGCCGCAGCAACAACATCACGCGAGTTCATTCAACCAATTGCTCCAAACACGGATCATCACAGACTGAACCTAGTATGACGTTCGCTTTTGTCAAACTTCCGGCCAAACGCCCGTGTGAGGCGGCGCTATGCGGCATCCTGGACATGCGGTATCACCGCAGCTGGGACTGCAGATCTCGACCAAGAGCACAGAGGAGTGACGCCATGGATCTCGGCATCAAGGGCAGGACGGCCATTGTCTGCGCGGCCTCGAAGGGCCTCGGAAAGGGCACGGCGCTGGCACTCGCGCAGGAGGGCGTGAACCTCTTCATCACGGCTCGCACCAAGGCCGATATCGAGGCCGCCGCCGACGAGATCAGCAAGGCGACGGGCGTCAAGGTCACAGCGATCGCGGGCGACATCACTACCGAGGAAGGCCGCAAGGCGGTGCTCGCCGCTTGCCCGAACCCCGACATCCTGATCAACAATGCGGGCGGCCCGCCGCCGGGCGATTTCAAGGACTTCACGCTCGATGACTGGCGCAAGGCCGTCGAGTGGAACATGATCACGCCGATCGCGCTGATCAAAGCCACCGTCTACGGCATGATGGATCGCGGCTTCGGCCGCATCGTCAACATTACCTCGCAGTCCGTGAAGGCGCCGATCGCCTCGCTCGAGCTCTCCAACGGCGCCCGTACGGGCCTTACCGGTGCCATCGCGGTCATCGCACGCAAGGCCGTTCGCAAGAACGTGACGATCAACAATATCCTGCCCGGTCCCTTCGACACGGATCGCCTGCGCGGCTCGACAAAGAAGTACGCAGAGATGAAGGGCGTCTCGGTCGAGCAGGCGCTGGAGGAACGCAAGACCACAAATCCTGCCGGCCGCTTCGGCAATACGGAGGAGTTCGGCGCGGCAGCCGCGTTCCTCTGCTCGAAGCACGCAGGCTACATCACCGGCCAAAACCTGCTCCTCGACGGCGGCAGCTTCCCCGGCTCGATGTAAGAGATCGAGCCGATGGCGCGACGGGGCTTTCGCCCCTGGCCCCAATCGGGAGGGACACCCTCCCGAACCCACCCGCTTTTGTGATTTGGAATTTGCCGACCGCGGGATGGAATGCTGATCCAGGACGCGCTCTTCAATGAAGACCATCCTCCGCCCCGGTCGGAGGACTGGCGCGACTGCGTCATCCGCCGCTCGACACTCGACGCGCTCGATTTCGAAGGACTGAGCATCGACGGTATTATTGAAGGGTGTGCCATCACGAGCACCGAGTTTTATTGGGTTCTATTCAACCACGCCCTGGTGTCCAATACGCGCTTCGAGGCATGCCGCTTTCTCGGCACGTCATTCCGTGGCTGTACGTTCGTCGACTGCGAGTTCGTCGATTGCAAATTCGATCTCGACAATCTCGGCGGCGATTGCACCATCGACCATTGCATCATGGCCGCCTGCCGTTTCATTGGCTGCTCGTGGACCACAAAGGCCAGCGATTGCCCGCGCGACATCACGCGAACGCGCTGGCTCGGCTGCATGCAGGAGCGATGCAAGGGCTTTGACGGGCTTTTTTGAATGCGGCTCCCCCTCCCGCGAACGGAGAGGGGAGAGCACGCGCCGCTGTCAGCTTCCTCGCTGCCCTTCGCCGAGCGCAAATCCTGCTGCGCCTTCGCCCGCGATCTTGCCGAAGACCGCGCCGGACGTGAGACCAGTGCCACCCGGGTAGTTGTGATAGAAGAGGCCGCCGACCAGTTCGCCCGCCGCATAGAGGCCGGGGATCGCCTGGCCTGCCGTGTCCTCGACCTCGCAGCCCGTCGAGATCTTCAGGCCGCCGAACGTGAAGGTGAGCCCGCAGGTCACCTGATAGGCCTCGTAGGGCGGTGTATCGAGCACGTTGGCCCAGTTCGACTTCGCGACCTTCAGGCCGCGCGTCCCGCGCCCGTCCTTCACCGCCGGATTGAACGGCACGTCCGTCATGACAGCCGCGTTGTACGCCTTCAGCTCCGCGAGACACTTCTCGGCATCGACGCCCTCGAGTTTCTTGACGAGATGCTCAAGCGTATCGGCCGACACCTTGGTCACACGGCGGATGCGGTACTCGTCACGCAGGAGATGCAGCACCTTCTTGTCGAAGATCTGCCACGCCATCATGTCCGGCTGGTCTTTGATGACATGGCCGTAGCGCGCGTATGTATAGTTACGGAAGTCGAAGCCTTCATCGACGAAACGCTCGCCGCGCGCATTGACCATAATGCCGAGCGGATAGGAGTGCTTCTGGAAATTGTCGCCGACAGAGAGATCGCCGAAGGGCGGTGCGTTGTAGTCCCAGCCTACGGCGTGGCCGCTCGACCAGTGTCCCCAGGGCATAGCGCCGATATCGAGCGCCATCTTGATGCCGCCGCCGGTGTTGTAGCGGGTGCCGCGCACCTTCGCGAGCTCCCAGCCCGGTCCCATGTAACGGGCGCGCATCTCGGCGTTCGACTCGAAGCCGCCGCATGCAAGCACCACTGCGCCTGCGCGTAGATCGGTCGTGCGGCCCTTGTGGCGCACCTTCACGCCCGTCACGCGACCTGCATCGTCCGTCAGCAGCGACACACCCGCCGTCTCGTAGCGGATGTCGATGCCCTTCTTCTGGCAGATGTCGTGCTCCATATCGACGAGGCCGGGACCGCCGCCCCAGATCTCGACGCACAGACCGCCCCAGAACTTGAACTTGCCGTCGACCTTGAACGCCTGACGGCCCTGCGAGGTCTGGAACTTCACGCCCTGCTTCCTGAGCCACTGCCAGGTGGGGAGGCTGTTGTGCACGAGGATGTCGCAGAGCTCCGGATCGGTGCGGTACCGCGTCATGCGGTACATGTCGTCGAAGTACTGCTCCTCGGTGTACGTGCCGAAGTCCATGGTCGCGAGCTCGGCCTCGGAGAGATCGACAAGCGAGGTCACGTCCTCGACGCCGTTGTAGACGAGCCGCGTCGCGCCTGCGGTGTACGTCGAGTTGCCACCACGCTCCTCGATGGTCGCAGCTTCGAGCATGATCACGCGTGCCCCAGCGTCACGCGCCGCCAGCGCGGCCGATGCCGCGGCATTGCCGGCCCCGACGACAATCACATCCGCATCGAGCTTATCGTTCGACATTCTGGTCTGCTCCTTCCGGGCGCACACAGGGCGCCCTACGTAATGGCGCCGCCGGAGCAAGCCCGGCGGCAGCCTCGGCTTCTAAATCCGCTCTGCGCTACTTCTTCCGCGCGGCTTCCTGCTGCTGCTGGCGTGCGCGCATCTGGCCGATGTAGCCGCGGTTGTGCGTCGGCGTGATCAGAACCTCGTTGATGCAAACGTGCGGCGGCTGCGTCGCGAGATATACGATGAGATTGCCGAGATCCGCGGGCTGCAGCATGCGCGCGAGCGTTTCAGGCAGTTCAGGCGGATCGCGCTGCTCCATGATCGGCGTCGCGACCTCACCAGGGCACACAACCGTCGAGCGGATGCCGTTCTGGCACTCTTCGAGATTGATCGAATGGCTCATGGCTACGACGCCATGCTTCGTCGCCGTATAAAGCGGCCCCGCGACCGGACTGACGAAGCGGCCGGCCATCGAGGACGTATGAATTATGAGGCCGTCCTTCTGCTCGCGCATGGTCGGGATCACAGCGCGGGCGACGTAGGCCGCGCTCGACAGGTTGCCCTGGATGAGCGTGTCGATGCCATCGGACGAAAGGCGTTGCCACGTGCGGTCTGGGATGTTGACGCCCGCATTGTTGACGACGATGTCGATACGACCATGCCTGGCCTTTATATCCGCGGCCACCTTCTCGACCGCAGAAGCTTTCGTGAGATCGACGGCGATGGATTCGGCCGACCCTCCCGCCGCATTGATGCTTTTGGCGACCGTCTCGAGCGGCGCCGCGCGACGCCCGCTCAGAATGACGTGCGCGCCCTCGTTCGCGAGCCCGACTGCGCCCGCCTCGCCGATGCCCGTTCCCGCGCCCGTGACCCAGGCGATCTTCCCCTTCAATCGTTGCACGGCGCGTTTCCTTTCCCCGTCGGCGTCATATTCTTGAAACGGCAGAAAAGCTAGATCAAACGTCCGGACATGTCACCGTCCAGGCGTGCGGGCCGGGCCTGCGATCCGGGTGCACGGTCGGCGGCGCATCGTTAACCCGGCTCCGGCCAATGGGTACCATCGCGTGAGGCCCACTCTATAGTGCTCTCGGTACGCACCGCCGGCTGCGGCGGGCGAAGGGGGAGCGCCCACAGGAAGCCATGAACGAGGACCTCTCGCCACAGGAGATGATCCGCGCCAATGCCGAGATGGTCCTGGCGGTGGCGCGCAACGAGTTCGATCCCCACATCGGCTTTGACGCTGCGGGCGTGCGCTGGCTCGATGGCTACATCCAAGGGCTCGTCGAGAAGGGCGATGTCAAAGCCACGGAAGAGCTTTGCGACAATCTCGGCTCCTATCTCGGCACCTGCATCATCGAGACCTACGGCGGCACCTGGCAGGACACCGAGCACGGCTGGGCCGTTGTGCTCGACGGCGATCTCGCCGTATTTCCCTTCAACAAGACGCTCAAGCATCTTACGGAGGGCGCTGGAGACTCCGTGCTCGGCCTGTTCAACTCCATTCCTGCCTTTATGGGCCATGTCTCGGCCCCCGAGCCCCCTGCGGCCCCGCCCGAGGAAAGCCCGGAGCGGCGAGAGAGCCCGGAAAAGCCCGAGAGCCCCCCTACGCCAGACGAACCCAAACCCTCCAGAAGCCGCTTCGGACGTCTCTTCCGCCGCTGAAGTCGCGCCACAGGCTTCGCACCTGCAAGGCTGGCTAGTCTCGGCGGCGAATCAGTGTGGCAAAGAGTCCGGACACGAGACGCGGGGCACGAGATGAGCGGCGCCATAAACTTCCTGGGCATAAGCCTCAATGGCGATCTCGCCGCGCCGTCCTCTCTCGAGGAAATGCAGGAGGTCTTCGAGCTTCTGAAGCCGAAGCCGTCGTCGCATCCGCTCATGCGCATCGGAGAGAATTGCGACGGATCGTACCTCGTGCCCGAGGACCTCAGCGGCATCACAGCCTGCTTCTCGCCGGGCGTGAACAACTTCAAGCATTTCGAGGACACGCTGGTCGACACGTACGGCATCGACTGCCACATGTGCGACTACTCCAGCGACGTGCAGAACTTCCGAACGCCCCTCAAGGAAGGCCGCCAGACCTTCCAGAAGAAGTGGCTCGACGTCAAAACGGAGGGCGACAACATAAGCTTCGACGACTGGATCAGCGAATACGCGCCGAGCGGCGACCTGCTCCTGCAGATGGATATCGAGGGCGCCGAATATAGAAACCTGCTGTCCGTATCGGAGGCCGCGCTCTCGCGCTTCAGGATCATCATCCTGGAGGTCCATGGCCTTGAATACATCAAGAGTGAGCTCGTCCTGCGCAATGTCCTCGCGCCGACCTTCAATGTTGCGGCGACTTCGCCATTCCCGGTACCAGCATCCGCATTCCGAACGTGCTCGAGCTGACATACATACGGAAGGATCGCGTGACGGCGCCTACGTACGCACCCTTGCTCCCTCACCCCCTGGACGTCAGCCAGAACGTCCCAAACAAGCCGCCGCTCTTCCTCGGCGAGGAATGGCTCGAAGGCGGCAGGCCGCTCGAATCCAAGCTCAAGATGATGGAAGATCGCCTGGACGGCTTCGAGCAGGTAGCGGCCTCACAGCCTGCGAGCCTATCCGCCGATCAAGGCGATCTCATTCTTCGTAGCCTTGAGACACTGACGGAGAAGACGGCAGCCTTGGCCGCGCAGCCCGAAGGCGAGGTTCGCGCGCGTGATGTTGCGGGAGGGCGGCGATACGCTCTGAGCAGCAGCTATGGCGAGATGAGCGCGACAGGCCACGTCCAGCCGTCCGATACGTTCTTCTTCCACACGGGCTTTGGACAGAACCAATTCATCCAGATCGACCTTGGCCGCGTGCACGACATCAGCAGGATACGCATCGCCAACAGAACCGACGCGTGCTTCGACAGGGCGAAGAACCTGTTTGCCATCCTGTCGACGGGGGACACCCCGGACCGCCAAAGCGTATTCCATCTCCACACACCGGTAGACTTTCTTTCCGGAGCCGCCCGGGAGTGCGAGGTCAACATTCCGCCATCGCCGGCGCGTTTTGTGACGCTGGTCGCCGCCGCCGAAACCGCGCTACACTTCTCGGACCTGAAGATTTTCGCAGTCGATTGAACGGCCTGCCCTCGGCGCGAGCCCTCAGCGCATAGCGTTCCCGCGCTCGGCGCGGCTGGACGCCCGCACCTCACCGTGCCATCAAATAGAACAACACTAAAGTACGCACGCGGCCGCTCTCGGCCTGAATGTGCGACCGCACGG
>LNFM01004077.1_pt1 | contig 27465 bp, 28 predicted proteins | sample 596031 | NCBI WGS metagenome assembly LNFM01 (sample SAMN04254537, study PRJNA301005) | activated carbon metagenome | isolation source: dual media filters at the Ann Arbor, Michigan drinking water treatment plant | place: USA: Ann Arbor
CCCCCGGCAGGCGCGACGGGCGCATCCTCCGCAACGGCCGCGGCACCTGCGTCCAGGACCCAGCCGCCGACCGCCACAGGATCCGTTGTCCCACCGAGCGGCTCCCTTGCGATCGTCGCGCCCAAGGTAAACGCTACGCCGCCTAAATCGCCGCCACGCACCACGGCCTCGCGCACCCCTGCGGAGACCAGCCCATCGACCGCCCAGGTCGTGCCGGTCAGCAGCGATCTCCTGGCCGCTTATCAGGCCCTGGAGAAGGGCCAGCTGAACGACGCCGAGCGCCTCTATCGCCAAGTATTGACCGCGGAACCCCGCAGTATCGACGGCATGCTCGGCTTGGCCAGCGTGCTGGCACAGCAGAACCGCGGCGACGCCGCGACGCAGCTCTATCTGCGCATCCTGGACCAGGAGCCGCGCAACGCCTATGCGCAGGCCGGGCTGCTCAACATCAGCGGACGCGCCGACCCAACCGCCGCTGAATCCCGCCTCAAGCAATTGATTGCACGCGAACCGTCTGCCTTCCTGTACTTCTCCCTGGGCAACCTCTATTCCGAACAAGGCCAGTGGGCCGCCGCGCAAAGCGCGTACTTCCAGGCGGTCAGCATGGCGCCGGACAATCCGGACTACGCGTTCAATCTGGCTGTCGGCCTGGAGCACCTGAGCCAGCAGAAGCTCGCCCTCGATTACTATCGTCGCGCCGTGTCGATCGCACAGGCTCGCGGCAATGCGCAATTCGCTCTGGCACCGGTGCAGGCACGCATTCGCAGCCTGGAAGCGGCCTTGTCCGAGCGGCCGTGATCTGGGCCCGGATGCGGCAGGCGCGAAGAATGTCGAGTGCGCGCGCGAACCGGCTCGGCGCCCCGGAGTGAAAGCAGGTCTGTCGGATTCGCCCCGCCTTGGCCGCACGTGCTATTTTCCTTCGGCGGCGAGTGCGAACACCGCCCGACCGGGCCGAGCCCTTCGCAATGCGCAACGGACGCACGCGGGCTCCGCGCGATAATTCAGACTGACCACACAACGGATCGATTCGAGCGTTGGCCGAGCAAAGAAAGAAACTGCGCCTAGGAGAACTGCTGGTTCAGCAGGGGCTGATCACGACCGATCAGCTGCGCATCGGTCTGACCGAACAGAAATCGAACAACACACCGATCGGTCGTCAGCTGGTGCGCCTGGGCTTCGTCACCGAGGCTGCGATCCGCGATGCGATGGCTCGCACCGTGGGCCAGGAGTCGATCGACCTCTCGCAGGTCGTCGCAGATGCCGAGGCGTTGCGGCTCGTCCCGCAGGAGTTCGCTCGTCGGCATCGCGTGCTGCCGATCGCATGGGATCCCGACGAGCGGGCGCTGACCGTCGCCACTTCGGGCATGTTCAACGTCGTGGCGCTCGATCAGCTGCGAGCGATGCTCGGCCAGCGCGTCGAGCTCAAGACCCTGCTCGCCGCCGAAGCCCAGCTGGAAGACTTCATCGATCAGTTCTATGGTTTCGAGCTGTCGGTCGACGGCATCCTGCGCGAGATCGAAACCGGCGAGATCGATTACCAAAGTCTTCAGGCCATCGGCGACGAGTACACCCAGCCGATGGTGCGCCTGGTCAACGCCCTGCTGGTCGACGCGGTCAAGCGCGGCGCATCCGACATCCACCTCGAGCCCGAATACGCATTCCTGCGCATCCGCTTTCGCATCGACGGCGTGCTCGAGCAGGTGCGCAGCCTGCACAAGACCTACTGGCCGGGCATCGCGGTCCGCATCAAGGTGATGAGCGAGATGAACATCGCCGAGACGCGCGCGCCGCAGGACGGTCGGATTTCGCTGACCTTGAACGGCCGCCCGATCGATTTCCGCGTCTCCACCCAGCCGACCATCCACGGCGAGAACATCGTGCTGCGGGTGCTGGACCGGGAAAAGTCGATCATCAGCCTCGACCGGATGAACATCGCTGCCGAGTCCATGCCGAGCTTGAGACTCATGCTGGCCCGCCCCGAAGGCATTCTCATCGTCACCGGCCCCACCGGCAGCGGCAAGACCACCTCCCTGTACTCGCTGCTGGCCGAGATCAACGACGAGACGGTCAACATCATGACGCTCGAGGATCCGGTCGAGTATCCGCTGAACCTGATGCGGCAGACCTCGGTGAACGAAGCGATCAAGATGGATTTCGCCAACGGCATCCGCTCGATCATGCGTCAGGATCCGGACATCATTCTCGTCGGCGAAATTCGCGATCGCGAAACGGCCGAGATGGCGTTTCGCGCGGCGATGACAGGCCACCAGGTATTCACCACACTGCACACGAACTCCGCGCTCGGCGCGTTTCCGCGCCTGATGGATATCGGCATCCAGCCCGACATCATGTCGGGCAACATCATCGGCGTCATCGCGCAGCGCCTGGTCAGGGTGCTCTGCGCCTTCTGCAAGGAGGCCTATCTGCCATCCCCCGAGGAGCGCAAGCTGCTCGGCAATCGGGCGTCCTCGAGCGTCAACCTGTACCGGCCGGTGGGCTGCAAACAGTGCGCCAACAAGGGCTTCAAGGGTCGGATGGCCATCATGGAGATTCTCGTCATGGACAGCGACCTGGACGAGCTCGTGGCCCGCCGGGCGACGACGCGCGAACTGCGCACGCTGGCCTTGAGCAAGGGCTTCCGCCCCCTCGCCGATGAAGGCATCGCGCGCGTGATCGACGGCAGCACGACCATCGGCGAAGTGTCCCGGGCGGTCGACCTGACCGGCCGCTACACCTGAGCACGACCCGGCCCGCATGTCCGCCTTCACCTACAAAGCCATCGATAAACAGGGCCGCCCTGCGCGCGGCTCCCTCGACGCGGCCAATGAAGTCGACCTCGAATTGCGGCTGCGGCGCATGGGCCTGGATCTCATCACGTACCGTGTGCAGGAAAAATCCGGCGCGCGCGGCGCGCGCGGGCGGGTTTCACGACTCGACCTCATCACGTTCTGCGTCGATCTGGAACAGATATCCCGCGCCGGCATTCCGCTCATCGACGGTCTGCGCGATTTGCGCGACGGCATGGACAACCCGCGCTTTCGCGAAATCCTCACGACGGTGATCGAAGACATGGAGGGCGGCAAGGTCCTCTCGCAATGCCTGGCCGCGCATCCGAACGTCTTCAACACGGTGTTCGTGAGCCTGGTTCGCGCAGGCGAACTCGCCGGGACGCTGCCGGAGGTGTTCGAAAGCCTCGGGGCCTCGTTGCGCTGGCAAGACGAACTGACGTCCATGACCAAGCGCCTGATGATCTATCCGTCGCTGGTGTTGCTGGTCGTCAGCGCGGTCGTGCTGTTCCTGCTCGTGTGGCTGGTGCCTCAGGTCACGCAGCTCATCAAGACCATGCGCGTCGAAGTCCCGATTCAGACACGCATGCTGACCTTCCTCTCCGACCAGCTGCGCATCTGGTGGCCGCTGCTGATCGTGCTCCCGATCGTGGTCGTCGTGCCGATGGCGATCTGGATCCGGCGCAGCGAAAAAGCCCGCTACCTGTGGGACTACGCCAAGCTGCGCATGCCGATCACCGGCCCGATACTGCAGAAGATCATTCTCGCGCGATTCGCCAGCTTCTTCGCCATGATGTACCGATCCGGCATCACCGTGCTCGACGCGCTTCGAAACAGCGAGGAGATCGTGGGCAATCGCGTCATCGCCGATGGGCTGCGGCGCGCCACCCAGCAAATCACCGCCGGCGACAGCCTCGCCGAGGCGTTTCAGAACATCGGCATTTTTCCGCCGCTCGTGGTGCGCATGCTGCGCCTGGGTGAGGCGACCGGTGCGCTCGACACGACCCTCATGAACATCAACTACTTCTACGGGCGCGACGTGCGCGAATCCGTGGACAAGGCGATGAAGTTCATCGAGCCTGCCTTGACGATGGCCCTGGGCATCATCCTCGCCTTCATCCTTTGGGCAGTGCTGGCACCGGTGTACGATATTCTGGGCAAGCTGACGATATGAGATCGCGCGCGCTCCCGCCGGCGGGACTTTGCACCCGCTCCTCGATGCAATCATTGGAAGGCAGGCAGGCATGGCCGACAAGCTGCTGATCTGCGTCACCGCCGATCGAGTGACCGCGGGCCTCTCGCGCAACGGCAAGCTCGGTCGCTGCGAAGTCTTCGGCAACGACGAGCAGGGCCTCGAAGCCTTCGATCGATATCTCGGGCAGCTGCGCAACGTGCCCGCGCACGTTCTCGTCGACGTGGTCGAGGAGGACTACCGGTACGAAATGCTGCCGCACGCGAGCGGACGCGACCGCTCGGAGCTGCTCGATCGCCGGCTGCGCCAGCTTTACCGAAACACGCCTTACTGCGGTGCACTGCTCCAAGGGCGGGACACCGGCAAGCGCCGCGACGACCAGTATCTCTTCTTCGCTTTGCTCAACCCGGATCTGCTCGATGTCTGGCTCACGCAGATCCGCGCTCACGATCTTCCCGTGGCCGGTGTCTACCTGCTCCCGGTCATCGCGGAAACCCTGGCACAGAAGCTCGCGCCGGACGCGGCGAACCTGCTGCTCGTGGCGCGCCATCCATCCGGATTGCGGCTCACGTTTTTTCGCCACGGCAAGCTGCGGGTCAGCCGGCTGACCCAGGTCGAGAATGCCGACACCCGCGACCGGGTCGCCGCGTTCACCGAGGAGATCGCGAACACCCGGCTGTATCTGCACGCGCTGCGCGTCATGACTCTGGACGAGCATCTGGCCGTCGTGGCGCTGAACCGCGACGGCAGCCTCTCGGGCCTGGAACAAGCGGTTGCGCGCGAGATCTCCAATGCCCAGGCGAGCGTGATCGACGCGAGTGAAATCCGCCAGCGCACAGGCGTGCCCGAAACGGTGGTCGCCGATACGCCGGAGGCGCTCTACCTGCACTATCTCGGATCCCTGCCGCCGCGCGGCAACCTCGCGCCGGAACTGGTCACCGAACGCTTCCAGATATTTCAGCTGCGCCGTGCCCTGTACGCAAGCGCCGCCTTGGCGGGCGTCGTGTCGCTCGCCTGGCTTGCGTTGAACGCCTATCAGATCTACGACTTGCGCTACCAGCAGGCTCATGCGGTCGCGCAGGCCGCCGATTACCAGCGCCGCTATCAGGAAGTCACCCGTGGTTACCCCGCCTCGCCCACCAACGCGGACGACCTGCTGCTGGCCGTGCAGGTCGCCGAGAAGCTGAAAGCGACCAAGCGCACACCCGAAAATGCAATGATCGTACTGGGGCGCGCGCTAGAGCAGTATCCGAACGTGAGGCTCAAGAGCTTCGGCTGGAAGTACAGTTCCCGCGACTTCGACACCGACGGGGGTCCTCGCCGAGCCGATGCCCAAGCCGCAGGAGCGACCAGCGCGCCCGCCGGACGCCGTCAGGCGGCTTTCATCGAAGCCGAAATTCAGCCTTTCGATGGCGACTACCGAGTTGCGCTGGATGCCATTTCAGCCTTCGCCGAAACACTGCGCAAGGATGCCGGGGTCGCAGACGTAAGGGTCGTCGGCCTGCCGCTGAACGTCAGCCCGACCATGGCGTTGTCGGGCTCCACCACTGAAAGCGCCATTCGCGCCACCAGCGCCCCGTTTCGCATCAACATGATCTTCCGGGATTCACGATGAAGCTCAGCAGCCGCCACCTCGATTCGCTCAAGGCGCCGCTCGGTGTGCTGCTGGTCATCGTCGTGGCCGCAGCAAGCCTGATCTACTGGACACGCGCCGAGATCATCAAGCACGAACGGATCCTCGTCGCCCAGGAGAATCAGCTGCGTGAAGCACGCACCCGATTTCAGCGTTCGGGCGACGAGCGAGATCTCATCGTGCGTCATTTGCCCCATTACGAGGAGCTGCGCAAGCAAGGATTGATCGGTCCGGAACAGCGCATCAACTGGATCGACGCCTTGCGCATGACCAACCAGCAAACCCAGCTGTTCGGTGCCGAGTACCAAGTCAGCACGCAGCAGCCCTACCCGTATGCCCAGGAACTCAATGCGCCGCGGTTGGGCCTCGCACAGTCGGTGATGAAACTCAGCCTGAGGCTGGCGCACGAAGGGGAACTGATGCGCTTCTTTCGGCAGTTGGAAACGCAGAACGCCGGTGCTTTCGACATCAACCAATGCGTGCTGGAGCGGGCAACGGCGGCTGACACGCCCCAGCGATCACAGCCCAATTTGCGGGCGGAATGCGAACTCGCCTGGATTACGATCAACCCGGAACCGATGGAGCGCAAGCCATGACAGGATCTCGCCTGCTCTGGACGCTATTCGGCGCCATGCATGCAGCATGGGGTGTGGCGGCCGATGCCGTGCCGGCCATTCCAGCACCGCCCGCTGCGCAATCCACGATGACAGACACAGCCGCTTCGGCTGCACCCGCCGACATGGGGCGTTTGTTCTTCACACCGGCGCAACGAGCGGCCATGGACGAGGCTCGGCGACGCCCGCAGGCCGCGGTCGCCGAATCGCAGGCGCAAGAGCCGCCGCAGCAGCCGCCCTCCGGATACGTCACGCTGAACGGCATCGTGAGACGCAGCGACGGCACGACGACCATATGGCTGAACAACAAGCAAGTCCGTGACAGGAAGTCGGAAGACGGCGTTCTGGTCAGGCCCGCCCGGGCGGGCGCTGCCCCGGGCAGCGTCACTGTGCAGATCCCGCAAACCGGACGGGTGGTGGACATCAGGGTAGGTCAGCAACTGGAAATCGATTCCGGTGAAGTGAAGGAAGCCTATCGCGCCGCGCCTGGCCCCGGCACGGCTGAGGCGATACCCTCCACACGCCACGCGCCATCGGAATCGCACCCTCCTCGACGCTCGAGCCGTGAGCGCGACCTGCTCCGTGACCTGCTGCGCGAAATCGAGTCGCCGGCCCGAAGCGGCGCCGCGCCCGGCGCGGACGCTTCCGCGGCCCGTTGACCCCCTGCCCCATGTCCGGTCGCGCGCCGCGTTCACGCGTTCGAAGCCAACGCGGTGCTGCGCTGCTCGCAAGCATTTTGCTGTTCGTGGTCATCGGCATATCCGCCTTCCTGGTAGTCACACGTGGCGGAGGCACCGACGACGCGGAGCGCGCCCGCATCACTCAACAGGCATTGACGCAGGCCAAGGCGGCCTTGATCGGTTACGCATCGGCCGTGCCGTTCACAGGCCCTGAGCGGCCGGGCGACCTGCCTTGTCCCGATCTGGACAACGACGGCGATGCGGATCCGCCCTGCTCGAGCGCCGCAAGCCGCCTGGGCCGTTTGCCTTGGAGGACGCTCGGCCTGCCCGATCTGCGTGACGGGGCAGGCGAGCGGCTATGGTATGCCGTATCCGACACGTTCAAGAACAACCCCCGCACCCCCTGCAACAACCCTACTGACCCCGGCTGCCTGAACAGCGATGCCACCGGCTCGATCAGTGTGCGCAATGCAGAAAACTCCCTCGTGCACGATGGCCGTGCTCGCGTCCTCGGAACGTCGACCGAGTTCAATTACACCGCAGCCATCGCCGTCGTCATCGCCCCGGGCGCAGCCCTGACGCGCCAGGGCGGTCCGGAACAGACACGTCCGGCGGCGAACCTCAACGACCCCACTCAGTACCTCGACACAGCGTTCGCCGAGGACAACGCCAACTTCGTCGACTACAGCGATGCCGATGGCTTCATCGGCGGCCCGGTGCTCGGGCCGGCGGGCGATGTCGTCGTGAACGATCGGTTGGTCGTCATCACGCATCAGGAGTTGATGCCGCAATTGGAGCGGCGCGTGGCGCGCGAGGTGTCTGGCTGCCTGAACCAATACGCGACCGCGAACAACGGCCGTTATCCCTGGGCCGCGGACACCACCGACACATCCCTTGGCAACTACGCGGACAAAAGCGGTGTTCGCGCCGGCAGGGTGCCCGATGGGATGATTGCCCCGGTACTGCCTGGCAACCCTCCGCCGCCCTTTCCCGTCGTAGACCAGGTGTTCACTCGCACTGCCGACGACAGCGGAGGCACCATGAGCCCGACATGGCCAGGCTCGCCGTGCAACCTCGGCCGGGGGTTCAACTGGTGGCTCAATTGGAAACTGCATGTGTTTTACGCCGTCGCCGACCAGTTCAAGCCCGACGCCGGCACTGCGACACTGCCGTGCATCAATTGCCTGAACGTGATTTCGCCCGGCGTCTTCACGGCCGGCGTGCGCTATGTCGTTCTCGTTGCCGGGAGGCGACTGGGCACGGGCGCATTGCTGCAGCCGCGCACGCTCGCGGGCGACTTGGCCAATCCCTACAACTTCCTCGAGGGAGAAAACGATTTCACCGCGCTGACGGCCGACTTGTTCGAGATTCGTCCTCGAGCCGACAACTTCAACGACGTCACGGTATACCAATGACGAACACAAGACGCATGCGATCCATCGGTTCGCGCAGCCTCGGGGGCTACGCCGGTTTCACCCTCATCGAAATGACGGTGGTGATCTTCGTCATGGCCCTCATTCTCGGCAGCATTCTCGTTCCCTTGTCGACGCAGGTGGAGCAGCGGCAGTTGGCCGACGCCCGTCGGCAACTCGATGAGATCAAGGAGGCGCTGATGGGCTACGCCAGCGCCCAGACCGTCCCTCATCTGCCTTGCCCGGACAAGACCGCGGCAGCCGGCGCGGGGACGCCGAACGATGGCATCGAGGACGTCGACGCCGGGGCCTGCGTCGCGCCCGAAGGCAATGTCCCCTGGGTGACGCTGGGTTTGCCCTCGGTCGATCCTTGGGGCAACCGCTATCGGTATCGCGTATCGCCCGCGCTGGCCCAGCGCCCCCCGGCGGCCACCCTGTCCTTGAGTACGCAGGGAACGCTGCAGGTGTGCTCCGCCAGCACTTGCGCGGCGGGTGAGGCGATCACCCAGGTCCCGCCTTCACTCAACGCGGCCGTTGCCGTGATTCTCTCTCACGGACCCAACGGCTGGGGGGCGATCAATGCCGACACGAACACGCTGCTGCTGCCTCCAGGCTGCGGCACCGCGCTAGGCTGCGCCACGATGAGCGGCCACGAAATTGCCAACGGCGACGGCAACGCCGCCTTCGTCAGCCGCGCGCCCAGCCCGTCGTCCAGCACCGCAGGCGAATTCGACGACATCGTCACTTGGCTCTCACCGCACGTGCTCAAACAAAAGCTGGTCGCTGCGGGGAAACTGCCCTGATCCAGCCGGCCGGCCGCAAGCGCGAAAGCAAGCCCATACGCGCCGATGCCCCGAGAGGCGCCGCAGTTCGCTTCCGGGCGTTGCGCTCAGCCCTGACCTAATTCGAAGCGGACCTGTCCCGGTTCGTTGCTCGCCAGCACGAGCCGGTATCCGTGCTGTGCCGCCTGCTTCGCCGCTTGATACAGCCCGATGCCGAGACCGGATTGAGACGGGACCGGACCATCGAAGAGTCGGCGCGCGACGGCCGCCGGCACCGGCAGGCCGACGTCGGTGACACGCAGACACGGCGTTTGGGCGCAGGAGAAATGCACTTCGACCCGGAAGCCCGCTTCGCCCCGGCCCTTGTTGAGCGCGTTCTGTATCAGATTGTCGGCGACACTGTCGAACAGTTCGCCAGGCAAACTCGCCTCGGGCGATATTTCACCGCCGACACAGACGACGTCGCGCCGTGCGTAGCGCGCCGTGATGGCCTCCCACCATTGCGAGGCTGGGACCGCCGTCATCCGCTCCGATCTCTCGGGCGCACGCAGCTTGTCGAGGGTCGTTTGCAGCCGGTGAGTGATCTGCGGCAACTGCCGGTTCATCAACGCCTGCAGTTCGGTCGCTCGCTCGGGACCGCTCGCCTCGGCTGCCGCACATAGGGACGTCAGCGACTGCAGCAGATTCTTCACATCGTGGGTGAGACGAGCTCCGGTCTCGTGGATCGCTTGAGCATAGGCGTTCTGGCGCTGCTGCTGCTCGCGTCGCTTGGCATCGTAGTAGTGCGCGAGCAGGCGGGTGAGCAGCTTGAGGTGCAGAAGCAGCGCCGGCGACAGCGACCAGCGCGTGTAGAAGGTCAAGGTCAGCCCGCCGTAGCTCAGTTCCGCGTCGAACTTCGAGGGCTGACCGAACTCGCCGCTGTCGACCTGCGTCTGCCAGCGCACTCCCGCCAACCACGGCAATTCCAGCATGTCGTGCAGCGCATTGACCAGGAAGCGCTCAGGTTGGTCGTCGTGCTCGGCTCGATTGGCCACACTCTGCATCCAGCGCTCGAACGGCAGACCGACGGAGAGCAGATACCTGGACAGCAGCTGCCCCACGCCGGAGAACCCGCCATGCGGGCTCCAGAGCCAGGACAATGCGATCAACAGCACGGCGATCGACAGCAGCGTCTGGGCGAGCGCCATCGGGTAGGCCGCTTTCGCGAGCTCCTTGATCATGAAGCTGCCCAGCACGAGCGCTGCGACGAGCAGAAACAACATGACGCTGTAGAACAGATCCACCGCATGCGGCACATCCGAGACGAGCCGCTCCACGCGGATCAAGATGATGAGCACCGGCAGTACGAGCAGCCCGTAGCGCACGAGAACGTCGACAGCCGCGCTGTTCCCCTCCGGAGCGCTGAACAGCTTCGGCACCACCCATACCAGCAGCATGGCCAACAGATAGACGGCCGCAAGCAGCGAGGCGACCCGGTGGCGACGCTCCCGTATGCCGGGCACGTTGCCGCCGATCAACCCGAACAACACCGCGAGCCATACCGCCATCAGCCACCAATTGGTGAAACCGACCAGCACCAGGCCGATGATCATGATCAGCGCGACGTGCTTGTAGCTCAGATTGCGCTCGCCGCGCCACATCGGCTGCCAGATGAGGAACAATCCGACGTGTGCAAGCAGGAATGCGCGAGACCACGCGCTGTCGAAGTCCCAGGCGAGGGCTGCATGCAGTGCGAGCAGCATCGAGCCCAGCCAGATCTGGGGGGGCATGGCGACGATGCGTTGCTGCGGAGTCATACGCGTGCTCTCTGCTCGGTGGCCAACTGCACGCGCCGCGCTGGGCTATACTGAACGATCCCGCTGCGACACACGTTCCGCAGGCGCAGCGCAGACTCAGACCTTCTTGCCGTGCACGCCCACGTTTTCACCATCGCTCGGTTCACGCTGTTGGAGGCATACCGCACTCGCTTGCCCTTCCTCGCGGCAGGCGTGCTCGCGTTCGTCTGGTCAGGCAGTCTGTTCATTCATCAGATCGCCATCACGGAGTCCGACCGACTGCAGTGGAGCTTCTACGCAAGCGGTGCCCGTCTGTCGAGCGTCTTCATGCTGGCCTTGTATATTACCAGCAGCGTGGTGCGCGAATTCAACGAGAAGGGCCTCGAGCTGGTGCTGTCCCTCGACCTTCCCCGATCCAGCTACGTCCTCGGGAAGGTGAGCGGGTTCATTGCCGTATGCGCGGTGCTGGCTGCGCTTGCTGCCGCGCCCATGCTGGCGTCGGTGCCCGTTGCCGTGGTGTTCGTGTGGGGCACATCGCTGTTCCTCGAACTGGCCATCGTGTGCGCCTTGAGCATGTTCTGCATCGTGACCTTCAGTCAGGTGCTGCCTGCGGTGACCGTGATCTTCGGGCTCTACCTGCTGGGACGCAGCATCACCGCCATGCGCCTGATGTCGGATACGCCGCTGCTCGGCAACATGGGCGGCGCGCGGCCAGCCCTCGATTTCGGAGTGGACATGCTGTCTTACATCGTACCGGCGCTCGACCGGTTTGCGATGACTGAATGGATCGCCGAGAAGGCCGTGGCGCCGGACGTGCTCGGATTCATCGCCATGCAGGCGACGATCTCGATTGCATTGCTGGTTGCAGCCGCGCTATTCGATTTCTACCGGAGGGAAATTTGATCGGCCGCTCGCTGCGGCCCGCCCGGGTGGTCCCACGGTCTGCCCTGATACTGCTCGCCCTGTGTCTTTGCCTGCAGCTAGCGTTCAGCCTGGTGCAGCCCAGCCCGTCGGCAAGAGCCGCGGCACTACCCGCTCCGCCCGCAGGTCCTGCGCTCGCGCTCATGCACGGCTTCGACCGATTGCCCGCGGCGCACCTGCTGATTCTCTACCTGCAGGCCTTCGACAACCAGCCCGGCATCAGCATCCCCTACCTGGAACTGGACTACCCTCGTGTCGCCGAATGGCTCGTCACAGCCTTGCGCCTGGATCCGGTGGGACAGTATCCCCTGCTGATGGCCACCCAGCTCTACGGACAAGTGCCTGACCCGGTGCGCAGCCGATTCATGCTCCAGCTTGCCTATGAACAATTCCTGGTCGACCCGGAACGGCGCTGGCCCTGGCTTGCCCACGGGGCAATCATGGCCAAGCACCGATTGAACGACCTGCCGCTGGCGCTGAAGTTTGCCCGTACCATCCAGGCGCACAGCAAGAACGCGCCTTCCTGGGCCCGACAGATGCACATTTTCCTTCTCGAGGACATGGGCGAGTTCGAGGCGGCACGCATCCTCTTGGGCGGCTTGCTGGCGAGCGGTACGGTCACCGATATGCACGAACGCATCCTGTTGCTCGAAAGCCTAGAACGCATCAAGGCCGCCGAATCTCCGACAGGTTCGACGAGAGACTGACGAATTCACGACATCACGCCGAAGAACGGCCTCGGGCTAGCCCCCGCCTTGCGCGGTCGCCGCCCAATTCGCTCAGCATCCGAATATACCTATAATGTTGAATGACTTTGAACAAAAGACATGAAGTACTCGCAGGCCGCTGTCACGCGCTCGCATGGTCTTTGCGTCATGTCCCGCAACAGATCCGCAAAAGCGCGAGTCGCGGCAGGCCGATCGGCATGCAAATTGCAAAGATTTTTTCACTCAATCGTCTTTAGGGGACGTTTATCATGTCCAGAACCCGTCAAAGCGGCTTCACGCTGATCGAAATCGCGATCGTGCTTGTGATTATCGGCCTGCTCCTTGGAGGGGTGCTGAAGGGACAAGAACTGATCACGAGCGCTCGCGTGCGCAATCTGATCTCGCAGCAGGACGGCATCAAGGCTGCGTTCTTCGGCTTCCAGGACAGATTCCGCGCCTATCCGGGCGACTACGCCTCGGCCAACAGCACCTTGAAGTGCCCGACGGGGAACTCCTGCCTGAACGGCAACGGCAACGGCATCATCCAGTCCGACGCTGTTCCCATCACAGTCGCTGGCGTACCGTCGGAAGTCCACGAGGAAATTCTCGCCTGGATGCATCTTGCGAGTGCGGGTTTTCTCAACGGCAGCTACACGATGACGGCCGGCGACACAGCGGCGAGCGACAACAACAACCCGAAGAACCCCTACAACATCTTCTTGCAATTGCGCTATGACGGCATCTACGCCGACACCAATCCGACGCCGCCCAACAAGCACAACCTGAAGACAGGGGCGCAAGTCCCGGTCGAAATCGCCTCGGAGGTGGATAGAAAGATCGACGACGGCAACGGCTTGCGCGGCGGCTTCCGCTACTCGACTTATCAGGGCAACGCACCGGCCGCGCCCCCCGCTCCCCAGGGCGCTTACGCTCCCCTGCAATGCATGGACACGGGCGGCCTGTGGTTTATCCCTCAGGGCGAGGTCAACTGCGGCGGAGCGAGCTTGTTCTAGTCGGCACTCGAGCCAATGACAAAGGCCCGCATGACGCGGGCCTTTGTCATTCTGCCCTGGCCGGTCGCCCCTCTCGACTCTTCGGCCGCCAGCCCTGCAACAGCCGGATCTCGGCGGCACCGATGGCTTCGTCGGTGCCGAACAGCACGATCACGTCGCCTTGCTCGATCAGCGTCTCGGCAGCCGGCGCCAACGATTTCACACCCCGACGCCGAATCGCGGTGACCTCGACGCCCAGATCCTGCAAGGAGAACTCACCGATCGTGCGGCCGATGCTCGGCGCGCCCGGCGCAATGAAAACGGAATGCAGCCGGGAGTGCGGTCGATCCGTACCATCCGCCTCATCATGGACGTCGCCCCGAAAGACGCCTCGCAGCACGTGATAGCGACTTTCCCGAGTGGCCTGTACGCGGCGTAGGACGCGTCTCACCGGCACACCGAGCAACATGAGTGCATGCGATGCCAGCATCAGCGAACCTTCCATGACTTCGGCCACGACCTCCGAAGCACCCGCCGCCTCGAGGCGATCGATGTAGGTGTCGTCGAGGGTGCGCACGATCACCGGCAAATCCGGACGCATCGTGTGCACCTGCTCGAGCACCCGCAACGCCGCGTGCGGATCGTTGAACGTGATGACCAGCGCCCGAGCCCGGGTGATGCCGGCGGCGGTCAACACTTCACGCTTGCCGGCGTCGCCGTACACCACGGTGTCGCCTGCGGCAGCGGCATCGCGAATGCGCGCGGGATCGAGGTCGAGCGCAAAGTAGCCGATACTCTCTTGATCGAGCACGCGCGCCAGATTCTGGCCGCAACGGCCGTAGCCGCAGATCACCACATGGCGATCGACGGCCATGCTCTTCACCGCGATCTGATGCAGTTCCATCGCTCGGGAAAGCCATTCCGTTCCGACGGTGCGCCGCACGATGCGCTCGCTATACTCGATCAAGAACGGTGCGAGCAGCATCGATAGCAGCATCGCCGCCAGCACCGGCTGCATGATGTTTGCGGGAATGATGTCGGAGGCACCCGGCTGAGCCAGCAGCACGAAGGCGAACTCGCCCACTTGAGCGAGATCCAGCCCGATGCGCAGCGCGCCATCCTTCGAATTGCCGAACAACCGTGAGAGCGCAGCGATCAGCGCTGCCTTGAACGCGAGCAGTGCGATCAGAGCCAGGATCACCCAACCCAGGTTGCCGACGACAGCCCGAATGTCCAGCTGCATGCCGACTGTCACGAAAAACAAACCGAGCAGGAGATCGCGGAACGGCTTGATGTCGTCCTCGACCTGATAGCGGTACTCGGTTTCTGCGATCAGCATGCCTGCGACGAACGCGCCCAGGGCGAGCGACAGTCCTGCTGCATGCGTGATGTAAGCCAGGCCGAGGGTGATGAGGAGCACATTGAGAATGAACAGCTCAGGCGAATACTGTCTCGCGACCAGATTGAACCAGGCCCGCATGGGCCTCTGACCCAGCCCGAGCAACACCGACAAGACAACGAACGCCTTGAGGCCGGCAAGCGCCAGCGCGCCCGCCAGCTCGCCGGCGGGCTGCGCCAGTGCCGGAACCAGGATCAGCAAGGGAACGACGGCAAGATCCTGGAACAGCAGCACGCCCACGATTTGCCGGCCATGGGCCGAATCGAGCTCCAGTCGATCCGCGAGCATCTTGATCACGATGGCGGTGGACGACATGGCGATCGCGCCACCGAGGATCAACCCGGCCCGCCAATCGATCTCCAGCAGAGGCGGCAGCAGCAGCACGCCGATCGCGACCGTGGCCACGACCTGCAGACTTCCGAGCCCGAAGACGATGCGGCGCATGCTGATCAGCTTGGGCAGACTGAACTCCAGCCCGATACTGAACATGAGGAATACCACGCCGAACTCGGCCAGAGCATGCGTCTCGGGCGTGTCCGGAATCAATCCCAGCGCATGAGGACCGATGGCAGTACCAACCACAAGGTACCCTAGAAGCGGGGGTAACTTGATGCTGCGAAAGACCACCACCACCAGGACGGCGGCGGCCAGCAAAAGGAGGATGGATTGAAGCGTATCGGTCATCGAAGGCTTAAGCGCTCGCGTATCCTGAGCTCGAGGCTTCTCGACCGGTTGGGCGCAGTCGATGCAGGAACTTAGCGCTGAGGTTATCGCACGAATCATCCGCCGCAAACACGAAATTCGCGCTCAAGCCATCGGATGCTTCGGCGGCTTGAGCCATGGCGCCTTCTGCTATACTGCGGCGCCGCGGCAGAACCAACGGACGCACGAGGGCGACTGTGCTGCGTCAGTCGATTCTGCATATCGCCGCAACCTGCCGCACCATCCCAAGCAAGGCTTGAGCAAGACGACGAGCCGAGGTTAGCCGCCGATCAGCATGACCCAGCGCACTCTCAACCCGTTCACCGACAATCCACCCGGCGACGCCGTCGATTCGGCGCGCCAGGTGCTCGATATCGAAGCCGAGGCGATCAATGCGCTCAAGCAGCATATCGGCCCCGGGTTCGCGCACGCGGTCGAGATCATCCTTCGTTGCCAGGGCCGGGTGGTGATCTGCGGGATAGGCAAATCCGGTCACATCGGGCGCAAGATCGCATCCACGCTGGCCAGCACAGGCACCCCGGCGTTCTTCGTTCACGCAGCCGAAGCGAGCCACGGGGATCTGGGCATGATCACCCGCGACGATGTGTTCGTCGCCCTGTCGAACTCCGGCGAGAGCGCCGAGTTGATCCTGATCGTGCCGCTCATCAAGCGCCGCGGCGCCAAATTGATCGCCATGACGGGGAATCCGGCCTCCAGCCTGGGCACCCAAGCCGACATCTGTCTTTACGCCGGCGCCGCGAAGGAGGCTTGCCCGCTCAACCTGGCACCGACGGCAAGCACGACAGCCGCCCTGGCTTTGGGCGACGCGCTCGCGGTCGCCGTGATGAAGGCGCGCGGATTCAGCGACCGAGACTTCGCCAGTTCGCATCCCGGGGGCAAGCTGGGAGTGACGCTCACCTTGGTGCGAGACGCCATGCGTACCGGTGACGCGGTTCCGCGAGTGCGCGACAGTGCGTCCGTCCACGAAGCCATCTTGGAGATGTCGCGCGGACGCATGGGCGTGACGGCGGTCGTGGACGACGGCGATGGCGTGGCCGGCATCTTTACCGATGGGGATCTGCGCCGCACCTTGAGCCGGGAAGCCGATTTCCTCGACACGCCAATCACCGCAGTCATGACCCGTGCGCCGCGCACGATTCAACCGGATCGGCTGGCTGCCGAAGCCGTACAGATCATGGAGCAGCATAAAGTGAATCAACTGCTGGTCGTCGACGGCGCGCAGCGCCTGATCGGCGCGCTGAACATGCACGACTTGTTCCGTACCAAGGTGATCTAGTGGCCCGCGCCCCGGTTCGGCGAAACTTGCGGCCCCGCGCCTCGCGCACCTCCCTCGCCGCGCGCGCGCGCGGCATAGCGCTGGCGATATTCGACGTGGACGGCGTCATGACCGATGGCCGCATCTACCTCGGCGAATCGGGCGAGGAGATGAAAGCTTTCAACGTTCTCGATGGCCATGGCATCAAGATGCTGCGCGAAAGCGGGATCGAGGTGGCGATCCTGTCGGGACGCCGCGCTCGTTGCGTCGAGCGGCGCGCCGGCGAACTGGGCATCAAGCACGTCATCCAGGGCGCGGGCGAAAAGCTGCCGGTCTTTCACGCCCTGCTCGAGACCTTGAGGCTGAAGCCCGATCAGGCGTTCTACATGGGCGACGACCTCGTCGACCTGCCGGTGCTCATGGCTTGCGGACTTTCGTTCACCGTCCCGGACGCACCGGCGGAAGTCAGGCGCAGCGTACATCAGGTAACCCGCCGTCGCGGCGGTGAAGGCGCTGTCCGGGATGCCTGCGAGACCTTGATGCGCCTGCGCGCCAATAAGGCTGAAGCGTCCGGCCGAATCGGGGGATGAGTGGAGCGCTTTACCGCCGCCTTCCCGCTGCTGCTCGTATCCATCCTTGCGGCCCTGTCGTTCTGGCTCGAGCGCACCGTGCAAGGACCGCCGCCTCCCCGCGATGGCAGCACTCGGCACGATCCCGACTATATCGTCGACAACGTGGTGGCGATGCGCCTGGGTCCCGATGGCGTGCCTGCACATCAGCTGGAAGCCAAGCGCATGCTGCACTACCCCGACGACGATACCACCGAACTCGAACTGCCTCGCTTGCTCCAATACACGGACAAAGCGGTTACGTTCACGATCACGGCCAAGCGGGCGCTCGTGTCCAGCGAAGGCAAGACAGTCGATTTCACCGAGGATGTGAAGGCCGTGCGATCCGCCACTGCCGATCGCAGCGAGCTCACGCTCACGACCGATCACCTGCACGTCGTCCCGGACAAGGATTTCGCCAGGACGGACCGCCCGGTCACCATCGTGGACGCAAATACCCAAGTCACAGCCGTTGGCTTAGAATTGGACAACCAAGCGAAGACGCTGAAACTCATGTCTAACGTGCGTGGAACCTATGTTCAAAGACCTGAGTGAGCGGGTCGGCCCAGGTCTGTCCGGCGCGGCCATCCTGCTGCTCGGCGCGATCCTCTCCCCTGCTTGGGCGGAGCGCGCGGACAGAGAAAAGCCCATCAATCTCGAAGCCGATCGGGTCACGATCGACGATGCGAAAAAAGTCAGCGTGTTCGAAGGCAATGTCGTGCTCACGCAAGGCACGCTTGTCATACGGGCCGACCGCATGATCGTCCGACAGGACAAGGAAGGCTTCAACCAGGGCACGGCCTTCGGCAATCTCGCCAAGTTCAGGCAGAAGCGAGACGGCGTCGACGAGTACATCGAGGGCGAAGCCGAACGCATCGAATACGACAGCCAGGCCGAACGTCTTCAGCTGTTCAACCGCGCGCACATGAAGCGCGGCGCTGACGAAGTGCGCGGCAGCTACATCTCGTACGATCAACCCACCGAGTTCTTTCGCGTGGTCGGGGCTGCGGAGAACGCGCCGGCCGGCAGCGTTCCAGGTCGCGTGCGCGCCGTGATTCAGCCCAAGAACAAGGACGCCAAGCCGGAGCCGGCTGCACCGCCCGTAAAGCTCAAACCGGCGCCCGCCGCCAGCGACCCGCGAAAGTGAGAGCCCTCGCGCCCCATCTGCCCATGAACTCATGGGACCGGGCCCCGCGCTTTGCGCCGCCAGCGCACACGTTCGCATCGGACTTCGAATGAGCGAGCTGCGCGCCGTCAGCCTGAAAAAACAGTACAAGTCGCGCGTGGTGGTGAAGGACGTCTCTCTGGATGTCACCAGCGGTGAAGTCATCGGCTTGCTCGGCCCGAACGGCGCGGGCAAGACAACCTGTTTCTACATGATGGTCGGACTCGTGCCCGTGGACGGAGGCGAACTCTATCTGGACGAGCGCCGACTCACCAACATGCCGATCCACGGCCGTGCCAAGCTCGGGCTGTCGTATCTGCCGCAGGAAGCATCCATCTTCCGCCGACTCACCGTGGCGGAGAACATTCAGGCGATCCTGGAACTGCAGCAACTCTCCACCGAGCAGATCAAGGCTCAGCTCGAGGACTTGCTGACCGACCTGAATATCGCCGCGTTGCGCAACAACCCGGCCAGCGGTCTTTCGGGGGGTGAAAGGCGGCGAGTCGAAATCGCGCGTACACTGGCAAGCAATCCGCGGTTCATCCTGCTCGATGAGCCTTTCGCCGGTGTCGATCCCATTGCGGTGCTCGACATCCAGAAGATCATCGGATTCTTGAAGTCCCGCGGCATTGGTGTCGTAATAACTGATCACAACGTGCGGGAAACGCTGGGTATTTGCGACCGCGCCTACATCATCAACGAAGGGTCCGTGCTGGCGTGCGGCGAACCGGAAGAAATCGTCTATAATGAAAGTGTTCGCAAGGTCTACCTGGGTGAACATTTTCGCCTCTAGTAGGGCCACCGATCCGCTGCCGCACCGCTCCGGGCGCGATTTCCATTTCGAGCCGGCAGCTTCGTTCAGATGAAACATTCCCTTCAGCTCCGGTTATCGCAGCACCTCACCCTGACGCCTCAGTTGCAGCAGTCGATTCGACTATTGCAGCTCTCGACGCTCGAACTCAATCAGGAACTCGAGCGGTTCCTGCAAGACAATCCACTGCTCGAGCGCGACGAGGACGTCCAAGACGGCATGACGTCTTCCCGTCTGGAGAACGAGACCTACACCGAAGTGGATACGAGTGCGCCGCGCGAGGCCGAAGTCGCTCCGATCGACAGTTCCCCGATGGATGGAACATCCTCCACGCTGTCGAATTTCGAGGACGACAGTTTCGGTTCCGGCCATCGGGATGACGACGACGACTCCGACTATCCGCAGATCGCGTCTTCCACGCCTACCCTGCGCGAACATCTTTTGTCCCAGACCGGCTTCACCGCGATCTCGGAGCGAGACCGCACCCTGGTGGCACTGCTGATCGACGCGCTGGACGATTCCGGATTCATCACGCAACCGCTCGAAGAAATCGCGGAAATGCTGCCGCCGGAACTCGACGTGGAGATCGAGGAACTCTCGGTTGCCTTGCGCTTGCTGCAGAACATGGACCCCCCTGGCGTAGGCGCCCGTACCCTTGCCGAATGCCTGGAACTGCAGCTTCGAGCGATGCCGGAAAACACCCCCTATCGCGCCGAAGCCATCGAGACCATCCGCCAGCATCTCGAACTGCTGGCTGCGCGCGATTATCCCAAGCTCAAAAAGGCCTTGCACTGCGACGATACCGCGCTGCGCGCGATCCAGCGTTTGATCACGAACCTGAATCCCCGCCCCGGCGCGGCGTTCGCCGGTGAGGAAGCTCGCTACATCGTGCCCGATGTGGTGGTGAAGAAGATGAAGGGCATCTGGCTGGCTGCGCTCAATCCGGATGCAATGCCCAAACTGCGGATCAACCGCATGTATTCGCAGATCCTGCAGCGCAATCGCGATGCCAGCGCGCAGCAGTTGGCAAGCCAGTTGCAGGAAGCCAAGTGGCTGATCAAGAACGTGCAGCAGCGGTTCGAGACGATACTCCGGGTATCCCAGGCGATCGTCGACAGGCAGCGCCATTTCTTCGAGCATGGCGAGGTGGCGATGCGGCCGCTGGTCCTGCGCGAGATCGCACAGATCCTGGATCTGCACGAATCGACGGTCTCCCGGGTGACCACCCAGAAGTTCATGCTCACCCCCCGGGGCATTTTCGAACTCAAGTACTTTTTTGGCAGCCATGTGGCCACCGAAACAGGTGGCGAGTGTTCCGCCACCGCGATCCGGGCGCTGATCAAACAGTTGGTGAGCGCGGAGAACACCAAGAAGCCGCTTTCGGATAGCCAGCTATCCGAAATCCTGGGGCAGCAAGGCATTGTCGTTGCGAGGCGGACCGTCGCGAAATATCGCGAATCGCTGCAGATCCTCCCGGTCAATCTCAGAAAATCGATCTAGCCTCACCGGAGCGCGCCGCATGAATCTGCAAGTCACAGGCCATCACCTTGACGTCACCCCTGCAATGCGCGAGTACCTGACGAGCAAGCTCGAGCGGATCATGCGCCATTTCGATCGGCTGATGGACGTCAGCGTGACCCTCTCCACCGAGCGCGAGCAGCGCAAGGTCGAGGCCAACATCCATATGAGCGGCAAGAACCTGTTCGCCGAAAGCCAAGACACCGACATGTACGCGGCGATCGATGCGCTCGTCGACAAGCTCGATCGGCAGATCCTGAAGCACAAGGAGAAGCGTGCCGATCCTCGCGGCGAGGCACCGATCAAGCGGACCACCGCGGAAGAATAAGCGCACATCGCTTCAGAATCCGCACCTCGTGCCCGAGCCGCCTGGCTAGGGCCCTCCCAACCACCCATACAGCACGAATATCGGCCGGATGAATCTTATCTCTAGACTTTTGCCGGAATCGAATGTGGTGCTCGATCTCGACGTATCGAGCAAGAAAAGGGTGTTCGAGCAGGCCGGCCTGCTCTTCGAAAACAACCAGCAGATCGCTCGCAGCCAGGTCTTCGACAGCCTGTTCGCGCGGGAGAAACTCGGATCCACCGGCCTGGGTCAAGGCATAGCGATCCCTCACGGACGGATTAAAGGGTTGAAGGAAGCGATCGGAGCTCTGGTACGATTGAACCATCCCATCGCGTTCGATGCCCCAGACGGACAACCCGTGAATCTGGTGTTCGTTTTACTGGTGCCTGAGAAAGCGACGGACTTGCACCTTCAGATACTTTCGGAGCTGGCGCAAATGTTCAGCGACAAGTTGCTTCGCGAGAAGCTCCTGCAGGAATCGAGCGCCACTGCCATTCATATGCTGATCAGCGACTGGGCGCCACATGCCGCACCTCAGCGCAGCACGGCTGTTTGAAGACAACCGCGAGAAGCTCCAGCTCGAGTGGGTCGCCGGGCAGTCCGGCGCCACGCACGACATCGCGCCCGAGCGCGTGTCGAGTTCGACCGAGGGCCTGATCGGCCATTTGAATCTGATCCATCCCAATTGGATTCAGGTTATCGGCCGCACCGAAGTCAGTTACCTCCAGGCACTGGATCCGGCTGTTCGCGAGGGCGCGCTCGCCCAGTTGGCGACCACCGACATCTTTTGCCTGATCGTGACGGGAGGCGAAACCGCACCCGAGGCCGTATGCCGCATGGCTGAGGCCAGCAGCACGCCGCTGTTCGCCTCACCCTTGCCCAGCGTCCATCTCATGTGGCTGCTGCGCTATTACCTGGCGCGGGCGCTCGCCGAATCCACCGTGCTGCACGGCGTCTTTCTCGACGTGCTGGGCATGGGCGTGCTGATCACCGGCGATTCCGGTGTGGGCAAGAGCGAGCTGGGCCTGGAACTGATCTCGCGCGGCAGCGGCTTGGTCGCCGACGACGTGGTCGAGCTTTATCGGACAGCTCCAGAGACCCTGGAAGGACGCTGCCCGCCGCTCCTGAAGGACTTCCTCGAGGTGCGCGGCCTGGGCGTGCTCGACATCCGGACGATATTCGGCGAGACATCGGTGCGCCCGCGCATGAACCTGAAGCTCATCGTGCATCTGGAACGGCCGACCGGCGGCGACGGCGTTCGCCTCGAGCGGCTTCCGCTTGCGGCGAGCAGCAAGACCGTTCTCGGCGTCGACGTGCGCAAAGTGACGGTGCCCGTGGCGGCCGGCCGCAACCTGGCCGTCCTCGTCGAAGCCGCCGTGCGCAATTACGTGCTGCAATTGCGCGGCATCGACAGCACGCGCGAGTTCATTGCCCGACACCAGCAGCACATGCTCCACGCCCAGGACGAGCAGGACGCCAAGTGACCGGGACCGCGCCGATGCAGCTCATCATGCTGACCGGCATGTCCGGTTCGGGAAAGAGCATCGCGTTGAACGCGCTGGAGGATCTGGGCTACTACTGCGTCGACAATCTGCCTGCCAAGCTGCTGATCGAAGTCGTGGAGTACTTGCGCGACTCGGCCCATGCACATGTGGCGATCAGCATCGACGTGCGCAGCGTCGAGACGCTGCCCCTGTTGCCGCAGCATTTGCTGGTGCTGCGCCAGAGCGGAATCGAGGTCCAGCTGATGTACCTCGAAGCGAGCACCGATACCCTGGTCAAGCGCTACTCGGAGACTCGTCGGCGCCATCCGCTCTCCGATGGTGAATTGACACTGCCCGAATCGATCGCGCGCGAACGCGAATTGCTCGCCGAAGTTTCAGCCCTCGCGCACCACATCGACACGAGCGACTTGCGACCAGCCCAGCTGCGCGTCTGGATTCGGGATTTCGTCAGCATCGAACGTGCCGGCCTGACGCTGCTCTTCCAGTCGTTCGCATTCAAGAACGGCTTGCCGCTCGACGCCGACATGGTGTTCGATGTACGCAGTCTGCCGAATCCGTTTTACGATCCGAGGCTGCGTCCGTTGAACGGCCGCGATCAGCCGGTGGTGGAATTCCTGCAGACCGAGGCATCGGTGCGATTGATGCTCTCCGACATCCTCGGCTTTCTCGAGAATTGGCTGCCGTCGTTCGTGCGCGACAACCGCAGCTATCTGACCGTTGCAATCGGCTGCACGGGTGGCCAGCATCGCTCGGTGTATCTGGTCGAGGAACTGGCTCGACACTTCGCCCCGCAGATCAAGGTGCTGGTGCGGCACAGAGAACTCCCGGAGGCCTGACCATGACCGAGCGCTTCGAGCTGCCGCTTTTCCCGCTGGGCACGGTACTGTATCCGGGCGGGCTGCTTCCGCTGAAGGTCTTCGAGCAGCGCTACGCGGAGATGACCAAGCGCTGCGTGCGGGATGGCACCGGATTCGGCGTGTGTCTGATCCGGGAGGGCAGCGAAGTCGGCGATCCGGCCTTGCCCGCGATGATCGGCTGCACGGCGAAGATCGAACAGTGGGAAGTGCCGCACCCGAATCTGTTCGAAATCCTCGCCCGGGGCGAACAACGCTTTCGCGTGTTGAACACCGAGGTGGCGGCGCTCGGCCTGATCGTATGCGAAGCGCAGCTGCTGCCTGTCGACGAAGCCGCCGACGCCCCCGACCCCCTCTGTCGCAAGGTATTGGCCGACGTGATCGAACGCGTCGGGGCCGAGCGATTTCCCGGCGAGATCCAGCTGGACGACGCAGGCTGGGTGAGCTATCGCCTCGCCGAAGTATTGCCCCTGTCGAACGACATACGCCAGCAACTGCTCGAGACGAACGCGGCGCACGAGCGCCTTGCGGTACTGCGCGACATGCTGATCGCCGCAGGCATCATTCCATCGAACTGATGTGATGCCCGCGAAGCAGGGCGCTCACTGCACCACTTCCACGTTCTGCACCCACAAGACGTTGCCCGGCATCACCGGAGACGCCGCGCGGGCCTGCCCCTTCCAGCGCCATCCCTCCTGCGCACGCACCTCGACCAGCCATCCCTCGATCTGCACGACATTGCCGCGGCGAACATCACGCAGCTTCTTGTCGACTTCGCCGTCTGCCCCGATGACATGCAAATTGACCACCATCGTGGCCACGAGCTCGTTGGGCAGCTCCGGGTTGTAGGATTCGAACACGACTTGCCGCTCGGCTTGAGCGACATCCACGCCCTTGAAGGTGGTCGAGTCCGACAGCTTGTCCCAGCCCAGCGCCATATCGAGCGGCGCGATGAGCGCCTGCGGATCCCGGCCATACCGCTCCAAGGAGAGCACCCGGGCCTTCGCCTTGAACTGGGCGAGCCCTTCGATCGCATGGTTGTCGCGCGCGAACACAGGCGGCTTGTCCACGACCATCCGCACGCTCGGAGGATCGGGAGCGAGTATGCCGGGCGGCTGACCGACCGGTCTCGTCATCTCGAAAAAAATTATGCCGAGTATCACCAGCAGCACGGACAGCAGTTGGCGATTCAACCGGGTCATCGCACCTCCAGAATTTTTCGCACCGGCACTGGCAGGGCCGCGCCTCGCGCCTCCTCCAGGGAAAGCCACACGAGACCCGGCTCGCCCGAACCGATCTGCAGCGAACCGACCACGATCCGCCACGGCTGGATCCGCAGCCGAAAATGCGTGAACCCATGGACGAGCGCGGGCAATGCCGCGACCTCTATACCGCGCGCGCCGAACCGGCGCAAGCACACCGCTTCGATATCCTCCTCCGGCGCGGCCTCGGGCAGCGACCACAATCCGCCCCAGATGCCGGTCTGCGGCCGCTTCTCCAGGAGTACTTGACCGGCATGATGCAGCAACAGCATCGCGACGCTGCGCTCCGGAACGGGCTTGCGCTTGCGCGCCTGCGGCAACTCGTCAACGCGACCCGTGCGACGAGCCACGCAATCGCGGGCGAGCACGCAGACTTCGCAGCGCGGGCGATGCCGCGTGCACACGGTAGCGCCGATATCCATCACGCCCTGAGTGTAGCGCGCGATGTCTTTCGCAGGCGCCAACCTTTCCGCGAGCGCCCACAGGCTGCGCTCGACCGAACCCGAAGCCGGATCACCCTCGATGGCGAAGTATCTGCACAGCACACGCTTCACGTTGCCGTCGAGAATCGCACCGCGCTCTCCGTAGGCCAAGGCAGCGATCGCCGCCGCCGTCGAGCGTCCGATTCCGGGCAGTTCGGCGAGTGCTGCCGCATCACGCGGAAACACGCCGCCATGCCCGCTCATCACCACGGTGGCTGCCCGGTGCAGGTTGCGCGCTCGCGAGTAATAGCCCAGACCGCTCCAGCAGCGCATCACTTCATCCAGCGATGCGTCCGCGAGCGCAGCCACATCGGGAAATCGAGCCATGAAGCGCTCGTAGTAGGGGATCACCGTGGCGACCTGAGTTTGCTGCAGCATGATCTCGGACACCCAGACCGCATAGGGATCGCGGTTGCGCTGCCAGGGCAGATCGTTTCGGCCGTACTGCCGCTGCCAGTCGACGACGAGCGTCGCGAAATCATCGGCTAACGCACCGGGACCTTCGCCGCTGTGACTAGCGGACGATCGCTTTTCGGAAATGGCCACGCTAATCCTAGACGCCGACGCGACGCCCCCGCCTGCCCGCACGCACCACTAGCCCCACCGAAAGCAGGCCCGCAAGGAGCAGCACCGCCGATGCTGGCTCCGGCACCGGTGCCGCGAACGTCCCCCAACTGGCCACAGACTCGCTGTATAGCCACGCACCGACCAAAGGCAAGGATAGCCCGTCACCCGCCGGTGCGATCAGCAGTTCGTACTCCGTGTTGCGAGCGAGCAATCCCACGCCGTTGCTGACGATGTAGCCTCCGCCGAGCAGCGTGAAGAGCAGACGGCCTTCCAGCACGACCTGAGGAAGCCGAAAGAACTGCGATCCGTACCCGAACTCGAGATCCAGGAGATTGGAGTTCAAGACCTCGGTCGAGGTACCTTCCGCGGTAGGCAGGAACGCGCTGTCGATTCGCAGCGTTCCACTCACCTGCTGGCCGAGGACGAGCGAAACTTCGCTGCAGGCCTGGGCACACTGGCCAGTGAAGGTGAAGGTCACGCTGGACGCACGCCCCGGCGAGGGCAAGCTCGTCAATACGCTCAAGAAGGTCAATAACAGTAGTTGTCGCACGCTGTCTCCACGGTCTTGATCTGCAGATGTATGCCCGATATCCCCTGCCGAATGTTCGGCCCGGGGACGCAGTCGCGCCGCGTCAGGACGTTCGCGCCGCTCTCCGGCAGGCAGGTATATACGCAGGGCACGATCCGCGTCAAATGGATGTACTCGTGCCGGACCGGCGAACGCGTCGAGGCGGCCGACTTGGACCAGTCGTCGCCATCTGGCCGTGCGAAGACCGCATGACTCGCTGCGAAGTCTGCCTCCGCCCCGCGCGATGCCGCGAACACCTGCTTGCTAGAACTCCACTGTGGCTCCATCCGCTTGACGGGTAGGCCTATGTGGGAATCTTGCCTTTGCGCCGTTCGAGGCCAAGCGGTCGGCACGAAGTTTCCGAGAACCAGGTGCTCCTCGCGTCCACGAGCAGTGACGCTCATCGAGATCAAGCCTGGGCGCGTTCGTGAGTACCTAGCCAGAACGAGCGGAAGACAGGGTTCGAGCAGATCGAGTTCCTGGTGCGCCTCGAAGGCGAACGCAGCGGCGGTGTTGCGTTGGGTTCGGCTGCGGCGATCGCCAACACCACCGCCCGGCTCGCCTGCCGCAGCTCCGTGCCGAGGGTGTATTTGTGGTAGCGCGAAAAACCTGCCACCACCTGTTCAAGATGCAGCGCCACGGCGAAGGCCAGACGGTAGATCGGCAGGTGTTCGTAGCGGGCCATGGGCGTGTAAGAATTTCCGACACATTCATGCGCAATCGCGGACGTGGTCTACGATTACGCCCGTGCATCCGGCGTCCTGCAGGGGGGACACCCCCCTGCACCCCCCAAAGGGTCGAATCACCCGAATGAGCGAATCACCGACGCCCGCGCGCGCGACCGATACCGATCAACCCCAAGCCCAGCCCCAACAGCGCCAACGTCCCGGGCACCGGCACGCGGGCGA
>LNFM01004532.1_pt1 | contig 27462 bp, 21 predicted proteins | sample 596031 | NCBI WGS metagenome assembly LNFM01 (sample SAMN04254537, study PRJNA301005) | activated carbon metagenome | isolation source: dual media filters at the Ann Arbor, Michigan drinking water treatment plant | place: USA: Ann Arbor
CTGGCCAGGCGCTGGACGCCGCCGATGCTGGTTGCATCGGCAAGGCCGGCAACGAAGCCGGGGCGGAAAAGGCCCGCGGAGCCGACCCGTCCGGTGTTCTCAGACGGTCTCCTACTTCGCCGGGAGGCTGACGATGAAGCGGGCGCCGAGGATGGCGCCGGACGCATCCCGCCGGTTCTCGGCCGCGATCTTGCCGCGCAGCCCCTCCACGATCTGCTTCGAGATCGACAGGCCGAGGCCGGAATGCTGGCCGAACAGCTCCCCGGTCGGGCGCTCGCTGTAGAAGCGGTCGAAGATCGATTCCAGCTTGGCGTCGGGAATGCCCGGCCCCTGATCCTCGACGATGAACTCCACCACCTGCCCGGCATTGCGCGCCCGCATCACCACATGCCCGCCCTTCGGGCTGAAGGACACGGCGTTGCCGATCAGGTTGCGGAACACCTGCACCAGCCGCCCTTCCACGCCACGCACCACCAGGCCTTCGGCCGGCGCCTCGATCTCCAGCGTCGGGTCGTCCTCCCCCCGCGTCGCGGCGTGCAATTCGCCGAGCGCGCCGAGGATGGGGGCGACATCGACCGGGGTTGCGATGGTGCGCGACAGCTCCGCATCCACGCGCGAACTATCGGCGATGTCGTTGATGAGGCGGTCCATCCGCACGGCGTCGTCGGAGATGATGGCCAGCAGCCGGCGCTGTTTTACGGGGTCCTCGATGCGGCGCAGCGTCTCAATGGCAGATCGCACGCTGGTCAGCGGATTGCGGAGTTCGTGCGCGACATCCGCCGCAAACCGCTCATTGGCGTCGATCCGCGCCCACAGCGCGCGGGCTGCCGTTTGCAGATCGCGCGCCAGCACGCCGATCTCATCCTCCCGCCGCAGCAGCGGTTTCGGCACGCTGCCGCCGCGGCCCTCACCCTCGCGCATCGCGGCAGCGGCGGAGGCGAGTTGCAGAATCGGCGTCGCGATGGTGCGCGACAGGTACAGCGACAGCAGCACCGTCAGGATCAGCGCGAGCGAGAACAGCGCCAGCACGGAAACGCGGATATCCAGCAGCCGCGCATCCACCTCCCGCGCCTCCCGCGTCAGCAGCACGATGCCGACGGAGGCGGCGCCGCGGCGGGCAGGCTCGGCGACCGAGACCAGCAGGCGGCCATCGGCGGTGCGGCGGATATAGGGGCGGACGCCACCCTCCAGCGCCAGGCGCAGCTCCTCCCGCCGATCGGTGCCGTTGCGGTCGGTGCTGCCGCCGAATTCGGGCTGCCAGTCGAAGGAGGGTGCGTTGGGGTTCACATCCACCAGCATCTGGTCCTGCGAGGCGCGCGGCAGCAGGGTCAGCACCCGTTCATACAGGCCGGCGATGGTGCCGGCGAAGGCATCCCGCGGCTCCGGCGGCGGCAGGGGTTCGGTGACGATGGCCCCCCCCGGGCCTTCCCGCACGCGGCTATCGGCCACCAGCAGGCCGGTATTGTCGAACAGCCGGGCCTGGGTGTTGGGCGAAGGTTCCACCAGGCGGCGCAGCAGCGGCCGGGCGGCTTCCGGCACCAGGATGGTGCGGTCATCCCGCGGGCGGGCCGCGGCTTCCCCGATCGCGGCGGCGTAGATGCGCGCCTGGGTACGGAGCGATTCGACCTCCGCCGCCAGCAGGCCGTTCTGGTACTGGTCCAGATACAGCAGCGTGGCCGCCAGCAGGGCCGGCGGCAGGGCATTCATCAGCAGGATCCGGCGCAGCAGCGGCGAAAGCCAGCGCCGGCGCCGCTTTTCCGTGACGGGGGGAGGAGGGGCGCCGCCCGCATCGGGCATGGGTCGGGGGTTTCCTGGAACTGCTGAGGGACAAGGTAACGCGGGAGGCTGCCCCAAGGCCATGGCGGTTGCGTGGCGGCCGCGAAGGGCCAAGACTTCACGCCAAGAAAACCAGGGGGAGACCGCAATGCTCGGGCTGATGCAGGACTGGCCGCTTCGGATCCATCGGCTGATCGACCACGCCGCCCGCCACCATGGCGGGCGGACCGTTGCCAGCCGCAGCGTGGAGGGGCCGATGCACCGCACGGCGCAGCGGCTGGTGCGGGAGGGGGTGCAGCCGGGGGACCGGGTGGCGACGCTGGCCTGGAACACCTGGCGGCATATCGAGGCCTGGTACGGCATCACCGGCGCGGGGGCGGTCTATCACACGCTGAACCCGCGCCTGTTCCCGGAGCAGATCGCCTGGATCCTGAACCACGCCGAAAGCCGGCTGATGTTTCTCGATCTTTCCTTCGTGGCACTGGCCGAGGGCATCGCGGCGAAACTCCCCCATATCACACGCTATGTCGTGCTGACCGATGCGGCGCATATGCCGGCCACGAAGCTGCCGGGAGCGGTGGATTACGAGAGCTGGCTGGCCGAGGCGGATGGCGATTTCGCCTGGCTGGCGGGCGAGGAGAATGCCGCAGCCGGCCTCTGCTACACCTCCGGCACCACGGGCGAGCCGAAGGGGGTGCTGTATTCGCACCGCTCCAACGTGCTGCACGCTTTGGCTGTCGCGGCGCCGGACATGATGGGGCTTTCGGCGATGGACCGGGTGATGCCGGTGGTGCCGATGTTCCACGCCAATGGCTGGTGCCTGCCCTTCGTCGCACCGCTGACCGGCGCGGGCCTGGTGCTGCCCGGGCCAAAGCTGGACGGTGCCTCCCTGCACGGGTTGATGCAGGGCGAAGGCGTCACCTTCACCGCCGCCGTGCCCACCGTCTGGCTCGGCCTGTTGCAGCATATGGAGGCGACGGGCGGCGCGCTTTCCACGTTGAAGCGCGTGGTGATCGGCGGCTCCGCCTGTCCGCGCGCGCTGACCTCCGCCTTCGAGCAGCGCGGCATCCATGTGGTGCATGCCTGGGGCATGACGGAGACCAGCCCGATCGGCACGATCTGCGGCGTGAAGCCGGAAGTGGCGGGCCGCGATGCAGAAGGCGTGCTGGATCTGCAGGAGACCCAGGGCTTTCCGCCCTTCACCGTGGATATGCGGATCGTCGGCGATGACGGCGCGGAAAAGCCGTGGGACGGCACCACCTTCGGCAATCTCCAGGTGCGCGGCCCCACCGTGACGCGCGGCTATTTTCGCACGGGCGACGCGCTCACGCTGGATGGCTGGTTCGAGACGGGCGATGTCGCGACCATCGATGCCGCCGGCTACATGCACATCACCGACCGCACCAAGGATGTGATCAAATCCGGCGGCGAGTGGATTTCCTCCATCGCGCTGGAGAACCTGGCGATGGGCCACCCGGATGTGGCCGAAGCCGCCGTGGTCGCCGCACGCCACCCGAAATGGGACGAAAGGCCGCTGCTGGTGGTGGTGGCCAAGCCGGGGCGAGAGGTGACGCGGGAGGGGATGGTGGCGCATCTGGCGCCGCATGTCGCGAAATGGTGGCTGCCCGATGATGTCGTGGTGGTGGAGGAAATCCCCCACACCGCCACGGGCAAGATCCTGAAGACCAAGCTGCGCGAGCAATTCGCGGGGTATTTCGGGGTGCCCTGAGCCGGCCCGGCTAGCTTTTTTCGAACCGCGCCTTCAACGGAATGGCGGCCAGCGACAAGGCCGCCAGCCCGATCAGCGCGCCGAGGATCTGCGGGGTCAGCACGCTTCGGACCTCGAAGCTGCCGCCGGCATCCAGCACCTCGCCCAGCCCGGCGCCGGCCAGGCTGAACACGGCGGTGGCCGGCAGGATGCCGAAGAAGGTGGTCAGGACGTAGACCGGCAACCGCACCCCGGCGAAGGCCGGCACCAGATTCACCAGGAAGAAGGGAAACAGCGGCACCAGCCGCAGCACCAGCAGATAGGACGCCGCATTGCGCCTTATGCCCGCGGCCAGTTTCTGCGCCGTGCTGCCCAACCGGTCCAGCGCATCGGCGCCGAAGATGCGGCGGGCCAGCAGGAAGACCAGCGTGGCGCCGAGGGTGGCCCCCAGCACCGTCAGCGCCGTGCCCAGCACCGCGCCGAACAGGAAGCCGCCCGCCAGCGTCAGGAACACCGCGCCGGGCACGGAAAGCGCCACCGCGGCGGCATAGGCTGCAACGAAGACCAGCCCCGCCACCAGCGCATGCGCCTCCACCAGCGCCGCCAGCGCAACGCGGTGCCGGGCCAGCGTCTCCAGCGACAGATGCTCCGTCAGCCCGGTCAGCCGCAGCGCCAGGATCACGGCCAGGATGGCCAGGACGATCCATAGCCGGCGGTCGCGCATCCAATGGGGCAGGCTCATGGTGGCGATCCTCATGGCAGCAGGCGCTGGACCAGCCCGACAAGGCGCCGGGTGCCCGCGCCGAACAGGCGGGGCGTGTAGAAGCCGCCCGCGGCGCGCTTCGAGATCTCGGACAGGGTGGGGTAGGGCGCAAGGGAGGATGCGATGGCGCCGATGCCCAGCCTGCGCTGGATCGCCAGCCCCCACAGCCCGATCATCTCCCCCGCCCGCGGCGCCAGGATGGTGGCCCCCAGGATGCGCCCGCGCGGGCCGAGCACCACCTTGATCAGCCCCTCCGTCGCCGCTTCCGCCTGGGCGCGGTCATTGCCCGACAGGGGCTGCGTCAGCAGCGAGACCTGGTGCCCCGCCTCCCGCGCCGCGGCCTCGGTCAGCCCGACATGGGCGAGTTCCGGATCGGCGTAGGTCACCCAGGGCAGCGCCGCGTAATCCACCTTCACCGGCAGGCCGAACAGCGCGGCGCGGATCACCAGCCCGGCATGGTAGCCGGCGATATGGGTGAATTGCGGGCCGCCCGCGACATCGCCGATGGCAAAGACCCGGCGATTGCCGGTGCGAAGCCCCGCATCCACGGTGATGCCGCGCGGCGTGGCTTCGATGCCGGCCAGGTCCAGCCCGAGCCCCGCCGTATTCGGCCGGCGTCCGGCGGCGACCAGCAGATGGCTGCCTTGGATCAGCCGATGCTCGGCCGGCGCGGACAGCTCAAGTTCCACGCCCTGGCCGGCGCGGCGGATGGCGCTGACGGCGGCGTGCTCCACCAGCGCAATCCCCTCCCGCCGCAGTGCCGCGCGCAGGATCGCCACCGCCTCCGGCTCATCCTTCGGCAGGATCGCGGCGCGTTCCACCAGGGTGACGGCGGCGCCGAGGCGGCGGAAGGCCTGCGCCATCTCCACCCCGATCGGCCCGCCGCCGAGCACCACCAGATGCGACGGCCGCTCCGTCAGCTCGAAGATGGTCTCATTGGTCAGGAAGGGCGTCTCCGCCAGGCCCGGCACCGGCGGCAGGGCGGGGGCGGAGCCGGTGGCGATGACGAAGCGGCGCGCACGGATGCGCTCACCGCCCGCCTCCACCTCCTCCGGCCCGGTGAAGCGGGCGGCGGATTGCAGCACGGTGACGCCGAGGCCGGTGAAGCGTTCCACCGAATCATGCGGCGCGATGGTGGCGATCACGCCCTGCACATGCGCCCGCACGGCGGTGAAATCGATCTCCGGTTCGTGCCCGTTCACGCCGAAGCGCGCGCCATCGCGCATCACCGCCGCCGCATGCGCCGCCGCCAGCAGGGCCTTGGAGGGGACGCAGCCGGTGTTCAGGCAATCGCCGCCCATCCGGTGCTTCTCGATCAGCACCACGGAGGCGCCCATCTGCGCCGCCCCCGCCGCGACGGAGAGGCCGCCCGATCCGGCGCCGATGATGCAGAGATCGGCGTGCAGCACACCATTGCGGCGGGTCGGGCGACGGCCCGCGATAGGCTCCAGGCGACGGCCCGCGATAGGCTCCAGGCGACGGCCCGCGACAGGCTCCAGGCGGCGGCCGGGTTGTGGGGCGTGGTGCGTCATCGGCCGACTCCGTGTTCTGCACGGGCTTCGTGCGGCGCAGGGCGATGGTTACGGGCATGGACGCGGCCCAGCCCCTGGAATGCGCCCAAAACTCTATTGTCTACAACCCGACAACCTCCGGTTGAGCGTAGCCATGCAGCCGCGCTATACATCAAGGCCACAGCATGGGGCGTCCTGTTCAAAGGCGGGCGGAACTGCGTTGCCGGACATCCACCTACCCACGGTCTTCGTCTTTTCCTCGATCCTCGGCGGTTTCCTGGGGTTGGCGATGCTGTGGCTGTGGTCGATCAATCGCCGCGAGAGCGCCCTGGCGTCCTGGGGCATGGCACGGCTTCTCGGCGCCGGCGGCACCGCGCTGCTGGGCCTGCGCGGCCTGGTTCCGGACTGGATCTCGATCGACGTCGCCAACCTTATGATCTGCATCGGCTACGGTCTGCACTGGACCGGTACTCGCCAGTTCGAGGGCCGGAAGGCCATGCCCTGGGCGTTGCTGCTGGGCGCGGCCGGCTGGCTGCTGGTCAACCGGATTCCGGCCTTCCACGCCAGCATCGAGGCGCGGGTGGCGTTCATGGGGATGGTCCTGCTGGCCTATAACGGGCTGGCCGTGCGGGAGCTGCTCCGCGGCCAGAAGACCAATCCGCTGCCCAGCCGCCCGCTTTTCATCAGCCTGCTGATCGGCGTCTCCATCACCTATCTGGCGATTGCCGCGTTGACCATGACCTTCGCGCCGCGCCCCTTCGACATGCAGCTGCCACAGGCCTTCCTGTTCGGTGCGCTGGTCGTGCTCAAGGTGGTTTTCCTGGCCGGTGGCACCCTTCTGCTGGTCGCCCTGGCCATGGAAAAGGCGCAGCGGCAATCCACCACCGCACTCGCCGCCGCCCGTGACGCGGCGGACCGCGCCAGCGCCCACAAGACCCGCTTCCTGTCGCGGATGAGCCATGAACTGCGCACCTCGCTGAATGGCGTGCTCGGCCTGTCGCAGGCGCTGGCGCAGGATGCCAGCCTCGGGCCACCGCAGCAGCGACAGGCGAAAACGCTGGAACAGGCCGGCCGCCACCTGCTGGCCATCGTCAATGACGTGCTGGATATCTCACGCATCGAGGCCGGGCATTTCGTGTCTTCCCCCAGGGCGCTGCGACCCTGCCCGTTCCTGCAGGAAACGCTGGCGCTGGTGCAGGACGCAGCCGCCGCCAAGGCCGTGACGCTGGTGCCACGGCTTGATCCGGCAGTGCCTGCGGCGGTGCTGGGCGATGCGCTGCGCATCCGGCAGATCCTGCTGAACCTGCTGGCCAATTCCATACGCTTCACGCCACGGGGCGGCACGGTGACGCTGCAGGTGACGATGGAAGGCACCATGGTCCGCTTCGCCGTCCTCGATGTCGGCAGCGGCGTGCCGGCGGAATTGCGACCGCGGCTGTTCGAGGAATTCGCCCAGGCCACGGACCAGGAGGCGCAGAACGGCAGTGGCCTCGGCCTGGCGATCAGCGCCGCCCTGGCGCGCGCCATGGGCGGCCGCCTGACCCATGCGGACGGGCCGCTGGGGCGCGGCAGTTGCTTCGCGCTGGCATTGCCCCTGCCCGCCTGCGCCGTCACGGCGGCGCTGGAGGAGGAGTTGGCCGCGACAGCCCCCGTGGCGCCGAACCGCACTGCCCTGCACATCCTGGTGGTGGATGACGTGGCAGCCAACCGCTTCGTCGCCGCGGCACTGCTGGAACCCGCTGGCCACCGGGTGACCGGCCTGGCCAGCGGCCAGGCGGCGCTGGACCTGCTGGCCCGGGGCGAGCTGCCGGACCTGATCCTGATGGATGAACAGATGCCCGGCCTGACCGGCAGCGCCACGGTCCAGCGTATCCGCGCCCTGCCGGGCCGGGCCGCCAGCCTGCCGGTCCTGGCACTGACCGCCGATGCACTGCCCGAGCAGGTGCAGGCCATGCTGGAGGCCGGCTTCGACGCGCATCTGGCCAAGCCGGTGGAACGCCACGCGCTGATGGCCGCCATCGCCCGCGCCGCCCGTGGCCGGCCGGTTGAGGCACCGGCCCGGGCGCCGAACCAGACCCTCGAAGCCGGTACGGCGGCCTGAAGGGGCAGGCCCTCAGGGGGCGCGGATGCCATCCAGGAAGGCGCTGACACGGCCGCGACGGCGGCGGCCACGCGGATGAGGCTGGATCACCTTGGGGTGATGCAACAAGGGAAGCCTTAAGCCCGGCCTCGAAACGGATACGGTGGCCGGGCGCCTATTTGGCCATCTGGGCGATGGCTTGATGCGGCATGTCGACCGCTGCGTGCTCCTGCTGCACATCCGCATGAAGCCGCAGCAGGTCGAGCTTCGAGGTGTCGCGCAACGTGTCGGGTGAGAACAGGTCACAGACCCGTTCAAATAAACTGCGGAGCAAAAGCGGGCCGGGAGGCAGAGCTTCGGCCTGCACTCGCCCGGATGCCTGCAAGGCTGACCGGTAATAGGCCGCACTGCCACTGAGATCGAGGCCCAGGCGTCCCCCCAGGGCACGAAAGCTGCCCGCCGAAATGCGCTCATGCACCAGTACACTCACCTTCGGAAAGGTGCGGTACAGGGAGAGAATCAGCAGCAGCGTGCGCAGATAGGAACGCGCGTAACGATCCTGCCATTCGGGGCCGAACATCACGGCACTGGACCGCAGCACCGCGATCGGGTCGCGTATCACGCAGACATAGTGGGCATTGAAGAAGTGACTGGCCTGGAAATCAAAGAAGCCATCGGGGTGGTAGCCGAGCGTCACGTCACGGAATGCCAACTTCTCTCCCACGAAGACGTGCCGCCGTGCGAGCGCATCGAGGCACTCCACGCCGTTGGCTTCCGCTCCAGCCAGTGGCGGGCAATAGCTGGACTTGCCTGGGGGGTTGCCGAATTCGCGGTGCATGGCGTTGTACCACTCGGCGAAGCGCGGCATGAGGCCGTGCTGGTGCAGGTTCGCCTCGCCAAGCAGGAACATCTCAGGGCTGTCGTTCAGCGCCTCCAGCAGAATACTGGTGCCGGAACGCGCGTGGCCGACGATGAAGAGACCCTTGGTTTCGAGATCCGGCGCACCCTCCCACCCCAGGCGCTGCGGTGCAGGCGGCGCTTCCGCAGCCTGCGCGCGCGCCAGGCGCTCCGCCTCCAATGCGGCAGCGAGCGCGTCGCGATCCGCGATGAGCGCGTCGCGATTCGCGATGAGCGCGCCGTGAGCCGCCGCGAGCGCGTCGCGATCCGCGGCGAGCGTGGCCGCACGCGCATCCGCAGATGTCAGGTCGCGTTCCGCGGATGCGAGGGCGCGACGGCCGGCGTCACGCTCATCGAAGACGCGACTCACGGCAGGCAGGTGCAGTGCCGCCGATTTCAGTGCATGCCGCGACCACTGGCGCAAACGGGTCTTTCGCCCCGAATTCTGGCTGCTATCCGGCATCGCCATCACATCGGGCCCCACGCAAATCTTCTCACGCTTAAATGCAAGATGAATTTTACACCCCGCCTCTGCAAGTCGAATTCACATTTCCAGGCGCCAGGCCGGACGACCCTGCACTGGACGACCGCCGACCGCGACCTGACAGGCCGAAACGGACGTCCCCGTTGCCCCGACCTCGTAGCCGCCCAGGGCCGCGGAGGGCCTGGCGCCCTCCGTCACCGCCATCGCGTCCAGCAGCCGCGCGCCAGGCCGGGCGCCGGGTCGGGCGCCGGGTCGGGCGGCCGCTACAGCATCTGCCGCCGCGCCATGGCCGCGAACTGTCCGTCCGCGGCCAGCAGCGTCTTGAAATCCCCGCTTTCCACGATGCGCCCGCGATCCAGCACGATGATGCGGTGGGCATTGACGATGGTGCTCAGCCGATGCGCCACCACGATGCGCGTGACATGCAGGCGTTCAAGGCTCTGGTTCACCATCGCCTGGGTGCGGTTGTCGAGGGCGCTGGTCGCCTCGTCGAAGATCAGGATGCGCGGCGTGCGGGCCAATGCGCGCGCGATCAGCAGGCGCTGCCGCTGGCCGCCGGACAGGGTGGCGGAATCCTCCGAGACGACGGTCTGCAGCGCCATCGGCATCGCCCGCACATCCGCCTCCAGGCCCGCCTGTCGCAGCGCCATCCAGGCCTGTTCCTGGGTCAGGTCCGCGCCGCCCACCACGTTGTCCAGCACGCTGCCCGCCATCAGCCGCCCATCCTGCAGGACCACGCCGATCTGCCGGCGCAGCGCGCCGAGATCCATGCGGGCCTGGTCCCGCCCGTCGAAGCTGATGCCGCCGGCCTCCGGTCGTTCGAAGCCCAGCAGCAGGCGGATCAAGGTGGACTTCCCGCTGCCCGAGGCACCCACCACGGCCAGGAATTCGCCCGGGCGGACGGCGATGCTGATGTCGTCGAGCACCGGCGGCGCGTCGGGGGCGTAGCGGAAGGTGACGTGGCGCAGCTCGATGCCGCCGGTCAGGCAGCCGGGGTCGTTGGCGACTTCGCGGGTCTCCGGCAGGGCGTCCAGCAACGGCCGCAGGCGCTCAAACAGCGGCGCGATCCCGACCAGCGAACCGATGCTGCCCGCCAGCGCCAGCACCGCAGCCGAGAATTGGCCGAAGGCTGCATGGAACCCACCGAACTCCGCCGCCGTGAGGAGTGCCACGCCATCCTTCGGCGCCGCCAGCCAGAACAGCGCGATGGCGGCCAGCGGTGGGAAGACCTGGTTCAGCGTCGACTGCGCCGCCTGCCAGCGGCGGGCGCGCCAGCTGTGGCGCTGCTGGGTGGAGAAGCTCTCCGCCCAACGACCGAAGGCGCGGCGCTCGGCACCGCTGTTGCGCAGCTTGGCCATGCCCGCGAGCAGTTGCAGCACCAGGCCCTCGACCCGGCCCTGCGCGTCCAGCTGCGCGCGCATGTCCGGCAGCTGCCGGCGCGTGAGGAACCAGGTGAGGAGGCCGAGCAGCGTGGTCAGCGCGATCGCCAGCAGCGCCAGCTTCCAGTCATAGTAGAGCATCAGCAGCAGGCTGAAGATCGAAAACATGCCCCCCATCATCGCCTGGGTGGCGGTGGCCGTCAGCAGGTCCCGCATTGCACTGATGCTGTTCGCGCGGTCGGTCAGGTCGCCGATGGAATAGGCGCGAAAGAAGCCGGGCGGCATGCGCAGCACCCGGTCCCAGATGGCGGCCTGCAGGCTTCCATCCACCTTGCTCTCGGCCCGCAGCAGGGCGATGCCGCGCACCGCTTCGAACACCGCGGCGCCGAGCGCGGCCAGCAGGAGGCCGGAGACGACGGCCACCACCCCGGCGGTGTCGCCGCGCGGCAGCACCTTCCCGAAGAGATGGCTGATCGCCAGCGGCGTCAGCAGGGTGATCAGGCCGCCCAGCACGCCCATGACCAGCAGCCGCCGCAAATCGGGCATCAGCCCATGGCGGCCGAAGGCGAGCAGGTCGCGCCCGGTCAGCCTGCCATCGGGCAACCCGCGATGGAGCTTGGTGGCGGTGGGTTCGATCCCCGCCGCCATGGCCGCGTCGATGGGCCGCCTTTCACCCGTCAGCGGGTCCTGCACCACCATCCGCCGCGGCCCGTCCGGCAGCAGCGCGACGGCAGCGCCATCGCGCTGGACGCCGACCAAAGGCCCCGGCTCGTCCTGCCACCAGGCTTCCGCCAGCGTCACCTGCCGCGTCCGGATGCCGGCGCGGCGCAGCGCCTCCGCCAGGCCGGTGGCCTCGCCAGGTGCCTCCATGGGAATGCCCGCTTCCGCCGCCACCAGCAGCGCCGCGGCGATCGCGGGGTCGCGGCTGGTCTGCGAGGCCTCTGCGGCCGGCTTCTGCAGCACATTGGCGATGCGCCGGATGGCGGCGCCGAAGCCGCGGCGCTCAGCCGCCACCCGCTCACCGGCCTGGGCCAGCCGCGCCGCGAGCAGGCCTTCGCCCCGGGCATGCAGCAGGGCCAGGGCGGTCTGGTTGAAGGCGTCCAGCGCCGGCCACAGGAAGCCGCGCGCCAGCGCGGTGGGCGTCAGGAAGGTGCTGACCCGACTGGGCCCGCTGGGTTCCAGCCAACTGCGCCCGGTCAGCGGTATCGGCGGATCGCCGGCCTCCCGCAGCGCCTCGGGCTGGCCCAGCAGGCGGGCCTGGCCGTGATCCAGCCGCGCCCACAGCACCGTGCCATGCGGCGCGGTCACGGCCCGGGTGATCGGCTGGTCGGGATCGGCCTCGATCGGGTCGTGCTCGGGCATGGGCTGGCCGGTGCTCAGCGCGACGGTCAGCCGCTCCACCCACTCATCGATCCAGTCCACCGCGATGAGGTCGAATTCCGCCTGCTCCAGATCGGCGCGCGGGGCCTCGAACAATTCGCTGTCCATCGCGGCGACGACGCGCAGGCCGAGCGACAGCCCATCCTCGCCGGTGGGAAGCGGCGGCATCCCGAACAGCACCTGGCCGTGGTCCAGGCTGAGCAGGTGCCGGCCCACCCCCACCACCTCCCCATCGCGCATCGGCACCACGGCGACATCGAGCCGGCCGCGCAGGATCAGCCAGACCCGGTCCGCGCTGACGGCCAGGAAGGGGTTGTTGGCGCCGGCGGCGCGGCGTTCGCCGGCGATGCGGTTGAGCAGCGCGGCCTCGAAGGCGCTGAAGTCCTGGCCGGCCGAGGGTCTGTCGTCGCGCATCAGTCCATCTTTACCAGGTCGCGATACGGGCCGGGCACCGCGACCAGGTCCTCATGCGTGCCGCGCTGCGCGATGCGGCCACGTTCCAGCACCAGGATCTCGTCGCAATCCCGGATGGTGGACAGCCGGTGGGCGATGATCAGGCAGGTGGAGCCGCGCCGCCGCAGATGCCCGTCGATCTCCCGTTCCACCAGCGGGTCCAACGCCGATGTCGCCTCATCCAGCACCAGCACGGAGGGGTTGGTGGCCAGGGCGCGCGCGATCTCCATGCGCTGGCGCTGGCCACCGCTGAGGTTGACGCCACCCTCGGCCAGCTTCGCGTCCAGCCGTCCGGGGCGCGCATCGACCATGTCGATCAGCGCGGCGTCGCGCAGGGCGGCCAGCGTGTCGTCATCGGAGACCAGCGGGTCCCACAGCGTGATGTTTTCCCGGATCGTACCCTCGAACAGGAAGATGTCCTGGTCGACGCAGGCGACGGAGGATGTGATGCGGGCCCGCGGGATCTCCCCCATCGGCTGCCCGTCGAAGCGGATATCGCCGCTCCAGGGCGTGTGCAGCCCGGCCACGAGCCGCGCCACGGTCGACTTCCCGCTGCCGGATGAGCCGACCAGCGCCACCCTCTGCCCGGGCCGGATGGTCAGGCTGAAGCCGTCCAGCAGCGGCGGCTCCAATCGGCTGTAGCCGAAGGTCACCTCGCGGATGTCGACATGCCCGGACAGCGGCGCGGGCGGTGTCCTGGCCTCGGGTGGCGCAGGCTCGGTGGGGTAGTGGTGCACGTCGTTCAGGCGGGCGATGTCGGCGGGAAGCGTCTGGAGGCTGCTGCCGAGTTGTATCAGCTGCTTCACCGGCTCGCCGAAGCTCGTCATGATGGATTGGAAGGCGATGATGCCGCCCAGCGTCAGCACCCCATCCGTCACCCGCCAGCCGCCGACGCCGAGCACCAGCGCGGTGCCGAGCGCGGTCAGCAGCGGCGGCACGCAGTTCAGCAGCGTCGATTGCAGCGCGAGGCCGTGCATCGCATTCAGGTAGCGCGCCTGGGTGCCGGCCCAGCGGCGGAAGAAGGCATCCTCCGCGCCGCTGGCCTTCAGCGATTCGATCAGCCGGATGCCGGTGACGGAGACCGTCAGCATGGCGCTCTGCTCCGCCAGCAGCCGGCGGCTGCCATCCTCCCGCAGGCGGGACACCGTGCGCAGCGCCAGCAGGTTCAGCGCGGTCACGGTGAAGGCGACCAGCGACATCAGCCAGTCATAGGCGAGCATGATGCCGGCGTAGAAGATCATGCTGATCAGGCCGACGGCGCTGGTGGCGAGTTGCCCGGCCAGCACGGTGGCGACGCGGGTGTTGCCGGAGACGCGGAAGGACAGGTCGCCGGCGCTGCGCTGGGCGTAGAACTCCATGGGCAGGCGCAGCAGGTGCCAGAGGAAGCCGGCCGAGCCGTTGGTGGCCAGCATCACCTCCAGCCGGGCCAGCTGGGCCTGCTGCAGCCAGGTCATGACGCCACGCAGCACCGCGGTCAGTGCCAGGCCCAGCAGGACCGGCATCAACCAGGTCTCATGCTGCTGCGCCAGGATGCGGTCGATGAAGACCTGCGCGAAGACCGGTATCGCGAGACCTGGCACCACCAGGGCCAGGCTCATCAGCATCAGGAAGGCCAGCGCGGATTCGGCGCCCCTCAGGCGCGCGAGCAGCGGCGCCACCACGCCCGGCTTGCCGCCCTTCCGCTCGAAATCCGGCCCCGGCAGGAAGGCCAGGCAGACGCCGGTGAAGTGGCGGTCCAGCTCATCGAGGGTGATGCGGCGCGGCCCATGGCCCGGATCGTTGATCCAGGCCTGGCCGCGCTTGCGGTCCACCCCCTCCAGCACCACGAAATGGTTGAAGCCCCAGAACAGGACCACCGGCAACTGCAGCGTCGTGAGGTTCACCACCTCCCGCCGGAAGCCCTGGGCGTGCAGGCCATAGGCGCGGCCGGCGCGCAGGATGTTCGGCGCCTTCGATCCATCGCGGGAGATGCCGCAGGCGATGCGCAATTCCTCCAGCGGCACCCAGCGGCCGTGATGGGCGAGGATGATGCCGAGGCAGGCGGCCCCGCATTCCGTCGCCTCCATCTGCAACAGGGTCGGCGTGCGGATGCGCTGGCCATCCCGCGACGGCTTGACCTCGAAGATCGCCGGATCTGGCCGGGCGGCGGCGCTGGGATCAGAAGTCAATGCCGGAGATCTCACGCAGAAGCGGCAGGACCAGCGTGATGGGCGCCTGTTCCTGCACGCGGACATCGGTGGTGGCGAGCGTGCCGCTGGCCACCCGAACGGTGCTGCCCCGCGCGGAGGACCAGCGGTAGCCGCTCAGGCTCGCCGCATCCGGCTCCAGCGCGATGCGCGCCATGTAGGGCGCGCCGTCCCGGCTGAAACTCGTCACCAGCTCCCCGTTCCGCAGGATGGACATCATGCCCTCCCGCGTCGCCGGGAATTCGGAAATGGCGGTGACTTCGCCGATCATCGCGCCGAACTCCTCCCACCGCGCGGTGCTGGGGGAAACCCGCACCGGCATCCCGGCCCGCACCCGTCGCCCCTGCTGCGGCGGCAGGAAGGCGATCACTTCCAGCCGGTCGCTGCCGTCTTCCAGCGTCAGGATGGCCTCGCCGGCGCGCACCGCGGCACCGCGCGGCGCACGGACCTCGGTGACGCGGCCAGCGGCCGGCGCGCGCACCTCCCGCTGCCGGGCCAGGCGCTGTTCCAGTTGCTCGACCTGGCGCCGCGCATCGGCCAGCAGGCGCTCGGCCTCGCTGTTGCGCTGGTCGGCCTGGCCGGACAGGTCAAGCAGTTGCAGGTCGAGCTGGGCGACCTGGTTGCGGGCATCGGCCACGTCCTGGCTCGTCTGGTTCAGTTGCGTGCGCACCTGCAGCACCAAGGGCCGTGTGGTATTGCCGCGCGAGAGCAGGTCCTCCTGCTCCGCCAGGCGGCGCGTCAGCTGCGCCTCCCGCTCCAGCGCCGAGGCCAGGATGCCGGCCAGCGCCGCCCGGCGCTCCGTCATCGCCCGGCTCTGGCGCGCCAGCGTCTGGGCGGAGAAGGCGCGCACGCGCTGGAGGTCGGCCTGGCGTTCCACCGCCACCTCCCGCGCCGCGGCGATGCCGAGGTTGAGTTCCGGCAGCGTCACGCGCGCCACCACCTCGTCCTGCGCCACGCGGCTGCCGACCGTGACCAGCACGGCCTCCACCGCGCCGCTGCCTTCCACCACCGCCTCATGCACCTGGCCGCCCTCGGCCAGCAGCAGGCCCTGGCCCTTCACCACGGTCGGGATGCTGCCCAGGATGGACCAGGCCAGGACCGCGGCCAGGATGACGGTGACGGCGGCAAGCGCCGCCCAGGCCGAGGCGGGCGTGACCCGGACCAGGCGGTGCAGGTCGCTCGGCCCCGCGGCGGCGTCGAGCGCCTGTTGGCGATACAGTCCCGACATGGCGCGCGCCCCTCAGATGAAGATCGGCAGGGGGTTGAGCGCGGCCTCGTCCAGCGGCGCCTGCTGCCAGCCCAGCGCCACCGGTATGTCATAGAGTCGGCCCGGGGCGTAGCGGGCCCAGAAATGCCGCAGGCCCGGCACCACCACCTTCGCCACCGGCAGGCCGATATCCGGCCGCGTCTGGTCCATCACCAGCATCTCCAGCCCGTGCCCGGCCAGCATGTCGCGCAGCGCCAGGATATCCGCGCGCATCTCCCCGCTCGGGATGACGCGGCGCGGCGGCGGCGGCGGGGCGCCGGGGTCCGGCCGCAGATAGGGATGCCGGTCGCAGTTCCCTTCCCGCATCCAGTCCGACAGTTCCCGCGCCGTATCGGGCGCGGCCATCACGGCGGGGATGGCCGCGATCATCTGCCGGCATTCCGCGAAGGCGCGTTGCAGGGCGATATGCGGGTCGATATGGCAGCCGAAGCCGAACAGCGGCTGGCTGCCTGCCGCGTCGTCCATCGCCGAGACGGCGCAGAAGGTCGGCACGCCGAGGTCGGAGGTGATGTCGATGGCCCAGAGCCGGCGCCCCGCGGCGGCGGCATCGGCGACCAGCCGCGTGCTGGTGGCCTCCCCCAGGGCCTTCGGGTCCGGGCCCGGGCGCCGCAGGCGGTTGTACCACCAGATGGCGACGGCATCGCGCTCGATCAGCTCGAACAGCCCCTGCAGGATCGCTTCCTCCAGCACATTGCCGGCGGCATGGCCGTTGGAGCAGCCCATGCTGTAGAAGCTTGAATCCTCCGGCCCGGCAGGTGCCCCGAAATACACCAGCTGCGTCGGCAGGTAGCGCACCGCCTCCCGCGTCAGCGACCAGGCGGGCGACCAGTCGATCACCGCCTCCTCGGGCAGCGGCAGCGGCACCACGTTGAACGGCGATTCCCGGGCGTTCCAGGCCGCGCGCTCGGCATATTGGCGGGCGCTGAACAGCATGACCTCGCCGGGGTGGATCACCGCCTCGCCATGCCGCCGCCGCATCTCGGCATGGCTGGCGGCGATCCGCGGCTCGGTCCCGCGGAAGACGGCGCTGGCGCGTTCCAGTGCCTCGCACAGCGCGCTGGCCTGCGCCTGGGCCGGCCCGGCGCCCTTGCCGGCGGCGGAGCTGCGCAGCGATTTGCGGGTATCCGCAAGCCGCCGTGGCGCCGTGGCGAAGTTGAAGCCGGAGCCATAGACAGGAAAGGCCTCGCCCGGCGGCGTCATCGGCACGAGGGCGGAGACGATGCCGGTGATCGGGCTGATAAGGTGCTGGAACCGCGCCACCGTCTCCTCCGGCGGGGTGCCGCGATGGCCGCCATCGGCCCGGTCCGTCACCGGCCGTTCCGCCAGCACGATGCGCGGCGAGGCTTCCGCCGCCAGCGGGGGCGGGGGCGGGGGCGGCAGCATGCGGTGCAGGGCGCTTTGCCAGCTCGTCGTGTCGATCGACAGCACGGCCCCGGCCAGGGGGGAAGGCAGGCCGGCCAGCAGCTTGGCGATCTCGGTCGCGGCGATTTCGCAGGCGATCCGCACCGTGCTGGGCAGGGCGGCGCGCGCGGCGCTGGCCCGGCTGTCCGGCGCCAGCAGACGCCAGGGATTGGCCATCGCCAGGCGCTGCGTCAGGGCCTCCAGCGGCGGCGTCTCCGCGCTCAGCAGCGGGCCGACCAGGATCTGGAAGCCGATCGGCCGGACCAGCAGCAGCCGGCCGCCCGCCGCCAGGCTGGCCTCGGCCAGCGGCGGCAGGCCGGGGTGCAGCAGGTCGTCGGTCAGCACCACCTCCAGCGCTGCCGCGCCCTCGGTGGTGCCGAGGCCAAGCCGCGCCAGCGCCTCGGCCAGCGGTGCCTGATCGGCGGCGCCGAGGGCCCGCAGGCGGAGCCGGCCCGCCGGCGCCGCCTGGCCGAGTTCCGACCAATAGGCCGCATCCGGCCCGGCCGGCGCCCCGGCCTCCACGATGTGCCCCGCCTTCTCCAGCAGGATCAGCGCGTAGTGGACATGGGCCGCCGGCACCGTCCCGGCCAGGGCGGCGACGATGGCCTGCACGTCACGCACACCGTCGATCTGGCCCGCGACCTGGGCATAGAGGTCCCCATGCAGGGCGCGGGATCCGGTTTCGCCGACCAGCAACACGCCCTCTCCGGGGCGGATGAGCGGCGCGTGCTGCGGCTTGAAGCGCGGGATGCGGAGCGACATGGCGGTGCGTCAGGGTGTCTGGCAGGCGTCGGCGCTGCAGGGGCGTAGGATGCAGTAGACGCCCGCCCCGACGCCGCCCGCCACGGCGCCGATCGCCTCATCGCTCAACGCCGCCGCAGGCGGCGGCGGCAGGATGACGTGCATCGTCTCGGCCGTGTTCTCCACCACCTTCAGCGTCAGGCCCGCGGGCAGGGCGATGCCTTCCGCGGCCAGCATGGCCCTGGGGTCGGCGAGCAGCGCAGCCTTGAAGGCGTCATCCGCCCAGGCCTTGGCGATGATGCGCTGCGCCTGCGCCAAAAGCTCTTCGTTCGACATGCTCATGGATTGTCCTTCACGGGTTGGCGGTTCGTCGTGAGCCGGCAGCAGGGCTTGCAGGCTGGCTCAGCCCTTTGGCCCCCGCCGGCCACGTGCAGGGGGAGGATCGGCAGCCTTTGCGTCGCCACATCTGCGCTGGAAAAGGCCACTGCCGTGTCTCCACATGCGGCACCCGCGCGCCACCACGGCGCGGTCGGATGCCAAAGCCCAGGACAAAGCAACGAAGTCTCATTTTCAGGAACTTGCACGAACAAATACTGTATTGGAGTCTGTTGTGACAAGTTCACATGAGCGTCCGGGGCCCAAATTCCACATGTCCCGGAACTGGTTGAATAGAAGTTAAGAAATCCGGCCGCCCGTTGCAGTAGCGCCGCAACCGCTGCGACCGGGATTTGCTGTAGCGGCCGCGGCCGGGCGGATCAGCGGCGCCTGCTGCCGCTTGAACCGCGGGATGCGGCGCGCCACGGCAGGGCGTCAGGGTTGCTGGCAGATTCCGGACGGGAGGGGCGGCCCGGACGGTGCTCCGGGGGTCGGGACCCCGTTCTCGAGAAAGGCGGAATACAGCGTAGCGACAGGAGGTTGGATATTGATCGTGAAGCAAGGGCAAAAAACACCGCCCGCCACGGCGCCGACCGCCTCGTCGCTCAGCGCCGCCGCCGGCGGCGGCGGCAGGATGACGTGCAGCGTGTCCGCTGTATCCTCCAGCACCTTCAGCGTCAGGCCCTCGGGCAGGGCGATGCCTTCCGCGGCCAGCGTGGCCTTCGGGTCAGCGATCAGCACGGCCTTGAAGGCGTCATCCGCCCAGGCCTTGGCGACGATGCGCTGGGCCTGCGCCATCAGGTCTTCGTTCGAAAGGCTCATGGTCGAAAATCCTTTCCGGTCGTTGCACGCCAGGCGCGGGCACGATGCGCGCCTGTGGCTCACCGTGCCTGGAGACGGCGGCCGACCCATGGCGAGGCCGGCCCGAAGTTCGCGCCGCTGCTCAGGGCCTCACGCAGGGCGGCGCAAGATAGAGACCACCGGCGACGTTGCCGACGGCCTCGTCACTCAGCGCGGCGGCGGGCGGGGCGGGCAGGATGACGTGCATCGTCTCCCCCGTGTCCTCAACCACCTTCAGTGTCAGCCCGGCCGGCACCGCGATGCCTTCCGCGGCCAGCGTGGCCTTCGGGTCAGCGATCAGGGCGGCCTTGAAGGCGTCATCCGCCCAGGCCTTGGCGACAATGCGCTGGGCCTGCGCCAGCAGTTCTTCGTTCGAAAGGCTCATGCGCGATGATCCCTGGGGGCTGCGAGGGTTACGTCGGGGGGGCGGCCATGCGGGCCCTTGTTCCCGCATGGCCAAGGCGTTGTTTCCCGCCTGCGCGGAATCAGGGGCGGCACCAGTTGCAGAATTCACAGGGCGCCCAGTTGCAGGGGGCGCTGCCACCGGCGACGCTGCCGACCGCCTCATCGCTCAACGCCGCCGAGGGCGGCGGCGGCAGGATGAAGTGCATCGTGTCGGACGTATCCTCCAGCACCTTGAGCTTGACGCCGGCCGGCACGGCGATGCCTTCCGCCGCCAGGGCGGCGTTCGGATCGGCGATCAGCGCGGCCTTGAAGGCCTCATCGGCCCAGGCCTTGGCAACCACGCGCTGCGCCTGCGCCATCAGGTTTTCGTTCGAAAGGCTCATGCTGTGTCCTCATTCAGCTTCGTGTTGGTGGGATAGGCGCTCCGGCCACGCGGGCCTTGGAGTGGGATCGGCCCGGTCACGGGCTGCGAGGCGCAGGTCAGGGCTTGTAGCAGACCGAGGGGTCGTCGGTGATCATGCACAGGACGCCACCGGTGGCGGCCCCGACATGGCGCGGGGATGGGCAAGCAGGGCGGCCGGGAAGCCTTCATCGGTCCAGGCCTTGGCAATCATGCGCGGGGCTTGCGTGACCAGGTCTTCGTTGGACAGGCTCATGATCACGCACTCCCTTCCCGGTGGATGCCCTGGGCCGATGCATCCATGCTGGTTACGATGAAGAATGTCGCAGCGACGGGCAAGGCGGTTCCAGGCCTCGTGCCGTCCCATGGGGCGCAAGGATGGTGGCGGCGGATGCGCCGGACCAGTCAGATTTTCATATCGGCGGCAGAGGCAAAACCAATGGCCGGCAGGCTCCGCAACCTGGCGCCGGCATGGTAGCCGCGGCGATTGCAACACCCTCGTGGTCAAGGAGGCCCCAGATGCAACGCGGCATGTCCCTGCTGGATGACCTGGGCATCGTCCTGGGCCAGGTCGCCCCGGCCCTGATCCCGGAGGAGGCCCGGCCGCGCATCATGCGCTTCGCCGCGCGCGTGCCTTCCATGGATGGCGGGTTCGAAGTGCGGCTGCACGATTCGCCGGCGCCGATCGACATTTCCACCTGCGCCACCGCCGCCGTCCCGTCGGATCTGCGCATCCTGGCCGGTGTCGAGCCCGGGCATGCCCTGCCGCCGGTGCTGGCCGACCATCCCACCTGGCGCCAGGCCGCCGCCTTGGCGCGGGACGTATTGGCGCGGGGCGGCGGCGAGCAGCCGGCGAATGAAGTGCTCTGGATGGAATTCGACGACCCGGTGCTCGATGACGAGGCGCCGGCGGCCTGCCTGATGCTCCAGCGCGACTCCGGCGGGGATCTGGACCTGGCGGCAGACGCCCTCGCCAGCCACCGGCTGCTGCGGCAGGAGGACCCGCCGCCCGGCACCATGGCGGCGCTGGCGGCGCTGCGCGCGGCGATGCCGGCGGGGGTGAGCCTGCCCAATCTCGGCGTCATGACCGGCCGGCCCGGCCTGCCGGTGCGGCTGCGCCTGCATGGCTGGCCGCCGGAGAAGCTGGCAGCCACGCTCGGCACCATCTGGGGCGATGCAACGGCGCAGAGGCTGCGGGCCGCGGCGGCCTTGCTCGCAAGCCTCGATCCCGTCCCGCCGGTGACGCTCGACATCCACCCGGATCGCGCGCCGAAGATCGGCCTGCCGATGCCTTGCTGGATCGGCCCGGGCGCCCCCGCCGCGGCGCTGGCACGGTTCGAGGCGATGCTCTCCCTGCTGGTCGACGCCGGGCTCTGCCAGCCCGCCAAGGCCGATGGACTCCGCGCCTGGCCCGGCTGGGTGCATGATGCGCGTCCTGCCACGGGGCTGCCGCACCGGCGGCAGACCGCCGACGCGACCCCGGTCCTGGCGCGCACGCTTGTGCAGTTCAAACTGGGCTTCGAGGCGGATGGCGCCCTGTGCGCCAAGGCCTATTTCGGCATCCTGCGGCGCTGTGTGCCGACGCCTGGCGGCGGGGGCATGCGGCAACACACCGGCCGTCACTGACATCGCCCCTTGGCTTCCGGCGGCGGGAACCACCAGCCGGAAACGGGCCCCGAGCCCGGCTGCGCGCCGGTGGCGACTTGCGGGTTTCTGACGGAGGCGGGATACCGTCGGACCCGCCGCAATCACCAGACAGGGCAGCGCGACCATGGCTGAGCGCCCCGATGTGTCTGTGGCCGCGGGCCTGGATCCTGGCCCCGGCCGCCCCCAGGACCGGCACGACCCCGGCGGGAAGGTGCGCCTCCTCGTGCGCGACGCCGATGTGGTCAGTCGCGCGCGCTTCTCCGCCTGCGGACGATACCGCTACGAACTCGAGCGGCGATGGGATGGTCGCGCCTTCGGCGAGGGCGGCCTCTGCGGCTTCCTGATGATGAATCCCTCGACCGCCGACGAGCATGTCGACGACCCGACCGTCCGCCGCTGCCGCGACTTCGCGCGCCGGTGGGGCCATGGCGGCCTCGTTGTCCTGAACGCCTTCGCATTCCGTGCCACGGAACCCGGGATGCTGCTCTCGACACCGGATCCCGTCGGGCCGGAAAACGATGCCACGATCGCGGACTGGGCGGTTCGCCTGGACCGCGTGGTGGTCGCCTGGGGTCTGCCGCCGAAGCGCCTGCGCTGGCGATCCGCCCAGCTTGAGGCCCTGCTGTCCAAGGCCGGCGTCACGCCAGTCGCGCTGAAGACGACGGCCTGCGGGCAGCCGGGCCACCCGCTCTACATCCGCGGCGACACCGAGCCGAAGCCATGGCCACCGGCGCCGGTCGCGGCAGGACCGGTGGCGTAGGACCGCCGCCGATCCGCATCAGAGTGTTCGCTCTTGCAGTGCGGATTTCGGGCGGGTGGGGTACGAGACAGGGCAAGTGCCGACTGCGCGGAAACCGGCTTTTTACCTGGGTTTTTTGCGTTGCCTACTGAAACGGCCAAGCCAGGAAATCCGGAGAGAATTGGCCTCAGGAGAGCGATTTTCGGCCGTCTCCGCGCCAGGCCACTCAGCGCGGCATCCGATCAGGCGGAGAGCACGGCGCGTATGGGAACTGGCGGAGGAGGTGCGACTCGGTACAGGCGGTCTCCAGGCTGGAGACTTGGAGAGTTTGGCCTTTCAGGCGGCTGAACGCTCGTTTGCCCAGGTGTAAGACACCTTGAGCCCGTTGAGGTGCGTCCAGGGGAGCCACTTCTCTTTCTGCATCCGCCCTACAACGATCCCCGGCGCGACACCGATTTCCTTGGCAAGCGCCATGACTCGCGTTGCCGATACAGCACCCTCTTTTGCCAGCGCCTGGAGCTTGCGAGCGTGAGCCGGAGGCACAAGCCAATCTCTGGCGAAGGCATCCGCTTCCACTTCACAATTCGGATCTAGGGGTTCGATCCCCTCGACGAACTGCATCCGCTTGCCGTGCAGCAAGATGTGGGCGGCCTCGTGAAAGAATGTGAACCAGAGATGGTCATTGGTCCGATAGCGGAGGCTCAGCATCAGCAAAGCCCTATCGGGCGCTAACCATCGTGTCGCGCCGCTTGCGGGACAGCCCTTCGGCGCTGGCGCGAAGACGACGGCGACGCCGCAGGCCGCGGATCGGCTGACCAATGCTTCAACGAAGCGTTCGGGCGGTTCCGTGGTCAATGCCCGAAACTCGCCGAGAACGGATCGAAAGCCCGCTTCGTTGAATGGGCGGCAGGCCAAAGCCTCTGCTGCCCGCTCCCCCTGCCGCAGCCATGCAGCTACGGCGCCGACTGTCATGGTTTGAGACTTAGCCGCACGAAACGCAGCCACCGGCGTCGCGTAGTGCTGCCGCCATGCATCAACAGAAGCGACCCCGAAGAATCGCAGGCACTCAGCCAACTGGTCAGCCCGATCCTTGACCTTCGGCACCCAACCGAAGCCAACCATGTCGCGGAGCGGCAACTCATTGAGCCACTCCGTCTGTGCCTTCCTCTCTTCACGGGCCCGAAGCGCTTCCTGGGCCGCGCGATACTGCGCCTCCCTCCGGAGCCAGAACCCAGTGGTCGAACCAAGCACCGTCGCCAGGCGCTCTGCAGCGTCCGGCGTCATGGTAGAACGGCCCTGAATGAGGTCGTTGACGTGCTTGCGCGTGAAGCCCAGCCGATCTGCCAGCTCAGCCTGCGTCCAACCGCGCTCGTCGAGGACATCGGCGATGGTCTCACCGGGCGGGGAGACCCAGTCCGGGGCGAAGGCGGTCTCAGTCATGGTAATCCCCAATAAACACGATCTCGATTGCAGTGACCCGTTTCCAATCAGCGCCGGTTGTCGACGCTCCCTGACGTGCCGCCCGGAAGACCAACCGCTGCCCTCCCGCCAGGTCCAGCGCGAACTGACCTGCGCGGGCCCCGCTCAGCGGATGCGGCCGTCCAGCGACCAGCTCAGCCACCGTATCGGCGGCGTGGAGATCGGCGAGGCGCGAGCGAAGCTTTCGAGCGCTGTCGGCCCCGAGCGCCTTGGTGGCCTCGCGAGGATCCGAGCAGAGCTTAGCCAGCTTCTTCGAGGCGAAAGATATATCCACGAATCGGGAAATTCAAGATTGATGAACCCGTGGGGTGCATGATTTCATGCCGCTTGGTCAAGATGCTGGTTCGCGCGCCGCGCCCCTGGCACGCCTCACCGGTCCACCTCATCCAGTGCCGCCGCGGCCTCTTGGATAAGGCGCCTGACCTCGGCGACCTGCCGGCTCCGCGATGACCGCTCCCGTCCGGTGACCTTGAGGACCGCGGCAAAAACCGCGTCGGAGCGTGCCATCAGCGGGATGAGGTGTTCGCCAGTCGGCCCCCGCCTTCCGCTGATCCACCCCTTCACCGCGCGCTCGCTCGCCCGCGTCCAGCGCATGATGTCTTTCGCGGTCCGACCTGTGGCGGCGATCTCGCTTCGCAGCGCATTCCCGATCTCGCGCGCATAGCACTCCCGCGCGTCCTCCGCATTCTCGAAGAAGGGCAACTTGTTGCCCTTCGAGTGCAACTGATTGCCCTTCTTTGTCCGCACAACACGATTCGCCCTCGCTATTCTTCGGGCGAAATTGCAACGCGGTCCGAACTGTCGCGCAGCTTCTGCTTTTCAGCAGGGGCAGCAGGGTCCCCACGCGGAGCGACGGACAAGGAAGAGGGACGCAGCGTGGTGCAGGACCCTGGCGTGGACGACGAAAAACCAGCGATGGCTGCCGGTATCCGTGCCGCGGAATACGTGCGGATGTCGACCGACCATCAACGCTACTCCACCGAGAACCAATCCGACGCGATCCGGGAGTACGCCAAGCGACGGGGCATCGAGATCGTTCGGACCTACGCTGATCACGGCAAGAGCGGCCTCAGCATCGCAGGCCGAGATGCGCTGAAGCGGTTGCTCGATGATGTGCGGTCGGGGCGTGCCGACTTCACCACGATCCTCGTCTACGACATCAGCCGCTGGGGCCGCTTCCAGGACGCGGACGAGAGTGCCTATCACGAGTATGTCTGCAAGCGGGCCGGCGTCACGGTCGAGTACTGCGCCGAGCAGTTCGAGAATGATGGCAGCGTCGGCTCCGACATCCTCAAGAGCGTCAAGCGGGTCATGGCGCGGGAATACAGCCGGGACCTCGGCAACAAAACCTTCATCGGCCAGTGCCGGCTGATCGAGCTGGGCTTTCGACAAGGGGGGCCACCCGGGTTCGGACTTCGGCGAAAACTGCTCGACGAGGCTGGCACGTCGAAGGGCGTGCTGACGCGGGGTCAGCAGAAAAGCATTCACACCGACCGTGTGGTGCTGGTGCCCGGGCCACCGGAGGAGGTGGAGACGGTTCGCTGGATCTATCGCACCTTTGTCGAGGATGGCCGGCCGGAGCGAGAAATCGCGGCCATCCTGAACGATCGCAATTTGCGCACGGACCTCGACCGGCCCTGGACGCGGGGAACGGTGCACCAGGTTCTCATCAACGAGAAATACGTCGGCGACAACGTCTGGAATCGCATCTCCTGCAAGCTGCACGGCAAGCGGGTTCGCAATGGCCGCGATATGTGGGTCCGTCGCGACGCCGCTTTCCAGGCTGTGGTCGATCGCCTGCTCTTCGACGCCGTGCAGGTCATCATCCAGGAGCGTTCGCGCCGGCTCTCAGATGACGAGATGCTGGAGGTCCTTCGCCGCGCCCTCGCGCATCACGGGCACTTATCTGGGCTCGTCATCGACGAGACCGATGATGCGCCATCCAGCAGCGCCTATCAGGCACGCTTTGGGAGCCTGCTCCGCGCCTACCAGTTGGTCGGCTTCACGCCAGACAGGGACTATCGCTACCTCGAGGTGAATCGGCTTCTGCGGGCGATGCATCCGAAAGTCGTCGCGGCGACACTGGAAGGTATTCGGGCTGCCGGCGGCTCGGTGGAGCAGAATCCGGCGACGGAGCTTCTGACGGTCAACAGGGAGTTCACCACATCCATTGTTCTTGCTCGCTGCCAGGAGACCGAGGCCGGTGGACGTCGGTGGCATGTCCGGATGGATGCCGGCATCGCCCCCGATATCACCGTCGCGGTTCGGATGGCGCCAGGCAATCGCGAAGCGCTCGACTACTACCTGCTGCCGCGCCTCGACATGAACCTGCCTCGGCTTCGGCTGCGCGAGAGCAACGGCATATCGCTCGATGCCTACCGCTTCGACAGGCTCGATGCGCTGTTCGACCTGGCAGCCCGAACTCATATCCTGGAGGTCGCATGATGGCCGATGCCAAGCCGCCCATGGTTCAGTCGGTCGCGGTCGATCTGATCGAGGTCATCAACCCGCGAGCAAGAAGCCAGAAGACGTTCCAGGAGATCGTCGCGAGCATCGCAGCTATTGGCCTCAAGAGACCGATCACGGTCGCCCGCCGCGTGGTCGCTGGGACCGTGAAGTACGATCTGGTCTGCGGGCAGGGTCGGTTGGAGGCGTTTCGTGTCCTCGGCCAAGCCGAGATCCCGGCGATCGTGGTCGAGGCAGGCAGCGAGGACTGCCTGGTTATGAGCCTCGTGGAAAACTTGGCCCGGCGGCAGCACCAGGCGCTCGATCTGCTGCATGACATCGACGGCATGCGGCAGCGGGGGCATTCCGAGGCAGATATCGCGCGAAAGACCGGGCTGACGGGCGAGTATGTGAAAGGGGTGATTCGGCTACTCGGTAAAGGCGAGACGCGCCTGATCCGTGCCGTGGAGAGCTGCCAAATTCCCGTCAGTATCGCCGTCGACATCGCCATGGCCAAGGACGAGGAAACCCAGAACGTCCTGCAGGACGCGTATGAGCGGAACCTGCTTCGTGGTCATAGACTGATCGCCGCGAAGCGCCTCGTGGAGCAGCGCCGGCGCCGCGGCAAAGGATTGAACCCGAACGACCCGAAGCGCCATCGGACCCTGTCGGTCGAGGCCCTCGTCCGCACCTACCAGCAGGACACGGATAAGAAGCGCATGATCGTCCGGAAGGCGGAGGCGACACGGGATCGCCTCGTCTTTGTGACAGAGGCTCTCCGCGCGCTGTTCGACGAGGACGCCTTCGTCAATCTGCTCCGTGCTGAACAGCTGGAAACTCTGCCGCGGGGCCTCGCCGAACGGCTGCAGAGCAAAGGGACCAATTGAGCATGGCAGACGATCGCAACGCGGGGCCGATCCGGTCGGCATTCGAGAGCGCTGGCATCAGGATCCCGATCGCCAACATCGAGATGCTGCGCTCGGTCCCAGCCAAGGTGAGGCGGTCGTCGAAATACGCTCGTATCACCGCATCGATCCGCGAGGTCGGTGTCATCGAGCCGCCCGTCGTCGTGCGCCATCCATCAAAGCCGGGGCGCTACCTGCTCC
>LNFM01005781.1_pt1 | contig 27458 bp, 25 predicted proteins | sample 596031 | NCBI WGS metagenome assembly LNFM01 (sample SAMN04254537, study PRJNA301005) | activated carbon metagenome | isolation source: dual media filters at the Ann Arbor, Michigan drinking water treatment plant | place: USA: Ann Arbor
TAGCTATCAAAACAAGAGCATGGGCACCAGGCCCGGGCACTGCGCGGGCGCTGGCAGACGTGGGCGTGCCCGCCGCGCTCATCGACGGCCCCGCACCCGATGCACCGCAGTTCGATTCCGAAGCGCTGTGGCAGCAGGTGGGGCCGCAGCTGGCACCGGGCGACCGTGTGCTGATCGTGCGCGGACACTCGGGCGGTGTGCATGACGTGCAACAGGGCACCGGCCGCGACTGGCTGGCCCACCAGATTGAAACCGCAGGCGCCCAAGTGGATTTTGTGGTGGCTTACCAACGCGGCGCCCCGATATTCGACGAACAGCAAACTGCACTCGCGCAGCAGGCCGCCCACGACGGATCGCTCTGGTTGCTCAGCAGTTCCGAAGCGGTGGCCCATCTGGCCGAGGCGCTGCCGGGGCAGAACTGGGCCGGCGCCCGCGCGCTGGTCACCCATCCACGCATCGCGCAGGCCGCGCGGGCCGCCGGTTTTGGTCGCGTTGACGAATGCCGTCCGTCACTGGAGGACGTGGTGGCGTCGATAGAATCGACCGCATGAGTTCCGTGCCGCCCATTGCCCCGCCCCCATCGCCCGCTGCCCCTGTGGCGGCACCGGCAGATACGGCTGCGCAGGCAGGATCGCCCGGGCCCCTGCCCGCAGCCCCTCGCGGAAATGCGCTGCAGTGGATTCTGGCGGCCATGGCGGCAGCAGCACTCGCCAGCACCGGCCTGCTGTGGCAAAAGCTCAGCGGCATCCAGGAACAGCTGGCCCGGCAGTCGGCCGACTCGGGCGCGCTGGCCATCGAGGCCCGCACCATGGCCCGTCAGGCCGAAGACCTGGTGCGCGAGACGGCTGCCCGGCTGTCGGTGGCCGAAGCCCGCGTGAGCGAGGTCGCCCTGCAGCGCACCCAGCTCGAAGAACTGATGCAAAGCCTGTCGCGCTCGCGCGACGAAAACCTGGTCGTCGACATCGAATCCGGCATCCGGCTGGCCCAGCAGCAAACCCAGCTCACTGGCAGCCTGGAGCCTCTGGTGGCGGCCCTCAAGTCGGCCAACCTGCGCATCGAGCGCGCCGCACAGCCCCGCCTGGCGCCCGTGCAGCGCGCCATCGGCCGTGACCTGGACCGCCTGACGCGCGCTGCCGTCACCGACACCGCTGGCCTGCTGGCCCGGCTGGATGACCTGGTGCGCCAGGTGGACGATCTCCCCGTGCAAAACGCCGTGGCCCAGGCCGCGGCCACCCGCCGGCTGGGCGCAGGGCTGGCCACGACACCCGCCGCCGCTTCTGCAACGCCGCAGGCGACCGAAGCCTGGTGGCAAACCGCCCTGCAGCGCAGCTGGGAAGTGGTGCGCGACGAGGCCCGCGGCCTGGTGCGCGTGAGCCGCATCGACCAGCCCGAGGCCATCCTGCTGGCGCCCGAGCAGGCGTTTTTCCTGCGCGAGAACCTCAAGCTCAAGTTGCTGAACGCACGGCTGGGGGTACTGGCCCGCCAGTACGACTCGGCCCGGGCCGACCTGACGGCGGCCACTGCAGCACTGAACAAGTATTTCGACCCGGCTTCGCGCCGCACGCAGGCTGCGGCCAGCACCCTGCAGGCCGCGCAGGCCAGCATGAAGGTGGCCGAGCTTCCGCGCCTCGATGAAACCCTGGCGGCGCTGGCCACCGCCGCTGCGGGAAGATGATGAGCCCGCCTGAGTCGCTTCGCGCCTTCCCAGCGAGGGGGACGGCGCCCTCGCTGCGGGGCGGCCTTTGCTCGGCGTCCCTGGCCTGTGCTGCGCCAGTTTGGATGGTCGCGGACGCTCGCGGCGCGACGGACGACCACTGATATGCGCGCAGCACTCTGGCTTCTGGCGTTGTTTGGCGTGGCCGTGGCGGCTGCGCTGTTTGCGGGCAACAACCAGGGCACCGTCACGCTCTACTGGCCGCCCTACCGCATCGACCTGTCACTGAACATGGTGGTGCTGTTGCTGGTCGGCAGCTTTGTCACCCTGTACGCAGCGCTGCGCGCCCTGGCCGCGCTGCTGGAACTGCCCCGGCAAGCCCGGCGCTGGCGCCTGCAGCAAAAGGAGCGCGCCATGCACGCCTCGCTGCTCGACGCACTGACCCACATGCTGGGCGGGCGCTTCATCCGTTCGCGCAAGGCCGCTGCGGCAGCGCTGGCACAAGAGCATGCGCTGGCCGCCGCCAATGAGCCTGTGCCCCATGCGCGCCAGCTGCGGGCTCTCTCCCACATGATTGCTGCCGAGGCCTCGCACGCGCTGCAGGACCGCGCGACGCGCGAGTCGCACCTGCGCGACGCCCTGCAGGAATCACCCCTGCGCGGTACGGTGATGGAGCAGGAACTGCGCGAAGGTGCCCAGATGCGCTCGGCCCGCTGGTCGCTGGACGACCGCGATGCCAGCGCCGCGCTCGACCGTCTGGCCGAGCTGCCCCAGGGCGCTGCGCGCCGCACGCTGGCGCTGCGCATCAAGCTCAAGGCCACCCGCCTGGCGCACCAGACGCGCGAGGCGCTCGACACCGCCCGCCTGCTGGGCAAACACCGCGCGTTCTCGCCCAGCGCAGCGCAGAGCATCGTGCGCGGCCTGGCCGCCGAACTCATCAACAGCGCACACGACACGGCCCAGCTCCAGCAGATCTGGCAGTCGCTGGAAGTCGCTGAGCGTCAGATGCCCGAGATCGCCATTCACGCCGCACAGCGCCTGGCGATGCTGGGCGGCGAAAGCGCGCAGGTGCGCAGCTGGCTGCTGCCCGTCTGGGAGCGGCTGGTGAACACACCCGATGCGCTGGCCGAGCAGCACGCCCTCAAGCTGGTGCGTGCGCTGGAGGCCGGTCTCGGTGCCATCGACGCCCCCTGGCTGGCCCGCATCGAAACCGCCCAGCAGGCCAACCCGCGGGATGCGCGCCTGCAGTACCTGGCGGGCATGGCGTGCCTCAAGCGCCAGCTGTGGGGCAAGGCGCAACAGCTGCTCACGCAGTCGGCCCAGCAACTGGCCGACTCCGGCCTGCGCGCCAGCGCCTGGCGCCATCTGGCCGAGCTGGCCGAGCAGCGCGGCGACGCTGCCGCCGCTGCAGCTGCCTGGAAGATGGCGGCGCTGGGCCAATAGCCCACAGGCCCCACCGCAAGCCAGGCCTCGCCGCTTGCGGCTTGGCCATCACTGCGGCCGGGCAGACGGGCGGCCTGGGGGTGCCCCGCGGCGCGCCCGGCAGCAGCTCGCGCTGCAGACTTCTGTTTGCCCCCTCGCACGGGCCATGTCTTGCGTGTCTCGCGTGTCTCGCAGGTCGCGCGTCCACGGCGGGAACATTACGTTACTTTGATGATCCAACCCACTTCAATTCAGTTTTTTTGAATTGAGGCATCAATACGCCTGAAACGCCGGTGGGCGGGCCGTTCCTACACTGCCCTCAACCCAGCTGACCGGCGCTACCTGCAACGGCAAGCCCCCCGGTGCGATGCCAGCACCCCGCCTTTGAATGCCAACCCGACCCATGACCCTCGCCGTGAACCCTCCCGCCGACAAAAGCGCCCGCTACACCGGCACTGCCATCCTGCTGCACTGGGTGCTGGGACTGGCCATCCTCGGGCTGCTGGGCGTGGGCATCTACATGACGGGGCTGCCGTTTTCGCCGCAGCGGCTCAAGCTGTACAACTGGCACAAGTGGGCCGGTGTCACGCTGCTGGCATTGTCGGCGCTGCGCCTGCTGTGGCGTCTCACGCACCGTCCGCCCGCGCTGCCGGACCACATTGCCCGCACCATGCCCGGCTGGCAAAAGCTGGCGCACCACGGCACCCACTTTGCGCTGTACGCGCTGTTCTTTGCCGTGCCGTTGATCGGCTGGGCCTACAGCTCGGCGGCAGGGTTCCCGATCGTGTTCCTGGGGCTGTGGCAACTGCCTGACTTTGTGCCCGTCAGCAAGGAGCTGGCCGACGCCATCAAGCCCTGGCACCAGTACACAGCCTTTGCGCTGGGCGGCCTGGTGCTGCTGCATGTGGCGGCTGCGCTCAAGCACCAGTGGGTGGACCGCGATGGCCTGCTCAACCGCATGTTGCCGGGCAAGCGCGGTTGAACGCCGCCGGCACTTTGTTCGCCCCACGTCATCCAACCCCGGCGCTGACCACCCTCATGCGCCCTCCCCTTTTGTTTGCGCCTTCGGAGCTAGAACCATGCAAGCCTTGACCCTTATCGCCCGCCTGTCGGTGACCGGCGCCCTCCTGCTGGGCAGCCACGTTGCACTGGCCCAGCAGCAGCTGGTACCCGCCCAGAGCGAGGTGCAGTTCACCGCCCGCCAGATGGGTGTGCCGCTGGATGGCCATTTCAAGAAGTTCAGCGCACAGGTGGCGTTTGACCCCGCCAAGCTGGCCACCAGCAAGATCACCTTCACCGTGGATACCGGCAGCGCCACGCTGGGTTCGCGGGAGACCGATGCCGAGCTGCCCAAGCCCACCTGGTTCAACGTGCCCAAGTTCCCGCAGGCCACCTTCGAATCGACCAGCTTCAAGGCGCTGGGTGGCGGCAAGTTTGAAGTGGCGGGCAAGCTGACCATCAAGGGCAACGCACAAAACGTCGTCGCGCCCGTCACCCTCACGCAAAGCGGCACCGTGACCACGGCCGCCGGCTCGCTGCCCATCAAGCGGCTGGCGTTCAAGATTGGCGAGAACGAGTGGGCCGACACCTCGATGGTGGCCGACGACGTGCTGGTGAAGTTCAAGCTGGCGCTGACGGGCGTGGGGAAGATTTGATGCACCCCCTGAGTCGCTTCGCGCCTTCCCCCTCTCTTGCATTGCTGCGCAATGCGGGAGGGGGACGCTCCCAGCGCGGCGGGGCGGCCCTTGCGCGGGAGCGCTGACCTCGGCCGCGCCCAGACCCGACCTGAGCTAACAACTCGACCCTTTTTCGCGTTTCCTCTGTCCCCAAAACGTTCTTTCACTCCAGGAGTTTTCACATGCGCAAGTCCCTGTTCTCCCTGCTCGCCGTGGCTGCTGCCACCGCCTTGACCGCTGGTGCCGCCCAGGCTGCACCCTATGCCATCGACCCCACGCACACGTTCGTGACGTTCGAGATCAGCCACTTTGGCGCCTCCACCAACCGTGGCCGCTTCGACAAGAAGCAGGGCACCGTGGCGTTTGACCGCGCTGCCAAGACCGGCAAGGTGGACATCACCATCGACACCACCTCGGTGAACACCGGCACACCCGCTTTTGACAAGCACCTGCAAAGCGCCGACCTGTTCGACACCGCCAAGCACCCCACCATCAAGTTCGTGTCCGACAAGTTCAGCTTCAACGGCGACAAGGTCAGCGAAGTGACCGGCCAGCTCACGCTGCTGGGCAAGACCGGCCCCGTCACGCTCAAGTCCACGCAGTTCAACTGCTACGACAGCCCCATGCTCAAGCGCGAAGTGTGTGGCGGCGACTTTGAAACCACCATCGACCGCACCCAGTGGGGCATGAACTACGGCGTGGAATGGGGCTTCCCCAAGAACGTGCGCCTGGTGATCCAGATCGAAGCCGTCAAGCAGTAAACACGGCATGCGACCCGGCAGACGCCGGGTTTCCAGCCCCAAGCCACTGCGGCAGCAATGCCCGGTGGCTTTTTTCGTGGGGGAACGCTCCGGACCATGCTGCCAACCCATGGCGCAGCAACACAAAGGCATGAAATTAACTTAACGTAAATCAATTACGAATAGTAGAATCACGTCATTATTCGATGGAGACCTGCATGACCACCGTTGCCAAGCCAGACCTCGCCAACCTGCCCGCACCTGCCGCCATCCAGCAGCTGCACCACTATGCCTACAAGGCCCGCGATGCGGAAGAGACGCGCCAGTTCTACGAAGACATCCTGGGCCTGCCGCTGTACCACATCATCCAGAGCGACTATGTGCCCAGCACCGGCGAATACTGCCCCTACACGCACTTCTTCTTTCGCCTGAAGGACGGCTCGTTCATCGCGTTCTTTGACCTGGGCGACGACGTGAAGGCCGAACCCTCGCCCAACACGCCGCTGTGGGTCAACCACATCTCGTTTCGCGTCGACACGGTGCAGGAGCTGCAGAACACCAAGGCGCGCTTGGAAGCCCACGGCATTGAAGTGCTGGGCGTCACCGACCACCACATCTTCAAGAGCATCTACTTCTTCGACCCCAACGGCATCCGCCTGGAACTGACCGCGCAGCTGGCCAACGAAGAGCAGATGGCCAAGGACAGCACCGTGGCCCACGCCCGCCTGAACGAGTGGACGGCCCGAAAGGAACAGTGGCGCAAGGAGCGCGCCGAAGGCAAGGTGGCAGAGCCGCTGAAGCCCCAGCAGAACGACCGGCCGGAGTTTGTGCGGGCCTGAGCACGCCTGGGCCGCTGCAGCGGCACTTTTCAAGCCAAAACGGCCTGTAGTCCTGGATTCATTTGCACCTTTAGCTATTAAATAGATAGCATCTGGTGCGCAGGGGCGTTGCAGCCCTTGCGCGGCTTGCTGGGCTCTGCAACGCGTTCTGCGCAGTCAGCACACCCCGGCGCGGCGGCACGGTCGGTGCAGCACGTGGCGACGCACCCCCGCCCCCCCGCCTGCGGCCAGGCCGTGCCAGCAGGCATGGCCGACGGACCGGCATGCCCCGCCCCAAGCGCGCCCCGCACCCACTGCTGCGCGGCCTGCCGCTCCCTTAAAATGGCCGGTTCATTCCTCTGACCAGCGAGGCACGCCCCAGCGGCATGTCCGCCTCACCGCCCTACCCCATGAGCACGCCCCTGCAACAACCCGGCCTCGAAAGCCTTTCCAAGTCGTTTGAACCCGCTGCGCTGGAAGCCCACTGGGGCCCCGAATGGGAAAAGCGCGGCTATGGCACCGCCGGGCACCGCGGCACGGGCACCGCGCAGGCGGGTGAACCGGCGTTTTCCATCCAGCTGCCACCACCCAACGTGACGGGCACGCTGCACATGGGCCATGCGTTCAACCAGACGATCATGGACAGCCTCACGCGCTACCACCGCATGCGCGGCTTCAACACCGTGTGGGTGCCCGGCACCGACCATGCGGGGATCGCCACGCAGATCGTGGTGGAGCGCCAGCTGCAGGAACAAGGCATCAGCCGCTACGACATGGGCCCCACCCCGCCCGAGGCACGCAAGAACTTCGTGAGCAAGGTGTGGGAGTGGAAGGAAAAGAGCGGCAACACCATCACCACGCAGATGCGCCGCATGGGCGACAGCGTGGACTGGAGCCGCGAATACTTCACGATGGACGACAAGCTCAGCAGCGTCGTCACCGAAACCTTTGTGCGCCTGTACGAACAGGGCCTGATTTACCGCGGCAAGCGCCTGGTGAACTGGGACCCGAAGCTGCAGTCCGCCGTGTCCGACCTGGAAGTCGAGAGCGAGGAAAAAGACGGCTCGCTGTGGCACATCGCCTACCCCTTGGCTGATGGAACGGGCAGCCTGACGGTGGCCACCACCCGCCCCGAGACCATGCTGGGCGACGTGGCGCTGATGGTGCACCCCGAGGATGCCCGCTACACGCACCTCATCGGCAAGATGGTGAACCTGCCGCTGTGCGACCGCCAGATCCCGGTGATCGCCGATGACTACGTGGACAAGGAGTTCGGTACGGGCGTCGTCAAGGTCACCCCCGCGCACGACCAGAACGACTACGCCGTGGGCCAGCGCCACCAGCTGCCGATGATCTGCGTGCTGACGCTGCAGGCCACCGTCAACGAGAACGCGCCCGCCAAGTACCAGGGCATGGACCGCTTCGTGGCCCGCAAGGCCATCGTGGCTGACCTGGAAGCCATTGGCGCGCTGGTCGAGGTGAAAAAGCACAAGCTCATGGTGCCGATCTGCACCCGCACCGGCCAGGTGATCGAGCCCATGCTGACAGACCAGTGGTTTGTGGCCATGAGCAAGGTGGGCGCAGGTGACGCGACCGGCAAGAGCATTGCGCAAAAGGCGATTGACGCCGTGGCCACCGGCGAGGTGACCTTTGTGCCCGAGAACTGGGTCAACACCTACAACCAGTGGATGAACAACATCCAGGACTGGTGCATCAGCCGCCAGCTGTGGTGGGGCCACCAGATTCCGGCGTGGTACGACGAAGACGGCAACGTGATCGTGGCCCGCAACGAAGCCGAAGCGCAAGCCAAGGCCCCGGGCAAGACGCTGCGCCGCGACGAGGACGTGCTGGACACCTGGTACTCGTCCGCCCTCGTGCCGTTTTCAACCATGGGCTGGCCCAACCAGGGCACGGCAGAGACGGACGACTACAACCTCTACCTGCCCAGCAGCGTGCTGGTCACGGGCTACGACATCATCTTTTTCTGGGTGGCCCGGATGATCATGATGACCACGCACTTCACGGGCCGCGTACCGTTCAAGCATGTGTACATCCACGGCCTGGTGCGCGACGCGCAGGGCAAGAAGATGAGCAAGAGCGAAGGCAACGTGCTCGACCCGGTGGACCTGATCGACGGCATTGCGCTGGAGCCGCTGCTCGACAAGCGCACCACCGGCCTGCGAAAGCCCGAGACCGCGCCCACCGTGCGCAAGAACACGCAAAAGGAATTCCCCGAGGGCATTCCGGCCTACGGCGCCGATGCGCTGCGCTTTACCTTTGCCGCGCTCGCATCGCTGGGCCGCAGCATCAACTTTGACAGCAAGCGCTGCGAGGGCTACCGCAACTTTTGCAACAAGCTGTGGAACGCAAGCCGTTTTGTGCTGATGAACTGCGAAGGCCAGGACTGCGGCCTGAAGGAGCACACCAAGGCAGAGTGCCAGCCCGGCGGCAGCGCCCATGGCTACATGCAGTTCAGCCAGGCCGACCGCTGGATCGCGTCGCTGCTGCAAAAGACCGAGGCCGAGGTCGAGAAAGGCTTTGCCGAGTACCGCCTGGACAACGTGGCCAACACGATCTACGACTTTGTGTGGAACGAGTACTGCGACTGGTACCTGGAGATCGCCAAGGTGCAGATCCAGAATGGCACCGAAGCCCAGCAGCGCGCCACGCGCCGCACGCTGATCCGCACGCTCGAAGCCATCCTGCGCCTGGCCCACCCCATCATCCCGTTCATCACCGAAGCCCTGTGGCAAACGGTGGCGCCCGTGGCCGGACTCAAGGGCGAGTCGGTCAGCATTGCCCGCTACCCAACAGCCCAGCCCGAGAAGATCGACGAGGCCGCGATGGCGCACATGGCCCGCGTCAAGGGCCTGGTGGACACCTGCCGCGCCCTGCGTGGCGAGATGAATGTGTCGCCCTCCACCCGCCTGCCCCTGTACGTGGTGGGCGATGCCGACTTCATGCGCGGCGTGGCCCCGGTGCTGCAGGCCCTGGCCAAGCTCAGCGAGGTCAAGGTATTTGACGACGAGGCCGCGTGGGCCGCCGCCGCGCAGGCCGCGCCCGTGGCAGTGGTGGGCGAGGCGCGCATGTGCCTGTTCATGGAGATCGACGTGGCGGCCGAAAAGGCCCGCCTGTCGAAGGAGGCGGCGCGCATCGAGGGCGAAATCACCAAGGCCAACGCCAAGCTGGGCAACGAGGCTTTTGTGGCCAAGGCCCCCGCTGCCGTGCTCGACCAGGAGCGCAAGCGCGTGGCCGACTTCACGGCCACCCTCGGCAGATTGCGCGATCAGCTGACACGGCTGGGCTGACCGGCGGGCCATACTGGCCGCCATTTACCAGCCAAGCCTGCCATCCACGACCCTGCGAAGCCGGGCCCCACGGGCCCGGACGCTTGCACCGCCTGAAGGAAACCCATGTCCGTTGTCACCACCGTTCGCAAAGCCGTTTTCCCTGTTGCCGGCCTGGGCACACGCTTTTTGCCCGCCACCAAGGCAAGCCCTAAGGAAATGCTGCCCGTGGTGGACAAGCCGCTGATCCAGTACGCGGTGGAAGAAGCCTATGCGGCGGGCATCCGCCACATGATCTTCGTCACGGGCCGCAGCAAGCGCGCCATCGAGGACCACTTTGACACCGCCTACGAGCTGGAAAACGAGCTGGAATCCGCCGGCAAGCTGGAGCTGCTCAACCTGGTGCGGTCGGTACAGCCCGACGACATGGACTGCGCCTTTGTGCGCCAGCCCCGATCACTGGGCCTGGGCCACGCCGTGCTGTGCGCCGAACCGCTGGTGGGCAACGAGCCCTTTGCCGTGCTGCTGGCTGACGACCTGATGGTGGGCCCCAAGGATGGCGAACCCGTGCTCAAGCAGATGGCTGCAGCCTTCCGCCAGCAGGGCCGTTCGGTGATTGCCGTGCAGGAGGTGCCGGAAGACCAGGTGCACAAATACGGCATCGTGGCGGGCGAGCCCGCAGGCGGCCCGCTGATGCGCATCGAGCGCATCGTCGAAAAGCCCAAGGCCGCCGACGCACCATCCCGCATGGGCGTGGCGGGCCGCTACATCCTCACGCCCGGCGTGTTCAACGAAATCCGCAACCAGCCGCGCGGCGTGGGCGGCGAGATCCAGCTCACCGACGGCATCGCGCGCCTGATGGAGCACGAGGCGGTCTACGCCTTCCAGTACGCGGGCAAGCGGTACGACTGCGGCAGCAAGGAAGGCTTTCTGGAAGCCACGGTGGAGCTGGCCCTGCAGCACCCGCAGGTCAGCGAACACTTCCGCGCATACCTCAAGGGGCTGAGCCTGTAAGCCACTGCTGCCACGGCAGCGCATGCCGTTGATTCGGATGCGCCCATAAAAAATCCTCCGCCAGCAGCCCGCGCTGCTCCGGAGGATTTGTTTTTGGGGCTGTGGGCCACAGGGCTCGGGCCGCAGACTGCAGGGTCTGCCCGCCTGCCTGCCCCTGCACCCGCTCAGCGGCGGCGCAGCACGTGGATGAACTCCTCGCCCACCGTCTGCTGCTCGACCAGTTCATTGCCCGTCTGCTTGGCAAAGGCAACAAAGTCGCGCAGCGAACCGTTGTCGGTGGCCACCACCTTCAGCAGCTCGCCGCTGGCCATGTCCGACAGCGCCTTCTTGGCCTTGAGGATGGGCAGCGGGCAGTTCAGGCCGCGGGTGTCGATTTCTTTGTGGATGTGCATGGTGGTCTGGCTCGTCGTCGTGTTCAGTTCTTGGGCAGCGCGGCATCCAGGCCGCGGCGGCGTTCCTCATTTTCCTCTTTGGTGAAGAACACCGGCTCGTGCCCCCGCGTGCGCAGCCAGTCGGCCAGCGCGTAGCCCGTGCCCGCAGGCCAGCAGCGCAGGTCGGGCAGGTCGTACATCCGGTAGTCCACCAGCTCGGGCGACAGCCTCACCTCGCCCGTGGCGACCACATGGTAGGCAATGATGACCTGGTTCATGCGCATGAACTCGTAGGCGCCCACCAGCGTGGTGGCATGCACATCCAGGTTGGTTTCTTCCTTCACCTCGCGGGCAATGCCCTCTTGCGGCGACTCGCCGGCCTCCATGAAACCCGTGATCAGCGCAAACATCTTGCCCGGCCAGGCGGCATTGCGGGCCAGCAGCACCTTGCCATCCACCTCCACAATCGCCGCCAGCACGGGGGTGGGGTTGTTCCAGTGCGTCCAGCCGCAGGCGGGGCAACGCAGGCGCTCCTTGTCGCCACCGTCTTCCGCCAGGGTGATGGCCTGCAGCGCCGTGCCGCAGTGCGTGCAGTAGCGGGTTTCGTAGTGCATATGCTCTTAAATTGATAGTTACAGGTGCAATTAAAACTTGGGCCATAGCCCGTTATCGCCTGAAAACAGCGCTTTTCGGCCGCCAGGTCAGGCCGGGAAGACACCCGTGGACAGGTAGCGGTCGCCCCGGTCGCACACAATGAACACCACCGTGGCATCGGTCTCGCGCGCGGCAATCTGCTGCGCCACCCAGCACGCGCCCGCAGCCGAAATGCCTGCAAAGATGCCCTCTTCGCGCGCCAGGCGGCGGCACATTTCTTCGGCGTTGTCCTGGCTCACGTACACCAGTTCGTCCACCGTGCTGGCGTCGTAGATCTTGGGCAGGTATTCCTGCGGCCACTTGCGGATGCCCGGAATGCGCGATCCTTCTTCGGGCTGCGCACCGATGATCTTCACGCCGGGGTTCTTTTCCTTCAGGAAGCGCGACACCCCCGTGATCGTGCCCGTGGTGCCCATGGCGCTCACGAAATGCGTCACGCGCCCGCCCGTCTGCTCCCAGATCTCGGGGCCCGTGGTTTCGTAGTGAATGCGCGGGTTGTCGGCATTGGCGAACTGGTCCAGCACCTTGCCCTCGCCGCGCTTTTGCATGGCCTCGGCCAGGTCGCGGGCGTGCTCCATGCCACCGCTCTTGGGGGTGAGCACCAGCTCGGCGCCAAACGCCTTCATGGTCTGGGCGCGCTCGATCGACAGATCCTCGGGCATCACCAGCACCATGCGGTAGCCCTTGATGGCCGCCGCCATGGCCAGCGCAATGCCGGTATTGCCCGACGTGGCTTCGATCAGCGTGTCGCCGGGCTGGATGTCACCGCGCTCTTCGGCCCGGCGGATCATCGACAGCGCAGGACGGTCTTTGACCGAACCCGCAGGGTTGTTGCCCTCCAGCTTGCCCAGCACCACGGTGCCCCGGGCGTTGTTGTCTTGCGCCCCAATGCGCTGCAAAGCCACCAGCGGTGTGTGGCCCACCGCGTCCTCAATCGTCAGGTATTTCATGCGCCCTACTGTGCCATAATTTGCGGCTTCACGAATTCCCGCCCGGGTGGTGAAATTGGTAGACGCAGGGGACTCAAAATCCCCCGCCGCAAGGCGTGCCGGTTCGATTCCGGCCCCGGGCACCATAGCTTTCTTGCTATGGTTTTTGAGTCAACTTGCGCAGCCGTTGGCGCGAAGCAAAGAAGCAGGCTCTGCAGCAGTACGCGGCAGGGCCTTTTTTGCTGCCGCCTTCCATGGCGCGTAGGCCGTCCAACAGCCGGCTGTCCTACCCGAGGGGTCAGTTACGGAACAGGACATGCAGCGCCATCAGGCGATCCGCAAGAGCATCTGAATCCTCGCGCATGTCCCTCGCCGTCACTGAGCCCGCGCAGACATGCTCGTACCAGAGGTGGAAGCCAGCAAGGTCGGGCAGCGGGTTCTCCGCGGCAAGAAGGATCGCTTCCCTGATGCTCGTTGCGTCGTAATGACCGAGATGCTCAGCGCCTTCCATCACATGGGCGCGGTAGTCTCCGGTCTCGATCTTGAGAATGCGAAGGGTCAAGAGCATGGCCAGATTGTGCCGGGCCCGCTCCCATCACTCAGTCACTGCAAACCGCCCTGCCTCCAGCGCATCCCTCCGCTTGCTCGGCAGGTAGACACCCTCCTGCGCTTCCCGAATCCGCTTTTGCCGCTGTCTCACGCTCCGGGACAGCTGCAGCGCCTGGATCCGCAGGTGCGGGGTCTTCCCGTTGAACTTGGCGATGTCCTCACGGGCCGCCGCCATGGCGAACTGCTCAACCAGTGCACTGTGCCGGGCCATCAGCGCACGATCTCGCTGCGCAGTGGCGCTCTTGCCTTCGGGAGAGTTGTACACACTCGATGGACAGAATCCAGACGCCAGGCACAGCAGTTCGGCCGCGCTCACCGCGTACTGAAGCACGGTACGCGTCTTGTCACGGACACCCCCACTCCCGATAGCTGCCATCAAGGTAGATCGCGCAATAAGTGACAAAATTCGCAATAAAGATTAATTTGACACTCAACCATCATTTTTGGTATCGTATTTGCCATATGAAGCCGCGACTTTTTGACGGCGGTCATTACCAAGGAGGTTCCCTTTGACAAACTTCAGAATCTCGATGCGCCTCCTGAGTCTTCTGGCTGCTCTTTGCACGCTGGTTCTGCTGGTGGGAGGTCTGGGTCTCTTTGGACTGCAGCAGTCCAATAGCGGACTCCGGTCGGTGTATTACGACCGGGTAGTCCCGCTCAAGCAACTGAAGATCGTTTCCGACATGTACGCGGTCAACGTTGTGGATACAGCCCACAAGGTCCGCGACGCAAGCATGACGCCCGAGCAAGGGCTGCAATCGATTGCTGATGCACGCAAGCTGATCAGCCGGAACTGGGAGGACTACCTCGCCACCACCCTGGTGCCAGAGGAGATGAAGCTTGTCGAAGAGTTCAAGCCGCTGAAGATGAAGGCCGACGCGGCCAATGACGCCCTGGAGAAGCTGCTGCGCACTGCCGATGCACAAGGCCTGGCAAGCTATGCCGCGAAGGATCTGTACTTGGCCATGGACCCCTTGCAGGACGTGCTTGCCCGGCTCATTCAGGTCCAGCTCGACACTGCGCATGCCGAATACACAAGCGCAGAAGCACGCTACCAGAACATCCTTTTCCTGACCATCGCGGCGATCGCTATTGGCCTGCTGATGGCCGTGCTGGTGGGGGGAAGCATGACGCGCCAGATTTCCCGCTCCCTGGCAACGGCGGTCGACGCGACCAACTCCATTGCCAAAGGTGACCTGTCGGTCCGCATCCAGCCTGTCGGGAAGGATGAAATCGCGCACCTCATGGGCGGACTCAAGGTGATGCGTGGCAGCCTTTCACGGGTGGTGGCTGGAGTGCGCAGCCATTCGGAAGGCGTGGCAGCAGCCAGCTCCGAAATCGCGACCGGAAACAATGACTTGTCGATGCGCACGGAACACCAGGCAAGCGCCCTGCAGGAAACAGCGGCATCCATGGAGGAGCTCAGTTCCACCGTAAGGCTCAATGCCGACAACGCCCGTCAGGCGAACCTGCTCGCGGTGAGCGCATCCGACGTTGCGGCGCAGGGCGGCAATGTGGTCGCAGAGGTCGTGCAAACCATGAAGGGCATCAACGAAAGCAGCAAGAAAATTGCCGACATCATTGGCGTGATCGATGGCATTGCCTTCCAGACCAATATCCTGGCGCTCAACGCCGCCGTGGAAGCTGCTCGGGCTGGCGAGCAAGGCCGCGGCTTTGCCGTGGTAGCCAGCGAGGTGCGCAGCCTAGCCGGCCGCAGCGCCGAAGCCGCCAAGGAGATCCGGAGCCTCATCACGGCCAGCGTGGCACGCGTGGAACAGGGCAGCCAACTGGTGGACAAGGCGGGGACGACCATGACCGACGTCGTCACATCCATCCGCCGCGTGACGGACATCATGGGTGAGATCAGCTCGGCCAGCAGCGAGCAGAGTACCGGCGTCGCACAGATCGGCGATGCCGTGACCCAGATGGATCAGGTCACCCAGCAAAACGCCGCGCTGGTGGAAGAAATGGCCGCTGCAGCGAGCAGCCTGAGTCAGCAGGCACGGGATCTGGTGGACTCGGTGGCAGTGTTCAAGCTTGACGCCCAATACACCCAGGACCTCTCCGCAGGCAGCCCCACTGCAGCACCGCCAGGCCGAATCAGCCCCAGGCTGCTTCCGACGTAACGAGGCGTCCCCTGAACGCCCGCTGCACCGCCGTCGGCGTGCCAGTGGGCTGCATGGCAGGAAGCCCTACCGTGACCTTCGCCGCGCCGAAGCGAATCGTTGCAGGATCACCCGGTGCACCACGGTGCACGGAGGCGGACGCCGGGAGCCCCTGTGGCCGGACTTGGCCTCGCCTTCGCGGGTGTCAACGCCCGGCGGCCGCGCCGGTCACCTTGTCGGACTGTCCTTCAATGCGCGCAGCCGCTCCTGCGCTGCATCGAGTTCGGCCCGCAAGGCGCCGATTTCCTTCTCCAGGCTGGTGATCTGCGCGGCACGGTTTTGGGCTGCGTCCAGCGGCTTGCATCCTGCCTCCAGCGTGGCAAGCTGGGCGGCCAGTTCGCGGCGCAGCAGCATGCGGCCCCTGGACTGGGCCTCTGCGATGCGTTTTTCCAGGTCCGCTTTCTCAGCGGCGCACGGCGCGGTGTCGGGTGCCTTGGCAGCAGGCTGCGCCATGGCAAGGCCCGAGAGGAACACCAGTACGACGAGAGTGCAACTGCGGATGGGCATGGGAGTGGTGGAACAAGCGGAGACTGAGCATGCCAGCATTTTCTGCAGCCGCCGCCTTCCGGGGCGCGATGACCCATGGTGGGCAGGGGGCGTAGGCGCCCCCCCGGCCAGCACAAGCGCTGGGCGGGTGCGGGCCGCCCTCGGGCCAAGGGGCATTGGCAGTGCAGCGCGTCACGGCGCAAGCCCTGCTGGCAGGGCTGCATGCAGGCAGGCAGGCCTTGTCAGCGGCCAGCCAGCACCCAGAAGTCCTGGGCGTAGCCTTGCACGGATTGCACGGCCTTGGCGCGCTGCGCAGCCGTCATGGCGCTGTGCACACGGGCAAAGCCGGCGCAGCCCTCTTCGACGAGCTGCCGGGCGTAGCGCTGGTAAGCCGCATCGGGTGATGCATTGAAGCGCGCCAGGTACCCGCGCAGCAGGTCGCGGTTGCGCTCCTGGCTGGCAGGCTGCGCAGCCACCTGGCGCAGCACCTGCACCAGGTCTTTCTGGCGGCGCAGGCGTTCGGCGTAGGTGCGCTGCGGGTCAAAGCCAGACTGGACGACGAAGTTGCGCAGCGCCTGCTTCTGCGGCGCATCGACGGTGCCGTAGAAGCCTTCGACGCGCGACAGGAGCTGCTTGTAGCGCTGCTCGGCCAGCTTTTGCGGGGGTACGTCCAGCCATTCCTTCTTCCAGTCGGCATTGCTGTCGGCCTGCTTTTTCTCCAGGTTCTGGATCTGGGCCTCGGTCAGCTGGGAGGCCAGCCACACGAGCCGGGGTTCGATCTGGTCGATCACGCGGTCGATCTGCACGCGGACTTCTGCATAGATGCTGCAGGCCTGGTCTCCCGTGATGTCTGACGGCAGCTGCTGCTGCACCTTTTGCAGCAGTTCGGCGTGCCGGGGCAGCATGGTGTCGCGGTGCCACTGGTGCAGGTCACCCAGTTCGGTGCGCACGCGTTCGGTCTGCGTTTCAGACAGCCCCAGGTAGTTGTTGAGCTGCCAGTAAGCCAGCTGGGGCGCCTGGTTGTAGGCCAGCTTCACGGCGCTGCAGCCCTGCAGCAGCAAGGCGCAGGCGACCACGGCGGCCAGCACGGCACTGCGCATGGGCTTGGATGAAGAAAACAAGGGTGGGTGCACGAAGGCTCCTTGAACTGGAACGGTGCCAGGTCCGGCAGGATAGGGGCAATGCCGACACGACGCTCGCATGGCCGCAATACCCGTCACGATGGTAGGCAACCCAGTCGCCCACCCTGCCCCGCACGTCGCCCTCAATCCGTGTCGGACAGCACCGCGCCCGCCTGCGCCACAGCGCCAGGCGACGCCTGGGCCGTGCGCTGGAGCCAGCGTGAAAACGCCGCCAGCACCGGCGTCTGGTTCTGGGCAGGGCTGATCAGGTAGTAGGCGCGCTCGCCGCGCAGCGCGCGGGCGCAGGCCACCACCAGTTCGCCGCTGGCCAGTTCGGCCTCGATCAGCAGGGGCGGGATCAGCGCCACGCCCATGCCATGCGTGGCGGCCACGGCCAGCATCGAGAAAAGCTCGTAGCGCGGGCCATCCAGCGCATGGGGAGCATCGACGCCCATGGCATCAAACCACTGGCGCCAGCCATAGGGGCGCGTGCTCTGCTGCAGCAGCGGCAGCGCCGCCAGCGCCTCGGCCGGCAAGGGCTGGTGCGCCCGGCCACGCCCCCGGGGCGCGGCGGATTCGAGCAGGCGCGGGCTGCACACGGGCACCACGTCTTCGTGCATGAGCAGTTGCGCCTGCACGCCCGGCCAGTTGGCCACCTGCTCGGCCGTGCCGGCGTACAGCGCGGCGTCAAACGTGGTGTCGGCAAACAGAAAGGGCCGGGTCTGCGTGTCGATGTGCACCACGATGTCGGGGTGCTCCTGCGCCAGCTGCGGCAGGCGCGGAATGAGCCAGCGCGTGGCAAACGTGGGCACTGCCGCCAGCGACAGGGTGCCGCCCTCGCCCTGGTGGGCCATCACGTCCAGCGTGTCGCGCTCCAGCCCCTGCAGCCACCGGGCCACCTGGCGGCCGTAGTGCGCACCGGCGGCCGTCAGCACCACGCCATGGCGCGTGCGGCGAAACAGCTGCACGCCCAGAAACTCCTCCAGCGCCTGGATCTGGCGGGACACCGCGCTTTGCGTGAGCGAGAGTTCCTGCGCCGCGCGCGTGTAGCTCTCGTGGCGGGCGGCCACCTCGAAGCAGGCCAGCGCCTGGATGGACGGAATGTTGCGACGCATGATGGATCAGCACTTCTAGATGGCGGCACCGCGCCGCTTCATTGGACGAGCAGTATTCCATATATTCGTCAAACGCATGTCTGGATGAAAAGAAGTCGCTTGCGGCCGCCCGTCGCCACCCCTACGATGCAAGCCAAGCAGGTTCAATGGCCTGCCACCCCTGATTCTTTCCGTACCGATCTGGAGACACACACATGGCCCACGCCGCTTTTCAATGGGATGACCCGTTCCTCATCAGCCAGCAACTGACCGACGACGAGCGCGCCATCCGCGATGCCGCCGCGGCCTACTGCCAGGACAAGCTGGCACCCCGCGTGCTCGAAGCCTTCCGCCACGAAAAGATGGACGTGAGCATCTTCCGCGAGATGGGCGAAGTGGGCCTGCTCGGCCCCACCATTCCCGAGCAGTACGGCGGCCCTGGCCTGTCGTACGTAGCCTACGGCCTGATCGCCCGCGAAGTCGAACGTGTGGATTCGGGCTACCGCTCGATGGCCAGCGTGCAATCGTCGCTGGTGATGGTGCCCATTTATGAGTTTGGCAGCGAAGCCCAGCGCCAGAAGTACTTGCCCAAGCTCGCCACCGGCGAGTGGATCGGCTGCTTTGGCCTGACGGAGCCCGACCACGGCTCCGACCCCGGCAGCATGGCCACGCGTGCCTACAAGGTGCCCGGCGGCTACAAGCTCAAGGGCAGCAAGATGTGGATCACCAACAGCCCCGTGGCCGACGTGTTTGTGGTGTGGGCCAAGGAAGTGAGCGAAGGCGGCGCCGTGGGCCCCATCCGCGGCTTTGTGCTGGAAAAGGGCATGAAGGGCCTGACGGCTCCCGCCATCCATGGCAAGGTGGGCCTGCGCGCGTCGGTCACCGGCGAAATCGTGATGGACGACGTGTTCGTGCCGGAAGAAAACGCTTTCCCTGAAGTGCAGGGCCTGAAGGGCCCCTTCACCTGCCTGAACAGCGCACGCTACGGCATTGCCTGGGGCGCCCTGGGTGCGGCCGAGTTCTGCTGGCACACCGCCCGCCAGTACACGCTGGACCGCAAGCAGTTTGGCCGCCCGCTGGCTGCCAACCAGCTCATCCAGAAGAAGCTGGCCGACATGCAGACCGAGATCGCCATCGGCCTGCAGGCCTGCATGCAGTTTGGCCGCATGAAGGACGCGGGCACCGCCAGCCTGGAGGGCACCTCCATCATCAAGCGCAACAGCTGCGGCAAGGCGCTGGACGTGGCCCGCATGGCCCGCGACATGATGGGCGGCAACGGCATCAGCGACGAGTTCGGCGTGGCCCGCCACCTGGTGAACCTGGAGGTGGTGAACACGTACGAAGGCACGCACGATGTGCACGCGCTGATCCTGGGCCGCGCCCAGACCGGCATCGCGGCGTTTGCCAACTGACGTTCCGGTCACCTGCATCGGGCAAAAACACCGCTTTTGCGGTGTTTTTGCGTTCTAGCCCAGGCAAATCAATCCCTGATAGCTATTATTTTCATAGCATATAAAACCATGACGCAACCTGCCACAAACCAAGGCGCCCTGGCGGGCATCAAGGTGCTAGACCTCTCCCGCGTGCTGGCCGGGCCCTGGTGCACGCAGATGCTGGCCGACCTCGGCGCCGACGTGGTCAAGGTGGAGCGCCCCGGCCTGGGCGACGACACGCGCCAGTGGGGCCCGCCCTTCTTGAAGGACGCCGACGGCAACGACACCACGCAGGCCGCGTACTTCACCGCCTGCAACCGCAACAAGCGGTCGGTGACCATCGACATGGCCACCGCCGAAGGCCAGGCGCTGATCCGGCAGATGGCGCAAGAGGCCGACATCGTGGTCGAGAACTTCAAGGTGGGGGGCCTCAGGCAATACGGCCTGGACCACGAGAGCCTGCGCGCACTCAACCCGCGCCTCATCTACTGCTCGGTCACCGGTTTCGGGCAGAGCGGGCCCTACGCCGAGCGCGCCGGTTACGACCTGATGGTGCAGGCCATGACCGGCCTCATGAGCATCACCGGCCAGGCCGATGGCCAGCCCGGCGGCGGCCCCATGCGCGTGGGTGTGGCCGTCATTGACCTCTTCACCGGCATTTACGCCAGCAACGCCATCCTGGCGGCCCTGCATGTGCGCGACAACGCCACCAGCGGCACCGGCCAGGGCCAGCACATCGACATGGCGCTGCTGGACGTGGGCATGGCCGTGCTGGCCAACCAGGCGGCAGGCTTTCTGGCCACCGGCAAGGCGCCCGGCCGCATGGGCAACAGCCACCCGAGCCTGGCGCCCTACCAGGACTTCCCCACCGCTGACGGCAACATGCTGCTGGCCATTGGCAACGACGGGCAGTTCCAGCGCTTTTGCGCGGCGGCCGGGCAGCCCCAGTGGGCCGCCGACCCGCGCTTTGCCACCAACACGCTGCGCGTGCAGCACCGCGCCGACCTGATCCCTGCCATGGAGGCCGTCACCCGCACCCGCACCACGGCGGCATGGATTGCGCTGCTGGAAGACAAGGCTGTGCCGTGCGGTCCCATCAACACCATTGCCCAGGCATTTGACGATGAGCAGGTCAAGGCCCGCGGCCTGGCGGTGACGCTGCCGCGCTGGAAAGAAGGCGAAGGCAGCGACGGCGTGGCACACATCACCGGCGTGGCCAGCCCGCTGCGCCTGTCGGCCACGCCGCCCTTGCTGCGCAATGCGCCACCGGCACTCGGGCAGCACACCGACGAAGTGCTGGCCGGGATGGGACTGGGCGCGGCGCGCATCGCAGAGCTGCGCGCGAACGGGGTTCTGTAAGGCGCAGCGGGGCGCTAGGGCCTGTTCACACTATTTTTGCCAGTGCGAAGGCCATGAAAACCGCGCCAGTCTAGGCGCGTGACGACGCCAAGGCCGGGGCCTTGGCTAGGAACGCAACAACGAGTGGCGCCGTTTGCATGGCCTTCCCTTCGGGTTGCAACCCGCCTGGCTCTTTTGGATTGCAACGCATCTGGCAAAAATAGTGTGAACAGGCCCTAGAGGACAGCCGTCACAGCCGTGACAGGTGGCCAGGGCCAGGGGCGAGGGGCACACACCGACGTGCCCCGCTCTGGCCGCGCCCGTCGAAGCCGGGGCACCCCGGCCTGCCCGACCCGCCATGCCGGTGCAGGCAGGGTTTCAGGCCCCTGAATCGCTGATTTCAGGCCAAAACAGCCTCAAGCCCATTTTTTATCATCCCCTATAGCTATCAATTAAATAGCAAAAAGGGTGCCGCTGGCTACACCAGTTCGGCAGCCGCCACCGCGGGCTCTGCCTGCGCTGCCGCCTTGCCCACCGTGGGCGAGGCCAGCTTGCGCAGATAGGCCATGGTCTGCAGGCAGGCCTGCGCCACCTCGGTGCCCTTTTTCACGAAGTGCCCGCGGAAGAACTGCAGGTGGTCTTCATGGTCATGGAAGTCGCGTGGCGTGAGCACGGCCGACATCACCGGCACTTCGGTATCGAGCTGCACCTGCATCATTCCGTCGATGACGGCCGAGGTGACGAACTCGTGGCGGTAGATGCCGCCGTTGACCACCAGCGCACAGGCCACGATGGCGTCATACCGCCCGCTGCGGGCCAGCTTGCGCGCCAGCAGCGGGATCTCGAACGCGCCGGGCACGTCGAACAACGCCACCTGGGAGGGCGGGAGGCCGTTGCGGTCGAACTCGGCCAGCGCCGCGTCGCGCGCCTGGTGGACGATGTCCTGGTGCCAGCTGGCACTGATGATGGCCACACGGGCGCCACGGTGCGCGGCAACGGGTGTGGGTTGGGAGAGGGAGAACTGATTCATGGGTTCCTCAAAGCAAGGTGGGGCCAGAATCAGGGCGCGCGCGAACACGGCTGCCGCCGGACGACGGCGCAGCCGGCAGGCGCACAGGCGCCCGCCAGCCGGCCCCCCACCAGGGCACCGGAGCTTTCGCGATCTCTTTCATCCGGACTGTGACCGTCGGCCCTGGCCTCTCACCAGGTCTGCTGACCCCGCTGCCCCGGCCAGCCGCCACCCGGAGGCGGCGCCAGCAAGGCACCGGGCGCTCGCGGGCTGCTGCAGTGCCGCCGTGAACACAGCCGCCTGCAGATACCGCCGGTGGGGAATTCCGCCCCGCCCTGAGAACGCTGCCTGCCAGGCGTGCGCAGATGCTGCGCAAACCTGGCCGGCGCCCAAATTTTAGGTGGCTCGCCACACAGGCGCAGTCACCAGCGCGATTGCCGGGCGTGCCCGGCGCACCGGCGCGGGGCGGCGCAGGCGGCAGGGCCTCAGCGCGGGCGCTCGAAACCGCCCTGCGCCCAGGCAGTGGCCGAGTCCGAAGTCAGCCGGAAAGTGGGCGGCACGGGCACACGGGCCAGTTCTTCGCCCAGTTCGTCGGTGGCGCTGAGTGTGGCCGTGGCACCTTCTTCGTCCGGCACGATGCTCATCGCAATGCGCAAACGCCGTCCCTGCTCCGTGATGGCCACGCTCTTGTTGAGCTGGGCGTGCAGCTGCTGCTCATGGCGGCGCAGCACCTCGCTGGCCGTCTTGACCAGCGTGTTGAAGGCCGATACGTCCAGGGGCTTGGGGTTCTTCTTGTCGCGTCCCATGGTCCAGGGGCCCACCAGCGCAGGCTCCGCCTCGCCGTGCAGTGTCATGGATACCGCCCAGCCGTCGTCGTCTTCGTTCTTGATGACGCGCGCCGTCCAGCGCTCGTCGCTCCACAGGCGCGGCTCGTGCACGGACGGCGGTGTGTCTTGGTCGGTCATGGGCGCTCCGGTGCAGGAAAAAGGGCGAGAGCATAGGGCATGGCGTCCACCCGGGGGGCATCCCGCCAGCGCGGCCCTACCGGCCGCACGCTGCACACCTCGATCGGGAGCGCACCAGGCGGCCAGCACGCCCCTGACATCCGTGGCGCCCATGCCTGACACCGGCCAGCAGGGCAGGCAACCAGGCCCTGAAAGACTGGCCCCTCAGGGCCATTCGGGTATTGCCTGAAAATTTAGCGTACCGTGCAGGTGGTTCTGAACCTAGAATTTGTAAACAAGCGTTTTTTCAATCGCGCGAAGGACCCATCATGAAAGCAGTGCAGCAGGACATCGACGAACGCACCAACCTCACCAGCACGAACAAGTTCGAGCTGTTGCTGTTTCGTCTGGGCACGGACGCAGCACTGGGCAAGTCCGAGCTGTTCGGCATCAACGTGTTCAAGATCCGCGAGATCGTGGCCATGCCCAGCATCACGCCCATTGCCGGCACCACCCTGCACTCGCTGGGGGTCGTCAACCTGCGCGGTCAGGTCATCCCCGTGCTCGACCTGCCGGCCATCGTGGGCTGCAAGCCCGAAACCGGCCTGAACATCATGCTGGTGACCGAATACGCGCGCACCACGCAGGCATTTGCGGTGGAGTCGGTGGAAGACATCGTGCGGCTTGACTGGAAGCAGGTGCTCTCGGCCGAAACGAGCGGCGCTGCCGGCAAGCTGGTGACCAGCATCGCACGCCTGGACGGAAACACCGATGAATCCCGCCTGGCGCAGGTGCTGGACGTCGAAGCCATCCTGCAGATGATCTCGCCGTCTGACGGCCACGAGGTCACAGAAGAGAAGGTGGGCCCCAAGCTCAAGCTCAAGCCCGGGACCATCGTGCTGGCGGCTGACGACTCGTTTGTGGCCCGCTCGCTCATCGAGCGGGAACTCAAGGTACTGGCAGCGCCTTACGAAATGGTCAAGTCGGGCAAGGAGGCATGGGATCGCCTCAACGCCATCGCCAAGAGCGCCGAAGCCGAAGGCAAGACCGTGCTCGACCGCGTGGCCATGGTGCTGACCGACCTGGAAATGCCCGAGATGGACGGCTTTACCCTGACCCGCAACATCAAGCAGGATGCGCGCTTTCACGGCCTGCCGGTGGTCATCCACTCGTCGCTGTCAGGCTCGGCCAACGAAGACCACGTGCGCAGCGTGGGCGCAGACGGCTACGTGGCGAAGTTTGTGGCAGAGGATCTGGCCGAAACCATCCGCCGGGTCCTGCCCAAGTAAGCGACCACTGCGGCTGGCTGGCCCGGCCTGCAACACATCGCCCGGGGCGCCGCCAGGGTCTGTCTTCTGCCCCCGCACGGCCAGACCGTGCAAGGAGAGCCTGTGCGGTACAAGGGCTTCACCCGGCGCGTTCGGGCGCGGAATGCGGGCCGACGCGTCACCCACCGTAGCGCAAGACTGCCGGCCCCGCACATTGCCTGACCAGACCTGACCAGACCTGACCTGATCTGGCTTGTCGGGTGCGGTGGCCATTGCTTCACAGGCATCCGTTGCCATTCAGACACGGCACGGGGCACCTGTCCTACCCTCGTCCTCGCCGGTCAGGTCAACCGGTCACCCCTCTCAAACGCTACATTGGGAGGGCGCCGAAGTTGTCTTCCCCATCCGTTACGGAAACAGTGCCGCTTTTCGGCAGCTTTACGCTAGCGATGGAACGCATGCCCTGCAACCAGGTTCTGACCACCATGAAACACATCCTCACCCGCCTTGTCTCCGTTGTGGCACTGGGCGCCGCCATGACCGGCTGTGCCACGGTCCCCGGAGACCCTTACTACCAGGCCCCGGGCTATACGGTGTACGAGCAGCCTGGCTACGTGTACGGTGGCGGCCCCGTGTATCGCGCGCCGCCTGCGCCCATCGTGTACCCCTACGGTGCGCCGCCAGCGCCGGTGTACCACGGCGGCCGGGACCGCTGGGACAATGATCGCGACCGGGATCGCCAGTGGCGTGAGCGGGAGCGCGACCGGGATCGCGAAGCGCGCGAACGCGACCGCGAACGCCGCGAGCAACTGGCCCGTGAAGCCGACCGCCGTGCGCGCGAGCAGGCCGAGCGCGACCGCCGCGCCGCCGAGTCCCGCCGCCCCGACTACCAGCGCCCCGGACAGATGGCGCCCGGGAGTTATGCGCCCCACCCGCAGGACTGGCGCACCCGGCAACAGACCAACAACCCCGACAAGCCCTGACCAGCCCCAGGCCCAGGCCAGCCAGACACCGGGAAACCGCGCCATGCACAAACTGTTTTGCACCGTTGTGGCCGCAGGTGGCCTCGCGCTGGCGGCCGCTGCGGCCCACGCACAGGTGGTGCGCTGCACCGACCCGGCTACCGGCAAGGTGACCTACACCGACGGCGCATGCCAGAGCGGCGCTTCGGAGCGCGAAGTGGAAGCCCGCAAGAGCGCCGCCGACATCCAGCAGGAGCGGGCCGAGGCGGCGCAAGCACTGGAGCGCAAGCAGCAACGACTGCAGGCGGAGGCGGCGGCGCAAGCCCAGGCGGCACGCAACGCGCCGGCACCCGCCCAGGCAGCCCAGGCAGCCCAGCAAGGTATCGACTACGCCCGATCGCCAGAATGCGCACGCTCACGGCGCAACCTCGACACGACGATCAGCACGGGTGACGCTGGCACCTATGGGCAGACCCTGCGCGTTGAGGCGGCCCAGCGGCAGGTGGACCTGGATTGCCTGGGCCCTGCCGCCTATGCCGAGCTGGAGAAGACGCGTGCCACACGGCCCGTGGTGGTACCACCCACCACCATCGTGCTGCCGCCCCGGTACCCGCGCCCGGTGCCCCCACCGGTGGCGGCGCAGCCCAACCCGCCCAAGTTCACGCAGTGCAACGTGTTCCGTTGCTACGACAGCCAGGGCAACAGCTACCCTCGCTGAGGATTGGCCTCCGGGTGCAGGAGGGCTGGTCCGCGATCTGGGCGAGTTGGCCCCGGCAAGTGGTGGGTGGCGTCGCCCTTCAATATCCAGGCGCCATTGCGCACAGCGCCTGCAACGGCCTCAAAGCCCCGAGCGCAGCCCGGCCGCCACGTCGGGATAACGCAGCCGCACACCCAGTTCCTGCAGCATGCGCTGGTTGTCGAGCCGGCGCGATTCGCTCATGAAGCTCAGGAGCATCAGCGATAGCTGCTCTTTGGCAGCGCTGCGCGGCACGCGCGGCGGGCGTGGCAGCCCATACAGGTCAGCAGCCAGGTCGAAGTAGTCGCCCATCTTCATGTGAGTGGAATCGCTAGCGTTGTACGTGCGCTGCGGACGCCCTCGCCAGAGGGCCGCCATGCAGGCACGGGCCAGATCATCGGCGTGGATGTGGTTCGTGTAGACGTCATCTTCGCTCACCAGCACGGGCGTGCCCCGCCGCAGGCGGGCCTCCGGCGTGCCGCCTTCGCGGTCGGGGGCGTAGATGCCCGGAATGCGCAGCACGCTCGCCCGCACGCCAGCGCGGCCCAGGTGGCGCACCGCGCGCTCTGCATTCACGCGGCGCTGGGCACGCGGGGTGGCGGGGGCCACAGCCCGTGTCTCGGCCACCAGGTCACCCTGGCAATCACCGTACACACCGCTGGTGGAGGCATAAACCAGCGATACCGGCTTGCTGCGCAGACGCAGAACCCTCGCCAGCGCCACGGTGCGCGGATCGCGCCACCAGGCATCGCCTCCCGCGCCCTCGCCAGGGGGCGGCGCCAGGTGCATGACCCGGGTGGCGACGCCCGCCAGGCGCCTGAGCGACTTCTCCTCGTCCAGATTGCCCACCAGTGGGCGTACGCCAAGCGCACGCAGGCTGGCTCTGCGGTCCGGGCTGGACGTGAGGGCCATCACCTGCATGCGCCCGGCACCCGGCCCGGCATGCAGGTCGCGTGCCACGCGTTGACCTACGTCACCGCACCCCACGATCAACAGGCGTTCGCGGCGAAAGCGCGCCGGCAGCGCGCCAAGAGGGCTTTGGTTTGAAGGCAAAATCGGTCCGTTGACTTGACGCCCGGGCCACCTCGCTGGTGCTGCACGCGCAGCCTTGAAGGCGCCTGGGGCTGATGAAAAAGATATACGTTCCGAGGATACCCACAACATGACCAGCCCAGACGCGGCTGCCGGCTCCGGCACGGCATCGTTCCAGATCACCGTGCAACCCAGCGGGCGCGCATTCAGCACCCAGGCAGGCGAAACCATACTGGCCAGTGCCATCCGCAGCGGGGTGGGCCTGCCCTACGGATGCAAGGACGGGGCCTGCGGCTCGTGCAAGTGCAAGAAGCTCAGCGGCGCCGTGCACCACGGCGAGCACCAGTCCAAGGCGCTCACGGCCGACGAGGAAGAAGCCGGCTTTGTACTGACCTGCTGCGCGCAGCCGCTGACGGATGTGGTGCTCGAATCGCGCCAGGTCACGGATGAAAGCGCTTTTCCCATCAAGAAGATGCCGGTGCGCGTCGCGGCGCTGGAAAAGAAATCGCACGACGTGATGCAGGTGCGCCTGCAACTGCCAGCCGCTGACACCTTCCGCTACCACGCGGGACAGTACATCGAGTTCATCCTCCGTGATGGCGCCCGCCGCGCGTATTCCATGGCCAACGCCCCACACACGCAAAGCGATGCGCCCGGCGTGGAGCTGCACATCCGGCACATGCCGGGCGGCAGGTT
>LNFM01005116.1_pt1 | contig 27450 bp, 30 predicted proteins | sample 596031 | NCBI WGS metagenome assembly LNFM01 (sample SAMN04254537, study PRJNA301005) | activated carbon metagenome | isolation source: dual media filters at the Ann Arbor, Michigan drinking water treatment plant | place: USA: Ann Arbor
CGCATCAGACGCGCTTCAGGTTGCCGGCAGATTCCTTGCCCTGCTGGCCGCGCTGAATCTCGTACTCGATCTTGTCGCCCTCGCGCGGGTCCTGAAGACCGGCGCGCTGCACGTCGGAAATGTGCAGGAAGACGTCCTTGGAGCCGTCTTCCGGCTGGATGAAGCCGTAGCCCTTGGTTGCGTTGAACCACTTAACGGTGCCGATAGCCATGATGGAGGTGTTCCGTTCATGAGAGGGGCCGCATCGCGACATCGCGCTGCGGATCACGCTGAGGGGAAACGGACACCAGGCTCGGCACTCAATGGATGAGCAGGAGGGGCAGGCCGGACCAAACGACGATGACCTGGCTCATATGACGGTTGCACGTCGGGATTGCAAGCCATTGCGCGATTTGCTGCGGCACCTCGCGCATCTGCGATCCGCAAGGGGTCTTGCAGCGTGTGTAGCCTTGGCTACATACTGACGGCCTAGCAAGATCATCAACCCTAGACGACATTCATCCGCAACCAGACCGCGACACAGCAAGGGAAAGTCATGACCGGAGCCGCCTCCCGCCGCCACCTGCTGGCTGCCACGATCGGTATCGCAACGCTTGGTGCCGGGGCCGGGGCCGGGACCGCCGCCGCCCAGGCGCCGAAGCGCATCGTCGCCACCTTCACCGTACTCGCCGACATGGCGCAGAACGTGGCCGGCGAGGCGGCGCTGGTCGAAAGCCTGACGCGCCCGGGCGCCGAGATCCATGATTATGAGCCGACGCCGCTGGATGTGGTCCGCGCCCGTTCGGCCGATCTCGTGCTGTGGAACGGCATGGGGCTGGAGCGCTGGTTCGAGCGCTTCTTCAGCCGTGCGGGCAACACCCGCCAGGTGGTGCTGACGGAGGGCATCACGCCGATCGGCATCGGGCAGGGCCCCTATGTGAACCAGCCCAATCCGCATGCCTGGATGTCGCCCACCCTGGCGCTGGTCTATGTCGAGAATATCCGCAAGGCGCTGGCCGATATCGACCCGGCCAATGCCGCCACCTATGCCGCCAATGCCGCAGCCTATTCCGCGCAGATCCGCGCCGTGGATGCGCGGCTGCGCGAAAGCCTCGCCCGCCTGCCGGCCAATCGCCGCGTGCTGGCGACCTGCGAGGGCGCCTTCAGCTACCTGACGCGCGATTATGGCTTGCAGGAGGCCTATCTCTGGCCGATCAACTCGGAGGATGAGGGCACACCCCAGCAGGTCCGCGCGATGATCGACACGGTACGCCGCACCCAGGTGCCGGCGGTGTTCTGCGAAAGCACGGTGAATGACCGCCCGATGCGCCAGGTGGCGCGGGAAGCCGGCGCCCGCTTCGGCGGCGCGCTGTTCGTGGACAGCCTGACGGCGGAGGACGGCGCCGCGCCGAGCTACCTCAAGCTGCTGGAGGCCAATGCCGACATCATCCTGCGCGGCTTCCTCGGCGAACGGGCGACCCGATGATGGACGGCGCCCTGCTCCGCCCCGGCACCCAGGCCGGCCTGTCGGTGGAGGGCGTCTCCGTCGCCTATCCGAACGGCCACCTGGCGCTGCGCGATGCCAGCTTCGCGCTGGCGCCGGGCACGGTCTGCGGGCTGGTGGGGGTGAATGGCAGCGGCAAGTCCACCCTGTTCAAAGCCATCATGGGGCTGGTGCGCCCCTCCGCCGGTCAGGTGCGGATCGGCGGGGAGGCGGTGCAGGCGGCGCTGAAGCGCAACCTCGTCGCCTATGTGCCGCAGGCGGAGGAGGTGGACTGGTCCTTCCCCGTCGGCGTGCGCGACGTGGTGTCGCTTCCCGCGCGCGGCGGACCACCAGGCGGTGGATGCCGCGCTGGCCCGCGTCGGCATGGCCGACCTCGCGGAACGCCAGATCGGCGAACTTTCGGGCGGCCAGCGCAAGCGCGTCTTCCTGGCCCGCGCCCTGGCGCAGGGCGGCGAGCTGCTGCTGCTGGATGAGCCCTTCACCGGCGTGGATGTCACTACCGAGGATGCGATCGTCGATTTGCTGAAGCAGTTGCGGGAAGAAGGCCGGATCATCCTGGTCTCGACCCACAACCTCGGCTCCGTGCCCACCTTCTGCGACCATGTGGTGCTGGTGAACCGCACCGTCCTGGCTGCCGGGCCGACGCCGGAGGTCTTCACCGGCCCCAACCTGCTGCGCGCCTTCGGCGGCGCGCTGCGCCAGCACAGCCTGCCCGAACAGGCCAAGGCGCATGCGCCGCTGGAAGCGGGCCACGTGGTGGTGCTGTCCGATGACGAGCGGCCGCTGGTCATGGCCCCGGATGGACGGGTGCTTGGCCGGCTGACGCAGGATCCTTGATGACCGAGCTGCTGATCCCCTTCGAATACGACTACATGCTGCGCGCCATGGGTATTTCGGCCCTGGTCGGCGCCGTGGCCGGGCTGCTGTCCTGCTACGTGGTGCTGAAGGGCTGGTCGCTGATGGGCGATGCGCTGGCCCATGCCATCGTGCCGGGCGTGGTGCTGGCCTGGCTCGGCGGCATTCCCTTCGCCATCGGCGCCTTCGTCTCCGGCATGCTGGCGGCGCTCGCCATGGCCGGGCTGCGCGGCCGCACCCCGATCCGGGAGGATGCGGTGATCGGCGTGGTCTTCACCGCCTTCTTCGGCCTCGGCCTGTTCCTGCTGTCGCTGTTCCCCTCCGATGTCCGGCTGCAGACCATCATCTTCGGCAATGTGCTGGGCATCGCGGATGCCGACATCATCCAGATGGCGATCATCGCCGGCGTGGTGGCGCTGGTGCTGGGCATCTGGGGTCGCGACCTGATGCTGTCGCTGTTCGACCCGATCCAGCTTGTCGCGGCCGGCGGCAATCCCGGCCATATGCGCGTGCTGCTGCTGATGCTGCTGGCGGCGACTGCGGTGGCCGGCCTGCAGGCGGTGGGCGCCATCCTGGTGATCGGCATGCTGGTGACGCCGGGCGCCACCGCCTATCTGCTGGCGGATCGCTTCGGGCGGATGGCGGCGATCGCCACCTTCATCGGTGCCACAACCGGTCTGATCGGCGCCTATGCCAGCTACTTCCTCGATGGCTCGACGGGCGGCAGCATCGTGGCCCTGCAGGCGGCGATCTTCGTCATCGTGCTGGTCTTCGCGCCGAAGCACGGCATCCGCGCCAGCCGCCGTGCCGCGGCCCAGGCGGTGGCGGAGCCGGTGCCATGATCGAGGCGCTGCTCCAGCCCTGGCAATACGGCTTCATGTATCAGGCGCTGGCCGTGGGCCTGATGGTGGCGGGGCTGTCCGCCATCCTGTCCTGCTTCGTGGTGCTGAAGGGCTGGTCGCTGATGGGCGACGCGGTCAGCCACGCCATCCTGCCCGGCGTGGTGATCGCCTGGCTGATCGGCATTCCGCTGGCGATCGGCGCCTTCGTCGCCGGCCTCACCTGCGCCATCGCCTCCGGCGCCATCCGCGCCACCTCCCGCGTCAAGGAGGATGCGGCAATGGGGGTGGTGTTCAGCGGCATGTTCGCGGTGGGTCTCATCCTGCTGTCGCAGGTGCGCTCGAACGTCCATCTCTCCCATGTGCTGTTCGGCAGCATCCTCGGCATCGAGGCGGCGGATTTCTGGACCACGCTCGGCATCGCCAGCGCCGCGCTGCTGATCCTGGCGGTGCGTGGGCGGGACCTGGTGCTGTTCTGCTTCGACCCGGGGCAGGCGCGCATCGTCGGGTTGCATGTCGGGCGGCTGCGGCTGCTGCTGCTGACGGTGCTGGCGGCCAGCATCGTGGCGGGCGTGCAGGCGGTCGGCGTCATCCTGGTAGTCGCCCTGCTGATCACGCCGGGCGCCATCGGCATCCTGATGACGGACCGCTTCGGCCGTATGGTCTGGGTGGCGGTGGGCAGCGCCTGTGCCGCGACCGTGGTCGGCATCCAGGTGAGCTTCATGCTGGATGCCTCCACCGCCGGGTCCATCGTGCTGGCGCTGACCGCGATCTTCCTGGTGGCGCTGGCAGGCTCCCCCCGCCATGGATTGTTGCGGCGGCGGCGGGTGGCATCGGCATAATGTGAAGCATCGGCTACAAATTGGCACCGGGCTTTCGCGGTGCTAGCTTCATGCCATGACCATGGCCGATTCCACCGCGGATGCCGACCCGCCCGACCTTCCCGACCACGGGGGGCCGGAAGGGGCGGATGAGGCCGCGCGCCACGCCTCCGCCCGCACCGCCCGCGCCGCCGCTTTGGCCGAGGACTATGTCGAGATCATCGCCGACCTGCTGGAGCGCGATGCGGAGGCGCGGCCGACCGACATCGCCCGCCGCCTCGGCGTCACCCACGCCACCGCCATCAAGACCATCGGTCGGCTGAAGCGCGACGGCCTGGCCCATTCCAAGCCCTATCGCGGCGTATTCCTGACGGAGGCCGGGCATGAACTCGCCCGCCGCGTGCGCGCCCGGCACCAGACCGTGGTCGCATTCCTCGCCGCCATCGGCGTGCCGGCGGAGATCGCGGAATCGGATGCCGAGGGCATCGAGCATCATGTGAGCGACGCGACGCTCGCCGCCTTCGAGCACTTCCTGGCCGAACGGGACAAGGCCCCCGGATGATCGACTTCCTCGACGCCATCCGCGCCAGCATCCACGAGGCCTGGCTGATCCCGGCGCTGTACGAGCTGGGGCTGATGGCATGGGAGGAGGAGGCCTTCGACTGGCTCGGCTTCGCCCTGCTCGGCCTGGTGCAGATCGCCGTCTGCATCCTGCTGTGCGGCACGCTGGAGAAATGGCGGCCGGTGGAACGCTGGGACGACCATGCCTCGGTGCGGACGGACATCTTCTACACGCTGCTGATCCGCCTCGGCATCCTGCCGCTGGCGGTCTTCGTGCTGTTCCGCCCCGTCCAGGTCTGGCTGCACGGCACCATCGTCGATTTCGGCGCGGTGCCGCCCACGCTCGAATCCCTCTTCCCGGCGCTGCGGGAGGCGCCGCTGGTGGCGCTGGCGGTCTATATCGTGGTGCTGGATTTCGGCGAGTACTGGCGCCACCGGCTGCAGCACGCCATTCCGTGGTGGTGGGAACTGCATGCGGTGCACCACGCCCAGACGCAGATGACCTTCTGGACCGATGACCGCAACCATCTGCTGGATGACGTGATCGCGGCGGTCTGGCTCGGCCTGCTGGCGCTGGCCATCGGCGTGCCGCCGGCGCAGTTCCCGGTGATCGTGCTTGTCACGCGCCTCGTTGAATCGCTGTCCCACGCCAATGCGCGGCTCAGCTTCGGGCGGGTGGGGGAGCGCCTTCTCGTCTCGCCGCGCTTCCACCGGGCCCATCACGGTGTGCAATCCACCGATGTGCAGGGGGTGAATTACGGCGTGCTGCTGCCGGTCTGGGACTGGATGTTCGGCACCGCCGACTGGAACCGCCGCCATTTCCCCGCCACCGGCGTGCCGGGGGCGGATCAGGCGATCGTCTCCGGTGGCTTCCTGGCGCAGCAGGTGGCCGGGCTGCGCGCCGCCTTCGGGCGCCGCCGGCGGACACCGGAGCAGCCTTAGGTTCAGGCTGCCTTGGTCGGCCGGGCCAGCATCACGAACAGGCGGTGCGTCGCGATATCCACCTTGCGGCGCATATGGTCCTGCCAGGCGCGGTTGGCGGTGGCCTCGTCATGATAGGGGCCGTGCAATTCCTCGGTCCCCGGCTCCAGCACGGTGAAGTGGGTATCGGTGAAGACGCCGCCCCAGACCACCCAGATTTGTCGCTCGCTCATCATCGGCCCTCATGGTTTGTCGCAGCGCAGCATTACCCGGTTTTGGCGCCGGGCGGAAACGCCGCAGCCTGCGCTGACTGGGCTTGACGGGGGATGAAGGGACCGGCTCAGCCGCAGCGCGGCAGCGTGAGGAACGTCGCCGGATCCACCGGTCGGCCACCGACCACGACCTCGAAATGCAGATGCGTGCCATAGGTGATGCCGCTGCGCCCGATGCGACCCAGCCGTTCCCCCTGCGCCACGCGGCGGCGGCCGGAGGCCAGGGTCGGGGCGATGCTGCCCAGATGTGCGTAGCGCGTGGCGAAGCCGCCGGCATGGCGAAGCTCCACTTCCAGCCCCGCCGCGCCGCGCCGCCGCACCGCGACCACCTGGCCCGCCGCGGCCGCCACGACCCAGGCACCGGCCGGGGCGGGGATGTCGATGCCGCGGTGATTGCGCGAGGCGCGCGGCCCCGCCGAATCCCGTTCGCCGAAGGGGGAGGAAATGCAGGCCGGGTGCAGCGGGGCCTGCAAGGCACCTGGCGCCGGCTGGCCGAGGGCGGGCATTGCCAGGAAAAACCATCCGAACGCCAAGGCCCGCATGCAGAAATCCACCATCCCGGCCAGCGGTAGCCCGCCGTCCGGGAGGGTGGCAAGGCTCAGCGCTGGTAGCGCCGGTCGTTACCGCGCCAGTCGTTACCACGGCGGTAATCGCGCCGCGGCGGGGCGCGGCGGTCATCGTAGCGCGGCTGGGACTGGTCATACAGGAAGCCACCGGCACTGCCGACGCCCGCACCGAGCAAAGCACCCAGGCCGGTATTGCCGCTGAAGGAGCCAAGGACGCCGCCAACGGCGCCGCCACCGAGCGCGCCGGTCGCGACACGCTGCTGCGTGGGGTTCATGTCGGCGCAGGCCGAAAGTCCGAGGGCTGCGACCAGGGGAAGAACGAGGCGCATGGCGCGCATGATATGTCTCCTTTCGTTCATTGGTCGCTCAGCGGGCCGGACGGGTCGGGCGCGCCCGGTTGGACGCCGCCGTCGCACAGGGGAATTCCGCCTGGGCGTAGCGCAGGAAGCCGTCCAGCGCCGGTTCATTGGCGAAGCGCGGATTGGCACGCGCCCAGCCGGCGAAGCCGAGCCCGGTTTCAGCGATGGAAGGGCCGGGGCTCGGCACGCAGAACAGCGGCCGTGCCGGGCCACCCGCCGGGTAGAGCAATGCGTGGTACTGCGCCGCGCCGGTCAGGAAGCCCTGGCAATAGGCGATCGCCTCCAGCCGTTGCACCCCGCGCACGCCGGGGTCGCAGACGGCGGCCAGGTCGCGCACGGTCTGGACATGGTCGGTGACGCTGGGCTCGCGGTCCGGTCCGCGCTGCCCCTGGGCGAGGGCGGCCGGGGCCGCCAGCAGGCCCAGCATGGCGATTGTTGCCACTAGGCGCATCATCGTTTCCTTCCTTGGAAGTGAAGTCGCGTTTCCTGCCCGGCAGCCGGCACCCAGTGCCGGCCACGCAAGCATCCTGGTGACAACGCCACCCAGCGCGGTTCGTTCACCGTCATCTCAAATTGCTTGGAACCATTCGCCTTTACGGCTGCGCCGCGGCAACGCTCGGCAACGGGTCGAGCCCCAACCGGCCGAGGCCAGGCAGCTTCAGCGCGGGCCGGCGCAGATCCAGCCCGGCGACGGCGCCGAGGATGTTCACCTCAACCCCCTCCACCCAACCCAGCGTGAGGCCGGCATAACCGCCCAGCGTCAGCCTGATGCCGGTGCCGGAGCCGGTGCGTCGCAGCCAGCGCCCGTCATGCGGATAGTCCTTGCCGATGGCATTCGGCGGCAGCGCCGCCTGCAACCCGGGCACCGCATCCATCACCGCGGCGACGAAGGTGTTGGAGTTGGGGCCGGGCCAGACCCGGTAATCGCCCCGGTTGCGCCAGGCGTATTCGGCGATGGCGGCCTGCATGCGCGGGATCATCGCCGCCGCTTCCGGCCCATCCGCCGCGAAGACCAGTTCCGGCACGCGGCCGAACCAGCGGCCATCCGCCTCGAAGCCGTTGACGCGGATGGGGTCGCCCCAGGCGGTGTAGTCGTAGCGGGTATAGGCATCCGCCCCCTCCGGCTTGAACACCACCCAGCTATGGACCGCGAAGATGCCGCGCCAGCGCACGGTGGGGGCGGCGAAGACCCGCACCACCGCCTCCGGCTTCTCGGCCGCCGGCGGCAGCAGGCCGGCGCTGCTGCGATCCGCAAGCCGCCAGGAGGGGCCGATGCCGTCCCATTGGTAGATCACGGCGGAGACGCCGAGCGGCAGCAGGAAGAACAGGGCGAACAGGACCAGGGCGGTTTTCAGGATCTGCATGTCCCGGCGGATTTGTGGTGCGCCGCATCATCGCACAAGCGCCCCGGTTGACAGCTTGGCCCAGGCGCGGCCTGTGCGGGCTGCAATTGGGGAAGGGCACGGCCATGGAACTCGGCTTGAGGGGCAGGACGGCGCTGGTGACCGGCGCCTCCATGGGCATCGGCCGCGCCATCGCCCGCGAACTGGCCGCCGAAGGCGTCGCGGTGGCGATGCTGGCGCGCGGCGCGGACCGCCTGGCCGAGGCCGCCGCCGCCATCACCGCCGAGACCGGCAGCCGCACCGTGCCGATCGCGGTGGATCTGGTGGATGACGCGGCGCTGCAGGCCGCGCTGGCGCAGGCGCAGGCGGCGCTGGGGGCCATCGACATCCTGGTGAACAATGCCGGCGCCACGCCGATGGGCCGCATCGCCGACAGCGACGATGCCACCTGGCGGAAGTCGCTGGACCTCAAGCTGATGGGCTATATGCGCTGCGCCAGGCTGCTGGTGCCGCCGATGCGGGCGCGGCGCTGGGGGCGGGTGATCAACATCATCGGCCGGTCCGGCCACCAGCCGCGCGCCACCTATATCGTGGGCTCGAGCGTGAATGCCTCGCTGCTCAGCTTCACCCATGCGCTGGCGCAGGATTGCGCGCCGGACAATGTGCTGGTCGTGGGGGTGAACCCCGGCCCGATCGCGACGCCGCGCTGGGATGCGCTGATCAGCCAGGGCGCCGCCGGCAGCGGGCGCGACCCGGCGGCGGAGAACGCGGCGGCCATCGGCTCCGTCGCCATGGGGCGGCTGGGCACGGCGGAGGAGGTTTCGGGGCTGGTCGCCTTCCTCTGTTCCGACCGCGCCGGCTTCATCACCGGCACCAATATCGACATCGACGGCGGCGGCACCCGCTGCATCTGAGGACGCCCAACATGCCCCATTTCGAGGTCTCGCCCGGCGTCAGCCTGGCCTATACGGTCGACGACTTCACCGACCCCTGGGCGCCCGCGCCCACGGTGCTGCTGCTGCACGGCCTGGCCGAGAGCGGGGAGGCATTTCGCGCCTTCGTTCCCGCCCTGTCACGCCAGGCGCGCGTGGTGCGGCTGGATCTGCGCGGCTATGGCGGATCGGCGCCGATGCCGGCCGACCATCCCTGGCGCTTCGACCGGCTGGTGGATGATGTGGTGGCGCTGATCGGGCATCTGGGCGTGGCGCGGGTGCATCTGGTCGGCGGCAAGATCGGCGGCACCATCGCACTCGCCGTCGCCGCGCGGCATCCGGCGCTGGTGGAGAAGCTGGCGGTGCTCGGCGGCCCGGCCTCGCTCACCAACATGGCCGGGCGCACGCCGGGCTGGCGCGCGCAGATCGCGGCGGAGGGCGTGCCCGCCTGGGTCGCGGCGTCCAATGCCGGGCGCATGGGCACGCGGATGAGCACCGAGGCGCTGGCCTGGTGGACCCGGATGATGGGCCGCACCGCGGCGTCCACGCTGGAAGGGTTCCTGCAAATGGTGCCGAGCGTGGATGTGACGGCGGAGGTCGGCGGCATCCGCGCGCCGACGCTGGTGGTGACAACCACGGGCAGCGGCCTGGGATCGGTGGATGAGGTGCGGGCGTGGCAGGAGCGCATCGCCGGATCGCGCCTCGTGGTGGTGGAGAATGACAGCTACCACGTCGCGGCCTCGGACCCGGATGCCTCCGCCGCGCTGGTGCGGGATTTCCTGTTCGGCTGAGATCAGCGGCGCGGCCAGGGCAACAGCGCGGCCAGCGGCAGCAGGACCAGGCCCCAATCCAGCGCGGTGCCGCGCGCCAGCACCGGCAGGGCGGCGAGGGCGGCCAGCCCGGCGGCGAAGGGCAGGGCGGCCAGCGCCCCCGCCAGCGGCCCGGCCAGCGCGCCGAGGCTGGCGCCCAGCAGCACCAGGGCGAGCGGTAGCGCCGGCCCCGGCGGTCCGGCCAGCGCCAGCCCGCCCGCCAGCAGCCCCGCCGCCAGCACCGCGCGCCAGCGGGCCAGCCGCAGCGCCAGCAGCGCATACAGCGCGACCCCGGCCAGCACTGGCGCCGCCTGCACCAGATCCGGCAGGTTGCGCGGCGCGCCGGCCATCCACCAGCCGGCACCCAGCACACCCAGCCCCGGCAGCAGCCAGCCCGGCGCCCGCCGCCAGGCCAGGCCGAGCGCGACCAGGGCCAGCATCGCCAGTGCCAGCAGCGGCAGCCGTTCCGGCAATTGCCGCGGCGAGGCGGGCAATGCCCCGAACAGCCACCACCATCCGGCCAGCACGCCCGCGCCCATCGCGACCGCGCCGGCCGGGCGCCACTTGCGGCCCATCAGGGCCAGGATCAGGGCGAGCGCCAGCGCCAGCGCGCCGGGCACCATCCAAGGGGGGATCGAGTGGGGCAGGGACATGCCCGCAAAAGGCCGCGCCGCGCCGCGGCGCGCAAGCGTCACCTTCCGAAACTTGCCGCGCGCCGCGTGTCACGTCACACCGGGATCGTTGCAGCGACGAGGATGCCCGATGCCCCGCGAGACCGCCGCCTTGCCGGGAACCCGCCGCCTGAAGGTCTGGGACCCCTGGATCCGCCTAGTGCATTGGCTGATCGTGCTGCTGATCCCCTTCTCCTGGTGGACGGCGGAGACGCATCGCTTCGACCTGCATGTCTGGTCAGGCTACACCATGCTGACGCTGCTGGTCTTCCGCATCGCCTGGGGCTTCGTCGGCAGCCACACCGCGCGCTTCCGCAACTTCCTCGCCTCGCCGCTGGAAGGGCTGCGCCACCTGGTCCATTTCCGGAAGCGCGCACCGGTCGAGATCGGTCACAATGCCGCCGGCGGCTGGATGGTGCTGGTGATGCTCGGCCTGCTGCTGGCGCAGGCGGGCAGCGGGCTGTTCGCGGATGATGAGATCTTCACCCGCGGCCCGCTGGCCCGCGCGGTGGACCAATCGACCAGCGCCTTGGCCACATCGATCCATCTGCGGGTGTTCTGGGTGATCGTCGGCGTGGCGGTGCTGCATATCCTGGCGATCCTGGCCTATCGCCTGGTGCGGAAGCAGAATTTGGTGACGCCGATGATCACCGGGGCGCTGCCCCTGCCCGTGGTCTATCGCGGCCCGGTGCCGCGCATGGGCAGCAACTGGCTGGCCGCCGCGTTGCTGGCCGTGGCGGCGGCGGCCGTATGGGCGCTTGTAAATTGGGGGCAGGCGCAGGGTAGCGCCAGCGCCTTCGGGTAAGGCCACGCCAAGCGGTCCCCACCTGCGGCTGGCCTGTTCGCCGGCCGAGCGGCCGGATGGCCGCCACGCCAGGTGGCGCGTAGCCAAGCCGCCGGAGGCCGCGTCCGGCGCCTGAGGTCTGAAAAGTTCTACCTCGCCCTGAACTGCTGGTGGCAGGCGCCGCAGGTGCCGCCGGTGCTGCGCAGCAGGTCGGGCGAGATGGTGCCCGATTCGGCTGCCGTCTTCAGCGTGTCGAAGGCGGCCAGCATGGCGGTGGTGCGGGTCTGGAAACCGGCGCGGTCGGCCTCGATCGCGGCCAGCGCCCGGGTCTGGCCCGGCTGGGTGCCCTGCGGCTGCGGCGGGGTGAGGCTGGCGGTCGGCACCAGATTGGGCAGGGTCTGCACGAAGGCGGCCATGGCATCGATCCGCGGCACCAGGGCGCGGGTATCGCCGCGGGATTGCACGGTGGCCGCCACCGCTTCCATCGTCTGGCCCATGCCGCGCAGCCCGGCCCGGCGTTCCGCCACCACGTCCTGTGCCACGGCAGTGCCTGCCATGCCCAGCACCGCAACGGTGCCTGCAGCCATCATCCACCCACGCATGCCTTGATCCTTCCGATCGGGTGAACCGAGCCTGCCAGCAACCCGCCGGCGTCGCAACGAGCGAGGTGTCGTCGTTGCATTTGGCAATGTTCGGCCGGCCCCCCTTGCCCTGGCGCGCGGCTGCGGCAAGGCTCCGTTGCCAAGAAAAACCAAGGAGGAACAACATGCTCTCCCGACGCAGCGCGCTCGGGGTCGGCGCCGCCCTGCTGGCGGCCGGCCTGGCCACGCCAGCCTGGGCCTACCCGGACCGCACCATCAACCTGGCCGTCGGCTTCTCCCCCGGCGGGTCCACCGACATCACCTCCCGCCTGCTGGCGGACCGGATGGGGCCGGCGCTCGGCCCGAATGGCCGGGTGATCGTGGAAAACCGGCCGGGGGCTGCCGGCATCATTGCCGCCGACTGGCTGCGCCGGCAGAACCCGGATGGCCATGTGCTGATGCTGGTGGAGGCGTCGTCCCACGCGCTCGCCCCCGCCGCGATCGTCGGCGGCACGCGCTACGACCCGATCGCGGACTACACCCACATCGCCATGATCGGCAGCGGTCCGATGATCGTGGTGGCGCAGCCCAACATGCCCGTCGCCTCGCCGCAGGAGATGGTGGCGCGGATGCGCGGGGGCCGGCCGGAGGAGATGCCCTTCGCCTCCTCCGGCGTCGCCTCCATGCCGCATCTCTCGGGGGAGATGTTCGTCAATGTCATGGGGCTGGGCGGCCGCTTCCCGCATATCGCCTACCGCTCCGGCGGGCAGATGGTGGAGAGCATCGCCAAGGCGGAGACGCAGTGGGGCGTGGCGGTGCTCGCCTCCGCCGCCGGCCAGGTGCGGGATGGGCGGGTGCGCGGCATCGCGGTGACGGGGATGGAGCGCTTCCCCTCCTTCCCCGACATCCCGACGCTGAACGAGACGGCGCTGCCCGGCTTCGACCTGGAGAACTGGTTCGCCGTGATCGGCCCGAAGGACATGCCGGTGCCGGTGGTGGCGCAGCTCAACGCCGCGATCCGGGAGTCGCTGGGCCAGGCGCAACTGCGGGAGCGCCTGCTGACCGCGGGCGTCGCACCCTGGACCCGTCCGAACAGCCCGGCGGACGTCACCGCCTTCTTCCGGGCGGAGGTGGCGAAGTTCCAGGGCGTGGTGGCGCGCACCGGGGTGAAGCTGGAACCCTGAGCCGGACGGGAAGGGGCCTGCGCCCCTTCCCCGAAGGCTTTCAGCCGAACGAGAAATCATCGCTCGACAGGCTGGAGGCCCTGACACCGGCCAGCGAAACCGAGGCCGCATCCGCGCCGCTGCCCCAGCTGATGATGGTGGCGGTGCCGGCGGCATTGTCGCGGATGCGAAGGTCGGAGAACTCGTCGACACCCGGGATGCCTTCGAACTTGAACTTGTCGTTGTCCACTTCGAAGTCGCGGATCTGGTCGCGGCCGGAGCCGCGGCCAAAGTAGAAGGTGTCGTCACCCTCGCCGCCGAACATGATGTCGTTGCCGGCGCCGCCGGTCAGTTCATCGGCGCTGCTGCCGCCTTCCAGCCGGTCGTTGCCGTCGCCGCCGAACAGCGAATCGTCGTCGGCGCCGCCGTAGAGGGAATCATTGCCGGCGCCGCCCAGGATCAGATCGTCGCCATTCTCGCCATACAGCCGGTCCTGCCCGCTGCCGCCGTCCAGCGTGTCGTTGTCCTGGCCACCATAGGCGGTGTCATTGCCGCTGCCGCCCAGGATCGAATCATTGTCCTGTCCGCTGCGGATGGAATCATTGCCGTCGCCGCCATCGAGCGTGTCGTTGCCGACATCATCGCGCAATGTGTCGTTGCCTGTGCCGCCGACCAGCAGGTCGGTGCCGAGGTCGCCGACCAGGCTGTCATCGCCTTCGCCGCCGAAAACCTCGTCATTGCCGTCGCCGCCATCCGCGGTGTCGTTGCCGGTCCCGCCGATCAGCGTGTCGTTGCCGGTCTCGCCGAAGAGGCTGTCATTGCCGGCGCGCCCGTCCAGGCGATCATCGCCCGAGCGTCCGAAGAGCTGGTCCGCCAGGGTGCCCCCGATCAGGGTATCCCCGTCCTCCGTACCGATCCGAACAACCATTCTAACTCTCCCAGGGCATCGGCGCCCAAGACGATTGTCGTGGTCGAATGTGAGCATATTTGTGACGATAAGTTCACGACTTGGTCAGCTTCAGCGATTGTGCATCGGTCCAGTGGACTTGCGGCCGCGCGCCGGCGGGGCGAGGCTCGCGGCCGCAACGGGAGTGGTCCATGGCGCCGATCGAGGGGGCGGACATCATCGTCATCGGCGGCGGCTCCGCCGGCTGCGTCGTCGCCGCCCGGCTGTCGGAGGACCCGTCCTGCCGCGTCCTGCTGCTGGAGGCCGGGCCGCCGGATCGCGACCCCTGGATTCGCCTGCCGATCGGCTATGCCAAGCTGTTCGGCAGCGGGCGCTACGATCCGCGCTTTATGACGGAGCCGGAAGCCGCGCTGGCCGGGCGGCAGATTCACTGGCCGCGTGGTCGCGTGCTGGGCGGGTCGGGCTCGGTGAACGGCCTGGTCTTCCTGCGCGGCAGCCCGAATGACTATGACCGCTGGGCGCAATCCGGCGCGCGCGGCTGGGCGCATGCGGATGTGCAGCCCTTCTTCCGCAAGCTGGAAAGCTGGGAGGGGCCGGCTTCCGAGACGCGCGGCACGGATGGCCCGATCCGCGTCAGCGAGCCGAAGCGCCTGGCGCCGGCGGCCAGGGCCTTCATCGATGCCTGCGTCGCCACCGGCCTGCCGCGCTTCGGCGATGTGAATGGCGGCGGGCCGATCGAGGGGGCCGGGCCGATCCAGCTCAATGTCGGCGGTGGGTTCCGATCATCTTCTGCCCGCACCTATCTGCATCCGGCGATGCGGCGGCCGAATCTGCGGGTCGAGACCGGCATCACCGTGCAGCGCATCCTGGTCGAGCAGGGCCGCGCGGTGGGGGTGCAGACGGCGCAGGGGGTGTTCCGGGCGACTCGAGAGGTTGTGCTGAGCGCGGGGGCGATCGAATCGCCGAAACTGCTGATGCTGTCAGGCATCGGCGATGCGGCGGCGCTGGCGGAATTCGGCATCGAAAGCGTGGCGCACAGCCCCGATGTCGGCCGCAACCTGCAGGATCACCTGGTCTCGAAGTTCATCTTCCGCACCAAGCCCTGCGGCACGCTGAACGAGATTTTGGGCAGCCATTTCCGCAAGGGCGCCATGGGGCTGGACTGGCTGCTGCGCCGCGCCGGGCCGCTGGCGATCGGCGCCGGCGAGGCGACCGCCTTTGCCCGCATCACGCCGGGGGCGGAGGAGGCGGAGGCGCAGATCCTGTTCGTGAATTTTTCGACGTTTGACTACAGCAAGGGGCTGCACCCCTTTCCGGGCGTGATGTGGAACTACGGCCCCTGCCGGCCGGATAGCCGCGGCTGGCTGACGCTGGCCTCGCCCGATCCGGCGGACCGTCCGGTGATCCGGCCGAACTACCTGGACCATCCGAACGACCTGCGGGTGATGCTCGGCGCCGCCCGCCTGTCCCAGCGCATCGCCGCCAGTGCCCCCTTTGCCGGGCTGATCGAGGAAGAACTGCGCCCCGGTCCGCAGGGCGACAGCGATGCGGCATTGGAAGCAAACATCCGCGCCACCGCCGGCACCGTCTTCCACCCCTGCGGCACCGCCCGCATGGGCACCGATAGCCGCGCGGTGCTCGACCCCGAATTGCGGGTGCGCGGCGTGGCGGGGTTGCGCGTGGCCGATGCCAGCGTCTTCCCGCTGATCCCATCCCCCAATATCCAGCCTGCCGCCTTGATGGTGGGCGAACGCTGCGCCGAATTCATCCGGCGGGCCGCTTAAGGAGACTACCCCAGCATGAAGACCGCCCTGATTACCGGCGCCGGCCGCAATATCGGCCGCGCCGTCGCCCTCGCTTTGGCCGGTGATGGCTTCAACGTCGTCATCAACGGATCGTCCGATAAGGCGGCCGCCGAATCGGTGGCGGCGGAGGCGAAGGCGCTCGGCGTGAAGTCCCTGGTCGCCATGGGCGATGTCGGTGACCCCGCCGCCTGCGGCCGCATCGCCGCCGCCGCGCTTGGCGAGTTCGGCGCCGTCGATGTGCTGGTGAACAATGCCGCGCTGCGCCCGGCCAAGGCCTTCCTGGAGACCACGGCCGAGGATTGGCGCCGGGTGATGTCGGTGGACCTCGAAGCCGCGATCTGGCTGTCTCAGGCCTGCCTGCCGGGGATGCTGGAGCGCGGCTGGGGCCGCATCGTGAACTTCACCGGCATGAACGCCATCCACGGCTATGCCGGCCGCGCGCCGGTTTCCGTCGCCAAGCACGGGCTGTGGGGCCTGACCAAGTCGATGGGCAAGGAATTCGGCCCGAAGGGCATCACCACGAACGCGATCTCGCCCGGCCCGATCGCGGCGGATGACGAGGATGAGAACCCCACCGAATACCGCCAGAAAATGGTCGCCCGCGTGCCGCTGGGCCGCATGGGCCAGCCGCGGGAAGTGGCGGCGATGGTGCGGTTGCTGGTCTCGGCGGATGGCGGCTTCATCAACGGGCAGATGCTGCAGGTGAATGGCGGCACGGAGACGTGAGGCGCAAGGCCCGCCGCCGGTTCGGCGGCGGGCCTGCTGTTTTCAGAAGATCGCGGTCGGCGCCACCGTGCTGCCGGAGCCGCCCTGCACCTTCAGCGGCTGCATCATGAAGGCGAATTGCTTTTCCGGCCGGCGCGCCAGCTCATCCAGCTTCAGATTCTCCAGAAGGTGCACCCCATGCACCACCAAAGCGAGCTGGTGCACGGGCAGGGAGGCATCGGGCAAGGTCTTGGAGGGCGCGCATTCCACCGGCCAATTGTCGGCACCCATCAGGATCGGATTACGCGCGATCAGCCATTCCGCTGCCGCCACCCCGAGGCCAGGGCAGCTCCGCACATAGCGCGCATTCTCCCGGCCCCACAGCGTGCCCCAGCCGGTGTGGATCAGCACGGCGTCGCCTTCCGCCAACTGCGTGTTCTGGCGGCCCAGCGCCTCCTCCAGATCCGCCACCGTGATTTCGTAGTCATCGCCCAGCACCGGCACGCCCTTGGCGCCGGCGACATCGATCAGAACGCCGCGGGTGAAGACGGTGCCGATGGTATGCACGCCCATCTCGGTCAGGCCGGAGCGGCCGGCGATGGAGGGCAGGTCCACGCAGTTGTAGACCTGGTCGCCGATGGTCTGGTGCGGGAAGGCATCGAGCTGGGTGCCGACCTGGCCGATCTCCGTGATCACGATCTCCTCATTGGAGCCGCGGCGATTGGCCTCGGGGTTCATGAAGGTGCGCTTGGTGTGCAGATCGAAGCGCCTGGTGCCGAAGAAGGGCATGCTGGGTGCCAGCACATGGCCGAGCTCCACCATCTCCCCGGTCCGGATCAGGCTGGAGGCGGATTGCGCGCGGGCCGGCGTCATCAGGTTCATCGAGCCGCGGCGGTCATTCGGTCCCCATCGGCTGGGGCAGCGCTGCGCGGCGGCGGGTGGCGACCAGCCCCCACCTTGGACCCCCTGCGCCTGGACCGGCGTGGCGGCCAAATGGCCAGTGCCGCAGGCCAGGCAGGCGGCACCGAACAGGCCGCGGCGCGATATCTGTCTCATGGTGTTTCATCCCGGTTCTTGGGCCGGTGGCTATCACCGCCGCCGGCACCGGGACGCTAAGGCATATTTTCCCCGCGAAACGCTCGTCGCGGGGATTTGCTGGTCAGACCGCCACGAACTCGCCGCTCCGCATCAGCGGCTCCACCGCGCCATCCTTGGTCACGCCGTCCACGTCCAGCTCCCCGCTGCCGATCATCCAGTCAATATGGATCAGCGACGCATTGGCACCGCGCGCCGCCAGCCGATCCATCGGCACGCCCGCCGCATCGCGCAGGCAGGTGGTATAGGCCTGGCCGAGGGCGATGTGGCTCGCCGCGTTCTCGTCGAACAGCGTGTTGCGGAACAACAACCCGCTGGCCGAGATCGGGGAGGAATGCGGCACCAGCGCCACCTCGCCCAGCCGCGCCGCGCCCTCATCCGTCTCCAGCACTTTTTGCAGCACTTCCTCGCCCTTGGAGGCATGCGCCTCGACGATGCGGCCTTGCTCGAAGCGCACCACGATGTCCTCGATCAGCGTGCCGGCATATGCGAGCGGCTTGGTGGACCGCACGGTGCCATGCACGCGCAGGCGATGCGGCGTGGTGAAAACTTCCTCGGTCGGGATATTCGGGTTGCAGGTGATGCCGTTCTTCGCCGGCTCCGCCCCGCCGGCCCACAAATGCCCATCCGCCAGGCCGAGCGTCAGGTCGGTGCCCGGCCCGCGATAGCGCAATTCGAAAAAGTCCTTGTCGTTCAGGTACTTCGTCCGCGCGTGCAGCCGGGCATTGTGGGCCGCCCATTCCGCCACCGGGTCCGCCACATCCACGCGGCAGGCGGCGAATATGGCGTCCCACAGCTTCGCCACCGCCTCGGCCTCGGGCAGCCCCGGAAACACCTCACGCGCCCAGCCGGGCGTGGAGGCCGGGACCAGGTTCCAGTTGATGGCGAAGCTGGTGATCAGCTCCAGCGCCGGGCGGTAGGCGATGGAGCGCGCGCGGTTAGACCGCGCCACCTTCTCCGGGTCCTGCCCCGCCAGCAGGGTCGGGCTTTCGCCCACCACGGCCAGTCGCGCCGCATTGCCGCGGAAGGCCTGGGCCATGCCCTCGAACAGCCAGCCGGGTGCGGTGTCGAAGGCCTCCGGCGCCGCGTGGCGGTAGCGGGCGAGTGCCACCTCGTCATCGCCGATCAGCGGCGTCACCAGCGTGGCGCCGGCCTGGTAGGCATGCACCGCGATGCGGCGGACCAGGGGCAGTGCCTCCACCGGGCTGGTCATCACCAACTCCTGCCCCGGCTGCAAATTCAGCCCGACGCGAACGGCCAGCGCCGCCAGCTTGTCGAGCCGGGTTTCGAAATCGGTCATGGCGCTATGGTCCCAGATCAGGTGCGGGTGCTGGTTTCAGCGCTGGCCGGCGTACGGGTCAACCGGCGGATGGCGGCCACCACCTCCGGCTGGTCCCACTCCGCCTCCCCCATCAGGCGCGCCACTTCCAACCCGCGCCGGTCGATCAGGATGGTGGTGGGCAGCACGCGCACCTGCAGCGCCCGGCCGGTGGCGCCGCGCGGGTCCAGCCAGATGGCCATGTGGCGCAGATTGGTGCGCTGGTAGAAGGGCTCCACCTGGGCGCGGCCGCCGCGATCGTTCGACAGGGCCAGCACCTCGATCCCGTCGCGGGCGACCTGGGCGTGCAGCCGGTCCAGCGCCGGCATTTCGGCCACGCAGGGCGGGCACCAGGTGGCCCAGAAATTCACCACCAGCGCCTTGCCGCGGAAGGCCTCGAAGCCGAAGGGCCTCCCCTCCGCATCGGTGAAGGTCAGGCCCTCGGGCAGCGGCCGCGGCTCCGGGTGTTCGGTCAGTCTTTGCAGGCCATTGGACGCCGCCGCTTGGCGTGCCCCCGTCGCGGCGAGTAGGGTCGCGCCGGTCGCGGCCCCCAACAGGGCGCGGCGGCTGCCGGATTTCCATAGCACTTCGAAAGACCTCCTCCGTGACCGAACCGCGTGCGAGCCATGACCTTTGGGGCGGGCGCTATGCCGAAGGCCCCTCCGCCATCATGCGGGAGATCAATGCCAGCATCGGCTTCGACCGCAAGATGTGGCGCCAGGACATTTCCGGGAGCCTCGCCCATGCGGCGATGCTGCGCCATGTGGGGATCATCAGCGCCGAGGACGAGGCTTTGATCCGCCAGGGCCTCGCGGATATCGCCGAGGAGATTGATTCGGGGAAGTTCGTCTTCAGCGATGCGCTGGAAGACATCCACATGAACATCGAGGCGCGGCTGACGGAACGCATCGGCGAGGCCGGCAAGCGCCTGCACACCGCGCGCAGCCGCAACGACCAGGTGGCGCTGGATGTCCGGCTGTGGACGCGGGATGCGATCGATGGGCTGGACCGGCAGATCGCGGATGTGATGCGCGCCCTGGTGGCCCGCGCCGCGGAACATGCTGGCACGGTGATGCCCGGCTTCACCCATCTGCAGCCCGCCCAGCCCACCACCTTCGGCCACCACCTTCTGGCCTATGTCGAGATGCTGTCCCGCGACCGCGGCCGGCTGGCGGATTGCCGCAAGCGCCTGAACGAAAGCCCGCTCGGTTCCGCCGCGCTCTGCGGCACCGGCTTCCCGATCGACCGGCACATGACGGCCGCGGCGCTGGGCTTCGACGGCCCGATGCGGAACAGCCTGGATGCCGTGGCCTCCCGCGATTTCGCCGCCGAGTTCCTGTTTGCCTGCGCCATGTGCGTGACGCATCTGTCGCGGCTGGCGGAGGAGGTGGTGATCTGGACCAACCCCTATTTCGGCTTCGTGAAGCTGTCGGATGCCTTCACCACCGGCAGCTCCATCATGCCGCAGAAGCGCAACCCGGATGCGGCGGAGCTGGTCCGCGGCAAGACCGGCCGCGTGTTCGGCGCGCTGGTCGGCATGCTGACCGTGCTGAAGGGACTGGCGCTGACCTATGGCAAGGACATGCAGGAGGACAAGGAAGGCATCTTCGACGCCGCCGAGACCCTGGCCCTCTGCCTCGCGGCCACCGGCGGCATGGTGCGCGACATGGTGCCGCAGCCGGAACGCCTGAAGGTCGCCGCCGGCGCCGGCTTCTCCACCGCGACCGACCTGGCCGACTGGCTGGTGCGGGAGCTGAAATTCCCCTTCCGCGACGCCCACCATGTGACCGGCAGGCTGGTGGCGATGGCCGAGGCGGCGGGGGTGGATCTGGCCGGGCTCACACTCGGGCAGATGCAGCAGGTGGAACCGCGCATCAGCCAGGGCGTGTTCGACGTGCTGACGGTGGATGCCTCCGTCCGGTCCCGCACCTCCTTCGGCGGCACGGCGCCGGCGAATGTCGCGGCCATGGCAGCCGAATGGCAGGAGAAGCTCGCATGAGGCTGTTCATCGCCCTGCTGCTGGTGGCCGGCACATTGGCCGCCTGCGGCCGCGCCGGCGGCATCCGCCCGCCCGGCCCGGCGGAGGACATCATCTATCCGCGGACCTATCCCAGCCGCTAAAGCACCATCCGATCGCGCCGAAACAGTGCGAACGGATTTCGTGCTTTGGAAGCAAGGACTTCTGGAGCACCAGCTCCGCCCGACCGGGCGGATCGTGCTCCAGCGCTTGGCGGGTGCGCCCGGTGCCCCCAGAATAGAGGAATGGCCGCACCCGCTCCCCAGCTCCACCCGGATCTCGACCCCAGCTTCACCGAGCTGCTCGCCCTCCGCCCGCATCTCCGCATGGACCCGCTGGCCGGGCTGATGATGGAGGAAGTGCCGCTGGCGCGCATCGCCGCCGCCGCCGGCACGCCCACATGGGTCTATTCCGCCAACACGCTGCGCCGCCGCCTGGCCGCGCTGCAATCCGCGCTGGAGGATGCGAGGCTCGGCGCCCAGGTGCATTTCGCGGTCAAGGCCAACCCGAACCTGGCCGTGCTGCGGACGCTGGGCGAGGCCGGGGCCGGCGCCGATGTGGTGAGCGAGGGCGAGCTGCGCGCCGCCCGCGCCGCCGGCATCCCCGCCAGCCACATCGTCTTCTCCGGCGTCGGCAAGACCCTGGCCGAAATCCGCCTGGCGCTCGCCGAGGACATCCAGCAGATCAATGCCGAAAGCGCGGAGGAGGTGGAGATGATCTCCGCGGTGGCCTCCGCCATGGGCCGCACCGCGCGCGTGGCGCTGCGGGTGAACCCGGATGTGGACGCCAAGACCCACGCCAAGATCACCACCGGCAAGTCGGAGAACAAGTTCGGCATCGCCATCGGCGACGCGCCGGCGCTGTATGCCCGCATGTCCGGCCTGCCCGGCATCCACCCGATCGGCGTCGCGGTGCATATCGGCAGCCAGATCACCGCCGGCGTCTCCGCCTACCGTATCGCCTATGGCCACCTGGCCGACCTGGTCCGCGGCCTGCGCGCCCAGGGGCTGAATGTGGAGCGCGTCGATTGCGGTGGCGGCCTCGGCATTCCCTACCGGGACGAGCCGGCGCCGCAGCCGGCGGCTCTCGCCGGCGCCATCCAGGCCACCCTCGGCAATCTGGGCGTCGAGCTGATGGTGGAGCCGGGGCGCTGGATCGCGGGGCCGGCCGGGGTGCTGCTGGCCTCCGTCATCCTGCAGAAGCAGGGCGCCGAACGCCGCTTCGTGGTGCTGGATGCCGCGATGAACGACCTGGTGCGGCCCGCGATGTATGACGCCTGGCATGGCATCGTGCCGGTCGCGCCCGCGGATTACACCGCCGCCGTGGCGCCCGCCGATGTGGTCGGGCCGGTCTGCGAAAGCGGGGACACCTTTGCGCGAAACCGTGGCCTTCCACGGCTGGAACCGGGTAGCCTCGTGGCCTTCCTGGATGCGGGAGCCTACGGCGCCTCGATGAGCAGCACCTACAACAACCGGCCCTTGGCCGCCGAAGTGCTGGTGGAGGGCGACCGCTTCGCCACCATCCGCGAACGCCAGACCCAGGACGCGCTGTTGGCCGGCCAGCGACTGCCGGACTGGTTCGCCGCATGAGCGGACGGCGCGAGGCCTCCCCGCTTCGCGCTTTGCCGCGGCGCCGGCTTCTGGCGCGGCTGGCGCTGGGCTGGGAACGGCTCTGGCCCGCTTTGTGGCCGCCGCTCGGCGTGGTGGGGCTTTTCCTGCTGGTGGCGCTGCTGGGCCTGCCGCTGCTGTTGCCCTCCTGGCTGCGGCCCTTCCTGACCTTCGGCTTCGCCCTCGCGGCCATCTACGCCGGCATCCGCGGCTTCCGTGGCCTGTCCGTGCCCCGGCCGACGGAGGCCGACCGCCGGCTGGAATCCGCCTCCGGCCTGGCGCACCGGCCGCTCGCCGCGCTGGCGGACCGGCCGGCGGGGGATGACCCGATGGCGCTGGCGGTGTGGGAGGCGCATCGCCGCCGCGCCACCGCTTCCATCGACAAGCTGCGGGTTGGCGTGCCGCGGCCGGGGCTGGCCCGGCGCGACCCCATCGCGCTGCGTACCGGGCTGGGCCTCGCGCTCGGCGCGGCGCTGGTGATGGCGGGGGCGGAGGCGCCGGAAAGGCTGCGCCGTGCCCTCGTGCCGGAATTCGGCCTGGCGGTGGCGGCGCCCGCGCTGCGGCTGGAAGCCTGGGTGACGCCGCCCGCCTATACCAATGCCGCGCCGATCTTCCTGGACATGGCCGGGGGCGAGGTGACGGTGCCGCAGGGCAGCCGGCTTCAGGTGGCGCTTTCGGGCGGCAGCGGCGGCGCGCCCGAATTGCAGCTTGGCCTGGAAGCCACGCCCTTCACCGCCCTCGATGCGCAATCCTGGGCCGCGGAAGCGCGGCTCGATCAGGGCGCCCGGCTGGCGATCCGTCGCAATGGCACGGAGGTGGCAGGCTGGTCGCTGACCGTACGGGCGGACCAGCCGCCAAGCGCCAGCTTCTCCGAACCTCCCGCCCGCGCCCAGCGCGGCCTGGCGCTGCGCCTGCCCTGGCAGGCCGAGGATGATTGGGGCCTGGCGGGCCTGGTGGCCGAATTCCGCCTGGTGGCGCGGCCGCAGGCGCCGGCCCATGCGATCGATATCAACCTTCCCAGCGTACAGCCGCGCGAGGCGAATGGCATCGCAGGGCCGGATCTCTCCGCGCATCCCTGGGCCGGGCTGGAGGTGGAGGTGCAGCTTCTGGCCCGCGACGGGGCAGGGCAGGAAGGGCGCTCCGAACCCGCCCGCGTGACGCTGCCGGAACGCGCCTTCACCCACCCGGTGGCGGTGGCGCTGGTCACGCTGCGCAAGGCACTATCGCTGGACCCGACGGCGCGGCGGGAGGCACGGGCGGAGCTGGACCGGCTTTCCGCTGCGCCCGAGGCCTTTGAACACGACACCACCACCTTCCTGGCGCTGCGCTTCGCGCGCCACCGCCTGATCCGCGACCAGCGCCCGCAGGCGGTGGATGAGGTGCAGGACCTGATGTGGGAAGCCGCCCTGGCTCTGGAGGAAGGCCGCGCCGACCGCACCGCCCGCGCCCTGCAACAGGCCCTCGCCGAGCTGCGGGAGGCGCTGGAAGAGCAGCTTCGCGACCAGCAGGAACGGGAACAGGCGGAGCGTGAGCAGGCGGGGCGTGAGCAGGCGGAGCGGCAGGAACAGGCCGAACAGACGCCGGACCAGACCCAGGACCAGACTCCGGAACAGCAGCGTCAGGCCGAGGAACAGCGCGCCGAGACGGATCGCCGCATCCAGGAACTGCGCGACGCCATCCGCCAGCACCTGGAAGCGCTGGCCGAGCGGCTGCAGCAGGAAAATGCGGAGGCGATGACCACCGACCCGCAGAACCGCCTGATGGACCGCCGCGACCTGGACCGCCGCACCGACCGTATGCGCGAAGCCAACCGCGACCAGCGCCCGCAGGATGCCGAGCGGGAACTTGCGGAGCTGGAGGAAATGCTGCGCGCGCTGGAGGAAGGCCGCACCCCGCAGAACGAGGCCGCCGAGCGCAACCGCCAGCAGCGCCAGCGCGGCCAGCAGCAGATGGGCGTGGTGCAGGACATGGTGCGCCGCCAGACCCAGATGCTGGACAGCGGCCATCGCCGGGCCGAGGCCGAGGCGCAGCGGCAGGAAACCGAACGGCGCGCCCGGCAGTTGCAGAACCGCGCCCCCTGGTCCCGCCCGCCCCAGCAGCCGGAGCCGCCCGCCGCCCAGCCCAACCCCGCCGAGGCCGAAGCCCGCACGGAGGCCGCGCGCGAATCCCAGGTCCAGCGCGCCCTGCGCCGCGCCCTGGGGGAGGTGATGCAGCAATTTGGTGACCTGACCGGCGAGATCCCGGCGCCGCTCGGCCGCGCCGACCAGGCGATGCGGGAGGCGCAGGAGGCGCTGGCCCAGGGCGGCGATGCCCGCACCCCGCAGCAGACCGCGATCCGCGAATTGCAGGAAGGCGGCCGCCAGATGGCGCAGCAGATGCAGCGCCAATTCGGCCAGGGCGAGCCGGGCGAAGGGGAGGAGGGCCAGGGCGAGGGCGAGGGTGGGCAGGATGGCGGGCGGGAGAATGCGCAGGGCCAGGGCCCCGGCCGTGATCCGCTCGGCCGGCGGAGCCGGGAAGCGGCGGGCGCGCAGGATAGTGGCAGCGACACCCGCGTGCCGGACGAGGCCGAGTTGCTCCGCACCCGCCGCATCCAGGAGGAACTCCGCAAGCGCGGCGCCGAGCGGGGCCGGCCGCAGGAGGAACTGGACTACATCGACCGGTTGCTGCGGCGCTTCTGAGTCGGTGCCGGGGACTTTCCCGGCACGCCGCGCGCTGTAGGCTGGGCCTTCCCTTGAGGAGGCCACGCCCTTGTCCTTCACCGCCCCCGCCCGGCGCCTCGGTACGCTGCAGCGCCCGGATTGCACCATCGCCTATGAGGTGACGGGCAGCGGCCCGCCGATCCTCTTCGCGCATGGGCTGGGCGGCTGCTACCTGTCCTGGTTCCAGCAGGTGGCGCATTTTGCCACCCGCTACACCTGCATCAGCTTCTCCCACCGCGGCTTCTTCCCCTCCACCGCGCCGGAGGGTGGGCCGGACCCGCGCGAATATGCGGGCGACCTGGCGGCGCTGGTGGACCATCTGGGGCTCGGCGACATCGCGCTGGTCTGCCAGTCCATGGGTGGCTGGACCGGGGTGGAATATGCGCTGGCCCGTCCCGGCCGGCTGCGGGCCCTGGTGCTGGCGGCAACCACCGGCTCGCTGGACCCGCGGCAGATGGCGGAGCCGGCGCGGGGGCGGCTGGAGGGTTGGACGAAGGACTCCGCCGAGGCCCGCGCCGACATGGCGGCCCGCAACATCCACCCCGCCGGCGGCCCGGCCATGGCCGAGCGCCAACCGGCGCTGCACCATCTGTATGGCCAGTTGGACAGGCTGAGCGCCGGCCTGGACAAGGAGGCGCTGCGCGCCCGCATGACGGAGATGCGCCGCCGCCCACCCGCGGATCTCGCCGGCGGCAACTGCCCGGTGCTGTTCATCCCGGGCGGCCGGGACCAGGTCATCGCGCCCTTCTCGCTGCACGCCATGGCACCGGAGATTCCGCGCGCGCGGGTGGCGCCGGTGCCGGATGCCGGCCATTCCGCCTATTTCGAGCACGCCGCCGCCTTCAACGCGCTGGTCGAGGCGTTCCTGGTCGAGGTCGGGCACGCGCCCGCATAGGGCCACCCCCCTCGCGGCCCGGCCCTGGCCGGGCTATTCAGGACGGATGCGCTACATCTCCACCCGCGGCGAGGCCCCGTCGCGCGACTTCGAAGGCGTCCTGCTGGCCGGGCTGGCCGAGGATGGCGGCTTGTTCGTGCCGGAGACCTGGCCGGTGCTGACCAGCGCCGAATGGCGCGCCTTGCGCGGCCTGCCCTATCCGGACCTCGCCGCCCGCATCCTGTCGCTGTTCACCGGCGGCCAGCCTGACCATGCGACGCTGCTGCCGATGCTGCGCCAGGCCTATGCCGGCTTCGGCCACCCGGCCGTGGCGCCGCTGGTGCAGCTCGATACGCGGGTCTTCGCGCTGGAGCTGTTCCACGGGCCGACGCTGGCCTTCAAGGACATGGCGATGCAGGCCCTCGGCCCGCTGTTCGAGCATGTGCTGGCGCGGCGCGGCGAACGCCTGACCATCGTCGGCGCCACCTCCGGCGATACCGGCTCCGCCGCCATCGAGGCGATCCGCGACCGGGCGGCGATCGACATCGTCATCCTGCATCCCGAGGGCCGCACCAGCGCGGTGCAGCGCCGGCAGATGACCACCGTGCTGGCGCCGAATGTCGCGAACCTGGCCATCGAGGGGTCCTTCGACGACTGCCAGGACCTGGTGAAGGCCATGTTCGCCGATGCGCCGTTCCGCCAGGAAATGCGGCTTTCAGCAGTCAATTCCATCAACTGGGTGCGGATCGCGCTGCAGATCCCGTACTACGTCGCCTCCGCACTCGCGCTCGGCGCGCCGGACCGGGAGGTGGCGTTCAGCGTGCCGACCGGCAATTTCGGCAATGTGCTGGCGGCCTGGGCGGCGCGGCGGATGGGGCTGCCGATCGCGCAATTGCTGATCGGCGCCAACCGCAACGACATCCTGACCCGCTTCCTGTCCGACAACGACATGACGATGCGGTCGGTCGAGCCTTCCTTCTCGCCATCCATGGACATCCAGGTTTCGTCGAACTTCGAGCGCCTGCTGTTCGAATTGCTGGGCCGCGATGCCACCGCGACCGCGGACACCATGCGGCGCTTCCGCGCCGAGGGCCGCATGCCGGTGCCGGACGCCGCCTGGCGCAGCGCGACGCAGGTGTTTCGCGGATTCGCGCTGGGCGATGCCGGGACGCTGGAGGAAATCCGGCGGCTGCATGGGCAGGGCTACCTGGCGGACCCGCACACCGCCATCGGCACCGCCGCCGCCATGGCCAGCCCGCCCTCGGACCCCGCCATTCCCATCGTGGTCGCCGCCACCGCGCATCCCGCGAAGTTCCCGGATGCGGTGCGGCAGGCCACGGGCATCGAGGCCCCCCTGCCTTCGCGCCTCGCCGACCTATATGAGCGTCCCGAGCGTTTCTCCCGCCTGCCGGCCGATCTCGGCCAGATCGAGGCCTTCGTGCGACGCCACACCCTCCGCAACG
>LNFM01016201.1_pt1 | contig 27447 bp, 27 predicted proteins | sample 596031 | NCBI WGS metagenome assembly LNFM01 (sample SAMN04254537, study PRJNA301005) | activated carbon metagenome | isolation source: dual media filters at the Ann Arbor, Michigan drinking water treatment plant | place: USA: Ann Arbor
CGCCACACCGGCCGCGTGTTCGTCAACGACCTCAACAGCGACGCGGCCGCCGGCCACACGCTGTTCAGCATCGGCGCCCGATTCGAACAAACCACCGGCGCCTGGACCTGGCGCGAGTTCGTTCGCATCGACAACCTCACCGACAAGAAGCACGCAGGCTCGGTGATCGTCAACGATGGCAACAGCCGCTTCTTTGAACCCGGTCTGGGCCGCTCGCTGTCGGCCGGCATCGAGCTCACCCGGCGCTTCTGAGCGCAGCCCTCAGGAGGGCAACCGGCCGAACTCGCTCTCGGGGTCGATCACCTGCGCGGGCAGGCTGATGGCGAAGGTGCAGCCGGCGCTCGACGCGGCCTCGCACCAGATGCGCCCGCCGTGCCGCTCCACGATGCGTTGCGCCAATGCCAGGCCGGTGCCGATGCCCTCGTAATCCATGGAGTGGTGCTGGCGCTGGAACAGCGCAAACAGGTTGGGCGCGTGCTCCAGGTCAAAGCCCACGCCGTTGTCGCGCACAAAGACCACACGTTCACCGGAGCTGTCGGTCCACTGGCCCACCTCGATGCGGGCCGGCGTCCGGGTGCGGCTGAAGTTCACCGCGTTCTGCAGCAGGTTGCGCAGCATCTCGGCCAGCAGGATCGCGTCACCCCGCACCTGGGGCAGGTCGTCGTCGATCACCCACTCGATCGAACGCGCCGGGTTCTCGGCCTGCAGGTGCCGCACCACGCCCTGCACCAGCGGACTCAACGGCACCTGCTGGCGCGCCAGCGACACACGTCCCATGCGCGCGTACTCCAGCAGACCTTCAATCATCAAGCTCATGCGCTTGCCGGACTTGGCGATCGACGCCTGGTACTGCAGCAACTGGCTGTCGCCGTTGGGCCCGATGCGCTCCTGCGCCAGCGACACAAAGCTGGAGATGTGGCGCAGGGGCGCACGCAGGTCGTGCGAGACGCTGTGCGAGAACACATCGATGTCCCGGTTGGCGGCCACCAGCTGGTTGGTGCGCCGGGTCACCCGCTGCTCCAGCTCCCGTTTGAGTTCGGCCACCTGCTGCTCGGAGCGGCTGCGTTCGGTGGCGTCAAGCACCACCGCGCTGGCGCCCAGAAACCGGCCACCATCGCCCAGCACTGGCTCCATGCCGAACTCGCACCGGAACACCTTGCCTTGCGGTCCCGCCACGTCCAGCTCCAGCGTGGAGCCCGGTCCGCCGCGTGCGAGCAATGCCAGGTGCGAACCCAGCAGCGCGCGCGAATGCGCGTCAACCAGACCCACGAGGCTCAGGAAGTCGGTGCTGCTGGCCGGTCGACCCTGCGCGAACCGGGTGGGGTCGAGTCCGAGCCACTGGATCAGCGTGCGGTTGATATGGACCACGCGCTGCTCTGCGTCGATGCAGACCAGCCCGCAAGGCGCCTGGTCATAGGGCGCGCCGGGGCCCGTGTGGAGATCAGGTGAAGCCGGCTTGTTGTCCATGGCGTCTCGCTCGGGTGGAATGCAGGAAAGGCGATCAGCGCCCCGCCGTGACGACTGTGCACAGCCAGCAGGCGGGGTTTTGGATTTCAGTATCGACCAAAAGTTGGCCAGCCGGTTCCACTTTTTGGCCATGCGCAGCCGCCGGGCCCGGAGAGACCCCGTGGCGGTCGGCGGGGGCAGCCAGGCCCGACGGCATGGGCATCCCCGTCTGATGCCTCATTAGTGATTCTGATGAATCACCGAATTCATAGGCTCAACACTTAAAATACGGGTTAACCCTAGTTAGTCCCCCATGTTGAAGTTTTTCCAAAGTTGTTTCCAGACGCCCCGTTTCCCGGTGGGCGTTCGTGTCAACCGCCTGCACCAAGGCAGCCTGGACCGCACCGACGGCCGGGTCGTGGCCCAGACCGCCGAAGGCGTGCTGGTCGAGTGGCCTCGCAACGGCAGCGGCTGGGAGCGCCCGCAGGCGCTTTGCCAGCAGGGCTGATCGCCCACCGGCTTGGCCGGCCCCAACAAAAAAACGCCAGCGTGTTGCTGGCGTTTTTCATGGAGCGCTGAACTTCAGGTGCGCACGCGACCGTCGCCCGTGAGCATGGACAGCTCGGCGTAGCGGGAAGCCACGTGGTTGGTCGGGCTCAGCGACACAGAATAGCCGCCCATGGACATGGTGCCGATCGACTCCAGCCCACTGATCAGGCCGTCGCGCGTGATGCGCGAGCCCGAGCGGCGCAGGCCTTCGGTGAACAGCTTCGCAGCCAGAAAACCTTCCATGCTGGAGAAGTTGGCCTGCACCTTGTTGCCGCCCTTGCCGATGGCTTCCTGAAACTCCCGCGAGATCGGCTTGGAGGCCGTGTAGGGCGTGGGCATGACCTGTGACACCACCACACCGGCGCCGTCCTTGCCCAGCTCGTCGGCCAGCGCCTGCGTGCCGACAAAGGACACGTTGTAGAACGTGCCGCCGTAGCCCGCCGCCTTGGCCGCGCGGATGTAGGCCGCGCACGATTTGTAGGCGCTGATCTGCACGACAGCGTCAGGCTTGGCTGCGTTGATCTTCTCCACCGCCTGTGCCACGTCGACCGAATTGCGCTCCACCGTGGCCGTGGCCACCGGCTCCAGGTTGCGCGATTTGAGCGCCAGTACCGTGCCGTCGAGACCGGCCTTGCCGTAGGCGTCGTTCTGGTGAAACACAGCGATCTTCTTCAGCCCCAGGTTGGTGAGCTGGCGCACGATGAGTTCCGTCTCGTCGTTGTAAGACGCACGCAGGTGGAAGGCGAGCCGGTTGAACGGCTGGCGCAGGCCCATGGCACCGGTGAAGGGTGCGAAAAACGGCATGTCGGCCTTGAAGGCCAGCGGCAGCGCGGCCACGCTGGTGGGCGTGCCGATGTAGCCGAACAGGGCAAACACGTCGGCCGAGATCAGCTTGCTGGTGTTCTCGGCGCAGCGGTCGGGCTCGTAGCCGTCGTCGAGCTGCAGGATCTCGATGCGCTGGTTGTTCACGCCGCCCTGACCATTGAGCTGGTCAAAAAACAGCTTGGCGCCTGCGTGGAACTGGATGCCCAGCTGCGCCGCGGCACCTGTGAACGCGGCCGACTGGCCCAGCACGATGCGGTTGCCCGACTGCGCGCGCAGGCTGGGCGCGCCGAGTGCGGCCACACCGGCAACGAGGCCACTGAAACGGCGGCGCGAGATGCCGGAAGCGGTGGGGGATTTCATGGGTGGTTGGCTCCGGAAGGGGCAAGGGGAGGCAAGCGCTGCGCGCACCGCACCCCCATGGGCATTGCAAGATTTTGTATCTCTTGATGCTACCCACCCGGGTACGGTACGCCAGCGCAGTTGGTCCACCCAGTCAACCGCTCATCGGGCTGTGCCGCCCCCCGCACCACCGCAATGCCCGATCCTCAGTCGTCCAGCCTCAGGTTCGGGAAATCGCTCTCCAGAAACTCGCCCGCCCCGCGAGAACCGGCCACCTGACGCTCCACCTCTTGCGCGCGCAGCTGCACGCGGCGGATCTTGCCCGAGATGGTCTTGGGCAGCTCGCTCACGAACTCGATGCGGCGCACCCGTTTGTAGGGCGCGAGCTGCTGGCGCGCAAAGGCAAAGATGGCTTCGGCCAGCGCCGGGCCGGGCGTGAAGCCGGGTGCGAGCAGCAGGTAGGCCTTGGGCACCGCGGTGCGCACCGGGTCCGGGCACGGCACCACCGCCACCTCCACCACCGCCTCGTGCTCGATCAGCGCGCTCTCCAGTTCAAACGGACTGATGCGGTAGCCCGAGGCCTTGAACACGTCGTCGGCCCGACCCACGAAGGTGAGGTAGCCGTCGGCGTCGCGCGCGGCCGTGTCACCCGTGTGGTAGTGGCCGCCGCGCATCACTTCCGCGTTTTTCTCAGGCGCGTCGAGGTAGCCCACCATCAAGCCCAGCGGGCGTTCGCGCAGGTCGATGCAGACCTCGCCCTCGTCGGCCTCGTGGCCGTCGGCGTCAAGCAGCGTGATCTTGTAGCCGGGCAGTGGCAGACCCATGGAGCCGGGCTTCAAGGGCAGGCCCGGCGCGTTGCCCACCTGCGCAGTGGTCTCGGTCTGGCCGTAGCCATCGCGCAGCGTGAGCCCCCAGGCCTTGCGGATCTGCTCGATGATTTCCGGGTTCAGCGGCTCACCCGCACCGATCACCTCGCGCAGCGCCAGCCGCCCCTGCCACGCGGCCAGGTCTTCCTGGATCAACATGCGCCACACCGTGGGCGGCGCGCACAGGCTGGTCACGCGGCAGCGCTCCAGCACGGCCAGCAGGCCTTGCGCGCTGAACCTTGGCGTGTTGTGGATGAAGACGCAGGCGCCCGCGTTCCACGGCGCAAAGAAACAGCTCCAGGCGTGTTTGGCCCAGCCGGGCGAGGAGATGTTCAGGTGCACGTCGCCTGGGCGCAGCCCGAGCCAGTACATGGTGGAGAGGTGGCCCACCGGGTAACTCTGGTGCGTGTGCAGCACCAGCTTGGGCTGCGAGGTGGTGCCCGAAGTGAAGTACAGCAGCATCGGGTCGGTGGCGAGCGTGTTGCCCTGCGGGTCGAAGTCGAGCGGGTACTTGCGCGAGTCGTCAAAGTTCACCCAGCCCGGCTGGGCAGCGCCGACACAAATGCGCGAGAACGCACCGCTGATGGCCTCGAATTTGGGCACCTGCACAGCGCCTACCACGACGTGTTTCACCGCGCCGCGTTCGATGCGGTCGTGCAAGTCGTCCGGCGTGAGCAGCGACGTGGCCGGGATCAGCACCGCGCCCAGCTTGATCGCTGCCAGCATGGTGGCCCACAGCGCTGGCTCGTTGCCCAGCACCATGAGCACGCGGTCACCGCGCTGCACGCCCTGCGCACGCAGGAAATTGGCCACCTGGCTGGAACGCGCCGAGAGTTGCGCAAACGAAAAACGCTCTTCGGTGCCGTCCGCGTCCACGATCCACAAGGCGGTGGCGTCATTGCCACGCGCCATGGCGTCGAAATGGTCCAGCGCCCAGTTGAACCCGGTGAGCTGCGGCCAGCGGAACTGCGCGCTGGCCGCCGCCGGATCGCCGCGCAGGCTCAGCAACTGGTCGCGCGCGGCGAGAAAGGCCTGGGCGGCGGATGGATTCGGGGCAGTGGTGTCGCTGGGCATGTTGTCTCTTCCATGTTGTTGTGTCAGGGCGCGAGAAGTCATCCTAGCCGCTTGCCTCGGCCCATCACCTTGCACCGCAGCATCCCCCACATGTGGTGCCCTTGGCGCGCACTGCGTGATAGTTTTCACGCTTCGCCGCAGCCGAGCACCGCCATGAACCTCCAACGATTTCTCGACGCCCAGGAACCGCTCTATGAACAGGCGCTGGAAGAGCTCAAGGCCGGGCGCAAACAAAGCCACTGGATCTGGTTCGTCTTTCCGCAGCACCGCGGACTGGGCAGCAGCCAGAAGGCACAGTTCTACGGCATCGAATGCCTGGACGAAGCCCGCGCTTACCAGAAGCACCCCGTGCTCGGGCGCCGCCTGCACGAGTGCACCACCGCCGTGTTGCGCCACACCCAGCAGTCGGCCAGCCAGATCCTGGGCGTGCCCGACGACCTGAAGTTTTTCTCCTGCATGACGCTGTTCAGCGAAGCGGCGCCCCAGGAACTGGTGTTCCGCCTGGCGCTGCAGGCTTTCTTCAACGGCTCCAAGGATCCGGAGACCCTGCGCCTGTGTGGCCTCACCACCCGCGCCACCACCCGACCCGCAGGCGCGCCGCAACAGAGCCTGTCGGCGGCGGCGCTCTGGCCGATGCGCTGAAGCCTCGGCCTCTCAGCCGGCGAACAAAGCGGTCAGCGTGTTCCGCCCGGCAAGACCTGCAGCAGGATGGCGGACCAGATCACGCGCTGGTCGGCCTCGCTCAGGGGTTCGCCACCCTGGCTGCCGAGAAACCAACCGATGTGCTCGTCGAAACGCCGGTGGTTTTTGTCGTTGGCGCTGTAGATGTAGAGCAGCCATTTGCGCTCCACTTCGCAGCCGGTGACGAGGGTGAGGCCTGGGCCAGCCGGATCATCGGCGCAGCGCCGAACGGGTCAACAAGGGGGCGGCATTCAAGGTCATGGTCGCTCGCGGCGGGTGTTTGTCACACAAGGCAACTCACGCCGCCCGCAACTCCCCCTTTTGTGGGGCGCCTTGGGCAATGGATCACACAACCCGCGCAGAACGCCGCTCACGCGGTGGCTATCTCCTGCAGCCCCAGCTTCTCCACCATGGCCCGGCGCAACACGAACTTCTGGATCTTGCCGGTGATGGTCATGGGAAAGGACTCCACAAACTCGATGTAGCGCGGCACCTTGTAGTGCGCGATCTGCCCCTGCGCAAACGCCTGCAACTCTTCGGCGTTGGCGCTTTGCCCGGGTTTGAGCACCACGCAAGCGCACAGCACCTCGCCATAGCGCACATCGGGAACGCCGACCACCTGCACGTCCTGCACCTTCGGGTGGCCGTAGTAGAACTCCTCGATCTCGCGCGGGTACACGTTCTCGCCCCCACGGATCACCATGTCCTTCAAGCGCCCGACGATGTTCACATAGCCCTCGGCGTCCATGGTGGCGAGGTCGCCGGTGTGCATCCATCCCTCGGCGTCGATGGCTTCCTGCGTCTTGTCGCGGTCGGCCCAGTACCCCTGCATCACCGAATACCCGCGCGTGCAGAGTTCACCCACCACGCCACGCGCCACACGCTGGCCGTCGGCGTCCACGATCTGCACCTCCAGGTGCGGCTGCACCCGGCCCACGGTGGACACGCGGCGTTCCAGCGGGTCGTCCACCGCGCTTTGAGTGGACACGGGAGAGGTTTCGGTCATGCCGTAGGCAATGGTCACCTCGCGCATGTTCATGGTGGTGGCCACGCGTTTCATCACCTCGATCGGGCACGGCGAGCCCGCCATGATGCCGGTGCGCAGGCTGCCCAGGTTGGTGGCGGCGAACTGCGGATGGTCGAGCACCGCGATGAACATGGTGGGCACACCGTAGAGCGAAGTGCAGCGCTCGGCCTGCACCGTCTGCAGCACGGCGGCCGGGTCGAACGCTTCCGACGGATACACCATGGTGCAGCCGTGGGTGAGGCAGGCCAGGTTGCCCATGACCATGCCGAAGCAGTGGTACAGCGGCACGGCGGATCGCTTCGCCTACGAAGTAGCCGTTGTTGAGGATGTTGCGGTGCGTGAGCGTGGCGCCCTTGGGGAAGCCGGTGGTGCCCGAGGTGAACTGGATGTTGATCGGGTCGCTGGCCGAGAGCGTGGGGCCGATGTTGGCGAGCTGGCTCAGGTGCTCGGGTCCGGCCCACACCGGCACGTCGTTGAAATTGAGCATGCCCGGTGTGTGCTCGTCGCCCAGGCGCACCACCCAGCGCAGATGCGGCAGCTGCGCGGCCAGCAGTTCGCCTGGCGCGCTGTTGTCGAGTTCGGGTGCCAGGCTGCGCAGGATGTCGATGTAGTTGCTGGTCTTGAGCGCAGGCGCCATCACCAGTGCGGTGCAGGCCACCTTGTTGAGCGCGTAGGCCAGCTCACTGGCGCGGTAGGCCGGGTTGATGTTGACCAGGATCAGGCCGGCGCGCGCGGTGGCGAACTGCATCAGCGTCCACTCGGCGCAGTTGGGCGCCCTGCAAGCCGAGCGCAAGCAGGCCGGCGGCCAGCGCATCGGTGCGGTGCAGCAGCTCGCTCCAGCTCCAGCGCACGCCCTGGTGCGGCACCACCAGTGCCTCCCGGTCGGCAAAGCGTTCGGCGGTTTGCGCCAGCGCCTGGCCGATGGTGCATTCGAGCAGGGCGGGGGTGTTGGCGCCCTGGGCGTATGCCGGGACGGATGCGGCTTCTGTGGACATGCGGGGTCTCCTCGTTGCGGCCGGGTGCGGTCGACTGTGCCGCCACCCTGATCGCCACATCATGGACCGGCGCAGCAGCCCCCACACGTCCGGGCTTTCCCTGAGCGCCCGCTGTTGCGTTTCGTCACACCACGCTGGTCTGCGGGATCAATCCGGCGGCCTCCGCAAAGTCCAGGCCATCGAGCAGGTCCGTCAGGCGCTGTACCAACGCCGGGCCCAACCTGGCCGCCAGGGCGTCGCGCTGCACCGCGAAGAACGACAGCGCTTCCAGATTCTGGTCGAGCAGCATCTGCCGCAGCACCATCAACGCGTCATCGCCAATTGACGGGGTGCCTTGAACACCCGGCGCCTGCACCGGATCCGGCGCGCGGAGGTCCCGGGTGGAGTCTTCGAGTTCGGCCAGCGCCTCGCACAGCGGCGGCCACAGCAACACCACTGCGCTCCACGGGGCCTGCCCACGCAGCAGGTCCTCCAGGGCGCGCGCCACAGCGTAGAGCTTGCGGGCTTCCACCAGACCGGCACCGCCCTTGAGCTTGTGCATGCGCGCGGCCAGCGCGGCGCGCGCGGCCAGGTCCGGCTCGGTGGTCATGGGTGTGTGTTGCAAGGGCCCGAATTCGTCGAGCAGGCGGCGCAGCGAGCGGCGCAACAGCGCCTCGTCGCCGCCCATGCGATCGAGGGCCACAGCGTGATCCATGCCCGGCAACACGGTCCGGGGTGCAGCCGCGGCAATCGAACCGGTCGCCGCAGCGCGGGCCCGCTCGATCTGCTCGCACAGCACCCGCTGCAGCAGCTGCAGATCGAGCGCCTTGCTCAGAAAGTCGTTCATGCCGGCGTTCAGGGCGTCCTGGCGGTCGGACGGCTGTGTGCCCGCGCTCAGGGCAATCACAGGCAGGGTGCCCAGCGCCAGCTCGCGGCGGATGCGGCGTGTGGTCTCCAGGCCATCCATGTCGGGCATCTGCACGTCCATCAGCACAGCGTCAAAGCGCTTCGGCCAGGCGGCCAGCTGCGTCAAGGCCTCTGCACCGGACGAAGCGCAGGTGGCCACCGCGCCCAGGCGCTGCAGTTGGTGCTGCGTGACATCGAGGTTGATGTCGCTGTCGTCCACCAGCAAGATGTGAACACCTTGCAGGCCTTGCGGCGCCAACAGGTTGGCGGGCGTCTGCGTCGTGCCGGCCGGAGTCGACAGCTCGGCCAGCAAGGCGCGCAGGGGCGCCAGATCAAAGCCATCCAGCAGGCGCAAGGGCTCGTCGTCATGGGACACATGGCGCGCCGCCGCCAGCGCCTTTTCGGCCCGGAATGCCAGGTCCACCAAGGGCGTGATGCCCAGCGTGCCGGCCAGCCCCTTGAGGGTGTGTGCCACGCGCGCGCCGGCCTTGAAGTCGGCCTCCGCCACGCTGGATCTCAGCTCGGCCAGTTGGCGCGGCTGGTCTTCGACAAAGCGCGCCAGAAAACGCGCATAGGCCTTGGTGCTGCCGCCCAGGCGGTGCAGCGCAGCGTGCAGGTCGATGTGGTGTCTGCCGGCCAACGCCAGCGCGGCAGGGGGCACATCCAGGGCTACCGGTGCGTCGCCTCCGCCCGATGCCGACAGTGGGTGGGCCTTCGGTGCATGGCGCTGGATGACCTGCACCAGCCGCGCGAGGTCGAATGGTTTGCCCACGTGGTCGGTCATGCCCGCCTCCAGGCTGGCTTCGCGGTCGCTGGCCATGGCGTTGGCGGTCATGGCGATCACGGGCAGCGCAGTGAGGCCGAGTTCGCTGCGGATGCAGCGCGTGGCGGTGTAGCCGTCCATCACGGGCATCTGCACGTCCATGAGCACCAGCTCGAAGGCAGCGCTGTCGGCCGCCAGCAGGTCCACCGCGATGCGGCCGTTGCCGGCCACGGTGACCCGCGCACCCTCCTGGGCCAACAGCTCGCAGGCGACCTGCTGGTTGGTCTCGTTGTCTTCGACCAGCAGGATGCGCAGGTCCTGCAGGGAGCCCGCGTGCTGCGCAGGCAGTTGCAACAACGGTGAACCGTCGCGCTCGGCGCGGGCGGTCTTCAGGGCGTCCACCAGCATTGAGCCGGTGACCGGCTTGATCAGGTAGCCGTCGAGCAGGCTTTTCTCCGAGAGGTCCTTGCTCTCCAGCAACTCGCGTCCGTGGGCCGTGACCATGATCAGCAGGTCCATGGCATCGTGCAAGGGTGCCGCCCTGAGGCGGCGCGCCGACTCCCAGCCGTCCAGGCCGGGCATGTGCCAGTCCATGAACACCGCATCGAAGCGCCGACCTTGTTCACGCGCCCGGCTCAGGCATTCGATCGCAGCCTCGCCGCTGTCCACCGCGTGCACGGTCCAGCCGTTGGCCACGGCCATGCTGGCCAGTGTGTCGCGTGCGATGTCGTTGTCGTCGACGATCAGCACCTCCAACGCAGGTGCGCTCAAGACGGGCGCCGCATCCGGCAGGGTGTGACGCGGCACGCCCAGCACCACGGAGAAGCTGAACACTGTGCCTCGTCCGAGCTGGCTCTGCAGTTGCAGTTCACCACCCATGAGGCGAACCAGGCGCTGGCAGATCACCAACCCCAGCCCGGTGCCACCGAAGCGGCGCGTGGTGGTGGCCTCGGCCTGGGTGAAGCCCTCGAAAATGCGGGCCTGATTCTCGGGTGCAATACCAATGCCCGTGTCGCGCACGGCCACCTCCAGTGCCACCTGACCCGAACCCAGACGCTTCCCGCGCAGCGAGATCACGACCTCGCCGAACTGGGTGAACTTGATCGCGTTGCCCGCCAGATTGACGAGAATCTGCCGCAGGCGCAGCGCATCGCCGAACAACACGCCCGGGAGGTCGGGATCGATGTCGAACAGCACCTCGATCTCTTTGTCGCCCACGCTGGCCGAGAGCACCACCGCGAGATCGCGCAGCAACTGGTCCACCCCGAAAGGATGGGGATCGAGCACCAGCTTGCCGGCTTCGACTTTGGAGAAATCCAGGATGTCGTTGAGCAGGCCGAGCAGGGAACGCGCTGCGCTCTCGGCCTTGTCGGCGTAATCGAGCTGGCGGGTTGTGAGGTGCGTGCGCTGGAGCAGCGAGAGCATGCCCAGGATGGCGTTCATCGGAGTGCGGATCTCGTGGCTCATGTTGGCCAGGAACTGGCTCTTGGAGCGCGAGGCCGCCTCTGCCGCCTCGGTGGCACGCACGACGTTGGTGATGTCGATGCGAAAGCTCACCACATGGCCGTCGGGCAGCGCCCGCTCCACCACGCGCAAGGTTCGTCCGCCCGGGATGCGGCGCTCCCAGTCACCGCCCAGCCGGTGGTCACGCACCCGCTCGGCCACCCATTCTTCACGCCGCCCCTGGGCTGCAGGTGGCTCCTGCAGCGCGAGGTTGGCGCGTACGATCTCCTCGAACACGGCCCCGGGCTTGAGCAGGTCGGCGATCTCGCTGTAGAGCTCGCGGTAGCGGTCATTGCAGAACACCAGCCGGTCGGACGGGTCGAAGATGACCAGCCCGGCGCCGGTGACCTCCAGCGCGCTGGACATCAGATCCTGGGAGCGGCGGGCCTGCGCCTCGGCTTCGCGCCGCGCCGAGATGTCGGTGTAAGTGCTGACAAAGCCGCCCTTGTCCATTCGTCCGCGGCGCAGCTCGATCACCTCGCCGCCCACCAAGGTGCGCTCGAACTGCTGCTTCGGAGCGGCGTGGTTGGCGGTGTAGATGATTTCGTGGACCAGCTCGTCGATGTCCCCCGGGCCGAAGTCGCCGCGCAGGGCGCTGAAGCGCACCATGTCGGCAAATCGCGTCACACCCGGCTGGCACAGGTGGGGCGGCAGGGAAAACAGCCGACCGAATTCGGTGTTGGCCAGCAGCAGCTTGCCTTGCGAATCCACCACGCTGAGCGCGCACGGCAGGCTTTCGATGACGTTGCTGAGCAACTCGTTGCTGCGCTCCATCGCTTCGGACAACTGTTTGGCCGCAGTGATGTCCTGCATCGCCCCGACCAGGCTGCGCGGCACGCCATCGCGCACATCAAGCTCCCCGGCGGCCCGTACCCAGATGGCGCGGCCACGGGCCGTGATCAGGGGCAACTCCACGTCGAACGCCTGTCCGGATTCCATGGCCAGTTTGAATCCGGCCTCGATGACGCTCCTGGACCCTGCCGGGAAATACGACAGCGCCTCTTTCAGCGAGGGCATGTGCCCGGGCTCGCGGTCGTGGATGCGGCAGGTCTGATCGGTCCAGCGAACCTGCCGGGTGGCCAGGTCCATCGCCCAGCCACCCACGCCCCCGATGCGCCCGGTGCGGTCCAGAAAGGCCTGGCTTGATTGCAGGGCCGCCGCGCTCAGGTGGCGCTCGGTGACGTCGTTCTGGATCGCCATGAAGCCCAGGAACTTGCCGGCATCGGACATCAGCTGCTGGATCTCCAGCTCGATCCAGTAGTCGCGTCCGTGCTTGCCCCGGTTGAGCAGCTCGCCCAGGAAAGGCTCGCCGGCATTGAGCGCGTCCCGCAGGCGCGCCAGCTCGCGCACATCGGTCCCTTCGAACTGCAGAAACTTGACTGCTTCTTGCCCCAGAACCTCGGCCATGCTGTAGCCGGACATGCGCTCGAATCCGGCGTTGACCCAGGTGATGCGGCGCTGCGCGTCGGTGATCACCACCGCGTTGGAGGTGCGGCGCGCCACCACCGCCAGTCGCTCCAGGTCGATCGTCATCGAGCGCGCCAGCGCCTCGGCGTGGCGCTGCGCACGGGCCGCATGCGAGGCCATCCAGGCCAACGCCAGCGTGAGCAGGATGCCCACGCCCAGCACCACGATCGCCGGGGTCTGTGTCACCGACGCTTCAAACGTGTTCGTGCTGCTGGTGAGCACGGTGAAGGTTCGCCCATGGACCTTGAAGTGCAGTTCCTGGCTGTAGGCGGACACGGAGGGCATCCGCGGCTCGTCGGTGCGGGTGATGCCTTTGCCGCCCTCGATGGCATGAAAACCGGCGATCCAGTTCTCCAGCGAGGGCGCTTCCCGATTGGTGTACAGCTGGAAGGTCAGCAGATCGTCGGTCGTGCCATTGATGCCGCGCAACACGTCGCGGGCGATCAAAGGGGCGTACAGCACACCCTTGAGCAGGGCCCGGCGTTCTGCCTCGGTGGCGGGCGTCGCGCCCGTGGCATAGACCGGCTTGAGCAGCAGAAACCCGGGCGAAGGCGAGCCATCGCGGGTCAGGGGAACCGGTGGCGTGAGCGTGGTCTCACCGCTGGCAATGGCGTGTTCGATGGCGGCGCGCCCGCGCGGGTCGCTGCCCACGTCAGCCCCCATGGCGCCCTGGTTCAGCGCCTCGGGTTCGATGTAACGGATCACATAGAGCGTGTCGTGCTGTTTCTCGCCGAACTGGCGCAGCGTCAGCCCGGGCGAGTCGCCTGCCCGCATTTCGCGCAGGTAGGCCGGCAAATCGCTGCGCTGCACCCGGTCGATCCAGCCGAACCCGCGGTTGCCGGGCATGGTGTGCTGCATGTCCATGGAGTCGACCAGGGCCTTGAACTCGCCCCGATCGACCCGCTCGCTGGCCACAAAAGCGCCACGCGCACCCCGCAGGCCGTACTCCGACGCCGACAGGCGCTGGCTGATCTCGGTGGTGAGCAGGTCGCTCTTGCGCCAGAAGTCGGCCTGGGCGTCGGCCTGCACACGGCGGGCGAGGGTGTAGGCGCTCAGGGCGCTGACCACCAGCCCCAGGCACAGGATCACCGCCGTCAGGCTGAGGCTGGCCAGCGTCTTTTCGCGGCGTGAACGGGCTGGTTTCATGGGCTGGGCGCAGAAGGGGCAGGACCTCCCAGTGTCTTGCCGGCGTTGGCGTCGAAGGCGCGAATAAGCGGCAGCACCACAGCCCAGTTGCGACGATCAGCAGCACCCCGCGGTGCCAATGCGAGGATTTGGGGCCGGCTTGTGCCGCTTTTCGGCGTTTGAACGTGCGCACAAGCGGGGAACATCGAGCACTCAATGACTGGAGCTGCCGTGGACCACGCAACACACGACCCAACCACCGAACGCCGCCGGGTGCTGATCGTCGACGACGATCCGTCCATGGTGCATGTGCTGGCCCGCACGCTGATGGACTGCGCCCAGCTCTACTTTTCGGTGCGCGGCGAAGACGCCCTCAAGAAGCTCGACGCGCACCAGCCCGACCTGATGCTGATCGATGTGGACATGCCCGACCTGAGTGGCTACGAGGTGATGCAACGCATGCAGCACAACCCCAGGACACGCGACACGCAGGTCATCATGGTGACCTCGCACACCGAAGACAGCTACCGCCGCCGAGCCATGGAATTCGGTGCGGTGGACTTTTTCGTCAAGCCGATCAACCGTGAAGCCATCCGCGCGCGGGTTGATCAGTTGCTCAATGAAGACGTGGAGACCATCGAGCTGAGCCTGTCCTCACAAGGCGACTTCACCAGCAAGACCGCCCACACCACGGCACCCAAAACGTCGTCGCCCTCGGGGCATTCGCGCCTGGAAATCGAGAACAGCTTCGCAGAGACACAGATCTTTGCCGATTTCGCCAGCATCCCCGCCGTCAAGGCGGCCGCGCCGGCAGCCCCCGTCGAGCCCCCCGCAAAGGTGCGAACCGCTGCGGCGCCGTCTGTGCAGGACGTGGCCAGCAGCGACAGCATCACCTCCGAGTTGTTCGAACGCATGTCGGCCATCCTGGAGCAGACCGAATCGATCCGCCACACCGACCAGAAAGGCCTCTCGCCCGAGGTGTCGCGGCGGATCGGACGCATCGAGGAAGAGTGCGCCGAGGTGATCCAGTTGCTGGTCACACTGAGCGATGAACAGAGCAGCGCTGCCTGACGCAGCACACGACAGTCCTCAGGGCGGCACGCGCGCCAGGAAATGGGCGAGGGCCTTGAGGTCGTTGTCGGACACGTCGTAGAGCGAGGCCGCCATGATGGTGTCGCGTCCGGTGGCCTGGTTGTTCTTGAACTGTTGCATCGAATACAGCAAATAGTCTTCGCGCTGCGCCGCCAGCCGGGGCATCTGTTCGCGCCCCCGGTAGTCGGGCAGGTGACAGATGCCGCAGCGCATGCCCTCGGCCAGCACCTTGCCTTGTGCCATGAGCGCGGGGTCGCCCGGTGTCGGCGCGTTGCGTGCCGGCAGCTTGGCGAAGTGCACCGCCATGGCGGTGATCTCCGCGTCGCTCACACCATCGAGCAAGCCCTTCATGGCAGGGATGTCGCGCAGCCCCTCGCGGATGATGACGAGCTGGTTTTCAATGAACACCTTGGGCTGCCCGGCCAGCGACGGGATGTTGGGCAACTGCGAGTTGCCGTCCGCCCCGTGGCAGGCCGCGCAGGCCATCAGGCGCGCCGAAATGTCTTGCGCCCACACCGGGGAGCCAGCCCACAGCACGGCCCCGAGGAGTGCGCACACGCCCCGCGCCAGCGACAGTTTCGCCATGCCTTACTTCGCGTAGGTGATGCGGTAGATCGCACCCAGCTGCTCGTCGGAGACCAGCATCGAGCCGTCCTTCATCTGCAGCATGTAGGCCGGGCGGCCCCAGAACGACTGGTCGGCCTCGTTCATGAAACCGGTCATGAACGGCACCACCTGGCTGTTCTTGCCGTCAGCGCTGGCCTTCACCATCACGATGTCGTAGCCGATCTTCTTCGTGCGGTTCCACGAGCCCTTGCGCGCGTTGAACAGCACGCCCTTGTACTCGGCCGGAAACATGTTGCCGGTGTAGAAAGTGACGCCCATGCTCGCGGAGTGCGGGCCCATGAGCGCCACGGGTGGCTCCACGCCGGCGCAGGCGTTGTCCTTCTTCACATCGGGGTCGGGCAGGTTGCCCTGGTGGCACGATGGGAAGCCGAAGTTCAGGCCCACCTTGTGCATGCGGTGGACGGTGTCGTGCGGGGTGTCGTCGCCCATCCAGTCGCGGCCGTGGTTGCTGAACCAGAGTTCCTTGGTGGTGGGGTGCCAGTCAAAGCCCACGCTGTTGCGCACGCCCGTGGCCACCACCTCCATGCCCGAGCCGTCCGGGTTGTAGCGGCGGATCTGCGCGTACTCGGGGGTCGGCAACTCACAGATATTGCACGGCGCGCCGAACGGCACATAGAGCTTGCCGTCGGGGCCGAAGGCGATGTACTTCCAGTTGTGGTGTTGTTCGGGCGGCAACTTGAAAGCAGCCGTCATGTCCACAGGTGCCACTGCGGGGTTCTTCTCGATGCCGTCGAAGCGCAGCACCTTGTTGATGGCCATCACGTACAGGGCGCCGTCCTTGAATGCCACGCCCGCGGGCTGCACCAGTTTGTCCACCACGGTGCGCACGCTGCGCTCCGTGCCGTTGTTGCTCACCTCGTACACCCGGCCCAGGCCACGCGTGCCCACGTAAATCTTGCCTTCGTCGCCCATGGCCATGGCGCGTCCGCCCGGCAGGCCGGTGGCCCAGACCTCGACCTTGAATCCTGGCGGCAGCTTGATCTTGTCGATCGGAATGTCGGCCGCCGTGGTGCCAGCGTGGAGGTGGCCATGCTCTCGGGCATGCCTTGTTTCCAGGCGGGTGGCGGGGGTGCGGCAGGGGCTGCGGTTTGCGCCAGGGCGGCGGCGCTGCCGAGGGCGAGGCCGATGGCGAGGGCCACCGAGCTCATGCGGTGAATGGTTTTCATGTCTTGTCTCCTGAGGTGTTTTGATGAGGGCGCTTGGCGAAAAACACGGGCGCAAGGCCACACCCGAACGCGCATTCTGACGCGATCGTGAGCATGGTAACGGTCGCGCAGCGGACTGTGAAGCGCCTTTGATGCTGCACTGCGACTACAGTGAGCCGGCCCCGTCACAGCCCGCCCAACACAACGCAGGACACCCCATGACAGACACCGCACGCTTCGACCTCTACGCTTTCTGGCGCACCTCGGCCACCTACCGCGTGCGCGTGGCCTTCAACCTCAAGGGCGTGCAGCCCAACGAAATCAACGTCAACCTGGAAGCTGGCGAACAGCGAAGCGAGGCCTACCTCGGGATCAACCCGATGGGCGCCATTCCTGCGCTCATCGACAACGCGCCCGACCAGCCGAAAACGCCGATCACACAGTCGCTGGCGATCCTCGAATTCATCGAAGAAACGCACCCCACACCGGCCCTGTTGCCGGTCGATGCGCACGGCCGCGCCCGCGTGCCCTCGCTCGCCACGCTGCTGGCGGCGGACACCCATCCGCTCGTCACGCCCCGGGTGAAGAAGTACCTCACCAGCGTGGGCGGCTTTGACGAAGCCGCCTGGCGTGCGTGGCAGATCCAGTGGTTCACCACCGGCCTGCAGGCCCTCGAACAGCGCCTGGCCGGCGAGCCGGAGACCGGCACCTTCTGCCATGGCCACACGCCCACGCTGGCCGACATCTGCCTGGCCAGCATCGTGGTCATGACACGTCTCTTCAAGATCGAACTGCCGGAATTGCCCAACGTGCAACGCATCATGGCGGCCTGCGAACAACTCGACGCGTTCGCGCGCGCCGCACCCGGCCTGCAGGCCGGCGCACCGCAGGCCTGACCCGCAGTCCAGCCCCGGGTTTTGCAGATTCTGCAAATTTGATTTTCACCCCGGGGGTTCTTCCCTCAACGCGATCGACATAGAGTGCGCCCACGCCCGGCGTCGGCCCGGGCACGGGTACGCCATGGCGTCCATCCAGAACAACGAAGGAGACATTCAATGAACGAAGACCTGAACGACCAACTGCTGGTACGCCAGATGGTGGAGCGCTGGGCGGTGTGGCGCGACGCGGGTGACTGGCACCGCTTCGCCACGGTGTGGCACCCGCAGGGCGTGATGATGGCCACCTGGTTCCAGGGCCCGTTTGCCGACTTCATCCGCGTCACGCAGGAGGGCTGGGCGAAGGGCGTGAGCATCCTGCACTTTCTCGGCGGCTCGGCCATCGAGGTGGCGGGCGACCGCGCGATTGCCCAGACCAAGATGACCATTTCGCAGCGCGGCATGGTCGAAGGCGAACATGGCCCGGTGCTGTGCGACGTGGTGTGCACCGGCCGCTTTTACGATTTCGTGATGAAGGTCGATGGCCAGTGGAAGCTGCTGCACCGCCAGCCCATCTACGAGAAGGACCGCATCGACGCGGTCGACCCCGCAGCCCAGCTCTCGCTGGACCAGCAGGCCCTGGCCGGCTTCCCCGAGGGCTACCGGCACCTCGCCTACATCCAGACCCGCATCGGCTACACGGTCAAGCTGGACATGCCCATGCTCAAGGGCGCCGAGGTGCAAGACCTCTACCGCCGCGGCGCAGCCTGGCTGGCCGGCGGCCCGCTGGAGCGCGAGATCAACCCCGCCTGAATTCCGCGTGAGTCACGCGCCCGCCGGTTCGCTTCACAACAAGACAGGAGACAGACATGCAAGACAACCCACTCTCGACCTCGCGCCGCCACCTCGTGGCAGCCCTGCCCGCAGCCTGCCTGCTGAGCGTGTTCGCACCCGCGGCCTGGGCGCAGGCCGACTATCCGTCGCGCGCGCTGCGCGTGATCGTGCCGCAGCCGCCCGGCGGCGGGTTTGACTTTGTGGCGCGTGCACTGGGCGAACGCCTGGCCAAGCGCCTGGGCCAGCCGGTGGTGGTGGAAAACCGCACCGGTTCGGGCACGTTGATCGGCACCGACGCGGCGGCCAAGGCCGCCCCCGACGGCTACACCCTGCTCACCGGTTCGGTGTCGAACATGGTGCTCAACATGGGCCTGTACAAAAGCCTCTCGTACGACAGCCTGCGCGACTTTGAACCCGTGGGCCTGGCCGTGAGCTACAGCTACACGCTGATCGCGCGCGCCGACCTGCCCTTCAAAACGCTGGCCGAGGTGGTGGCCCACGCCAAGGCCAACCCCGGCAAGCTGACCTACGCTTCGGCCGGCAACGGCTCGGGCCAGCACGTGCTGGCCGCCGCGCTGTGGCAGTTGGCCGGGATCGAGATCACGCACGTGCCTTACCGCGGCGCGCAAGCCGCCTACACCGACCTGCTCGGTGGCCGCGTCGACATGTTCTTCGACCTCACGCCCACCACGCGTTCGCACATCGAATCGGGCAAGGTGTTTCCATTGGCAGTCTCCGGCGCCGAACGCAACGCCTTGCAGCCCACCGTGCCCACCATCAACGAGACCGGCGTGGCCAGGCTGGACCTGGAATCGTGGTTCGGCTACTTCGCGCCGCGCGGCACGCCGCCAGCGGCCCTGCAGCGCTTGCGCACCGAGCTGGCCGCCGTGATCGCCGAGCCCGAGCTGCGCGATGTGTTCACCAAGGCCGGTGGCAAACCCCTGACCATCAGCGTGGAGCAGACATCTGCCATGCTCAAGCGCGACGTGGAGCGCTGGACCGCACTCATCCGGGCCGCCAACATCTCGCTCGACTGACCTCCTCATTTTTCAGGACATCCCCATGACATTCCACGTCGTTGCCATCTCCGGCAGCCTGCGCAAGAGTTCCACCAACACCATGGCACTGCGCGCGGCGCAGCGCCTGGCGCCCGAGGGCATGGCGATCGAGATCGTCGACATCGCCGACATTCCCTTCTACAACGACGACGTGCGTGCCGCCGGTGAACCTGCCTCGGTGACGGCACTGAAAGCGAAGATCGCTGCTGCCGACGCGGTACTCATTGCCACGCCCGAGTACAACTTCTCGATCCCCGGCGTGCTCAAGAACACGCTGGACTGGATGTCGCGCCCACCGTCGCCTCCGTTCGACGGCAAGCCGGTGGCCATCCTCGGCGCGAGCCCCGGCCCGGTGGGCACGGCCCGCGTGCAGTACCACCTGCGACAGGTGCTGGTGTTCCTCAACGCCTTCACGCTGAACAAGCCCGAGGTGTTCATCAACCAGTCGGGCAGCAAGTTCAACGCCGAAGGTGAGCTGACCGACGAGACCACCGCCAAGTTCATTGGCGAACAACTGGTGGCCTTGCGCACGCTCGCCGAGCGCGTCAAGCCGCGCTGAATGCCTGGGGGCTGCAAGCCCCCGCGACAGCAAAAACACCATGGTCTGATTAAGATTCGCCGGCCATTCAAAAACACCGGAGACACCATGTTCGACACCGCGATTGCAGGCAGCCTGCCCAAACCGGCCTGGCTGGCCGAAACCGAAAAACTCTGGCCGCAGTGGAAGACACAAGGCCCCGAGTTGCAGCAGGCCAAGGCCGACGCCACGCTGCTGTGGATCAAGGCACAGGAAGACGCAGGCCTGGACGTGATCGGCGACGGCGAGCAGGCGCGCCAGCACTTTGTGCACGGCTTTGTGGAGCAGGTCGAAGGCATCGACTTCGAGCACAAGGTGACCATGGGCATCCGCAACAACCGCTACGACGCGCAGGTGCCGCAAGTCGTTGCCCCGCTGCGCCTGAAGGGCCGCGTGCACGCGTTTGAAGCGCAGCTCGCGCGCAAGCACACCAAGAAGAAGCTCAAGTTCACCCTGCCTGGTCCCATGACCATCGTGGACACCGTGGCCGACCGCTTCTACGGCGACAAGATCAAGATGGCCATGGCCTTTGCCGAGCTGCTCAACCAGGAAGCGCTGGCGCTGCAGGCCGACGGCGTGGACATCATCCAGTTCGACGAACCGGCCTTCAACGTCTACATGCAGGACGCGGCCGACTGGGGCGTGGCCGCACTCGAGGTGGCCGCGCGCGGCCTCACCTGCACCACCGCTGTGCACATCTGCTACGGCTATGGCATCAAGGCCAACGTGGACTGGAAGCAGACGCTGGGCGAACAATGGCGCCAGTACGAGCAGGTGTTTCCGGCGCTCGCGAAAAGCAGCATCGACCAGGTCAGTCTGGAGTGTTTCCATTCGCACGTGCCGCCCGAGCTGATGCAGCTGCTGGAAGGCAAGGACGTGATGGTGGGCGTGATCGACGTGGCCAGCGATGTGATCGAAACACCCGAGCAAGTGGCCGACACCATCGGCCTGGCGCTGAAGTACGTGCCGAAAGACAAGCTCATTGCCTGCACCAACTGTGGACTCGCGCCCATGAGCCGAGAAGTCGCCATGGCCAAGCTCGAAGCGCTTGCACAGGGCGCCGCGCTGGCGCGCCAACGCTACGGAGCCTGACATGCGCGCGCCCCTGCCACCGGCCGATGTGGCCGACCTGGGCCTGTGCCCGACGCGCATGCGCCACATGGTGGATGTGTTTCAAGCCGACGTGAACAGCGGCCGCCTGCCTGGTGCGGTGCTGGTGCTGGCCCGGCACGGCCGCATTGCATTGATGGAGTCGGTAGGCCAACTCGACCCGGCACGCGACGCGCCCATGTCGATCGACGCCATCTTCCGTATCTACTCCATGACCAAACCCATCGTGTCGGTGGCGGTGATGATGTTGATCGAACAGGGTCGCTTGAAGCTTGCCGACCCGGTGCACCTGCACCTGCCGGAATATGCAAACCAGCAGGTGGCTGTGAGCGCACCCGGGGGCGTGACGCTGCGCCCGGTGCAACGCGCGGCCACGGTGCAAGACCTGCTGCGCCACACCGCCGGTCTCACCTACGAATTTCTCGGCGACTCGCCGGTGCAGCAGCGGTACCGTTCGGAGAACATGGGGTCGCGCGCGCGCAGCAACGCCGAGTTCAGCCAGGCACTGGCCGCCGTGCCATTGATGTTCGAGCCGGGCAGCATGTGGGCCTACAGCCGCGCCACCGATGTGCTGGGCCGGCTCATTGAAGTGATCACGGGACAGACGCTCGCCGAGCACCTGCAGCAGGCCATCCTGACGCCGCTGGGCATGAAAGACACGGCGTTTGTGGTGCCCGAAGCCGACCACCCGCGCATTGCCGAGCCCTTTGCACACGACCCCGACGGCGGCATTCCCATGCGCCTGATCGACCCGCGCGAAGCGCCGACGCTGCAGAGCGGTGGCGGCGGGCTCATGAGCACCGCGGCCGACTACGCGCGCTTCCTGCAGTTCGTGCTGAACAAGGGTGAGCTCGGTGGCGTGCGCCTGCTCGGCCCGCGCACGGTCGATTTCATGACGGCCGACCACCTGGGCCACATTCCCGGCAGCGACCCTGCGCTGCTGCCGCCGGGTCATGGTTTCGGTCTGGGCTTTGCAGTGCGCACGGCGCCGGGTGAGGCGCCCATGCCGGGTTCGGTGGGCACGGTGCACTGGAGCGGCATCGGCGGCACCAGCTTCTTCGTCGACCCGGCCGAACACCTCTTCGGCATCTTTCTCGCACAAGCACCCAACCAGCGCGAGCACTACCGCGCGGTGTTCCGCACGCTGGCCTACGCGGCGCTGGTGGACTGAGCGGGGCATCTCTGCATGGCAATGCGAAGCACGGTGGAGTTGCGGCAGCTGGCGCTGGACACGCGGATCGGCACCTGCGGCCCGGGCGACACCGTGCCGACCCTGCACCTGCTCGACCTCACGCTGTCGATCGACCCGGCGCTGGTGTTGATAGGGCAGGACGGCATGGCACAGGTGTTCGACTACGACCCGCTGGTGGCCGAGATCGTGCGGCTGGCTCGGGATGGCCACCACGAAACGCAGGAACGCCTGATCACGCGCATCGTTCACGCATGCGCGGCGTTCGCGCAGGTCGAGGCGGTGGATGTGGTCTTGAGCAAGTCGCCGGTGCACGCCGGTTCGGGATCCCTGGGCGTTCGGCTGGTCGCAGACGGCGCCGCGCTCACCAGCCTTCGATCAAGGCCCGGCTGAGCGCGCCTGTTTGTAGGTGGCGCGCTGGTCGCTGAAGCGCCGCACGCGGCGTCGCCAGGCGCGGTAGCTGCCGGGCGCCAGGTGGGTGCGCATCAGCGCCTTCACCTCATCGGGGCTGAGTCCATGAAGGCCGCGGATCTGCTCGAAGCTGACCTCGTCGCTCAGCGCCATCTGGATGATTTCGCCGATGGTGCCGGCGTCCAGCGGAGGTCGCTTCACGCCTTGCCCACAGCGGCCCGGGGTTGCCACCGGAAAAACATGGGATACACCTTCTCCACCACCGGTCCGTTGAAGTCCCAGGCCAGGCACTGTCCCAGGTGCACCGGGGGCGTTCCATCGGACGGCGGTGCAAACGAATCCGAGCGGGTTTGAAACGCGGCGGTGGCCAGGTTGAACAACAACTCGCGCAGGTGGGTGCAGCCCTGGACGCCCCCAAGATGGCGCTGGATGGTGTGGCGCCAGCCTTTGCCCAGCACCTCGCCCACCAGACCCTGCATGGGCGCCATGGCTTGCGGGCAGGGGCCGTGCGGATGTGCATCCATCGCCACCGCGATGTCGCGGATCACCATCGTGTTGTCCACCGTGACGCGCAGGTGCATGTGGTGCACCGGCTCGCCGGCTTCCCAGCGTCGCTCGCCCTCGATCTCGAAGCTGTGGGGCTTGCTGTCGTGCAGCGTGCCTTCAATGTCCCACAGACCGTCTTCTCGGTGAAAGCCGCGGTACTCGACGCGGCGCGTGTGCATGGAAGTGCGGGGCTGGGGGGCGGGCAGGGGCAAAACGGTTTCTCCAACTGGGGCGATTCAATGCGATGATTTTCGGGCATGGAAGCCGGTGGCACACTGACCCTTTGATCGCCCAGGAGACACGCCATGCCGCACGACCACGACCACAACCACGACCATCCCCACGAGCACGCGCCCGCCTGGAAGCACGACGGCGTGCGCGTGGTGCCCGGCAACCAGCTCGACGGCAACGTGCCTTCAACGCCGGGTATGGACCGCAAGGCCGCGATCAATTTTGCGCGAGTGGGGGCGCAGAAGCTCTGGGCCGGCACCGTCACCATCCACCCCGATGCCAAGACCGGCGCCCACCACCACGGCCCGCTGGAGAGCGTGATCTACGTGGTGAAGGGCCGTGCGCGCATGCGATGGGGCGAGCAGCTGGAGTTCACGGCCGAGGCCGGCCCGGGTGATTTCATCTACGTGCCGCCCTTCGTGCCGCACCAGGAGATCAACGCCAGCGCCACCGAGGTGCTGGAGTGCGTGCTGTGCCGCAGCGATGGCCAGGCGGTGGCGGTCAACCCAGGTGCTGTGGGTGGACCCCACGCACCCGACCGGCGCGGTCTGAGCGTCAGCTTCTGATCGACGCTTCGAGTGCCATCGCAGCGCTGAGCGCCTTGGCATCGCGCCAGCGCGGCCCGATCACCGTCACACCCACCGGCATGCCGTGGCGGCCCACACCCGTGGGCACGTGCACACACGGCACACCCAGCAGGCTCCACATGCGGCTGAAGATGGGGTTGCCGGTGGCGTCCAGCCCCAGCGGCGCTTCACCGGTGGCGCTCGGTGCGATCAACACATCCACCTGGCTCAACAAGTTCTCGATCTCGCCGCGCGCGTGGATGGACAGTGCATGAGCCTCGGCCAGCCGCGCGCCGCTCACTGCCGCACCACTGGCCAGCACCTCGGCAAACGCCGGGCTGAACAGGCCCGCCTGGTGGTTGCGCTCGGGCGCGAACGCGGCCCAGGCCTCAAAGCCCATGATGTCCATCTGGGCCTGCGCCAGACCCGCCCACGCGCCCGGGACCACCGCCTCGACGAGGCGCGTCCCCAGCTTGTCGAAGTGGTGCGCGGCAAGCTGCAGCGCGCGGCGGGCGTCTTCGTCGGCCAGTTCCCAATGCGGTGTGTGGCACACGCCCACACGCCAGCCCTTGACGGGTGCCATCGGCAGTTCGATGCGCGAGAGCGCGTTCACGAAGAACGCGGCGTCGTCTACCGTGCGTGCGAACACACCGGCGGTGTCCAGCGTGGGCGAGAGCGACTTGATGCCCGCCATGGGCAACAGGCCGAACGTGGGCTTGTAGCCGACCACACCGCAGTAGGCGGCGGGCCGGACGATGGAAGCCGCGGTCTGCGTGCCGAAGGCCAGCGGCACCATGCCGCAGGCAACAGCAGCCGCAGAGCCGCTGGACGAGCCGCCCGGGGTGCGCGGTGCATCGGTGGCGGCGCGCGGATTGCGCGTGACGCCGGGCTTGAAGGTGGCGAACTCGGTGGTGACGGTTTTGCCCATGACCACGCCGCCGGCCTCGCGCACGCTGGCGACCACGGCCGCGTCCACCGCCGGGCGGTGGCCGGCGTAGATCGGCGAGCCGTAGGTGGTGGGCATGTCGACGGTGTCGATCAGGTCCTTCACCGCAATCGGCACGCCCGCCAGTGCGCCCTGCGCGCCAGCACGATCGACCGCTTGCGCCTGCTCGATCACTTGATCGGCGTCAAAGTGCTGCCAGGCCTGGACGCCGGGTTCCTGCGTCTCGACGCGGTCCACGAAGGCGCGCGCCACGGTCTCGGCGCTGAGCTCGCGTCGCGCCACGCGCGCAGCGACCTCGCGTGCCGACAAGTTGTCCAGGTTCTGCATGGCATGCCTTGATCAGGTGAGTCGAACAGCCGACCCGTCAGTGCTGCATTTTGAAGGGCTGCTGACGGCTTGAAAGCCACTGAAGCGACAGCCGCAGCGGGGTTCTGCGCAGCGGGGCAAGCGGGCGCCGCTACCATGCGCGCATGAACTACGAACAGATCCTCCTCGAACAAGCCGAAGCCTTTGCCCTGCACCTCGGTGAACACATTGACCAGATGCCCGAGCGGGACGACAGCCACCGCGCGCAGGCCGCCGCGCTGGCCTGCGAACTCAGCATCGAACACGCCTACGCGCTGCGCATCCTGTTTGCCACCGGCGCCCAGAACGCGGCTTGTGCGATGCTGCAAGTGCAATACGACGCGCTGGTGCGCGCTGCGTGGTATGCCTATGTGGCCACCGACGCCGAGCTGGAGGCCATGCTCGATCCGAAACAGACGTTCACCCGCCCCTACCCCGGGCGCATGGTGCATGGGCTGAAGGAGCAGTTGGCGGGTGAGCCCGCACTGGCAGGGCTGGTGAAGCCGCTGCTGGCAATGAACGACGAGTTCACCGAAGCGCTGGGCATGCTCGAACAAGGTGGCATCAACCCGCTGCAACAAGCCGGCGTGGGCTTTCCCGTGGACCTGTTCGACACGGTGGTGCGCTGCTCCAACGGCCTCATGTACCTGGCGTTCCGCCTGCTGGCCCGGCAAGGCCCGGCCGGCGGATTCATCCAGCGCATGGACGGCGCCCTGGCGGGCTTTGAAGACGCATTGCCCATGGCCTGCTTTCAGGACCCGAAGCGGGCCGGTTGAAACGTCCTAGCGCGGCTGGCGCTGGATGCGGATGGACTGCACGGTGCCCGAGCGGATGCGCACCGTGGCCATCAGGTTGCCAGGGCCGCGGTCGTAGATCCAGTCGTCGATCTGCAGACAAGGCACGGCTTTGCCGGCGAAGGGCTCGGGCACCAGCGATTTGTTTTGAAACACCGGTGCACAGAAGCTGTCCTGGAGCTGGGGGCGGCCGCATTTCTGCAGCAGCGACGCACGGGAGTCGCCTTCTTCCACAGTGCCCCCTCCGCAACGCAGCGCGTCGGCGTGCGCGGGCAATGACAGCCAGGCAAGCACCAGCAACAACCCCAGACGACCCCGCAGACCCATGTGAACCTTTCGCATTCAAGAGCCTGCAGTGTGCATGGGATGTGTGTCTGGATTGTGTGTACCGACCACACACCGTGTCAGCGGGCCGCGCCGGGCGACAACGGCAACCCTAGGGTCACCAGAGTGCGGAATCGCGCATGTCCTCGATCTTGCGGCGGCTGCGGCTGCGCCTCACGCTCAGCACACCGCCCAGAACGATCAGCAGCAACACGCAGGCCACGGCCAGTTCGCCAAAACCCAGGTGACGACCCAACCAGACCGACATCAGCCACGAGATGCCAAGCAGGCACGCGGCGATGGCTGCAGCTGCAAGGGCTATGTACGGTAAGGAACGCAACATGGGAGGGTGGGCTCGGGTGTTCTCAAGGACATGCGCCAGCCTGGGCGGGCGCGGGAGGAGCAGAGCATCTGCCGTGCATCCCGGGCTTTGCATTCTCGCACCAAGGCACGGAATTGCGTCACTACACTCTCCCCTCCTTGTGTGCGCCGATGGCCGCACATCAACGGCCCGAAAAATGGCCACCAAAGAACTACAAAAGGTCGGTGAACTGACGATGGACTTCCTGATTCTGCTGATGCTGGTGCTCTCGGGCGTGTGGTTTTTGCGTTCGATGGAACAACGGCGCCGCGTGGCCCTGCTGGGCAGTTTTCTGGGCAAGTACCAGATCGAGGCACTGATGGAGAACCTCACGCAGGGCTACCTGCGGGCTCTGGGCGAAGACGACCCGGCGCGGCGCGAGCAGATCCTGAACATGCTGGCGGCGGCCGAGCAGTCAGTGGCGCTGCAATTCGGCAGCTTTGCCACCGAGTTCGCCCGGGTCGATGAGGAGCCAGCACGGGTGAGCACTGTCGGCATGGCGTTGCCCTTTGCCACCCGCCTGCTGCCCAAAGCCACGTTTGACGTCCGCGAGGCCTTCCGCATTCACGCGCGCGGACTGGCCCAAGCGGCGAGCAACGAGATGCAACGCTCACCCCGGGACAAGGCGTTCACGATGTCGGCCGAATTGCTGCTGATGCAGCACACCTGTCACTGGTTCTGCCGCTCCAAGGCGACCGCTTCGGCACGCACGCTGGTGCGCCACCAGACGCCCTACGAACAACTGGTGGCCTCGGTGGCCCCGGCCACGCGGCGCGACTACCTCGCGCTGGTGCAGGGCTGAGCCGTCTCAGTCCGGGGCGGGACCATTGAGCAAGCCCGCATCGAGTTGCTGCAACAACGCGCGCAACGC
>LNFM01004081.1_pt1 | contig 27446 bp, 23 predicted proteins | sample 596031 | NCBI WGS metagenome assembly LNFM01 (sample SAMN04254537, study PRJNA301005) | activated carbon metagenome | isolation source: dual media filters at the Ann Arbor, Michigan drinking water treatment plant | place: USA: Ann Arbor
GCCACGTTGATGGTCAGGGCCTGGGCGGCGGGTGCTGCCACGCCGAGGACGGCGCCCACCGAGAGAAGCGAGAAGACATTACGCATGATTCGAGAACCTGGTCCTGCGGATTGTCGCCCGCTGATGAATGGGCACCGTCTGGGGGCGATGCCGAACGCCTTCATCAAAGGCAACGGCCGTGCCAGCGACAATCCACGCGATTCTCGAAGGATTTTGCTGCCATGGCGCTGACGACCCACCGACACCAACTGGGAAGTCTCCTCCAGAGAGGTGTTTTTCGGCCACGACGCCATACAAACGGCAGTCCCGCAAACGCAACGACGCCGGCCTCCCCGAGGGGGAAGGCCGGCGTCGAGGTCCCGCGAGGGCGCGAGAAGGGACGGCTGCTTACTGCTTGCGGCGACGAGCGATGCTGGCGCCGAGCAGGCCGAGGCCGAGGAGGGCCATCGTGGCCGGCTCCGGAGCCGGGTCACCCACGTTCTTCGCCTGATTGTTGTTGAAGTTGAAGGGCGGGTCGGTGAACGGGGTCTTCCACGAACCGGTGGAGGCCTCGCAGCCCGGAGCCTGCGGGTCAGCCACGCACGGGTCATAGGTGATTGACCCGGTGCGCTGGAAGATGCTGAAGTGCGACACAGACGCCGTGCCATATGCTGCCTGCGGCGGTTCGACGGTTTTTGCTCGAATTCAGCCGTCCGGCTGCGAAATAGCCGTCCTAGAAGTCTCCTTTTGGCGAGACTAAAATCCGCTTCGACTGCCGACACTTTCGCCCGTGCTAGACTCCGCGCACCCCTGCAGGAGTCCCTATGCCCTCGCGACGCGCGTTCCTGAATCGCCTCGGATCCACCGGTTCTCTGGTGGCCGCCGCCCTGACGTCCGACGGCCTGTCGCTCATGGCCCGCGCCTCCGACCAGGCCCGAGGCCGGTCCCCCCTCGAACTGGCCGCCGACGAGGATTTCTGGCGCGACGTCCAACTCGGCTTCACGCTCGATCGCACGGTCATCAACCTGAACAATGGCGGCGTCTGCCCGAGCCCACGGGTCGTGCACGAGGCCTTCAAGCGCTACCTGGATCACGCCAATCAGGCGCCCGTCTTCAACATGTGGCAGGAGCAGGAGCCCAACCTGGAGCGGGTGCGGGTCGGCCTGGCACAAGATGCAGGCTGCGATCCTGAAGATCTGGCCATCACGCGCAACGCAAGTGAGGCGCTGCAGATTGCCCAGCTCGGCATCGACCTGGCGCCTGGCGACGAGGTCGTCACGACGACACAGGACTACGGCCGCATGCTCGACACCTGGGACCAGCGCGTTCGCCGCGACGGCATCGTCCTCACCAAGGTGTCATTCCCGGTGCCGCCGCCATCGATGGCCGATCTGACGGAGCGGCTCACGCGCGCGCTCACGCCGAAGACCCGCGTCCTGCACTTCTGCCACATCACGAACCTCACGGGACAAATCTTCCCCGTAGCGGACATCTGCAGAATCGCCCGAGAACGAGGCATTCAGACCATCGTGGACGGGGCGCACGCCTTCGGACACTTCCCGTTCGCCCTGCGCGACCTGGGGTGTGACTACTACGGCACCAGCCTCCACAAGTGGCTGCTGGCTCCCATCGGCACCGGCTTCCTCTACGTGCGCCGCGACCGCATCCCGGCGCTGTGGCCGCTCACCCCGGCCGCCGCGAGTCGCGCCGGCGACATCCGCAAGTTCGAGGAGGTCGGCACGCACCCGGCCGCCAACCACAACGCCATCGCCGAAGCCCGGGTCTACCACCACACCATCGGCGGGGAACGGAAGCTGGCTCGCCTCCGCTACCTCAGGGACCGCTGGATGCGCCGCCTCGCCGACCACCCGAAGGCCCGCATCCTCACCAGCTTCGAGCCTGGCCAGAGCGGCGCCATCGGCAACCTCTCGACGCCTGGCCTCGACCCGGCCCGCCTCGCGGCGCACCTCTACGCCCAGCACCGCATCATCGTCACGCCGATCAAGCACGCCGAGTTCGAGGGCCTGCGCGTCACACCCAACGTCTACACGACCCTCGAGGAAGTGGACACGTTCGCCACCACGATGGAGCGCCTCCTCGAGAAGGGCCTGCCGGCGACGGCCTGAGGGGCGCGTCACGGCAATTCAGAATTCAAAATTCAGAATGCAGCGCGGGGCGAGCATTGGACGGCTCTGCCCGGCGCTTTGCTCCAGGTTTCGAAACAGACAGGACTTCCCAGGCGCTGCGACCCGCTTCCTCGCTCCCCGGTAGACCCTGCATTCTGAACTTCGAATTCTGAATTGTGCGTTACTCTCCTCCTTGCCCAACCCAGAGGAGACAGAGATGAAGCAAGCGTTGATGATGATGGCGCTGGCCAGCGCAGTCGTGGCTGGCAGTGTGTCGGTGGCAGAAGCGCAGAACCGCGTGACCGTGCGCGCAATGCTGGGAGGTGGCAACGAGGTGCCGGGCGTGAGCGCCGGGGCCCATGGTGAAGCCCTGGTCACGGTGGATCGGGCGGCAGGGACGATCGACTACGAGGTGAACATCTACGGTCTCCCGACCGGGGTCGTGGCCTCGCACATCCACTCCGGCACCGCCGGCGTGAACGGCCCGGTGGTAATCAACTTCCCGATCGCCGCCGTCGGACAGTCGGGGTCGTTCCAGATCAAGGGATCAGCACGCGCCAGCGAGATGGTGATGCGTCCAGAAGCGGGCATCCGCAGCTTCGACGACATCGCGTTTGCCATCGCGAGCGGAGCGGCGTACGTGAACGTGCACACGCAGGCCAACCCCGGAGGTGAGATCCGCGGGCAGCTCTGCCCGACCACCGCCGCGGCCAACACCTTCAACGGTGTGGCGCTCTGCACGACGCCAGCGCGGGGACAGTAGTTCAGCAATTCAGCATGCAGAGTTCACAATGAAGCTCGGGGCCGACATCGCCAACGCTCCCGCGGACGCATCGGCGTTGTTGGCCCTGCGCTTCATCCTGAATTTTGCATTCTGAATTGTTCCTACCCGACGAACCGGTAGCCGAGCCCGTGCACGGTCAGCAGGAACTGGGGATGGCGGGGGTTCGGCTCGATCTTCTGGCGCAGCCATGCCACGTGGACGTCGACCGTCCGGGTCGACGGCATCGCGTTGTAGCCCCACACTTCGTTGAGCAGCTGGTCGCGCGAGATCACATCGTTGCGGTGCTCGATCAGGTAGCGCAGCAACTGGTACTCGCGGGCTGACAGCTCGATGGTGTCGGCCCCACGGAACACCTCGGCGCTGCGAAAGTCCACGCGCACGTCACCGAACTGGTAGCCCTCACTCACCGGCGTGGTCGCCGGGGGGGTCGTGCGTCGCCGCAGGCGCGCCTCGACGCGCGCAAGCAACTCCATCATCTCGAACGGCTTGGACAGGTAGTCGTCGGCGCCGAGCTTGAGGCCCACCACCGTGTCCACCACCTGGCTCCGCGCCGTCAGCATGATCACGGGCGTCTCGAGACCGCGCTGGCGGAGATCGCGCAGCACGTCGAACCCGTTCTTGCGCGGCAACATCACGTCGAGCAGCACGAGGTCGAACTCGCCCGTCGCCGCCTTGTCGAGCCCCGTCTGCCCGTCGCCCGCCGTGTCGACGACATACCCCTCGCGCCTGAGGCGGTCCGAGAGCGTGAGCTGCAGGCCGGGCTCGTCCTCCACGAGCAGGATCCTGGGTGACTCGCTCACGAGGCGTGCCCGCGGCGGCCCAGCTGCGCGTCCATCGCCGCCACCGACTCCACCACCTCCGTCGCTGTCGCCTCCGGAGCCGCCGGGATGAACAGCGTGAACGTCGTCCCGCGCGTCGAGCTCTGCACCTGCACGCGCCCGCCGTGCTGACGGACGATGCGGTCGACGAGGCTGAGACCGAGCCCGCTGCCGTGGATGTGGCCGTCGACGGCGGGCTGGCCGCGATAGAACGGCTCGAAGATGCGTGGCAGGTCCTGCTCGGGGATGCCGCGCCCGTGGTCGGAGACCGCGATGGCCACCGTGCGCGCATCGGCCTGTCGTACGCGCACGCCGACCCAGCGGTCCGCCCCGCCGTACTTGACCGCGTTCGAGATCAGGTTCTGCACGGACCGGGCCAGGGCCCCATGGTTGGCCCGCACCAGGACCGCCCCGTCGGGGGGCTCGACGTCGACCGACGTCCCGGTCTCGGCCAGCAACGGACCGGAGGCCTCGATGGCCATCTGCACCACGTCCGCGGCCGCCACCGGCGACACGTCGAGCGCGCGGCCGGCCTCGAAGCCGGCAAACTCCATCACCTGCTCGACCATCTCGGTGAGGCGCCGCCCCTCGCCGGCGATCAGCTGCCCGTAGCGCTTCACCTGATCGACATCGCCCACCACGCCGTCGGCCAGGTTCTCCGCGGCCGACCGGATCACGGCCAGCGGCGTGCGCAGTTCATGCGACACGCCGGCGACGAACTCCATCTGCTGCGCCGCCAGCGTGCGGGCTCGCGCGCTCGACACGAGCAGCATGCCGATGCTGGCCCCGAGCAGCAGCAGCACACTCGAGCTGACGAACAGGTTCCGTCGCCGTGCCGAGGCGACCACCGCCTCGAGCGAGCCGGCCTGGTGCGCGAAGTCCGCGCGCCACAGCGGCTGCCGTTCGGGCCGCCGCTCGCCCTGCTCGCCGCGCTCGCCGCGCACCACGTTGACGGGGACATTCGCGCCGGGCGCGACCGGCGGCAGCGGGACCGTGGCGAGGGGCGGCGTGCTGCCGGCCGACCCCTGCGGCGCGCGTGCGGGCTGACCGCGCCGGTCGTCGACGACCACGAAGCGGTTGAACTCGCGCATCCGGACCTCGAAGAACTCCTCCGAGGCGTCGGGCTCGGCGATGGCGCACCGGGCCACGTTCGCATCCGAGCAGAACATCGACGCCTGGCTCGCGCGGTCCACGATCGACACGCGGTACTCCGAGGCACGCGCCTCGCCGAAGTGCTTCGTCAGCAAGTCCGGAAGGAACGTCTGACGGATGTACGTCGTGTCCAGCTGCACGATCGTGTAGTCCCAGGGACGACGCTCGCGCGAGAACTCGATGGCGCCACCGGCATTGATCACCGGGACGGGCGGTCGCGGGATGATCAGCGCCGGCCCTTCCGCGGCGACGGCTGGCGTGAAGGACCCCGGACCGCGATCGGGGCCCGGCCCGGGCACGTCGCGCAGTCGCGCCAGGATCGGCATCAGGTCGGCCGGCAGCGTCGCCACCGGCACCAGCGTCTCGCGGTCCCGGTCGTACCGGGAGACGTCCGCGTCCTGCGGCCCCGGCGGCCCGTCGTGCGCCACGGACACCACGAAGATCTCGCGGACCAACTGTGGATGGGGCGCGGTCGTGAACCACCGCTGGAAATGCCCGACCGAGTCCAGGGCCGCCACGGCGGGGGCGGGGCCGCGATCGGCCTGCAGCCAGAAGTACGCCCGGGTGAGCTCGCGGTCGAACTCCTGGGTGAACTGCGTCACCTGCGTCCGCAGACTGGTCTGCATGCGGTCGCGCTCGTCCGCGCTGATCTGGCCGAGCCAGCGCCACTGCAGCGCCGCCAGCGACAGCAACAGCGCGGCCAGCACCCCGGCGAGCGCCAGCGGGCCCCACGGACGTCCTCCGGTTCGCATGAGGGCAATCTAGCACCGGAAAGCACGCGCTTTCCGGCACGGGGGCGAGATTTTACGTTGTTAACGATCGGTCGCCGCCGGAGCGCCCGACACACGAACGGGCCGGCGCACCCCGTGGGTACACCGGCCCGCTCTTCAAACGGTCCGCGCCGGACGGTCGCGCCACCCTGGAAGGACTGCGCCGGCCCGGACGTTCGAGACGGCCTACGAGAGCATCCGCAGCACCACGCGGCGGTTCTCCGCCCGACCCTGACGGGTCTTGTTGTCGGACACCGGCTTCTCCTCGCCGTACGAGATCACGTTGATCTTGTGCAGCGGCACCTGATGCGTCTCGTAGAGGTAGCGCTTCACCGCCTCGGCACGCTTCATCCCGAGCACTTCGTTGCTGCGCGGGTTGCCGATGCTGTCGGTGTGCCCTTCGATCTCGAAGAACACGCCCTTCGGATCGGCCTGCAGGTCCGTGATCATCTTGTCGAGGGCCGCCTTGGCGTCGTCGGGCAGTTCGGTCTTGCCGAACTTGAAGCCGCCCTTGGCTTCGCTCAGCACGACCTCGTAGACCAGACGACGGCCGGCCTTGTCGAGGGCCTCGGCGCGGGCGCCCGCGGCGTCGGCGGCCGACCTGGCCGTGCCAGCCGCTTCCCCGGCCGCGGCGGCGCGGGCATCAGCGGCCCTGGCGGCGTCACCGGCGGCGCCGGCCTTCTGGTCGACCTCGTTGATGCGCTGCTGGTTCTTCTCGAGGTCGCCCGAGAGGGTCGTGACCTTGCCGTCGACTTCGCCGACGCGCGTGTTGACGAACTTCTTGGTGGCGCACGCGCTCGTGCCGGTCACGGCCAGGGTGCTCACGGTCAGGGCAATCAATGCTCGCTTCAACATGACGTTCCTCCTCGATATGTAGACACAGACGATCAATTGCCGTTGGTCGACGGCTGGGCAAAATACCCGGAGCGCGCCCGGACCTGCAGGTCCGGATTGCGCGTGCGCACGGCCACCTGATGCCAGCCCGCGCGTGTGGACGACTCGAACGCCAGCTGGTACTGATGGCGCAGGTCGATGACGAGACCGCGCGCGATCACGCTGGTCTCAGCGGGAGTCGACGCGATCAACATGTCCCCGCCGGTCCAGTAGGCGAGGTTGGCGAGCCGGGTCGTGATCGGCTCCCCGTTCGTGCGCAGCAGCGACCCGCCGTGCTGCGGATTGTTCGACGGCGACATCACCACCACGACGTAGACGGGGACGTCGATCGCGCTGGCCATGCCGGACACGTCCTCGACCGTCTTGCTGCTCGCGGTGTCGAGGCCATCGGTGACCACGATGACGGCGCGTCGGGGCGTCGGCCGGGTCTCGAGCCGCGCCGCCGTCTCGGCAATCGCGTCGTAGAGCGCCGTGGTGCCGTACGCCGACAGCCGGGGCAGGGCATCGGCCACCTGCCTCGCGTCGGTCGTGAAGGGCTGGACCTCCCGCAGCTGCTTGTCGAAGGCAAACAGCGCCACTTCGTCCTTGCCGGCATCGAACCAGGCCAGCAGGTGACGAATGACCTCGCGGGCGGCGTCGAGGTTGTTGGACAGCGTCATGCTGCCGCTCTGGTCCACGAGCACGCCGAAGGACACCGGGCCCTGGTCCGAGACGTCGAAGTCGACGATCGGACGATGCGCGCCGTTCTCGAGAATCTGGAAGTCGTTGCGCGTCAGGTTCCGCACCGGCTTGCCGCGCCGGTCCTTCACCACGGCATTCACGGAAACGAGGCTGACGCTGCTGCGGAACGTGGGGACGGGCTCCTGGCCGCGCACCGAGGCCGCCACGAGTGTGGAGGCGAGGACGCTCACGAGGCCGGTCACCAGCAGATTCCGCATGACGGTTCCCTTCACATCAAGATGTTTGCCAGCGTCGATCGCCGCCAAATGGCCCTTGATCGGGACAGATTTGCCCCAAGCCACGGCGAGATCGTGTAAGAACGTCACCTGGCCATGTAATTGTTACGCTTCGTGGACGGTTGCCTGCCCGATACGTGACGACTCGCGCGGAGAGCGCCCGTTCCAGCTCGACTGGCCCACACACCTCGACCGCTCTGCCGGCCGCAACGCGGACCGGTCCGCCACGTTTGTCGTCGTCACGCGCCGGAACCTGTAGGGCTACAATCCGGCCATGGCGCTCACGAGTACGCCGCTGCCCGTTGCCGACCGTGTGAACGGCTTCAGCTATGCGATCCGCAACATCGTCGTGGAGGCCCGGAAGGTCGAAGCGGCCGGCCGCAAGGTGGCCTACCTGAACATCGGCGACCCGATCCCGTTCGGGTTCGTCACGCCGCCGCACCTCGTCGAGGCGATCGCGCAGGCGATGCGGGAGGGCCACAACGGCTATACCCCGTCCCCCGGCATCCTGGAGGCGCGGACGGCGGTGGCCGAGGACTTCGCCAGCCGGGGCCTCGACGTCGATCCCGACCGCGTGTTCCTCACCTCGGGCACGTCGGAGGGCATCGAGCTGACCCTGACGGCCCTGCTCAACGCCGGCGACGAGGTCCTCGTGCCGACGCCGACCTATCCCCTGTACACGGCGGTCATCGCCAAGCTGGGGGCGGTCGAGTGCTACTACCGGACGGATCCGTCCCGCGGCTGGTTGCCCGATCTCGACCACCTGGCCACCCTGGTCACGCCACGGACCCGCGCCCTCGTGGTGATCGATCCGAACAACCCGACCGGCGCGGTCTATCCGGCCGACGTCCGACGGGCGCTGGTCGAGTTCTCGGAGCGCCACGGGCTGCTCCTGATCGCCGACGAGGTCTACGCCGACCTGGCCTACGACGGCCCGGTCGAGCCGCTCGGCCTGATCAATCCCGACGCCGCGATCATTTCGTACTCGTCGCTGTCGAAGGCCTACCTCGCGCCGGGCTGGCGCGCAGGCTGGATGGCGGTGGGCCGCACTCCGCGCCTCGATGGCCTCCTCGGTGGCCTGCGCAAGCTCGCCGATGGCCGGCTGTGCAGCCCCGGGCCGATGCAGTACGCCATCACGGCGGCCCTCCGGGGCGACCGGTCGTTCCAGACTGCCCTGCGCGATCAGCTCCGCGAGCGGGCCGAGATCACCGCGACGCGCCTGAACGCCATCCCCGGCATGCGCTGCGTGCCGGCCCAGGGCGCGTTCTACGCCATGCCGCAGGTCGACCTGCCGTCCGGCAAGACGGACGTCGACTACGTCCTCGGGTTGTTGCGCGCCACCGGCGTGCTGACCGTCTTCGGATCCGGCTTCGGCACCGATCCGGCCATGGGCGCCTTCCGCGTGGTCTTCCTGGCGCCGCCGGCCGAACTGCACCGCATCTACGACCTCGTCGCCGAGTACACGGGCGAGTTCCTCGCCGGCAGGGGGTAGGGTCCCCCGTGAGGAGGACGGAGGACAGAGGAGGGAGGACGGAGGTAGGGCAGAGGGAGGAAAGATCGAAGGGCAAAGGGTTCCGCGTGTCGGGCCCCGCCGCCGCCGCGGTCTACACCCTGCTCGCGATCGCCTGGACCTGGCCGCTCTCCGCCGGTCTCACCACCGACCTGCCCTGGGATCTCGGCGACTCGCTCCTCAACTGCTGGATCCTTGCCTGGCACTTCCATCAGGCCGGTCGGGTCCTGCATGGCGACCTCGGGGCCTTCGCCGACTGGTGGCATCCCAACATCTTCCATCCGGCGCCGTACGGTCTCGGGCAGTCGGAACTCCTCGTCGCCCAGGCCCTGCAGGGGGCCCCCGTCTACGCCGCGACGGGCAACATCCTGCTGACCTACAACCTGCTGTTCCTGTCCTCCTTCGTGGTGTCGGCGCTGGGCGCCTTCCTGCTGGTGCGCAGCCTCACCCGCAACGGGACGGCCGGGTTCGTGGCCGGACTCCTCTACGGCTTCGCCCTGTATCGCGTCAATCAGGGGCCGCACCTGCAGGTGCTGTCCTCGCAGTGGTTCCCGTTCGTCCTCTGGGGCCTGCATGCCTGGTGGCAGGACGGACGGCTGCGCCACGCCTGGCTCGCCGGGGGCGCCCTTGCCCTGCAGAACCTCTCGAACGGCTACTTCCTCATCTACGCCGCCCTCTGGCTGCCGCCCTACGTCCTCGCCCAGATCGCCCTGCGCGGCCGGCTGCGTGACCGTCGCGCCTGGCTCGGGCCGGTCATCGCCGCCGCCATCGGCATCGTCATCACGGCGCCCTTCCTCGTGCCGTATCTGCAGCTGCGCCGCCTGGGCCAGCCGGCGCGGCCCATGGCGGCCGTGGTGCAGTACAGCGCCGACACCTGGGCCTGGCTGACCGCCAACGACCAGCTGCGGCTGTGGGGCAGTCATCTGCAGACCTTCGTGCGTCCCGAGGGGGACCTGTTCCCGGGCCTGATCCCGCTGCTGCTCGCGCTGGTCGCCGTGGGGTTCGCCTGGGCGGAGCGCTGGCCTGGCGGTCAGCCGACGCGACCCGGGGTCCGGTCCTGGCTCGCGACGATCCTGGCGCTTGCCGCCATCGGCCACGTCGTGGCCATCGGGCTCGCGCTGTTCGCGGGCCTCCAGCGCCTGCACCTCGGGCCCCTGACCCTCAGCATCACCGATGGGAGGCGCCTGCTGACCGGGCTCGCGATCGCCCTGGTGGGCCTGCTGGCCACCTCGCCGCGCGCACGCCGCCTGCTGCGCGACGACCCCCAGCGGCCCGTCGTGCTGTGGGTGGGGCTCGCCGCGGTCACGGTGTGGCTCTCGTTCGGCCCCGTGGTGCACATCGGCGGGCGCACCGCCCGTACCTGGCCGTCGCTGTACGCGGTGATCTACGACCTCGTGCCCGGCGGCGACGCCCTGCGTGTGCCACCCCGCATCGCCATGGTCACGGCGCTCGCCCTGAGTGTGCTCGGCGGGTTGGCCGCCGCGTCGCTGCTGCGCCGACGCCAGGGCACGCTCGTCACCGGCGTGCTCGCCGTGGCATTCGTCGCAGAGAGCTGGCCGGCGCCGGTCCCGGTCAACCTGCGCATCGACCCGGCGCCCCTCCGCCCACTCACCGAGCCGCTGCCTCCCCGACCCGCCGATCATCCGCTGGCCAGGGCCCTGGCCGCCTTGCCACCCGAGGCCGTCATCCTCGACCTGCCGCTCGGCGCGCTGCCCTACGAGGTGTGGTGGCAGTACCTGTCGATCGGGCATTGGCGCGCGCGCCTCAACGGCTTCAGCGGCGATGCGCCGCCGGCGTTCCTCGCCCTCGTCCAGCGTCTCGCGCCCTTTCCGGACGCCCTCGCGGCCGGCACCCTCGATGAGGCCGAACAGGCAGCGGTGCTGGCGACAATCCGTGCGCACGGCGCGACGCACGTCCTCGTGCATGCGGGCGCGTGGCCCTCGCCCGCACCCGCGGCGGCACTGCGCACGTGGCTCCAGCGAGCCGGGGCCTCGCCCCTCTCGACGGTCGGCGCCACCGAGATCTGGCGTCTTCCGCCTTGAGTGAACGGCAGCAGACGTTTATGCTCCCGCCATGCTGCCGCCAGGGCACGGCCCGGATGTCAGGCCGGATGCCACGCACATCGCCGCGATCGTCGAGTCCGCCATGGACGCGATCATCACCATCGATCACGATCAACGCGTCGTGCTGTTCAATCCCGCGGCCGAACGCATGTTCGGGGTCCCGGCGGCCGATGCCCTCGGACACACGCTGGACCGCTTCCTGCCCGATCGCTTCCGGGCGTCGCACCATCAGCACGTCACGGCCTTTGCCGAGACCAACGTCACGCGCCGGACCATGGGGGCCCTGCGGACGCTGATGGCCCTGCGCGCCGATGGCACCGAGTTTCCGATCGAAGCCTCCATCTCGCAGGTGCGGGCGCCGGAGGGACGTACGCTGACGGTCATCCTCCGTGACGTCTCCGAGCGCGTCCGGGCCGACGTGCTGGTCGCGGAGTACACCAGAGAACTCGAACACTCGCGCAGCGAGCTCCGAGCGCTCTCGGCCAAGCTGCAGGAAACCCGCGAGACCGAGCGCGCCAGCATCGCCCGCGAAGTCCACGACCGGCTCGGGCAGTCCCTGACCGCGCTGAGCCTCGGCCTCGACCGGCTCTACCAGGACCTCGACCGGCCGGGGCCGGCCACCCTCGCGGTCGCCCGCAAGGAGTGCCAGTCGCTGGCGGCCCTGGTGCAGGACGCCATCAAGGGGTCGCGCCGCCTGGCGTCTGAACTGCACCCCGCCGTGCTGGATCACCTCGGCCTCGCCGCCGCCGTCGAGTGGCAGGTGCAGGAGTTCGGCGCCCGTTCCGGTCTGGTCTGCCACGTCGATGTCGACAGCGGGCTGGCGATCCCCCGCGAAGTCGAACTTCCGTTGTTCCGCGTCCTTCAGGAGGCACTGACCAACATCGCGCGTCACGCCGAGGCCCGTACCGCCATCGTCTCGCTGCAGTTGGACGACGACACCCTCGCGCTGGTGGTGGAAGACGATGGCCGGGGGGTGGTGGAGACGAGTGCTCGACCGGTCGGCCTGGGGCTGCTCGGCATGCGGGAGCGCCTCGTCGACTTCGGAGGCCGGGTCACGCTCTCGGACCGCCCCGCCGTCAAGGGCGCGCGCCTCGACGTGCGCGTGCCCTGGCCCGTCACCCGCCGGGAGGCGCGATGATCCGCCTGCTGATTGCCGACGACCATCCGATCGTGCGGCACGGTCTGGTGCAGATCGTCTCTCGTGAGGTCGACATGCAGGTCGTGGCCGAGGCCGGGGATTCGGCCCAGGCCCTCGACGCCGGGCAGCGCACCGAGGTCGACGTCGCCGTGCTCGACCTCGCGATGCCCGGCCGGGGCGGCCTCGACGTGCTGCGTGAACTCAAGCGCGTGCGGCCGGCCCTGCCCGTGCTGATCCTCAGCATGTACGGCGAGGACGTCTTCGCCATGCGAGCGCTGAAGGCCGGCGCCCACGGCTATCTCACCAAGGAGAGCGCGGCCGGCGAACTGGTCCAGGCCGTGCGCACCGTGATGGCGGGCCGCCGCTACGTCACCACCGCGCTGGCCGAGCGCCTGGCCGCGCTGGTCGGCGGCGCGATGACGCCCAATCCGCACGAGCAACTCTCCGACCGCGAGATGGCCGTCTTCCGTCTGCTCGCCGGCGGCCACACCGTGACCCAGGCGGCCGACGACCTCGCCCTCAGCGTCAAGACCGTCAGCACCTACCGGGCCCGACTGCTGCGCAAGCTGAATCTCCGCACGACCGCCGACCTGGTGCGCTACGCCGTCGATCACGGCATCTGAGCAATTCAGCATTCAGAATTCAGAATGAAGGGCGGGGCCGACTGGGTTGGCTCTGCCGAACCATACGGCTCTCAGGTCGTTCTGCGAGTGCGTTGCCGCACCACGACTGGTGTCTGTGCCCCCGCGGAGCCTGGCGATGTCAGCTGCGCGCGACATCTTGAATCTTGAAGTCTGAATTGTGTCTATCCGACAGCTGAGCCGGGCCGCCCGTCAGACCACCGTGGCCGCAGCCGACATGCAGACCGCCGCGGCGCCCTTTCTCGTTTCCCCCCCGCGCGTTCCACTCCCTCCTGGCGCGTCCTGTGCGGTCATGGCACACTGAGCGCCAGTGTGCGGGTGCGGTCACCGCACACCGCGACTCCCTCGAGGCGTGATTGCCCCGGTTTCCGGCCTCGTGGTGACGGCACCAGACTTGTACTGACCAAGGTGGGTCCCGCAGGGCCCAGAACGCCATGGCCATACTGCTGCGCAGGTTCTGGACGCGTGATCTGACGAAGGGCGAGCTCGCCATCCTCGCCTTCTTCGTCGTGCAGGCCCTGGACGCCGCCTTCACCTACTGGGGCGTCGCCGCGCACGGCCGCGGCATCGAGGCCAACCCCCTCATCGCCTCGCTGATGTGGTCGATGGGCGAGGGGCCGGCGCTTGCCTCGGCCAAGCTGGCGGCCGCCGGCTGCGGCATGTTCCTCCACCTGACGCAGGTCCACCGCATCGTGGCGATCCTCACGGCCTTCTACGTCTGCGCCGCCCTGCTTCCCTGGGTCTGGGTGCTCACGGCCCTCCGCCCGTAGCCCGCCTGAGCCCTGAGCCCTCGCCCTGAGCCTGTTGGTACACTGGCCAGCGGCATGCGTACCGATCCGCTCGCGTATCTCGGCGACCAACTCGACGACCTGAAGGCGCAGGGACTCTATCGCTCCCTCCGCGTGCTCGAAGGGGAGGCCAGGGCGACCTCGGTCTACGACGGCACCTCCGTCGTCAACCTCTCCTCGAACAACTACCTCGGGCTCACCACCCATCCGAAACTCAAGCAGAAGGCCATCGAGGCCATCGAGCAGTTCGGCGTCGGGTCCGGGGCCGTCCGCAGCATCTCGGGGACGATGGCGATGCACCTCGAGCTCGAGCGTCGCCTGGCGGAGTTCAAGCACACCGAGGCCGTGGTCGTCTTCCAGAGCGGCTTCACGTCCAACGCCGGCACCGTCTCGTCGATCCTCACCCGCGAGGATGCGATCGTCTCCGACGAGCTGAACCACGCCAGCATCATCGACGGCGCCCGTCTCAGTCGCGCCACCATCAAGGTCTTCCCGCACGGGGATGCCGACGCCGCGCGCCGCATCCTCAGCGAACTGCCGTCCTCGCAGCGAAAGCTCCTGATTACCGATGGCGTCTTCAGCATGGACGGCGACCTCGGTCCCCTGCCGGCCCTGTGCGACGCCGCCGAGGCCTACGGCGCCATCATGATGGTGGACGATGCGCATGCCAGCGGCGTGTTCGGCCGCAACGGGCGTGGCACGGTCGACCACTTCGGAATGCACGGGCGCGTCGACGTGCAGGTCGGCACGCTGTCGAAGGCGTTCGGGTCGCTGGGCGGCTACGTCGCCGGCAACCGCAACCTGATCGAGTTCCTGTACCACCGCGCCCGGCCGTTCCTGTTCTCGACCTCGCACCCGCCCTCGGTCACCGCCAGCTGCCTGGCGGCGCTCGATCTGCTGCTCGAGGAACCCCAGTTGATCGAGCAACTGTGGGACAACACCCGCTTCTTCAAGGCCGGCCTGCAGGGCCTCGGCTTCGACACCGGGATCAGCGAGAGCCCGATCACGCCGGTGATGGTGGGCGAAGGGGCCAGGGCGATGGCGTTCTCCGACCGCCTCTTCAAGGAGGGCGTGTTCGCGATGGGCATCGCCTTCCCCACCGTGGCCCGCGACAAGGCGCGCGTGCGCACCATCGTCTCGGCGGCGCACACCCGAGAGGAACTCCAGTTCGCCCTCGACGTATTTGGAAAAGTCGGGCGGGAGATGGGGATCGTCTAGCGTCGGCCGGGGCGGCCTGACAGGGCCACCTTCGCGGGGTCGGCGGGGTCGATGGCGACGGCCAGGGTCGCCCCCGGTTGCACCTGGGGAATGTCGAGCCGCGAGATCAGGGCGCGGGCCGTGGCCGTGTAGGTGGTGCCATCGCCGCGACGCACCTCGAGGTGGAGGACGACCACCGGGTCGTCGTTGAGGGTCACGCCGGTGTCCGAGATGTCCAGCACCACCGCTTCGCCGCGCTGTCCGACCCGCCGGATGCGATCGGCGTCCCCTTCGCCCGTGATCCGGTCGATCGTGGCCCCGCAGCCTGCCAGCAGGGCCGCCAGGGCCAGGGCCGCCATCCGGAGTGTCGTGCGCATGGGCGTCGCGTCGTCCTCTCCTCACCCCAACGTCGGCACGCACGCGACCGCACGGGGCGCCAGCGGGAGCGTCGACCGATGAGCAGGCGCACGCGCCCGATCGCCGACCGTGCCCGCGCCTTCATCGACGACTACACCCGCGACCTGACCGCGCGCGACCTGCAGCGCGTCTTCACGCGCGAGACCCGCGACATGGTCTCGTTCTTCACCCAGGGCACCAGCCAGGCCGAGGCCACCCAGAAGGAACTGCTGCGCCATCCGTTCCGCAACGCCCGGCAGTTCTTCCTGGCCTTCGCGATGCGGCTCACCGCGGCGCGGCGCATGCTCTACGCCGGTGCGATCGTGCTCTTCGTGTTCGGTCTCGTCGACGGACTCTCGCCCGATCCCGGCGAGCCGCTCTGGGACAACGGCCTCGTCAAGCTCCTGCTCGCCTTCGGCCTGATCCACCTCATCCTGCTGCTCGAGGTGGCCGACCGCCTCACGCTGAAGCACGAGCTGAACGTGGCCCGCGACATCCAGCGCGCGATGCTCCCGGCCGGCACGCTGATGGTCGGCACGGTCGAAGCCCATGGCGAGACGCAGCCGGCCAACACCGTCGGCGGCGACTTCTACGACATCCTGCCTCGCGCCGACGGTCACGTCCTGGTCATCCTGGGGGACGTCGCCGGCAAGGGCACCCCGGCGGCCCTGCTGATGGCCCTGTTCCTGGCCATGACCCGCACCCTGCTCGACGAAGCGCTGCCGCCGGCTGGTCTGGCCCTGCGCCTCAACGAGCAGCTGATGCGCCACTCGCCCCGATCGCGGTTCATCACCGCCTTCATCGGCCTGTTCGACCCGCGCACGGGCGAGGTCCGCTATGTCAACGCCGGCCAGAACCCGCCGATGGTGCGGCGCGCCTCGGGGCGGCTCGAATGGCTGGCGCCCACCGGCATGGCGCTGGGGCTGTCGCGCAAGGCGTCCTACGACGAAGCCACGGTCACGCTGTCGGCCGGCGACGTCCTCCTGGCGTACAGCGACGGCATCACCGAGGCCGAGTCCCCCAACGGCGCGTCCTTCGAGGAGGATGGCCTCCGGGTGCTCGCCGACCAGATGGACGGCATGCGCGCCGGCGACATCGCCCGTGTCGTCATCGACGCGGTCAAGACCCACACCGACGACACGACCCTGTTCGACGACCTCACGGTGCTGGTCTGCCGCCGCGTGCCCGACGTCCCGCCGCCCCCGCCGCTCCCGATCGGGTAAGTCGGCACGCGGGACGGGCGGCGCCGGGTGCCCGGCTGTCGGTTCCCGGTTCCCGGTTCCCGGTTCCCGACTCTCGACTCCCGACTCCCGACTCCCGACTCCCGGTTCTTTTCAGGTCTATGATCGACCCACGGTCACTCACGCCGCGTCCCCCCGGGGCCGGCCCCGTCGCCATGCGAGCTTGCGCGGGGGTTCTCATCGTCGTCGCGCTGTGGTGGGCGGACCCCGCTGCGGCGCAATCGGTCGGCCCCGTCGACGCGCTGCTCGTGCGCATGGAGCAGGTGTTGTCTGCCGGCGGCGATGCGTCGGCGCTCGCCCCCCTGTTTGCCGAGGGGGCCGACCGCGCGCAGCTCGACGCCGTGGCCGGGGAGTCGGCGAGTGAGCGCACCACGCGCGCCGTGGTCCGCGAACGCGATCGCCAGGACCTGCCCGATGGCGCCACGCGCGTCATCGCGGACGTCCTCGTCGAGACCGCCGCGATGGCGCACCTCTCGACCTGGCGCTTCGACCTCGAGCCTGGCGCGACCCCTGAGGCGCCGGCGCTGATCCGCGCCGCGGCCCGGCTCAGCATCGTCGACGGCCTGGTGCGCCTCAGCCTGGCCGAACGCCAGTACGCCGTCCGCGATCTGCGGATCACCGCCGAGGACCTGCAGATCACCATCCCCTCGGGTGTGGCCTACGCCGCCGAGATCCGGGGCCTGCTCACCGCGCTCGTGGTGATTGGCGACGGCGATGTGGTGTTCTCACCGCAACCCGAGATGGAGAAGGGGCAACTGCGTCTGGTGACGGGAGACGACGTGCTGCGGACGAAGGTGTCGCGGCTGTTTCTCCGGGTCAATCCCGCCGACGCCGCGCAACGCCTCGCGTTGCAGGCCCTGAGCCCGGCCCCCACCGATCGCGGGATGTTCGACCGCGCCCGCAAGCTGTTCGCCGAGCAGGTCACGCAGTCCTACAGCCTCGACCTCAGCGATCTCAGCCGCGACAACTGGAACCTGGTGCCTCCGATCGGCGACCTGCTGGTCGACATGGATCTGGCCCGCTACGGGCAGCTCTCGTACGCGCGCAGCGGCGCGGAGTCGGAGGACATCTCGCTGTTCGACCGCAAGCGGCGCAAGAACCTGTCGGTCTACACGTCGGCCCGGAACCTCGAGTTGCGCGGCACGCGCCGGTACAACGAGGAGGAGCGCCTCGAGTACCACATCGATCACTACAGCGTGGACGTGGCCTTCGATCCGAACCGCGTGTGGCTGGAGGGCCGCGCCGATCTCGACCTCCGCATCACGGGGGCGGCCGTGCAGACCCTCACGCTGCGGCTGGCCGAGCCGCTGACGCTGCGTGCGGTCACCTCCGACGAGTTCGGCCGCCTGCTCGCACTGCGCGTCCGCGGCCAGAACAGCATCGTGGTGAACCTGCCCGATACGTTGCGGCGGGGTCAGACGCTGCGGCTCCGCGTGGCGTACGGCGGACGCCTGCCGCCGATCCCACCCGAGCGCGAGGCCGTCGCCCTCGGGCAGAACCTGGTGTCGGAACTGGCGCTCGAGCCCGAGCCGCGCTTCGTCTACAGCTTCCGGTCCTACTGGTACCCGCAGAGCAGCGTGCCGGCGTTCGCCACGGCGCGCATCCGGGTGACCGTGCCACCGGACTTCGCGGTGCTCGGCAGCGGCATCCCGGACCCCCCGACTCCGGTGACGGGACCGCCGCCCGACGCCCGGACGCGCCGCGCCTTCGTCTTTCGCGCCCTGCAGCCGGTGCGCTACCTGTCGATCGCCGTCAGCCGGTTCGTGCAGGTGGTGACGGCGACGGTGTCGCGCGAGGTGGCCCCGGCGGCGAGCGGGGGGACCGCCGAGGCGGAACCGCGACTGTCGCGTGCGGGGCCTGGCGTCTTCTACGACTCCGCCACGGTGGAGATGTGGAGCCAGCCCAGGCAGACCGGCCGCGCCAGGGACCTGCTCGACACCACCACCGACATGCTCCGGTTCTACGGGGACCTCGTGGACGACCTGCCGTTCCCATCGTTCAGGCTCGCGTTGGCCGAGGACGTGGTGCCCGGCGGACACAGCCCCGGCTACTTCGCGATCCTCCACCAACCCCTGCCCGGCACGCCCTTCACGTGGACGCGCGACCCGGTCGCGTTCGAGGGCTTCCCGCAGTTCTTCCTGGCCCACGAACTCGCGCACCAGTTCTGGGGACAGGCTGTTGCCGGCGAGAACTACCACGAGCAGTGGATCAGCGAGGGCTTCGCACAATATTTTGCGTTGCTGTACGCGCAGGAGACGCGGCCACCGGATGCCGTCGACGGCGTCTTCCGCCAGATGTACCGCTCGGCCGTGGACGTGAGCGACCAGGGCCCCATCTGGCTCGGCTATCGCCTGGGACACATGAAGGGGGACAGCCGCGTCTTCCGATCCACGGTCTACAACAAGAGCGCCCTGGTGCTGCACATGCTGCGGCGCCTCATCGGCCCCGTGGCCTTCTCGCGCGGCCTGCAGCGGTTCTACGGGCAGAGCCGCTTCCGCCGGGTGGGGACCGACGATGTGCGGGCGGCGATGGAAACCGAGTCCGGGACGTCCCTCGAGCGTTTCTTCGAGCGATGGGTGTATGGCTCGGACATCCCCGTCGTCCGGCCCCACTGGGTGCAGGAGGACGCCGCGACGGCCGGCGCCGATGGCCAGGCACCCGGTGGGGGGCTCCTGCGTCTCATCCTGGAGCAGGGTGTGCGCGTCCACGACATCCCGCTGACGGCCACGGTCGTCTACGTGGACGGCCGCACGGAGCAGGTGCTCGTCGTGGCCAGGGATGCCGTCACCGAGGTGCAGGTGCCGGTGACCGGGCGGGTCCGGGACGTCCGCTTCAACGAGGATTTCGGGGCCCTCGTGAAAATCGACCGCTCGCGCCGCTAGGGTCGCCGCGCCGCTCTGCTATGATCCGCGGTTGCGGGTCACCTCATTTTCTCGCGAGATTCCTGAGCATATGGATACAGTCACCCTCACCATCGACGGCCGCGAAATCAGTGTTGCCAAGGGCACCACCGTGCTGCAGGCCGCGATCGAGAGCGGGATCAACGTGCCGTACTACTGCTATCACCCCGGACTCGGGGTCGATGGCAACTGTCGCGTGTGTCTCGTCAAGATCGAGAAGATGCCGAAGCTGCAGGTGTCGTGCTCGATTACCGCGAGCGACGGCATGGTGGTGCACACGGGCACGCCCGACGTCGTCAAGGCGCGCGCCGGCGTGTTCGAGTTCCTGCTGCTGAACCATCCACTGGACTGCCCGGTGTGCGACAAGGGCGGCGAGTGCCCGCTGCAGGACTTCTCGTACAGCTTCGGTCCCGACGCCAGCCGCAACGAGTTCCCGCGCCGCGTGTTCGACGGCGAGGGCGTCAAGGCCGACGTCGACTTCGGGCCCACGCTCATGCTCAACCGGAACCGCTGCATCATGTGCACGCGCTGCATCCGGTTCATGCGCGAGATCGATGGCGATGCCCAGATCGGCGTGCTCACCCGCGGCAACTCGAGCGAGATCGCGACCTTCGAGGAGAAGGGCATCCACTCGATCCTCTCGGGCAACCTGATGGACGTGTGCCCGGTGGGCGCCATCACGACCCGCGACTACCGCTTCAAGTCGCGACCCTGGGACAACCCGAGCGCGGTCGACACCATCTGCACGCAGTGCGAGAAGGGCTGCAACACGACGGCGTGGCTGCGCGCCAAGCCCGAGTGGGCCAAGGGGGCGCAACTGGTGCGCTTCACGCCCCGCCTCAACGCCGACGTCAACCAGTTCTGGATGTGCGACATCGGCCGCTTCACTTACCACTGGATCGAGAGCGATCAGCGGCTGACGCGCCCGATCGTGTCCGACGGGCAGGGGCAGCAGGCCGCCAGCTGGAACCAGGCCCTCGACCGCCTGCGCGACGTGCTCAACGGCGCCGGCGATCAAGTGCGCTTCCTGCTCTCCGCCCACGCGAGTCACGAGGAGCTCTTCGTCTTCGCCAAGCTCGGCCAGGCCCTGCTCGGCGACAAGGCGCAGCACGCGTTCGACGTCGCCTGGACCGTCTCGGCCAAGGCCCAGCCGGCCAACACGAAGTTCGTGGTGCCGCCGGTGGATGCCCCCAACGTCGCGGGCGCGAAGATGCTCGGGCTCGTGGGTGAGGTCGAGGGCGCGCCGACGCTGGCCGGGCTGCAGCAGGCCGTGAGCGCCAGCGTCAAGGTCCTGTACGTGTTCGACCCGGGGCCCGCGGGTTCGCTCGGCGACACGAGCTGGATCATCGCGGCCAGGAAGGCCGGACAGATCGGCACGCTCATCGTTCAGGGCGTGCTGATGACCGACCTCGCGGCTGCCGCCGACATCGTGCTTCCGGGCGCGGCCTTCATCGAGAAGGACGCCTCGTACACCAACCACCAGGGCCGCCTGCAGTTCGCCTCGCGTGCCTTCCCGGCCCCCGGGGAAGCGCTCGACGACACGGCCATCGTCCTGAAGGTGGCCAAGGCCACCGGACGCGACCTCGGCTATGCCTCCGGTGCCGCGGTGCGGGCCGCCATTGCCGAGACGCTGCCCGGCGAGGCCGGTGTCGCCGGCATCGCCGACGCCACGTTCGGGGACGCGCGCCACGCGTCGCACTGGCTGCAGTCGAGCAACGCGTCCGAGCGGGTCAAGTGGGACACGCTGTTCCAGGACCTGCCGCCGGTGAAGTTCGCCGACATGCTGAAGCCGAAGCCTGCCGGCGACGTGATCCCGCTCCGCAAGGTCGACTGACGGGGGAGGGGCCGGGGTCGGCCCCTCTTGGCCCCGTGCTTGCAGTTCCTTCTCGCATGAACGACCGCAGAGGAGGACACGTGAGCACCTACTTCCGTCTCGACCACCTGGCCACGGCCGCGCTGGCATTCGCGACACTCGGGCTGGGCGCCAGCCCAGCCCTCGCCCAGGGATCCGACGACGTCACGGTGATGCTGCGATCCGGGGAACGGGTCAGCGGTCGCCTCGAAGATCTCGAGAGCGGCACGCTCTTCGTCCGCGTCAGCCAGAACGACCAGCGCAAACTTCCGGTCGGCCAGGTCGCGCTCATCGACTACGTCGGTGGCGCGCAGGGCCTGCCTGACACCGAGACCGGCCCCGCGCGAGGCGCCGACCACGTGCTGGTCATGCGGAACAGCCAGCTGATCCAGGGGCGACTGGTCGACATCGAAGGCGGCGTCGGCTCGAACCGGCCGGACGACCGTCGGGTGTACGTCTTCAGGACAAGCGCCGGGGAAGAGCGTCGGGTCGCGGCCGAGCAGATCGGACGCGTCTACCTCGGTCAGTACCCGGCCGGGTCGACCCCGGCCGCCGGTGCGGCCGCCGGTGCGGCCACCACCGGCCTGACCATGCCCGCCTCCGCTTCGGGCGTCCGCGTGGCGGCTAATCAGCCGTGGACGTCGACGGGCATCCGCGTGACCGAGGGCCAGACAGTCATCTTCTCGGTGCAGGGTGAGGTGCAGCTGAGCACGGCTGGTGACGACCGCGCCTCGGCCGCGGGCGCGGCCAACAACCGTCGGGCCGCCGATCGCGCGCCCTTGCCGAGTGCCCTCGCCGGCGCGTTGATCGGCCGCATCGGCAACGGCGCGCCGTTCGGGATCGGCAACCAGGTCGTCGTCCCGATGCCGGCCACCGGCGAACTCTTCCTCGGGGTCAATGACGACGAGGTGGGGGACAACAGTGGCGGCTTCGTGGTCGACCTGAAGCCGCAGGCCGTGCCGCGGCGCCGTCGCTAGGGACAGGACACGCGGAGGCTGCGCGGACGCACGTCGAACGTCCGCGTCGTCTCCGCGCCGATCACCTCGCCATCCAGATGAATCGGGAGGGCCGTCGCCTGCGAGATCGCGACGCGACGGGCCCGACCAGTGAACACGCCGGGCACCGACGGCAGCGTGCCGTTGAAGAGCCGCCACCCATGGCGCACCATCCGTCCCAGCGTCACGTGGGGCACGGCGACGACGTCGAGCAGGCCATCGTCGAAGGCGGCGGCGGGTGCGACACGCGCGCCATGTCCGTACTGCTGGCCGTTGCAGACGACGACGAGATGCGCCTCCATCTCGAGGGGCAGCGCGTCGTCCAGGCGAAGGCTGAACCTGTGGGGCTCGGCGGTGCGCCATTCCATGAGAATCGACGTGATGTAGGGCACCAGGCCGCGACGCAGGTTGCGTGTGTTGAAGCGCGCCGCCACCGAAGCGTCGAGGCCGACGCCGGCGACGTTGAGGAAGGCGTGCCCATCGACGCGTCCGGTGTCGACGTCGCGCGGTTTGCCGCGCATCGCGACCTCCACGGCGGTCTGGACGTCCAGGGGGAGGCCCAGGCCCCGCGCGAAGCCGTTGCCTGACCCTCCCGGGATGATGCCGAGGGCGACACCGGTGTCGAGCAGGCCCGCGGCGACCTCGTTCAGCGTACCGTCGCCTCCCCAGACCACCAGACGGTCGGTGCCGGCCTCCAGGGCGGCGCGAACGGCGCGGGTGCCGTCGCCCTGGCCGCGCGTCTCCGTCGCCCGGATGGTCGTGGCGCCGTGCGTCCGCAACAGATGGCTTACGAAGCGGACGCGATCGGCGCGCGGCACGCGCCTGACGGCAGGTCCAGACGCGGGGTTGACAATGAGGTCGACGGTCAAGGTGGTGAGAGTACCAGCCCCGGTAACTTGTTATAGTACCGACCGAATGCATCCGAATGCGTGGTCTGGCCGGAGCGACACGGGAGTCCTGCACACATGACACGCCCGGCGGTCCGGATTGCGCTGGTGTTGCTGCTGGTGGTCGGCGTGGCTGCGGCGGCCTGGCAGCTGCAGGCGCTCGAGAATCGTCGCCTCGACGGAGTGCGCCAGCAGGACACGCTGGATGCGGTCCGGGATCAGATCGGCCACGCCATCGACGACTCCCGCACCGCGCAGCAGGCCTATCTTGCGCAGGGCCAGGGCCTCGATTTCTGGGAAGCGAAGTTCGCGGAGGCGATGGCCAGTCTCACGCAGGGTCTCGCCGCCTTGCGCGCGCAGGCCAACGAGCAGCCCGCCGCCATCGAGGCGCTCGACGCCGCCGATCGTGCGCTCAAGGTCTACGAGGGTGTGGACCGTCGGATCCGCAGCTTCGTGGTCAACGGCACCGACCTGATGGCGGCCGATGCCGTCTATGAGGACGGCCTGAAGACGGCCGGGGTCATCCGCACGAGCGTCGAGCAGGCACACGCCGCGCTGGTCGGGCCCGCCCGCACCGGCTACGACGAGCGGCGACTGCAGTACATCATCGCGGGCGCCGCGGCCGGTGCCGGCATTCTCGTGTCGTTGCTGCTCCTGCCGACCGGCCGCAAGGACGACCCCGAGGTCGAACTGCACGCCCCCGAGGGGTCGCTGCACCTGAACGAGCGCCCGGGCCGCCTCGACCCCGTAGCGGTGGCCGCGCCCGCGGTCGACCTGGTCACCCCGGCTCCCGTCGCCGCGGTCCCCACCGTGGTGGAGGCGTCACGCCGCGCGACCCCCGTGGCCGTGGCGGCCTCGGCGGGGCTCTCCGACGAGACGCTCGACGCCGCGGCCCGGGTCTGCACAGACCTGGCGCGCGTCAAGGACGCCGACGAACTCCGCGATGCGCTGGGCCGGGCGGCGCGCCTGCTCGACGCCTCCGGGGTGATCGTGTGGGTGACCGATGCGGCCGGCAAGTCACTGAAGCCGTTGCTGACGTACGGCTATCCCGAAGAAGCGCTGCGCAGGATTCCCACCCTCACGCGGGAGACCGACAACCCGACGACGGCGGCATGGCGCGGGGCGGTCACCGAGTTCGTCGACGCGACGGACACGGCGCCGGGCGCCATTGCGGTGCCCCTGCTGGTGCCGCAGGGCTGTGTCGGCGTGCTCGCGGCCGAGATTCGTCACGGCCGGGAAGCGGCCGTCGCCACCCGCGCGCTCGCGCAGATCGTGGCGGCGCAGCTCGCCGTGCTCATCCCCACCGAGTCGGCCTAGCCGACGCGACGGGCGCGTCAGGCCCCGAGGTGGCCTGACGGCGATCCGTCGCCCGACGCGGCTCGTCCGGGTCGCACCCGCGCACCGGCTGCGGCTTGATGATCAGCCGCATCTGCGTGACGTCCGGCCGCGCCACCTGCGGCGGTGGCGGCGGCACGGGGAGGTCGATGGCAGCGGTCCCGAGCGGGCCGATGTCCCCGAAGGGCAAGGTCATCGGTGTCGCGGCGTGCGTGCTGGTGGACACCGCCAGCAGACAGGCGCCGATTCCCACGCGCAAGACGGAACACGTCACGGCCACTCTCCTCGAACAAGACACTTCACCGATGTCGAAGGTAGACGGACGGACGGGGACGGAAGTTCGCCCGTCGTGAGTCCTATGCCGTGAACCGCAGCACGCGCGCCGCCGGACGGCTGCCGGACGTGGCCGCCGGTGGCGTCAATGTGACCGACATCGTGCGCGCCCGCTTGTCGCGCACCACCGTCACCGGCACGACCGCGCCATCGTCGAGGCCCTGGAGATGCTGGAGGATGTCGCTGGTGTCGCCCACGGGCTTGCCGTTGACCTCGGTGATCACGTCTCCGGCCGTGATGCCGGCCGTGGCCGCCGCGGAGGCCGGCGTCACCTGCGTCACCAGCACGCCGGTCTTCGCTCCGAAGAACGAGGCGAGCTGATCGGTCAGCGGCTGCACCATGATGCCGAGCCGACCGCGCCCGCCGCGCCACCGGACGTCGGGCCCGGACCGGAAGGAGAACGCCCGGGGCTCGGGGCGGGGCAGCGCACGTGCCGTCCGCAGCTCGGGCGTCACGGTGACGGTCTGCGTCGAGGTGCCGCGGACGTAGCCGAGCGTCAGCGGGCGTCCCTCGGGGGACTCGGCGACCACCCGCGCGAGCTGTCGCGCGCTGCGGATCGTCTCGCCGTCCACGGTCACGATGATGTCCCCGGACTGCAGCCCGGCCTTGCCCGCGGCCGACGCGGCCGGGGCCTCGAGGACGCGCGCGCCGGTGATGCCGGTCAGCCCCGCGGCCTTGGCCTCGTCGGCGGTCACGTCCCGCGTCTGCACCCCGAGGCGGGGCTGGCCACCGAGCAGCGCCAGGTCGGGCACGCCCTGCATCGCGTCGGCGACGAGCACCTCGACGTCGATGTCCTTGACCGCGTCCTGCGCCGTCTGCACGGCCTCGCGGATCTCTCTGGCGAGCGCCTCGTGGTCGAGCAGGGCGTCGGACTCGGGCGGTGGGCCGGAGCGCTGGGGGGCCGTGGCCTGCGGGGCCTGGCCGTGGAGGGAGATGGTGCCCGCGACGAGGGCGCCAGTCGCCGCGAGGGCGACGGTGGCGGCGCTGGCCAGCCAGAATCGGGTCTGCATGTCGAACTCTCCTTGGGAGGGACCGCTCGCCGAGTGGTCCGTCTGTGCGACGTGAGACGGGAGCGGGTTCCGGAAGGTTGACGCGCTGCGGATTACACTTGTGACAGACTCCGGACAGGTCCGGAGTACGCAGGCGACACGTCAGGGAGAACACTTTGAGTCAACAAGTGCAGGACCCGGCCCAGGCGTCCAGGAAGCAGCAAATCCTGGCCGAGGCCGAGGCGGCCGGCGTCAAGTTCCTGAGACTGCAGTTCACCGACATCCTCGGGGTGATCAAGAACGTCGAGGTCCCCGACCGGCAGTTCGCGGCCGCCCTCGACGGCAAGGTGATGTTCGACGGCTCGTCCATCGAGGGCTTCGTGCGCATCGAGGAGTCGGACATGTTCCTCACGCCCGATCTCTCCACGTTCCGCATCTTCCCGTGGACCGACCCGTCGGGCGAGAAGGTGGCCCGGCTCATCTGCGACATCACCAACCCCGACGGGACCGGCTTTGCCGGGTGTCCGCGGCAGACCCTCAAGCGCGCCATCGAGCAGGCTCGTGCCCGTGGATTCACGATGAGCGCGGGGCCCGAGGCCGAGTTCTTCCTCTTCCAGACGCGCGACGACGAGCCCACCACCGAGACGCACGATGCGGCCGGGTACTTCGACCTCACGCCCGTCGACCAGGGCGAGGACGTCCGTCGCCAGATCGTGCTGATGCTCGAACAGATGGGATTCGAGGTCGAGGCCTCGCACCATGAGGCCGCCTGGGGCCAGCACGAGATCGACTTCCGGCACGACGATGTGCTGACCGCGGCCGACAACGTCAGCACCTTCCGGTTCGTGGTCAAGAACGTGGCGCGCCGCAACGGCGTGCACGCGACGTTCATGCCCAAGCCCGTCTTCGGCGTCAACGGGTCGGGCATGCACACGCATCAGTCGCTGGCGCGCGACGGCGTCAATGCCTTTCACGATCCCGATGGCCCGTTCGAGCTCAGCCGCACGTGCATGAACTACATCGGCGGCCTGTTGCAGCATGCCGAGGCGTTCTGCGCGATCACCAATCCCCTGGTCAACTCGTACAAGCGGCTCGTGCCGGGCTACGAAGCGCCCACCCACATCGCCTGGTCGGAGCGCAACCGCAGTCCGCTCATCCGCATCCCGGCGCCGCGCGGCGCGGCGACGCGGATCGAGCTCCGCATGCCGGACCCCTCCTGCAATCCCTATCTCGCCTTTGCCGCGATGCTGCGGGCTGGCCTCGATGGCATCGACAACGATCTGGATCCGGGCGCGCCCGTCAGCAAGAACATCTTCAAGATGTCGCAGCGCGAGCGCCGGTCGCTGCGCATCGACGAGCTGCCGCACAACCTCGACGCCGCCCTCGATCAGCTCGAGCGCAGCGCGCTGATGCGCGACACCATGGGCGACCACATCTTCGAGCACTTCATCGAAGCCAAGCGCCGCGAGTGGTTCGAGTACCTGCAGCAGGTCAGCGCCTGGGAGATTCAGCGGTATTTGAAGGTCTACTGAGCAATTCGAAATTCAAGATTCAAAATGAAGCGCGGGGCCAACTCCGCCATCTCCGGGTAGAGCGCTCGCGGGGCCAGCGTCAGTGGGTAGGGCCCGTTCTCCGAACGGGCCGTCGTGATCGTGTCCCTCGTGGTCGCAAGGTGCGTGACGGTAGCGGTGGTCTTAAGATG
>LNFM01004082.1_pt1 | contig 27446 bp, 29 predicted proteins | sample 596031 | NCBI WGS metagenome assembly LNFM01 (sample SAMN04254537, study PRJNA301005) | activated carbon metagenome | isolation source: dual media filters at the Ann Arbor, Michigan drinking water treatment plant | place: USA: Ann Arbor
GCAACTGGCTGACCGAGGAGATCGGCAACCTCGGGCTCGAGGTCACGCCGAGCGTGGCGAACTTCGTGCTGATCCATTTTCCGCAGGAAAAGGGCAAGACCTCGACCGATGCCGACGCGTTCCTCACCAAACGCGGGCTGGTGCTGCGCGCGCTCAACAATTACGGCCTGCCGCATTCGCTGCGCATGACGATCGGCACCGAAGAGGCCAACCGTCTCGTCGTCGACGGGCTGCGCGACTTCATGGCGGGCAAGTGAGCACGGCGCCGATCTTCCGACGGATCGCGCTGATCGGCTTCGGCCTGATCGGCGGCTCGATCGCGCGCGCCGCGCGGGCCGAGGGGCTCGCCAGCGAAATCGTCACCACCGCGCGGTCGGAGAAAACCCGTGCACGCGTGGCCGAACTCGGCATCGTCGATCGCGTGCTGGAGAGCAATGCGGAAGCGGTGCAGGATGCCGACCTCGTGATCCTCTGCATCCCGGTCGGCGCCTGCGGCCCGGTGGCGCAGGAGATCGCGCCGTTCCTGAAAGCGGGCGCGATCGTGTCCGACGTCGGCTCGGTCAAGGGCGCCATCGTCCGGGAAATGGCGCCGCATCTGCCGCAGGGCGTTCATTTCGTGCCGGCGCATCCGGTTGCGGGCACCGAACATTCGGGGCCAGATTCCGGCTTTGAAGAACTATTCATCAATCGCTGGTGCATTCTCACGCCTCCTGACGGCACCGATCCCGCGGCCGTCGAAGCGTTGCGCGCGTTCTGGGCTGCATTGGGCGCCAGGGTCGAGATCATGACGCCCGACCATCACGATCTGGTGCTGGCGATCACCAGCCATCTACCGCATCTGATCGCCTACACCATCGTCGGCACCGCCGACGAACTGGCGCAGGTGACGTCGTCTGAGGTCATAAAGTTTTCCGCCGGCGGCTTCCGCGACTTCACCCGCATCGCGGCCTCCGACCCCACGATGTGGCGCGACGTGTTTTTGAACAACAAGGAAGCCGTGCTGGAAATGCTCGGCACCTTCAACGAGGATCTTTCAAAACTCACCCGCGCGATCCGCCGCAACGACGGCGAGGCGCTGTTCGAGCATTTCACCCGCACCCGCGCCATCCGCCGCGGCATCGTCGAGATCGGCCAGGATTCGGCAGCGCCGGATTTCGGCCGGCCGCATCCGCCGTTGACGAAGAAGGCGGAGTGACTCTCGGTCGTTCCTGGCTAGTGCGCGATGCGCACGCCTGCGTTCCTTGCGCAAGATCTCCTATTCGATCTCGCCGCGCGTAACACCGATATCCATTAGCCCCCGCTCGCTCAGACTACACAATTCAGCCTGTGACCGTCCGCGTTGGCGCCACTCTTGAAACGCAACGCAACAACGGTTGAAGAAGCCGGAGACGCTCTCCGGCAAGGCAGTCGTCTGTTCCAATCCGGCTGCTGCATGGGCCGTGTTCATTGCGATATCTCCTGGGACAGTTTCTATCCCAGAGGAGGATGCCAAGGCATGGCGCGACGCGCTTAACATTGGGCTTACATTTTGCTCACCGGCGGCTTACTCTTTGCGCTCTAGCGGTGCCAGAGCTCCCTGCCGGCGATGGGAGCTGTCCCAAGGGGATGGCAGCTTGCGCTATCTTTTCGATGAGTTCGCATTCGACACGGACCGTCGCGAGTTGCATCGCGGGGAGGACGTCGTCTCTATCGCACCCCAGGTCTTCGACCTGCTAGATTACCTGATCCGCAACAGGGAGCGCGTCGTCAGCAAGGATGACCTCATCAGCGCCATTTGGAATGGGCGTATCGTATCCGATGCGGCACTGACGACCCGCCTGAATATCGCCCGGACCGTGATCGGCGATTCCGGCGATGAACAGCGCCTCATCAAGACGCTGCCGCGCAAGGGTTTCCGCTTTGTCGGTCCTGTGCTGGAAGCGCAGGAGCCCGCAGGCGGGACAGTTGCCGCCCCCCCGACAGAACCGTCGACAGCCGTCCCTACGCTCCCCGATAAACCCTCAATCGCGGTACTACCATTTCAGAACATGAGCGGCGATCCGGAGCAGGAATACTTCGCTGACGGCATGGCCGAAGACATCCTGACGGGGCTTTCACGGCATCGCTGGCTATTCGTAATCGCTCGTAACTCGAGCTTCACATACAAGGGTCGCGCCGTGGATGTGCGCCAGGTCGGGCGCGAGCTTGGCGTACGGTATGTATTGGAGGGGAGCGTCAGGCGAGTGAGTACCCGCGTCCGTTTCACTGCGCAGCTCATCGATACGGCCACCGGCAACCACGTGTGGGGCGAAAAGTACGACGGAGCAGCGGAAGACTTGTTCGACTTGCAGGACCGGATCACCGAGGCGGTCGTGGGCATTCTGGAGCTCACAATCCAGCGCGCTGAAATCGAACGCGCGCGCCGAAAGCGACCTGAGAACCTGGGCGCCTATGACTACTATCTGCGCGCTCTGGCGCTAACCGATGCATTTACACGTGACGCTGTTCGGGCGATGCTGAACAACTGTCTTCAAGCGATCACACTTGATCCGACGTCTGCTCCGGCCTACGCCCTGGCGGCACGCACCTACATACAAACGTATACGCAAGGTTGGGGCGTTGACGAGCCGAGAGAACGTGCCGAGGTTCTCGATCTCGTCGAACGCGGTCTTCGCGCAGACCGCCTCGATCCGCTCATGCTCGGCACTGCTGGTCATTGCTTTGCCTGGTTCGCTCATGACCTTGCCAAAGGCATCGCCTACATCGACGAGGCGCTATCCGTGAACCCAAACCACGCGCACGCCTACTTGCAAAGCGGCGTCGTCAGAACGCGGGCTGGTGATACGGAAGTTGCTATCAAGCACCTCAACCATGCAAGACGCCTCAGCCCGCGAGATTCCCGTGGTTACGCGATCTTTCAGGCATTGGCGTTGGCGCACCAGGTCGGCGGAAACCTCGAAATGGCACGTGACTGGGCCCATCGAGCCGTACAGCACAATCCGAACAATCTACCCGGTTGGACCGCCCTTGCGTCGAGCGCAGCTTCGACTGGTAGATACACCGAGGCGAAAGCGGCCGCGGAAGCGCTGCTCGGGCTCGACCCGCAATTCTCGATAAGTCGGCTTGTTCGCCGTTATCCGGTCGCCATGCGCGACAAGTTCGAGCCTTATTACGAAGGGCTTCGCCGCGCTGGAGTTCCTGATTAACGCCGCGTTGGGCCGCCCGACTTCGGCTGGCCGCGTCCGCCGATGGCGAAGAAGGCGAAGTAAGCGCGCGCGGGACAGGTGCACGAAGCCGCCCATCCCGCGATCGACTGTGTCGTCGTGACAATTGCAACCGGGATGTTATCGGATGCGCATGTTTGCAACGCAATTCAAAACAGCGGCGGCACCTGCGCCACTTTCAGCGGCCCGAGAAACACCGCGCCGTCGGCGAAGCGCAGCGGGAAGGCGCGCGCCTTCCTGCCTTCCAGCTCCGCCTCCTTGCCTAGCGAGTTGATGCCAGCGGCAACGCCGACATTGGCGTTCTGCTTGACGACCTTGCCGAGGCCCGGGATCGCCCGGTCGAGCGCACCGAACAGGTTGTTGAGGTCCTGCGATTTCACACCGGGCGCAACGCGATCGAGCGTCGCCTGCGGCACGCCTTCCTCCAGCATCTTTTCGAGACCGAGCGCCGGAATCACTTTCTCGATCCCCGCTACCGTCATCTGCAATTCGCCGTCGATCCGGCCGTTGGCATTGAGGCTCAATTTCCCCGCGGCAACCGCGATCAGATCACCCTGCTGAATCCGAGACCGTACGATTTCGACATTGCCGCCGGCGGCCTGGATTTCGCGGAATCTTTCGGGCCACGGTTTCGGCGAGAAATCCTTCAGGCCGGACAGCTTGGCATCCACACCGACATCGAATGGCGCTGCCAGCAGTGGGTGAACATCCTGCACGCTGCCGCCGGTTATCTGCAACGCGGTTTCGATCACCGGATGATCCTTTGCCGACCCCTCGACGATGCGGCCGTGCAGCTCAGCCCGGCCGGCGCGTGCGAGCGGTGTCGCCACCGGTCCGTTGACGCGGTCGATCGAGGGATTTTCGAACACGATGGAGGCGCGCTGCGGGATGTCGGGCAATCCGTACACGCTGCTGCGTGCACCGCTCCAGTTCACCTTCATCGACGGCGGCTGGCCACGATCGGCAAGCGTGGCCGGCGCCTTGAATTCGGCGATCAGCAATTTCGGCTGATAGACCTGCGCAATGACCAGAATTTCCCCGAGCCGCGCGGTGAACGCATTCTGCGCGCCCGCCGTCTGCGAAACCAGCGTCACGCTGGCGTCGTCGCAGCGGACCTCGAAACGGAACGGGAAGCCGGCGACCGAGCGCTTGCCGCAATCGTAGATCCGGCCGGCTTTCGCCTCCTGCGCGCGCCAGGCATCCGCGCGCACGCCGACCTCGGAGGCCGCATAAAACCAGAACCCGCTCCAGGCCGCCGCGGCGACGACGAGCAGAGCAGGCATGATGAACAGGCGCCACAGCGGGCGCCGGCGCGGCGCAGGGGTCATGTCAGGCATGCGGCGTCCTTTGGCTGGCGATTTTGTCAAATGTAAGCATCCCCTTGCCGCAACAAAAGGCATTGAATCCACTTCGCTTTATCGTGCCGTTCTGGTAGCGCTGCGGCCGATGTCCGCAATAACCCTGAACGATACGGAATTCTCGCCAGGCGACCTGTGGGTGTTCGGCTATGGCTCGCTGATGTGGCGCCCCGGTTTCGAATTCATCGAACGGGTCCCGGCGCGATTGATCGGCGAACACCGCGCGCTCTGCGTCTATTCCTTCGTCCATCGCGGTACGCCGGAAAAGCCGGGCCTGGTGCTCGGGCTCGACCGAGGCGGCGCCTGCCGTGGCGTCGCGTTCCGGGTCGCGGAAAAGAACCGCGACGCCACCATCGCCTATTTGCGCGAGCGCGAGCAGGTCACGTCCGTTTATCGCGAGGTGAAGCGGTCGGTGTGGCTCGAGAACGACGCGCGCCAGCGTGTCAGCGCTCTGGTCTACGTGGTCGATCGCGGCCATGTGCAGTATGCCGGGCGGCTGTCGCAGGCCGAGCAATTGCGGCACGTCCTGCAGGGCCACGGCCAGTCCGGCGTCAATCGCGATTACGTGCTGGCGACCGTGAAAGCGATCGAGGCGGAAGGCTTTCGCGATCAGCAATTGCATCGATTGGCCATGATGCTGCATGATACGCATTCGCCTGCCGCGAAGAATAGCGACCGCTGATCGAAGCTCGTTCAGCTTGCGCCCGAACGCTATCGCGCGATGATCCGCCCCTTCAACGCGAACAGGTCCGCCGGTTCATATTTCCGGAATTGCGGCGAGACGTTGCTGATGACCTCGGCGGTGGGCTCGCCCGGCACCGAGCTTTCTTCGAGGATCGTGAAGCCGGCTTCACGGAACATCCTGACATAATCGCTGTGCCGAAGCCGGTTGACGTATTGCCGGCCGCTGTTGAACGGACGCCATTGCGCGTCGTCGTATTTCAGGAAATTGAACCGGGAGAGACTGCCGTCCGAACGGGCATAGTGGTCGCTGTAGTCGATCGAGTGCGTCGTTATTCCTGTCGTCACTGCCCGCAGTCCGGCCAGCAACCGCACCAGTTGGTCCGGCGGCACGTGCTCGAGCACCTCGTTCGAGCACGAGCAATCGACCTTCGCGTCGGCCTCGGTGACGTAATGCGGTGCGCGGTAGATGATGCCGAACCGTTGCAGCGCTTCCCAGCTGTCCAGTTCGACCTTGCCGGCAAGGATCTGCGCGGCCGCATGCCGGATGAGGTCCAGCCGAGCCAGCCGGTCGACGTCAGAGGTGATGACATCAGCGACGCCGAGCTTGCGCAGCGCCAGCGGCACCGCGAGATCGCGCCCCGCGCCGATTTCAAGCACCGACGAGGGAGTTCCGCCGACATGTCGCGCGTAGTCGTCGATGACGCGACGGGCGATGTTCTCGAGCGCCTTGAGTGTCGCAGCGCGCCGTGGCCAGTTTCGCGTCACATGACGCTGCAGGAAATAGTGCGCGTGCGCCCCGCCCGGCAGGTCGAGAACGCGAAACGCCAATGCTTTGAGCCGCCAATCCATGGAGGCGGCAACCTATAGACGAGGCCGGATCAACGCAAGCCGGGAACGGTCACTTGGCTTGCGCCGTCGCCGGCCGGCGAGGCGCCGGAGCGGGCTGGTCCGAAGGTTCGGGCATCACATCGATGCCGATATCCTCCAACCTTACGCGCACCTCCGCGGCGACGTACTTCACATATTCCGACAGCAGCAGGCGCAAGGTGGCGCCGCTCGTCCACCACGGCTCGTCGCGCCATTTGTCGCCGACCACCGCGAACGGGATCAGCGTGACGTCAGGCATCGCGTGTGACAATTCGACGATGGCCCTTGGCATGTGGTAGTTCGAGGTCACCACAATCAGCGACCTGAACCCGCGATCACGCGCCCAGCGCTGCGTTTCGGCAGCGTTGCTCCGCGTATTGACCGCCGAGCGGTCGAGATCGACGCAGCAGCCGAGCAGCGACTGGTTGTCAGGCAGCGACCGGGAGATGTCGCTCGCGGCGTTGGTCGGATGCACACCCGATATCAGTAGCCGCCTGCCATAGCCGCCGGCCAGCAATGCCATCGCATCAGACACGCGCGACGAACCGCCGGTCAGAACCACGATCCCGTCGGCGTTGCGGTCAGGCTTGATCTCCGCGCCGCGCAACTGGGACAGAAACGCGACGAAGCCAACGCCAGCGCCGACGAACGCGATCGCCAGCGCGGCGACGATCGTCGCACGCAGCCATCCCCGCGGCCGTGCGGCCGGCGCGTTCGGGCAACTATCGTCGTGTGGCAAAGCCATGCGAGTCCGGCAAATCCTCTTCCCTGAGGCCCGCGTTTCGCTGGATTGAAACACGGCTTCAGATTTCCAATGTGACGCGTTGCCTTGACGCGATCCGGTTTCCACTTCGCTTGAAACGCATTTGCCCAATTCTAGAAGATTCTCGGGCGAAGTGGAGTCTGCTTGCTCCCGTCAGTCGATGTCGTCCAGCGTCGCGAACAGTGTTCGCCGCGAGGCCCAGGCGGTGATTGCGGCAATCAGCAGCGCCTGCAACGCGAGCGCCAGATAGCCCGACGGCGGCAGCGAGAACGTCCCCAGCAGCGCCGCGAACTGGTCGCCGACCGGGGTGCCCGAGAACCACCCGGCGATCGATTCGGAGAAGCCGAACGCCAGCATCGCGGCGCCACCGCCAATCAGTCCGCCTTCGAGGCCCAGCCTGAGGAAATGCCGCAGGAACCGGTTGGCGATGTAGCTGTCGCCGGCACCGACGAAATGCAGAACCTCGACGATCGGACGGTTCGCTGCCATTGCGCCACGGGTTGCAAACGAAACCGAAATGATCGTCGCCGCGATCACCAGCACGAGGATGCCGATGCCGGCCAGCACGGTCGCGCCGGTCATCGACCGCATGCGTTCGATCCAGGCGCGATGATCGTCGACGCTCGCCGACGGCGCCACCTGCGTCATCCTGGAGCGTAACGCCGCAAGGTCGAGCGTGGTGCCAGGCTGGACCCGCGCGACGATGACCCGTGGCACCGGCAGTTGTTCGATCGACAGCCCGCTTCCGAGCCACGGCTCCAGCAATTTGGCCGAATCGTCCTTGGTGAATGACTTGACCTGGACGATGCCGGGCTGCGTCCGCATCACTTCGGCGGCCGCGACCGCGTCGCGCTCGAGATCGCGTCCTGCGATGGGGCGCACCTGCGCGGTGATTTCGCTGGCGACCTCCGACTGCCACTCCGACGCCGACGCGCTCACCAGCAGCACCGCGCCTGTCGTGATGGAAGCGAGGAACGTCATGATGGCGACGACGGCGACCAGCGCGCGGCCGGAGATCGAGGCCCGCGGCACGATCGGCGACATGTTGCGCGCCTGCGCCGGCACCTGCGGGCGCTCGTTGCCGAGGTCCACCAGCGGCGCATGTTCGTCACCGCTCCTACTCATAGATATGCAACCGTCCCTGATGCAGCACCAGCCGCCGCGCCTCGTATTGATCCATCAGCGTGATGTCGTGGGTCGCAATGATGACGGCGGTGCCCGACCGGTTCAACTCGATGAACAGCCGCAGCAGCCGCCGGCCCAGCGTCGGATCGACGCTGCCGGTCGGCTCGTCCGCCAGCAATAATTGCGGCCGCGAGATCACCGCGCGCGCGATCGCAGCGCGCTGCTTCTCACCGCCGGAAAGAATCGGCGGCAGCGCATCCATCCGCTCCCCGAGACCGACCCATCGCAAAAGGTCGATCACCTCGCGGCGGTAGCTGGATTCTTCCCGGCCCATGACGCGGAACGGCAGCGCCACGTTTTCATACGTCGTCATGTGGTCGAGCAGGCGAAAATCCTGCAGCACGATGCCGATCTTCTGGCGCATGTTCGCCACCTGATCCTTGCCGAGCAGCGAGACGTCCTGGCCGAACAGGTTGACGAGGCCGCGGGTCGGCCGAATTGACAGAAACAACAGCCGCAGCAGCGAGGTCTTGCCGGCGCCCGAGGGGCCGGTGAGAAACTGGAAGGAATGCGCCGGGATGAGGAAAGTCAGGTCGCGCAAAATCTCCGGGCCAAGCCCGTACCGCAAACCGACATTTTCGAACCGAACCAAGGTCAGCTCCGCTCGACATGAGCCGTGGCCGGAAACCCCGGACTTGAATCTGAACCCGGGCCTCCGCCTGAGGCCAGACCCGAACCATCGGCGCGCAGCACGCTGGTTTGGGTTCCAACCGGACAAAACGGTTTTGCAGCCGTTATGGTTTCCGGTTCGTTAACGGTCACTCTGTAGCATCCGGACAAAGTCACTGTGGAATTGGGCTCCATGCACATCGTTTGCCCCCATTGTACAACATCTTACGCCATCAATCCGGCCGCCTTGGGCGAGGCCGGGCGTACGGTTCGCTGTTCCCGTTGCAAGGAAACCTGGCTGGCCCGTCCGGAGGACATCGTCGAAATGGCCGCCGCCATGCCGGCGATGGCGGAAGCGAGTTCGTCCGCCGGCAACGACGCCGCGGCGGAATGGGAAGCGATGTCCGGCGAGAGCGACGGACAGGATGCCCCCGTCGTCGACAGCCCCTCGATTTCGGCCGACTGGCCGGCCGACGGCGGCGAAAAATCTTCCCGGGACGACGACAGCGACTGGCCGACGGCTGCCGACCGGGATGCCGGGGACCATGACACCCGGCTCACGAGCCATCGCCAGCGGCTCGCCCGTCTTTTCAGATTGCCCACCCTGCCTCGCATACCGTTCATGCCCGTGGTCGGCCTGCCCACCGCCTGCGCCGCAATGGGAGCCTTGATTCTGGCGCTGATGCTCTGGCGCACCGACATCGTCCGCCTGTTGCCGCAGACCGCGACGTTCTACAGGATGGTTGGCCTCGATGTGAACCTGCGCGGGCTGGCCTTCAAGGACATCAAGGTCACCCATGAAACCGTGGACGGCAAGCCGGTGCTGGTGATCGAGGGCGCGATCGTCGGCCAGACCAGACACCCGGTCGAATTGCCGCGGCTGCGCTTCTCGGTGCGGGACGCCCAGGGCGCGGAGATCTATGCCTGGAACGCGGTGCTGGAGCAGCCGGCGCTGAAGCCCGGCGAGCGCGCCTATTTCAAGTCGCGGCTGGCCTCGCCGCCGCCCGAAGGCCGCAATATCGACGTACGGTTCTTCAACAAGCGGGATCTGGCCGGCGGCCAAGCCTGAACGAGCGCCGTGCCGTCCGCAAGACGAGAGATCGATGCCACGCGTGCTGATAGCCGACGACGAAGAATCCATGCGCTCGCTGGTGGCGCGCGCGATCGCCATGGACGGGCATGAAACCGTCACCGCCGAGGACGGCGCCGAAGCGCTCGAAATACTGACCCGCGAACGCGGTGCCTTCGACCTGCTGCTGACCGACATCCAGATGCCTGTCATGGACGGCATCGCGCTGGCGCTGGCGGCGGCGCGCGACTTTCCGGACCTGAAGATCCTGCTGATGACCGGCTTCGCCGCCCAGCGCGAACGCGCCTCTGGCCTCAGCGCCATCGTGCACGACGTGGTGACCAAGCCGTTCGCGGTCGCTGATATCCGCACGGCGGTGGCGGATGCGCTGGCGGCGAGGAAGATGGATTGAGGCACATCACCGGTCGTCGTCCCCCGCGAAGGCGGGGGACCCAGTACGCCGCGGCTTCTCGATTCAATCGCTGACGTCTCTGGAATACTGGATCACCCGCTTTCGCGGGTGATGACAGTTCGCGCGAGGCGGTTAGATCAGTAATCCTTCAGCAGCCGCTCGATGTAGTCGAGTTCGATCTGCGGGCGGGCCGGGTCGGCAAGGCGGCGGCGCAGTTCTTCGAGGATGCGGCGGACCCGCTGCACGTCGATCTCGCCGGGGATCTTCACCGAATAGTCGTCGTTGAACTCGTTGTTCCGCATCGGCCGGCCGAGCGGATCGGTCGAGTTGGCAGCCCCCTGCTGGCGGCCCCTCGGATTGCCCGGACCGTCGCCCGGCTGGTCGCCGTCACCCTGTTGCATGGCCTCGGCCAGACTCTGGGCGCCCTTGCGCAGCGCGTCCAGCGCCCGGCCCTGCGAGTCGACCGCGCCGTCGGCATTGCCCTCACCGAGCCTTCCGCCGGCATCGCCCATCGCCGAATCGGCCTGATCGAGCCCGTCCTCGCCGTCACCCTGTTCGCCCTGACCCGGCTGGCCCTGTTGACCGGGCTGTTGCCCGCGCTGGCCTTTTTCGCCGCGCTGGCCCGGTCCCATGCCGCGCTTGGCGAGTTCTTCCTGCAGTTTCTTCAGCCGGTCGCGCAGGCCCTGCTGGTCCTGCTGCAGGTCGCCCATGTTCTGGTCGCCCTGCTTGCCGCGCATGCGATCACGCCTGGAGTCCTGGCCCTGCTTGAAGGTCTTGTCGCGCAACTGCTGCTGCTTGCGGATCATGTCGCCGAGTTCGTTCAGCGCCTGCTCCATCTCGTTGTCGCCGCCCTGGCCGGGCTGCGCCATCTGCAGGTTTTCCAGCATCTGCTGCAGCTGCTCCAGCAACTGCTTGGCGGCATCCTTGTCGCCGGAGCGCGACATCCGCTCCAGCCGGTCGAGCATGCTCTTGAGATCCTGCTGGCTCAGCATCTTGGTGTTGGGATCGAGCGGACGCGCCAGCTGCTGCGGATTGTTCTTCAGCTGCTCGGCGAGCTGGCGCAGGAAATTGTCCAGCGCGGCGCGCAGATTGTCGGTGAGCTTCTTGATCTCCTCGTCGCTCGCGCCGCGTTCGAGTGCCTGCTTGAGCGCCTCCTGCGCCGCGCGCAACGCCTTGTCGACATCGGTGATCTTGCCATCCTCGATGGTGACGGCGAGCGCCCACAGGCTGGCGACGACCTCGCGCAAGGCGGGATCGGTGCGGGCGGCCTCCATTTGCCGCGCCACGCTGAACAGGCCGAGATAGTGACCGGTCTCCGGCGTGAACAGTTCCGGCGCGATCATCAGCGCGTCGAGCGCGGTATAGACCTGCGGGGACTGGTTGGCGTCGAGCGCCAGAACGCGGCGCTGCTCGATCAGGGCGCGCGCCAACGGCTTGGTGAACAGCCGCTCCGGCAGCCGCATGTTGAACGGCTCGCTCTTGCCCTCATTGCCGGCCTCGTCCTTTGCCGTCAGGGTCAGCGTCACGTCGGCGCCGGCATAGGGGTCTTCGCTGAGATCCTTTACGGTCTGGCCGACGCCGTTGCGGGTGCGCGCGTTCGGCAGCACCAGCGTAAACTGCGGCGGCTCGAACAGCGGGCGCGGCTCGGAAGCTTTGCTATCCGCAGCCTTGCCATCCTTTGCGGGTTCCTTGGCAGCTTCCTTGCTGGCTTCCTTGCCCGAATCCCTGACTGCTTCACCGGCGCGGGCGGCAAACTGGGCGCGCGCTTCAGTGACGCCGTAATCGTCCTCGAGCTTGTAGGACATCTGCAGCGAGCCGCGGGCCTGACGCTCCGGATCCTTGGCCAGCGAGATGGCCGGCGCACGGTCCGGCGTGGCGGCGAACCGCCATTGCGGCTGGTTCGACGGCGCGCGGACATGCGCGGTGCCGTCGCTGCTGATCCTGAACTGGCGCTCGCTGGTGCCATTGGGCGCCGGCTCGCTCGGGTTAACCTCGGTGAGGCCACCGCCTGTGACGACGTCGATGCTGCCGCCGCTCGAGCGAATCAAGAGCGTGCTGCCGGCCGGGACCTGCAACGGCCCGCTATCGGGCGAAGCTGCATCCCTGTTCGCGGCGGAAAGAATGACCGGCGGCTTGCCGGTGTAGACCGGTGGCGTCACCCAGGCATCGACCCGCACATTGGCGGGCGCCAGCACGCCGTTCCAATCGAACGCCGCCGCAATCCGCATCCGGCGCTCGTCACCGGCCGCGACATAGGCCGCTGCCACCATCACCATGACCAGCGCGCGCAGCGCCCAGGGATCGTGGATGGCAAGCCGCGGCGACGGAAGCCCGGCGCGAATCCGCTTGATCGAGGCCAGCGTACGCTCGCGCTGCTCCCGCCACAGCGCCTGGGCGATCGGGTCCTTTGACGCGAGCGTATCGGTCAATGCGGTCGCGGGCCGGTGGCGAATGCCGGTGCCGCGGTCGAGCCGGCTCAGTCCCTCTTCGCGGGTCGGCCAGCGGAAACGTGCGAGCGGGTACAGCGCCGCGAGTGCCAGCAGAATGAACAGCACGATGCCCGCGGCGCGTGCGCCGAATGGCAGCACCAGCCAAAGGCCGGCCCAGGACGCCACGAGAAACAGTCCGACGACGCTCAGGAGCCGGGCAAGGCCGGGCCAGGCGCGTTCCCACGCGATCGCATATTGAGCCCGCTGCAGGGCCTGCGTCAGTTGAAGCCGTGCGACAGCATCCGGCTCGCGCGCGGGCTGTGAGGGGTCGGGTGAGGCTCCGTTCAATAAACTCTCCGGGTTGCCGGCAAATCAGCCTAGCACAGCGGCGGCAATGAGGCACCCGGCTGATGCGGGTTCCCACACCCGGAATTACGCATAACACGAAGGCGTGACTGCAGGGCTCCCACCCCGTAACGTCCGCACTGAGCCGTAAAACTACGAGGAACGCGCTGGACCAGAAGACACACGACAGGGGTCAGAAATTCGAAGGGGCTGAGGCGCGGCCGAAAAGCCTCCCGAAATTTTTACCTGTCATTGCGAGCGAAGCGAAGCAATCCGCCTCGCCGCATAAAGAAAGAATGGATTGCTTCGCGTCGCTCGCACTAACGAAATGAGGAAACACCACCATGGAAATCGGATTCATCGGCCTCGGGAAAATGGGCTTCCCGATGGCGCGCCGGCTGGTCGAGGCCGGACATCAACTCACCGTGTTCGACACGCGCAAGGAAGCCGTCGACCAACTCGTCGCGCTCGGCGCTGCTGCGGCTTCGTCGCCGAAGGATATCGCCGACCGTTGCGAGACCGTACTGGCGAGCCTGCCGTCGCTGCAGGCTTCGCTCGAGGTTGCGACCGGCAGCGGCGGCGTCATCGAGGGCAAGCGCATCAAACGCTTCATCGACCTCTCCACCGTCGGCTCGCAGATGGCGGTCAGAATTCACGGCCTGCTGGCTGCGAAGAACATCGTGCAGATCGACAGCCCCGTGAGCGGCGGCGTCGGCGGCGCCGAAAAGGGCACGCTTGCCGTGATGGTCTCCGGTCCGCGCGCCGATTTCGAAATTGCAAAGCCCGCGCTCGACGTGATCGGAAAAGTGTTCTTCATCGGCGAGAAACCAGGCTCGGCGCAGACCATGAAGCTCGCCAACAATTTCCTGTCGGCGACCGCGATGGTAGCGACATCGGAAGCCGTGGTGATGGGCGTCAAGGCCGGGCTCGATCCATCTGTCATGATCGACGTCATCAACGCAGGCTCCGGCCTCAACACCGCGAGCCGCGACAAGTTTCCGCGTTCGGTGCTGCCGCGCAGCTTCGACTTCGGTTTTGCAACCGGCCTGATGGTAAAGGACGTCAGGCTCGCACTGGAGGAGATGAAATCGCTGGGGCTGTCGATGGAAGTCGCCGAAGCGGTCGGGCGCTTATGGGAAGTCGTGATCCGCGACGAAGGCGCTGAGTCGGACTTCACTGCCGCGATCAAGCCGATCGAAAAGGCGGCGGGCGTCGTGGTCGGCGGTGCGAAGGGCGGCGTGACGGGGAAGTGAGACGCCCAAATGCATCGTCATCCCTGCGAACCATCTCCCTGCGTTCACCGGGATGACACCGTTATTGTGGCGCCACCTGCGGCGTCACAGCCACGGCGCCGGTTTATCCATCGCGATCAGCTCTTCGACCTCGATGCGCGGGCGCACCACGGCGTACTGGTCGTCCTTGACGAGGACTTCCGGCACCAGCGCGCGCGTATTGTAGAAGCCGGACTGCACCGCGCCGTAGGCGCCGGCGGTCATGATCGCCAGCAGATCGCCGGCCCTGGGCTCGGGCAGATTGCGGTCGAGCGCGAGATAGTCGCCGGTTTCGCAGACCGGACCGACCACGTCGGCTGTTATCGTGGGCGCCCCCTTCGCCGCCTCGCGGACCGGCAAGATGTCGTGATGGGCTTCGTACAGGGTCGGACGTATCAGGTCGTTCATCGCGGCATCGATAATGACGAAGTTCTTGGCCTCGCCGGGCTTCACGTAGATCACGCGCGAGACCAGTATGCCGGCATTGCCGACGATCATCCGCCCCGGCTCGAACATCAGCGTGCAGCCGAGATTATGCGTCACCCGCTTGACCATCGCGGCATAGGCGGACGGCAATGGCGGCGCCTCGCGGTCGGCGTGATAGGGAATGCCAAGCCCGCCGCCGAAATCGATATGGGAGATGTTGTGGCCGTCGGCGCGCAGCGTCAGCACGAAATCGGACAGAATCCGGAACGCGGTTTCCATCTTGCTCAGATCAGTGATCTGGCTGCCGATATGCATGTCGGTGCCGGTCACCTCGATTCCCGGCAGTTTCGCCGCGCGGGCATAGACCTCGCGCGCCCGCGCAATCGGAATGCCGAACTTGTTCTCGGACTTGCCGGTGGCGATCTTGGCATGGGTGCCGGCATCGACGTCGGGATTGACCCGCACCGAAATCCTGGCGGTCTTGCCGGCCTCGACCGCAAGCCTCGACAGCAACTCCAGTTCGGGCTCGGACTCGACGTTGATGCAGAGAATGTCGGCGGCCAGCGCCGCGCGCAGTTCGGCTTCGGTCTTGCCCACGCCCGAGAACAGGATCTTGTTCGGCGGAATCCCAGCCGCCATCGCGCGCTTCAATTCGCCGCCCGACACCACGTCGGCGCCGGCGCCGAGCTTTGCCAGCGTGCGCAGCACCGACTGGTTGGAATTCGCCTTCATGGCGTAGCAGACCAGCGTCTTCTCGCCGGCAAAGGCCTCGGTGAAGACCCGGTAATGACGCTCCAGCGTAGCCGTCGAATAGCAATAGAACGGCGTGCCGACGGCATCCGCCAGTTCGGACAGATTCACACCTTCGGCGTGCAGCACGCCGTCACGATAATCAAAGTGATTCATGGCGCGCTCAGTCCAGCAGCGGATCGAGGACGAATTTTTTCTTGCTGCCTTTGGCAGCCGCGGGCGCCGCCTCGGACCCGAAGGTCGGATTAAACACGCCGGGCTGCGCCGCGCGCTCGGTCTCGGTATCTGAGGCGCCTGACACCTGCGGCGCGTTCGGCGGCAGGTCGAGCCCGCCCTTGCGGCCGCAGCCCCCGAGCGCGAGCGCGGTCACGCTCAACAGGATGATGGCCCATCCCGACGATGACGGGCGGTAGTTACTGATCACGACGGAATCCCCAATGCGCGCCGCACCATACAAAGAATGCCGCAGTCTGGCGAGTGCCGATCAGCCACGGATGGCCATGAAATTGCAGCGAAATTTTCCCCAGATTTTCCCTCAAGGCTTATTTTCGCTCTTTTTCCAGCCGTTTGGCCCAGGCTTTCGCCTGTGCCAGCACGTTCTTCGGCGCGGTACCCCCGTAGCTGGTCCGGCTCTTGACCGAGGCTTCCACCGACAGCACCTGCAGCACCTCCGCGGTAATCTTCGGCTCCACCTCCTGCATCGCCTGCAGCGGCAGTTCGTGCAGCGCCACGCCCTGTTTCGAGGCCAGGCCGACGATGCGCCCGGTAACATGATGGGCGTCGCGGAACGGCATTTTCAGCGTCCGCACCAGCCAGTCCGCTAGGTCGGTGGCGGTGGCATAACCCTCGCCGGCGGCGGCCTTCATCCGCGCCTCGTCCGGCACGAGGTCCTCGACCATGCCGGTCATCGCCCTGATCGCCAGCGACAGCGCGCCGAAAGCTTCCATCGCGCCCTGCTTGTCCTCCTGCATGTCCTTTTGATAGGCGAGCGGCAGCCCCTTCATGACGATCAACAGCCCGGTGAGCGCGCCGATCACCCGGCCGGTCTTGGCGCGCACCAGTTCGGCCGCATCCGGATTGCGCTTCTGCGGCATGATCGAGGAGCCGGTGGTGAACTTGTCGGAGAGCCGCACCAGACCGACCAACGGCGAGGTCCAGATCACGATTTCCTCGGCGAAGCGTGACAAATGCACGGCCGCGATCGAGGCGGCCGACAGCGTCTCCAGCACGAAGTCGCGGTCGGATACCGCGTCCAGCGAATTGGCCATCGGCCGGTCGAAGCCGAGCGCCTTCGCGGTGGCGTTACGGTCGATCGGAAACGAGGTTCCCGCCAGCGCCGCGGCACCCAGCGGCGATTCGTTCAACCGCTTGCGCGCATCGGCAAAGCGGCCGCGGTCGCGCGCGGCCATCTCGACATAGGCCAGCAGATGATGGCCGAACGTCACCGGCTGGGCGGTCTGCAGATGGGTGAAGCCCGGCATGACGGTGGCGGCATGTTCCAGCGCGCGGCTGACCAGCGCGTGCTGGAACGCCGTCAGCGCCGCGTCGGTCTCGTCGATGGTGTCGCGCACGAAGAGGCGGAAATCGGTCGCCACCTGGTCGTTGCGCGACCGCGCGGTGTGCAGCCGTCCGGCCGCCGGACCGATCAATTCGGAAAGCCGGCTCTCGACATTCATATGGATGTCTTCGAGCGCACGCTTGAAATCGAACGAGCCCTTGTCGATTTCTGACAAAATTGTGTCTAGACCCTTGCCGATATTTTTCGCATCACTCGCCGTGATAATGCCCTGCGCCGACAGCATGGCGGCGTGGGCCTTGGACGCGGCGATGTCCTGGGCGTAGAGGTGACGATCAACGTCGATCGAGACGTTGATTTCCTCCATGATCGCATCGGGACGCTCGGTGAACCGGCCGCCCCACATCTTGTTGCTCATGACTTCAAACGCCCTGCCAATTAACGTCTGGACCAGCGAAACGCCGCGCCCGTTTCGGCCGTAACTCGACCGTAACATGGGCACTGCATAGCCGTATCTGATACAGGATGACAAACGATATGCCCGACACGCCCCCGCCCCGCCCGGCCGCGAAGAGCCGGCTTCCGCTTGCCGCCGGCGTGGTGGTGGTCGGTGTGCTGGCCGTATTTGCCGGGGTGTACGCCACCGGCAGCTTGAAGCGCGGCGGAAGCGGCGATTCCACCTGCAGCGGGGCGGTCGAACTGGCCCGCAGGATCGCGCCGCTGGCACATGGCGAGGTGGCCGCGTTGACCATGGCGACGACCCCGTCGCAGCTTCCGGACCTCACCTTTGAGGACGCCGACGGCAAGCCCCGAAAACTTTCGGAGTGGCGCGGCAAGACTGTGCTGGTGAACCTGTGGGCGACCTGGTGCGTGCCCTGCCGCAAGGAAATGCCGGCGCTCGACAGCCTGCAGGGCAAGCTCGGGGGCACGGAATTCGAGGTCGTCGCCATCAACATCGACACCCGCGATCCCGAAAAGCCGAAAAACTTCCTCAGAGAGGCCAATCTGACCCGGCTCGGCTATTTTGCCGATCCGAAAGCCAAGGTTTTTCAGGATCTTAAGAGCGTCGGAAAAGCGCTCGGCATGCCGACTTCAGTGCTGGTCGACGGCCAGGGCTGCGAAATCGCCAACCTGGCCGGTCCCGCCGAATGGGCCAGCGACGACGCCATCAAACTGATCAAGGCCGCGATGCAGCCGGCCAAGGCAAGTCTGTAGAACGTCCTCCTTGTTGAAAATCACAATCGCCGCCTGATATTGTCCGATCCGGTCAATCGCGCTCGGATCGGTCGCCACCGCCATGCCCTTCTACCGGCTCAACGAAGACGATCTTCGTCCCGATGACGATTTCAATCCCGAATACGTGCCGCGCGCCATCGCCGCCGTCGGGTTCGACATGTTCACCAAGGGCGTGGAAATGCCCGTTCACGCGCATCGGAAGGCCCAGCTAATCCTGACCTTGCGGGGCGTCGTCAGGTGCGAAGCCGGCGGCAGCGTCTGGATCGTGCCGCCGCGCTGTGCAGTGTGGATTCCTGGCGACCTTCCCCACAGCGTGACCGCCGGCGGAAACGTCGAGGTCTATCTCCTGTTCGTCGAACCGGATGCGGCGCCGGCGCTGCCCTGGCAATGCTGCACGCTATCGGTCTCGCCGTTGCTGGAGCGATTGCTGCTGCACGTCACGCAGATGCCGGCCTTGTACGTCGTCGACAGCGCCGACGGCCGGATCGCCGCGGTGCTGCTTGACCAGCTGTCGCAGGCGCCGGTCGAAAAGCTGAACTTCCCGATGCCGGTCGACGCCAAACTGCGCAAGATCGCCGCAGCCATGATGGCAGATCCGTCCGACCGCGCGACGATTGATGACTGGGGCCGGCGCATGGCCGTCGCCCCGAGGACCTTGACCCGCGCCCTGAAACGCGAGACCGGCATGAGCTTCGGCCGCTGGCGCCAGCAGCTCCACATCCTCATTGCCCTGCAGCGTCTCGACCAGGGAGCTTCGGTTCAAACCGTGGCTCTTGATCTCGGCTATGAGGGTCCGAGCGCCTTCGTCACCATGTTCCGCAAGGCGCTGGGCAAGCCGCCCGCCCGCTATCTGGCGGAACGCCGCATCCCCGCGTAATCGCCGTCTGTCGCTGACAATCCCGTCGCGACGCTCTGACCAGAAATCGAAATATTTTGTCTGGTTTGCGGAATTCGGTCAGATGAAGATTTCGTATTGTGGCTCCAACGTTGCGCGCCCAGCGCATTCCAAGGAGCCCGAAACATGGAACGGTTATCTCTCATTGCCGCTGTCGTTCGATCCAGGGCGCGGCAACGAACTTACCGTCAAGACGAAGTAATTCGCGTGGGCACGTCGTTCGGTGAATGGAGCGATCTTTGACCCAACAAGCCCAGGATCCGCAACATTCTGCGCCACCGCTCGCCCCACCGGGTCTCGTCACGCGGACGTTGCTGCGATGGCTGATGCGTCCTGCGCGCGTTGCCGCAGTCCGGACGCTCTCGCCGCACTTTCGGTTGGCCGAACTGGAAGGCGAAGCCCTCATAGACGTCGCCTGGACGGCAGGCCAAAAGGTCCAGGTGTCGATGAACTCGGGCCTTAGCGCGCGGACCTACACGCCGATGTCATGGGACGCCGACGCCGGCAGGACACGAATACTCACCTTCGCACATGGCGACGGTCCCGGAAGCCGATGGGCAAGCGGCCTTCGCGAAGGCGATACCTGCCAGTTCTTTGGTCCGCGCCGGTCGCTCGATCTATCTGGCCTTGCAGCGCCGGTGGTCCTGTTCGGCGATGAAACCTCGTTCGGCCTGGCGGCGGCACTCCGCGATAGCTCGCAGGGGGCCGACGCCATCCATGTGTTCGAGGGCTCGGATGTCGCAGAGTTGCGGCCGGTTCTGGAGGCGATCGGCCTCGGCCAGGCAACGTTGATCGAACGCACCGCCGGCGAAACTCATCTCGCCGCGGCCGAAGCCGAGGCGTTGCGCCTTGCCGCAAGCGGCGCACATTTCATTCTTACAGGCAAGGCATCGTCGATCCAGCGCGTCGGCCGGGCCCTCAAAGCAGCCGGCGTCGTATCATCGCGGATCAAGGCCAAGGCTTATTGGGCGCAGGGCAAGGCCGGGTTGGACTAGCGTTTTTTCGATGGAACGCTTTAGGCAGTAACGTTCAGATTGCCGCCTACTCCAGGAGCGAGATTGGCGGTCGAGGGAATGCCCAGCAGGGTCTGGACCGCAAATTTCTCGGCATCCGCATTGGATTTGATGATGGAAGCCTGAATCTGGGACTGCGTGCCGCCCGCCTGCATCGCGAGCATGCTCGAAACCATAGCCATCATATCCATACGCAGCACTCCCAGAACGCGAGCGGCACCCTACCCGGCACTGGTTAACGAATTCTGGAGATCAGGATTTGTAGGGTGGGTTAGGCGAAGCCGTAACCCCCCGAATAGCGCACCGCGGCCGTGACGGTGGGTTACGCTTCGCTAACCCACCCTACGACACGAGGTTGGAGCCTCAGCGCGTCGGAACCGGCTTGTCGCCGCGGTAGTCGTAGAAGCCGCGCTGGGTCTTGCGCCCCAACCAGCCGGCCTCGACATACTTCACCAGCAGCGGGCACGGCCGGTATTTCGAATCCGCCAGCCCCTCGTGCAGCACCTGCATGATCGACAGACAGGTATCCAGACCGATGAAATCGGCCAGCTCCAGCGGGCCCATCGGGTGGTGCGCGCCGAGCTTCATCGCCGCATCGATCGCCTCGACGTTGCCGACGCCCTCATAGAGCGTGTAGATCGCCTCGTTGATCATTGGCAGCAGGATGCGGTTGACGATGAAGGCCGGGAAGTCCTCCGACACCGCGATCTGCTTGCCGAGCTTGCCGACGAATTCCCTGGAGGTATCGAAAGTGGAATCGTCGGTGGCGATGCCGCGGATCAGTTCGACCAGTTCCATCGCCGGCACCGGATTCATGAAATGAATGCCGATAAACTTCTCGGGACGATCGGTCGAGGCGGCCAGTCGCGTAATCGAGATCGATGAAGAGTTGGTGGCGACGATCGCCTCCGGCTTCAGGACTGCGCAAAGCTCGTGAAAGATCTTGCGCTTGATCTCTTCTTTTTCGACCGCGGTCTCGATCACGAGGTCGCAATCCGAAAGCCCGTCGAGGCTCTCGGCGGTGGTGATCCGGCCGAGCGCCTGTTTGCGCGCGTCCTCGGTAACCGCCTTCTTGGCAACCTGGCGCGACAGATGGCCGTTGATGGTCGCCATCGCCGACTTCAGCCGTTCGTCGGAAAGGTCGTTGAGCACCACGTCGAAGCCCGCGAGCGCCGCCACATGGGCGATGCCATTGCCCATCTGGCCCGAGCCGATCACGCCAACCTTCTTGATTGTCACCGCCATATTGTCATCCACCGGGAACGGCGCGCATATCGCGCCTGTTCATTCTGGTCCCACCTTTGGCACGTTTTCTTCGCGAGAGGCCCGAAATCATCGCTTGAAAACGCTTTTAAAGTAAACGCCGGCCGGACGTTGCGCGTCCGGCCGGCGTACAATTCTTACTTTCCGAGCTTGCCGAGCGCTTCGGTCAGTTCAGGAACCGCCTGATAGAGGTCCGCGACCAGGCCATAATCGGCGACCTGGAAAATCGGTGCGTCTTCATCCTTGTTGATCGCAACGATCACCTTGGAATCCTTCATGCCGGCGAGATGCTGGATCGCGCCGGAGATGCCGATCGCGACATAGAGTTCAGGCGCCACCACTTTGCCGGTCTGGCCGACCTGCCAGTCGTTGGGCGCATAGCCGGCATCGACTGCCGCGCGCGAAGCACCGACGCCGGCGCCGAGCTTGTCGGCGAGCGGTTCGATATACTTGGCGAAGTTCTCGCGGCTCTGCATCGCGCGGCCGCCGGAGACGATGATCTTCGCGGAGGTCAGTTCCGGACGATCGCTCTTCGCGACTTCCTCGCCGACGAAGCTGGAGAGGCCCGGATCTGCCGCGGATGCCGCGTTCTCTACCGGCGCGCTGCCGCCGTCACCGGCCGCAGCAAAGGTCGAGGTGCGCACCGTAATGACCTTCTTGGCGTCCTTTGACTTGACGGTCTGGATCGCGTTGCCGGCGTAGATCGGCCGTTCGAACGTGTCGGGCGAAACCACCTTGATGATTTCGGACACCTGCATCACGTCGAGCAGAGCTGCGACGCGCGGCATCACGTTCTTGAAGCGCGAGGTCGCGGGCGCGACGAAGGCGTCATAGGACGGCGCCAGCGCCACGATCAGCGCAGCCAGCGGCTCGGCCAGATCATGGGCGTAGGCGGCGTTGTCGGCGAGCAGCACCTTGTTCACGCCGGCAAGCTTGGACGCGGCATCGGCCGCCGCCTTGGCGTTTTCGCCGGCGACCAGCACGTGCACGTCGGCGCCGAGCGCGGCAGCCGCGGTCAGCGCCTTGTTGGTGGCGTCCTTGATCGATGCGTTATCGTGTTCGGCAATCAACAGCGTCGTCATCAGAGAACCCCGGCTTCGGTCTTGAGTTTGGATACCAACTCAGCGACATCCTTGACCTTGACGCCGCCCTTGCGGCCGGGCGGTTCCGCGGTCTTGAGCACTTCGAGATGCGGCGTGAGATCGACGCCGTAATCGGCTGCGCTCTTGTCGTCGATCGGCTTCTTCTTCGCCTTCATGATGTTGGGCAGCGAAGCGTAGCGCGGCTCGTTCAGGCGCAGGTCTGTCGTGACGATGGCCGGTCCCTTCAGCTTCACGGTCTGCAGGCCGCCATCAACCTCGCGCGTGACCTTGAAATCGGCGCCTTCGACTTCGAGCTTGGAGGCGAAGGTGGCCTGCGACCATCCGAGCAGCGCGGCCAGCATCTGGCCGGTCTGGTTGGAGTCGTCGTCGATCGCCTGCTTGCCGAGAATGATGAGGCCGGGCTTCTCGACCTCGGCCACCGCCTTGAGCAGCTTGGCGACCGCCAGCGGTTCGACGTTGCCTTCGGCCTTGATGAGGATGCCGCGGTCGGCGCCCATGGCGAGACCGGTCCGGATCGTCTCGGAGGCCTGCGCCAGGCCGATCGACACCACAACCACTTCGGTCGCCTTGCCGGCTTCCTTGAGGCGCAGTGCTTCCTCGACGGCGATTTCGTCGAACGGATTCATCGACATCTTCACGTTGGCGAGTTCGACGCCGGTTCCGTCGCTCTTGACGCGGACCTTGACGTTGTAATCGACCACCCGCTTTACCGGCACAAGAACCTTCATCGATCCTTCTTTCGCTTGAATTCTGGGGTTTGGTTGGCTTGGGCGCGGAACCTAAAGCGCCCGCTATCGGCGGTCAACGCGCGAAAGCCAAAAATCGGCCCCGGGATATTAGAGTGTACCTTACCTGTTCTGGCCCGGCACCCACAACACATCTCCGGCCCCATTGTCATTCATGGCGCGGCTGGCGACGAACAGGAAGTCCGACAGGCGGTTCATATACTGGATAGCGGCCCGGTTCACCGACTCCTCCGGCCGGGCGGCGAGTTCCACCATGACCCGTTCCGCCCGGCGACATATGGTACGGGCGAGATGCAGGTATGCCGCGGCGGGGGTGCCGCCCGGCAGGACGAACGACGTCAGCGGCGCCATATGTGCGTTCAGGGCATCGATGTCGCGCTCGAGCCGTTCGACCTGGCTCGTCAGCATCCGCAAACGTTCGGCCTTCCCCTCGCGCTGGGGCACCGCGAGATCGGCCCCGAGATCGAACAGGTCGTTCTGGATCCGGCCCAGCGTCGCATCGAGTTCGCGCGCCTCGCCAAGGTGCAGCCGTACCACGCCGATGGCGGCGTTGGTTTCGTCCACGGTGCCATAGGCAGCGATGCGCAGATCGTATTTCGGGCGGCGCTCGCCGCTGCCGAGCGCGGTGGTACCGTCATCGCCGGTCTTCGTATAGATGCGGTTGAGCACGACCATCGGCGCTTCCTCTTTCCTGCCTTTATTTGCCCATCGCCCAGACCACGACCATGGTGATGACGACGGCGATGAACTGCAGCAATACGCGAAGCCGCATCAGACTCTGCGAACGGTTCGGCGAGCCGCCCCGCATCATGTTGATGAGTCCGAGCAGCAGCACGAATGCAACGGCCGCGACCATGAGGGGAAGAACGATGGTACTAAGAAATGATGCCATCGCTGCTACATAACACCGCGCAGGGGCAACTTCTATACGTTCACAACTGGTCCAACGATCTGGCTTTTAACCCAATAGTATCAGAAGCTAGCCGGTATTTCGGATCGGATCGCCGTTCGCCAGATCGAGGTGGGATGTGAGGCAAGTTCGCTACGTCTATCACGTCGTGGTGGACGCATTTTACGCATTCCTTGCCGATGACGGCTGGGCGATCGCCAGCCACATCGCGCTGTCGACCCTGATGGCGCTGTTTCCGTTCCTGATCGTGCTGACCTCGCTGGCCGGCTTTTTCGGGTCCAAGGAACTCGCCGACCAGGCCGCGCAGCTGCTGCTGGAGATCTGGCCGCAACAGGTGGCGGACGCGCTGTCGAGCGAAATCCACGACGTGCTGACCACGACGCGCGGCGACATCCTGACCGTCGGCGCGGTGCTGGCGGTGTACTTTGCCTCGAACGGCGTCGAGGCGCTGCGGGTCGCGCTCAACCGCGCCTATTCGGTGGTCGAGCCGCGGGCCTGGTACTGGCTGCGGCTGGAATCGATCGGCTACACCCTGGTCGCCGCGGTCACCTCGCTCCTGATGGCATTCCTGATCGTGCTCGGTCCGCTGATCCTGGAGACCGCGCGCCGGCACATTCCGTTCTTCGTCGAGAGCAACGAAGGCGTCCTGTTTTTCGCCCGCTACGGCATCACGATCACGGCGATGACGGTGGCGCTGTTCGTGCTGCATGCCTGGCTGCCCTGGGGAAGGCGGAGATTTCTGCAGATCGTTCCGGGCATCGTCTTCACGATGGTGGCCTCCCTTATCTCGGGCATCGTGTTCGGCCAGTACCTGGCGCGTTTCGCCAGCAATTACGTGACGATGTATGCCGGCCTTGCCTCGGTCATCATCGCGCTGGTGTTCCTGTATTTCATCGCCGCGATCTTCGTCTATGGCGGGGAACTGAATGCCGCGATCATGAAGTCGCAGGCGAAGCCGGGGCTGCCGCATCATGTAGCGCCGTCGCCAAATCGCGCGGAGACACGGGCTTGACCAGAAAGACATCGGCGCCGGCGGCGCGGGAGGCCGCCTCGTCCTCGCCGCGACCCGATATGCAGATGATCGGAATGCGTCCGAGCGGCGCCTCCAGCGCGCGGATTCGCCGTATCGCCTCGACGCCGTCGATGCCCGGCAGGACCATGTCCATCAGCACCGCATCGAATGCGCCCTGCGTGAGCCGTTCCGGCGCCGTTTCGCCCTGACCGATGAATTCGGTCTGGTGACCGAGTTCGCTCAGAATGGCGTTGAGCACGACGCGGCCGAACGGATTGTCTTCCACGCTGAGCAGCCGCAGCGATGACGGAGCCACCGACACATCGCCATCGGCGCCGGATGCGGCGCCCGCCGCTTCCTCCGCCGGCGACATCGCGACGGTGAGCGTAAACGTGGTGCCGCCCCCGCGCCGTTGCGTGGCGGCGATGTCGCCGCCCATGGCCCGCGCCAACTGCTTGACCGACGAGAGGCCGAGCCCGGCGCCGCCGAAGCGCGACGCGATGGAGACGTTGGCCTGCGAGAACGGCCGGAACAGGCGCTTGATCTCGGCAAGCGTGAGGCCGATCCCGCTGTCGGAAACCGCGAATGCGACAGCGATCCTGCCCCTGGTGCTGCGAAGCGGCGTTACCCGCAGCGTGACGCTGCCATGCTCGGTGAACTTGACCGCATTGTCGATCAGGTTCTCCAGCGCCGCCCGCAAGCGAACCGGATCGCCGACCGCGAATGCGGGAAGCTTCTCGGAAATATCGACCGACGGCGTCAGGCCCTTGGCCGCCGCGCGGCCGGTCAGGGAATCGCCGGCATTGCGCGCCAGTGTGCGCAGGTCGAAAAAATCCTGCCGTACCTGCAGGCCGGGGCCGCCGCTGCGCGCGGCATCGACAAACAGCGTGGCGAGGCTCGCCAGATGCTCGGCGCCCGCCTTGATGGTATCGACCCAGCGCCGTTCGCGCTCATCGAGGTCGGAGGTCGCGAGCAGATTGCTGATTGCCAGGATGCCGGTGAGCGGCGTGCGCACCTCATGCGCAAAAGCAGCCAGCGCGGTCTCGACCATGCCTGACGTGGCGGCGACGGATTTACGCTTGCCGCGCGCCTTCACAGCGGCGCTGGATACCCGCCTTTTCGCCTGTCGCTTTTTTTCTGGCCGTGTAGCGCGCCGGGAGCGCTTTTTTGCCGTCATGATCCCCGATCCCTGCGCGGTCAGCATGGCACGCCGCCGAGGGCAAAGTCACGGAGACGTTTTCAACAACCCTCAGTAGAATTACGGAAGCTCCTCAAGGCATACCGACCAGCAGGCGGATATCGGAAGGTGTGACTCCCTTCCGCCGCAATTCGCGCAAGGCGGTGGCGTCGGTCGATTTAGACAATTTCTGCCCTGATGCGTCCGTCACGAGCCGGTGATGCCGATAGAGCGGCTGTGGCATCCCAAGCAGACGCTGCAGCAGAAGGTGCACGCTGGTCGACCAGAACAGGTCGCACCCCCGCACCACCTCGGTGACGCCCTGCAAGGCGTCATCGACCACCACGGACAAATGATAGCTGGTCGGCGTCTCCTTGCGCGCCAGGATGACATCGCCCCAGGCCTCCGGCCGCGCCAAGACAGTCCCGCCTTCGCCACCGGGACCTTCGCCAAGTTCCGTCCATGTCAGATCGGGCACAAGTTCACAGGCCGCCGCCATGTCGAGCCGCAGCGCATAAGGCGTGCCCTGCGCGATCAGCCGGTCGCGCTCCTCCGGCGCCAGCGACTTCGCAACCCCCGGATAGAGCGGCGCCCCGTCGGGATCGCGCGGCCACGGCGCTTCGCTCTCCCTCTGCGCGACCAGCCGGGCAATTTCCGCGCGGCTCTCGAAGGCGGGATAGATCAGGCCGAGGCCGGCCAGTTTTTCTACCGCCTCGCGGTAGAGAGCAAAGTGTTCCGACTGCCGCCGCACCGGCGTTTCCCATGTCAGGCCAAGCCAGGCCAGATCTTCCTGAATCGCCGCTTCGAACTCCGGCCGGCACCGCGTCGCGTCGATATCCTCGATCCGCAGCAGGAACCGGCCGCCCCTTTCGCGCGCCAGATCGAAGTTCAGCAACGCCGAACAGGCATGGCCGAGATGGAGGTAGCCGTTCGGACTCGGCGCAAATCGGAAAACGGATGGCGGCATTGATCTCTTTCGCGGGACATGATGGTTTTAAGGGGCAATGACCATTCACCTCAACAGCCAGTCCGATCTCGAGGAAGCCGTCTACGCGTTGGTCAGGCAGGACGTACGGCTAAAGCCGATCCTCGAACTCACGGGCATGCCGGCGCTGCGGCAGCGCGAGCCGGGCTTTGCCGGCCTGGCTGCGATCGTGTGCGGCCAGCAATTATCGACGGCGAGTGCCGGGGCGATCTGGGCGCG
>LNFM01004083.1_pt1 | contig 27440 bp, 27 predicted proteins | sample 596031 | NCBI WGS metagenome assembly LNFM01 (sample SAMN04254537, study PRJNA301005) | activated carbon metagenome | isolation source: dual media filters at the Ann Arbor, Michigan drinking water treatment plant | place: USA: Ann Arbor
TTGCCCGGTCGCCGGTCCGATGGTGGCGAGCCCCTGCGCCGACCCCCCGATCCGTCCGCCGAAGGTCACCCCTTTTCCCGCCACGGTCACCGACTAAAGTCTGCGCCCCATCGCATGGAGGCGCGCCATGGCCCACGACCGCCGGATCCAGACCCTGTTCGGCATCGACCTGCCGATTCTCCAGGCGCCCATGGCGGGGGCTCAAGGCGCGGCCATGGCGGTGGCGGTGTCGGAAGCGGGCGGCCTCGGCGCGCTGCCGGGCGCCCTCCTCGGCGTCGAGGCCATGCGGACCGAACTCGCGCTGATCCGCCAGCGCACGGTAAAGCCCATCAACCTCAACTTCTTCTGCCATAGGCCGCCCGCCCCCGATGCGGCGCGGGAGGCGGCCTGGCGGGCGCGGCTCGCGCCCTATTATGCCGAGCTCGGCATCGACCCGGCGGCGCCCATTTCCGCCTCCAACCGCGCGCCCTTCGACGAGGCCTTCTGCGCCGTCGTCGAGGAGTTCCGGCCGGAGGTCGTCAGCTTCCATTTCGGCCTTCCCGCCGCGCCGCTCCTAGAGCGCGTCAAGGCGACGGGCGCCAAGGTCGTCTCTTCCGCCACCACGGCCGACGAGGCGCGCTGGCTGGAGGACCACGGGGCCGACGCCATCGTCGCCCAGGGCTATGAGGCCGGCGGCCACCGCGGCATCTTCCTGACCGAGGATCTCGCCAACCAGCCGGGGCTCTTCGCGCTGCTGCCGCAGGTGGTCGACGCGGTGGAGGTGCCGGTGATCGCCGCGGGCGGCATCGCCGACGGGCGCGGCATCGTCGCGGCCTTGGCGCTGGGGGCGGCGGCGGTTCAGGTCGGCACCGCCTATCTGTTCACGCCGGAAGCCACCATCACCCCGATGCACCGCGAGGCGCTGCGCCAGGCCAAGGACGACGGCACGGCGCTGACCAATCTCTTCACCGGCCGCCCGGCGCGCGGCCTCGTCAACCGGCTGATGCGGGAGGCGGGGCCCCTCTCGGCGGACGCGCCGGCCTTTCCCACGGCCGGCGGCGCACTGATGCCGCTGAAGGCGAAGGCGGAAGCCGCGGGGAGTGCCGACTTCTCATCGCTGTGGGCGGGCCAGGCCGCGTCCCTCGGCCGCGAGATGGGAGCCGGTGACCTGACGCGGACGCTGTGGAGCGAGGCCCGCGAGCGCATGCGGTCTTGAGGGCCGCGTGGGTTGCTGGCGAGGAGGACGGGGCTCGGGCGATATCTGCCCCTCACCCTTACCCTCTCCCCGCCAGCGAGGAGAGGGGGCGCCGGCGTCGCGGTGCCTCCTGAACGGCCGTGCCCGGCAGGTCGCTTGGGTCGGAGGGCTGGAGGTCATGGTCCCCCTCTCCCCGCAGGCGGGGAGAGGGCAGGGGTGAGGGGCTGAATTCAGTTGGGTGAACGGCGGCAGCCGCCAACGATGCGAAACCCGCCTACTCGTTGCCCATCGCCGATCGCGTAAACCGCTGGCGGATGCGCTGCAGCAGCATGTCGCGCACCTGGCGATAGGCGTCGAGCCGTTGCTCACGCGAGCCCTGCGCCAGGGTCGGGTCGGGGGTCGGCCAGTACTCGACCTCCATGTCGTTGGTGCGGGTGAGGTCGAGGGCGGTGTGGTGGGCGTCCGGGGCGAGGGTCACGACCAGGTCGAAGTTCAGCCCCTCCCACTCCTCCAGCTCCTCCAGCGTCTTCGGCTTGGTCTTGCGGGTGTCGATGCCGATCTCTTCCATCACCGCATCCACGAAGGGATCGTGCTCGCCCTTGTGGACGCCGGCGCTCTCGACGAAGACGCGGCTGCCGTGGAAGTGCTGCATGATCGCGGCGGCCATGGGCGAACGCACCTGGTTCATGCCGCAGGCGAAGAGCACGGCCTGGGGGTTCTTGCGCCGATCGGAGACCACCTCAGCCCTTCCAGTGCAGGACCGAGATCAGCGTGAACAGGCGCCGCGCGGTGTCGAAGTCGAAATCGAGCTTGTCCTTCAGCCGCTCGCGCAGGGTCTCCGACCCCTCGTTGTGGAGCCCGCGGCGGGCCATGTCGATGGTCTCGATCTGCGCCGGCGTGGCGGTGCGGATCGCGTCGTAATAGCTGTCGCAGATCATGAAGTAGTCCTTCACGATCCGCCGGAACGGCGTCAGCGACAGGATGTGCGTCACCACCTGCCGGCCGTCCTGATGCTTCACGTCGAGGACCAGCTTGCCCTCGGCCAGCGAGATGTGGAGCATGAAGGGGCCGGTCTCCACGCCGACCGGGCAGAAGCTGTTCTCCTCGATGAGGTCGTAGATGGCGACCGCCCGTTCGTGCTCGATGTCGGCGGAGGAACGGCCGATCGAGGCCTCGTCGATGGAGACCGCCACCAAGCGCCGGCCCATGATCACCGGGTCGTTGCGGTCCTTGGCCTCCCGATCGGTCATGGTGGTCCTTTCCTCGCGATGACGGTCAGTCGGAGCCGCCGAGATTGAGGCGGATGGAGACGGAGCGGGCATGGGCGGCGAGCCCCTCCGCCTCGCCGAGGGCGATGGCCGCGGGGCCGAGCGCCCGCAGCTGCTCCGGGCCGCACTTCAGCAGCGACGTGCGCTTCATGAAGTCGAGCACGCCGAGGCCGGAGGAGAAGCGGGCCGAGCGCGCCGTCGGCAGCACGTGGTTGGAGCCGCCGACATAGTCGCCGATGGCCTCGGGCGTGTGGCCGCCGAGGAAGATGGCGCCGGCATTGCGGATCTGTGCGGCGAGGCCCTCGGCATCGGCGGTGATGATCTCGAGATGCTCCGCCGCCAGGCGGTCGGCCAGCGGCACGGCCTCCTCGATCCGCTCCACCTCGATGACGGCGCCGTAGTCGCGCCAGCTCGCAGCGGCGATCTCGGCGCGGGGCAGGGTGGCGAGCTGCCGCTCGACCGCCGCCTCGACGGCGTCGGCGAGCCCCGGATCGTCGGTGATCAGGAGCGACTGCGCCGCCGTGTCGTGCTCGGCCTGGGCGAGGAGGTCGGCGGCGATCCAGTCGGGATTGGCGGTGCCGTCGGCGATGACCAGAACCTCGGAGGGGCCGGCGATCATGTCGATGCCGACCTTGCCGAAGACCTGTCGCTTGGCGGCGGCGACATAGGCGTTGCCGGGACCCATGATCTTGGCGACGGGACGGATCGTCTCGGTGCCGTGGGCCAGCGCGAAGACCGCCTGGGCGCCGCCGACGCGGTAGAGCTCGTCGACCCCCGCGAGCCGGGCCGCCGCGAGCACCAGCGGGTTGAGCGTGCCGCCCGGCGCCGGCACCACCATCACCACCCGCGGGCAGCCCGCGACCTTGGCGGGAATGGCGTTCATCAGCACGGAAGAGGGATAGGCCGCGGTGCCGCCGGGGACGTAGAGGCCGACGGCCTCGATGGCGGTCCAGCGATAGCCGAGCTCGACGCCGAGGGCGTCGGTGAAGCGGTCGTCCTGCGGCTTCTGGCGGGCGTGGTAGGCGCGGATGCGCTCGGCGGCGAGGCGCAGGGCGTCGAGCGTCGCCGGGGCGCAGGCGGCGATCGCCGCCTCGATCTGCGCGTCGGTGACGCGCAGGGTCGCCGGGGTCAGCATCAGCTTGTCGAACTTGGCGGTGTATTCGATGAGGGCTGCGTCGCCGCGCTGCGCGACGTCCTGGCCGATGGCGCGGACGACGTCGTTCACCTCCTCCGACACCTCGCGTTTCATGGCGAGGAGGCCGGCGAAGCGGGATTCGAAATCGACGGCGCTGGTCGAGAGGCGCAGGGGCATGGTGGGCCTTTCCGGTCGATGCGAGGCATGGGCGAGGCTCCGCGCCGCGTCAAGTCCTGCGTCGGGCGCAGGGCGGCAGCTCGGCGCGGCGGGGCTCTTGATCGCCCGCCGGCCCGTCGTCATGGTGCCGCGCCAGGAGACAGCCATGGATACCAAGTCGCAGCCGGGCGCCATGCCTGGCAACATCCCCGAGAACGCGCCGCAGCCGGCGGATTTCAAGCCGCTGGAATGGGCGAGGGACCTCTTGAGGACCATCCGCACCGCCGCGCTCGGCACGATCGACCGCAACACCGGCCATCCCGTGACGACGCTGACGACGGTGGCGACCGATACGGACGGCGCGCCGGTGATCCTCATCTCCAACCTGTCGAGCCACACGGCCAACCTGAAGCAGGACGGGCGCGCCTCGGTGCTGCTCGCCCGCACCGGCAAGGGCGATCCGCTGGCCCATCCGCGCCTGACGGTTCTCGGCGCCTTCTCTCGGGTCGCGGACGAGGCGGAGGTGACGCGGCTGAAGGCGCGCTTCCTCGCCCGCAACCCGAAGGCGCAGATCTACATCGACTTCCCCGACTTCAGCATCTGGCGGATGACCGTCGCGGCCGGCCATCTCAACGGCGGCTTCGCCCGCGCGGCCGACATCGCCGGCGCCGACCTGCTCCTCGACGTCAGCGATGCGGAGGGGTTGATCGCCGCGGAGCCGGGCGCCATCGCCCACATGAACGCCGACCATCCGGACGCCGTGTCCGTCTACGCCACGGTGCTGGCGGGCGAGGAGCCGGGGCCGTGGAAGATGTCCGGCGCGGACCCGGAAGGTTTCGACCTCGTCGCCGGCGACCGGACGGCGCGGGTGCTGTTCCCCCGGCGGGTGACGACCGGCGAGGACCTGCACAAGGTGCTGGTGCAGATGGTGCGCGAGGCGCGGTCGAAGGCGGCGTGAGGAGGCCTGAGCGGGTGAAGGCCCCACCCGCACCCTCCCCTCGCTGACGCGAGGAGAGGGGGACTTCGACCTCGCACCTCAACAGTCAGGTCGCACCTGGCCCCGCCGTCAGATGGGAGAGCGTCGTGCCCGGCGCCACGGGTTCAGGACAGATGGGACGCCATAGTCCCCCTCTCCTCGCGGCAGCGAGGGGAGGGTGAGGGTGGGGCCTGGAACACCGCAGCCGCCGCTTTACGCCAGATAGCCGCCGAGCACCTGTGCGACGATCTCCTCGGCTAGCGTCTCGCGATGGGCGCGGGTCTCGCCGGGGCGGGGCGAGTACCAGACCGCAACCCAGTTGATGGCGCCGAGCAGGGTGCGCATGGCGAGGGAGGGGTCGAGCGCCTTCATGGAGCCGTCGGCAGCCCCCGCCGCGAAGGTGCGGCGGAAGGCGTCCTCGTAACCGCGCCGGAGGTTCATCAGGTCCTCCAGCGTCGCCTTGTGCTCCTCGCTGGTCTCGCCGAAGCGGTAGAGGTCGACGCCGAGCGTCAGGTTCCGCTGGAAGGCCTGGGTCTCCATCATGCAGAGGATGTGGGCGCGCGACATGCGCCGCAGCCGGTCGGCTGCCGTGCCGGGGCCGGTCTCGTGCACGCCCGCCTCGCGGATGAGGATGAAGATCGCCCGCCGGAAGACCTCGAAGAAGAGCTCCGGCTTGGAGCGAAAGTGGTGATAGACGCGGCCCTTGGTGGCGCCGAGCATGTCGGCGACGTCGTCCATCGAGGTCGCCTCGTAGCCGCGCCGCATGAAGCACTCGGCGGCGGCGGCGAGAACCTCCTCGCGCCGGTCCGGTGAGACGAGATCGTTGGCGGCCGTGGGCTGCATGTCAGCCGGCATCCTCCCGAGCGGCACCGTTCCGGTGTCCGGTTGTTTCCCCAAACCGGGTGTTAGCGCCGATCGCCCTCTGCCGGAAGAGGGAGATGCGGCATGCCGCCCGCGCCGGCCGGGGGGCTCGACAAGGGCCGGACGGGCGAACATACTCCGCAGTATGTCCTCGCGAGAGCGGGGCCGTCAACGATGCAACGATCGGCGGCCCGCCCATCGCGAGGTCGCCGCGGGAGGATGTTCATGGACGCCCTCGACGCCTTCCGGCGCGAGACACGCGCGTGGCTCGACGCCAACTGCCCCCCTGAGATGCGCACGCCGGTCGCCGGGGACGACGACATCTGCTGGGGCGGCCGCAACTGGACCTTCAAGTCCGAAGCGCAGAAGGTCTGGCTCACGCGCATGGCGGCGCGCGGCTGGACCGTGCCGGGCTGGCCGAAGGACTACGGCGGCGGCGGCCTCTCCCACGAGGAGGTGACGATCCTCAAGGAGGAGATGCGGGCCATCGGCGCGCGCTCGCCGCTGGAGAGCTTCGGCATCTGGATGCTGGGCCCGGCCCTGCTCGCCTTCGGCTCCGAGGAGCAAAAGAAGGAGCACCTGCCGCGGATCGCCCGCGGCGAGATCCGCTGGTGCCAGGGCTATTCGGAACCCAATGCCGGCTCCGACCTCGCCTCGCTCCAGACCCGCGCCGACGACGGCGGCGACCACTTCGTCGTCACGGGCTCGAAGATCTGGACCAGCTATGCCGACAAGGCGGACATGATCTTCTGCCTGGTGCGGACCGACTTCTCGGCGCCCAAGCACCTCGGCATCTCGTTCCTCCTGTTCGACATGACCTGGCCGGGCGTTTCGACGAAGCCGATCCTGCTGATCTCCGGCAAGTCGCCCTTCTGCGAGACCTTCTTCGACGGGGTGAAGGTGCCGAAGGCGAACCTCGTCGGCACGCTGAACCGCGGCTGGGACATCGCCAAGTACCTGCTCACCCACGAGCGCGAGATGATCGGCGGCGGGGGCGGTGGCCTCCTCGGCGGCCGCTCGCCGGGCCAGGTCGCGGCGCAGGAGATCGGCACGGATGGCGAGGGCCGGCTGGCCGACGCCTTCCTGCGGGCGGATGCGGCACGCGCCGAGGTCGATGCCCTCGCCTTCGCCGCGACCATGACCCGCTACAAGGACGAGGCGGCCTCGGGCGGCAAGGGCGTCGGGGACAAGTCCTCGGTGCTCAAATATTACGGCACCGAGCTCAACAAGCGCCGCTACGAGCTCATGATGCGGGCCGCCGGCCACGAAGGCCTCGAATGGGAGGGCGCCCGCACCAACGATGGCGAGCGGCCGCGCGGCTGGCTGCGCACCAAGGCCAATTCGATCGAGGGCGGCACGTCCGAGGTGATGCTCGACATCGTCGCCAAGCGCCTCCTGCAACTGCCGTCCGCCTGAGGCCGCCATGCTCGTGCTCAACGACGACCAGGTCATGCTGCAGGACGCCGCCCGCGGCTTCGTTTCCGAGAAGGCGCCGGTGGCGGCGCTGCGCCGGATCCGCGACGAGAAGATCGCCGGCGGCTTCGACCGCGGCCTCTGGCGCGCCATGGCGGAGATGGGCTGGACCGGCGTCCTGATCCCCGAGGACCAGGGCGGCCTCGGCTTCGGCTTCGTCGGGGCCGGGATCATCTGCGAGGAGATGGGCCGCACGCTCACCGCCTCGCCCTTCCTCTCCACCGCCATGATGGCGGCCACCGCCCTGTCGCGGGCGGGATCGCCGGCCCAGAAGGAGCGCTGGCTCCCCGCCATCGTCGCCGGCGAGGCGGTGATCGCCACGGCCGTGGACGAGGGCCGCCGGCATGATCCCGCCGGGATCGCCATGCGCGCCGAACGCCACGGCAACGGCTTCCGCCTCACGGGGACCAAGACCTACGTGGTCGACGGCCAGGCGGCCGATGCCGTGCTGGTGGCGGCGCGCACCGGCGGCGCAGCCGGGGAGGCAGAGGGCCTCAGCCTGTTTCTGGTCGATGCGAAGGCACGGAACCTCGCCTCCGAGCGGCTGTCGACCCTCGATTCGCGCGGCGCGGCCGAACTCACCTTCGACGGCGTCGAGGTGACCGCCGACGACGTGGTGGGCGAGGTGGACGACGGCCACGGACTGCTCGAAGTGGTGCTCGGCGCGGGACGCGCGGGCCTTGCCGCCGAGCTCTCCGGCAATGCCCAGGAGAGCTTTACCCGCACCATGGCCTATCTGAAGGAGCGCAAGCAGTTCGGCCGCACCATCGGCGCCTTCCAGGCGCTGCAGCACCGGGCGGCCCATCTCTTCTGCGAGGTGGAGATCGCGAAGTCCGCGGTGCTCGCCGCGCTGCAGGCGCTCGATGCCGACCCGGCCGGCGCCGCCCTCGCCGTCTCCGTCGCCAAGTCGAAGGCGTCGTCGGTGGCGCGCCTCGCGGCGCAGGAGGCGGTGCAGATGCATGGCGGCATCGGCATGACGGATGCCATCGACATCGGCCTCTTCATGAAGCGGATGCAGGTGGCCTCCACCCTCTACGGCGACGCCGATTTCCACGCCGACCGCGTCGCCCGGGCGCGCGGTTTCTGATCCCGAGGACGACAATGGCAGAGCAAGTGACGATCGATGAGTTGAAGGGCCGCGTCGGCCAGGAGGTCGGTGTCTCCAAGTGGTTCGACATTCCGCAGAGCGCCATCGACGCCTTCGCGGACCTGACCCACGACCACCAGTTCATCCATGTCGACGTGGAGAAGGCGAAGGCCACGCCCTTCGGCGGCACCATCGCCCACGGCTTTCTCACCGTGTCCATGCTCTCCGCCATGGCCTATGACGCGCTCCCCGACATCGCCGGGCGCACCATGGGCGTCAATTACGGCTTCGACCGACTGCGCATGATGAGCCCGGTCAAGGCGGGCGCGCGCATCCGCGGCCGCTTCGTGCTGAAGGCGCTGGACTCCAAGTCAGCCCAGCAGCACCAGCTCACCCATGCCGTGACCGTCGAGATCGAGGGCGCCGAGAAGCCGGCGCTCGCCGCCGACTGGGTCACGCTCGCCTTCACGAACTGAGGACTTCCGCATGACCATTCGCTTCGACGGACGCGTCGCCATCGTCACCGGAGCCGGCAACGGCCTCGGACGCTCCCATGCCCTGGGGCTCGCCGCCCGCGGCGCCAAGGTGGTGATCGTCGATTTCGGCGGCGCCCGTGACGGCACCGGCGGCTCCTCGGAGGCGGCCGAGAAGGTCGTCGCCGAGATCAAGGCGGCCGGCGGCGAGGCCATGGCGAACGGCGCCAACGTCGCCGACTTCGCCCAGGTGCGGGACATGGTGAAGAAGACCATGGACGCCTGGGGCCGCATCGACATCCTCATCAACAACGCCGGCATCCTGCGCGACAAGACCTTCACCAAGATGGAGCTCGCCGACTTCGAGGCGGTGGTGGACGTGCATCTGATGGGCACGGTCAACTGCACCAAGGCGGTGTGGGACATCATGCGGGCCCAGAACTACGGCCGCATCGTCTTCACCTCGTCCTCCTCGGGCCTCTACGGCAATTTCGGCCAGTCCAACTACGGGGCCGCCAAGGCGGCCATGGTCGGCCTGATGAACGTGCTGCATCAGGAGGGCGCGAAGAACGACATCCGCGTCAACACGCTGGCGCCGACCGCCGCCACCCGCATGACGGAAGAGCTGATGACGCCGGAGACGCTGGCGCTGCTGACGCCGGAATCGATCACGCCCGGCGTGCTCTTCCTCGTCAGCGAGAAGGGTCCGTCGCGCACCATTCTCTGCGCCGGGGCCGGCGCCTTCGCCCGCACCATCATCTACGAGACCGACGGCATCTGGCTCGACGAGGCCGAGCGCACGCCCGAGACGGTCGCCGCCCGGTTCGAGGACATTTCCAACCCCTCGGGCCAGAAGGCGCTGCAGGGCGCCTTCGAACAGACCACCAAGTTCGCCATGAAGGCCGCGGCGGGCAAGGGCATCACCCTGCCGCCCCGCGGCTGAGCCAACCCCATTTCAGGACCCGCGTCAGGAGAGACCCATGCGTGAAGCCGTCATCGTATCCACAGCCCGTACGGGCCTGGCGAAGTCCTGGAAGGGCGCGCTCAACAACACCCACGGCGCCGCCATGGGCGGCCATGCGACGAAGCACGCCATCGAGCGCGCCGGCATCGACCCCGGCGAGGTCGAGGACGTGATCGTCGGCTGCGCCACGCCCGAGGGCGCGACGGGCGGCAACATCGCCCGCCAGATCGCCCTCTCGGCCGGCTGCCCGATCACGACCTCGGGCATGACGATCAACCGCTTCTGCTCGTCGGGCCTGCAGACCATCGCGACCGCGGCGCAGAACATCATCGCGGGCGAGGCCGACATCTACGTCGCGGGCGGGGTGGAATCGATCTCGCTGGTGCAGAATCAGGCGAACAAGTCGAACTTCCAGGACCCGGCGCTGAAGGCGAAGAAGCCGGAAATCTACTGGTCGATGCTGCAGACGGCGGAGACGGTGGCCAAGCGCTACGGCATCTCGCGCGAGCGGCAGGACGAATACGGCGTCGAGAGCCAGCTGCGCGCCGCCGCCGCCCGCCAGGGCCGCAAGTTCGATCAGGAGATCGTCCCCTTCACCACCAAGATGCTGAAGTCGGAGATCAACGAGAAGAAGGAGGTCGTGCGCACCTGGGAGGAGGAGGTCACCCTCACCGAGGACGAGGGCATCCGCGCCGACACGACCTATGAAGGCGTCGCCAAGATCCGCCCGGCTCTCGAGGGCGGCGTCATCTCCGCCGGCAATGCCAGCCAGTTCTCCGACGGCGCCTCCATGGCGGTGGTGATGGAAGCGAAGCTCGCCGAGAAGCGTGGCCTCACTCCCCTCGGCATCTTCAAGGGCTTCGCCGTTGCCGGCTGCGAGCCGGACGAGATGGGCATCGGCCCGGTCTTCGCGGTGCCGAAGCTGCTCAAGCGCGCCGGCATGAAGGTCGAGGACATCGACCTGTGGGAGCTGAACGAGGCCTTCGCCGTGCAGGTCCTCTATTGCCGCGACACGCTCGGCATCCCGCACGACCGCCTCAACGTCAACGGCGGCGCCATCGCGGTCGGCCACCCCTACGGCGTCTCGGGCGCCCGGCTCACCGGCCATGCGCTGATCGAGGGCAAGCGCCGCGGCGCCAAGCACGTGGTCGTCACGATGTGCATCGGCGGGGGCATGGGCGCAGCCGGCCTGTTCGAGGTCGTCTGACCCGGACGATCCGCCGTCGTCCGTCCGTCGGAGAGGACGGGCGGTGCGGCGGCGTGGCAGACTTGGCACCTGCCGCCGGAGACCGGCGGCAGGGCCGGCGGCTCGAAGGCCGGCCCGACCAGCATCGCGAGGAGTTCTGCCTTGGCCACGCCAGCGGCGACGTCTGCCATGACCATCGACGAAGCGGCGCTCGGCGCCTATCTCGAGGCCCACTGGGCGGGCTTCCATGGTCCGGTCAGGGCCGAGAAGTTCGCCGGCGGCCAGTCCAACCCGACCTTCATGCTGACCCATGCCGGCGGCCGCGCCGTGCTGCGCAAGAAGCCGCCGGGGCAGCTCCTGAAATCCGCCCATGCGGTGGACCGCGAGTACCGGGTGATGAAGGCGCTCGGCGGAACGCCCGTGCCGGTGCCGCGCATGCACGTGCTGTGCGAGGACGAGGGCGTCATCGGCACGGCCTTCTACGTCATGGAATTCGTCGACGGGCGCATCATCTGGGATCCGGCGATCCCGGAGGTCTCGCTCACCGACCGCACCGCCATCTACGACGCGATGAACGCCGCGCTCGCGGCCCTGCACACGGTTGATCCCGCGGCGGTCGGCCTCGCCGACTTCGGCCGGCCCGGCAACTACTTCGCCCGCCAGCTGTCGCGCTGGACCGAGCAGTACCGCGCCTCCGAGACCGAGCACCTGCCGGACATCGACCAGGTCATCACCTGGCTGGAACAGAACCTCCCCGCCGACGACGGGCGCTCCTCGCTCGTCCACGGCGACTACCGCATCGACAACATGATCTTCGCCAAGGACCGGCCGGAGCTTCTGGCCATCCTGGACTGGGAGCTCTCCACCATCGGCCACCCCTTCGCCGACATCGCCTATCAGTGCATGCACTGGCGGCTGCCGCATGCGGGTTCCTTCCGGGGGCTCGCCGGCATCGACCGCAAGGCGGTCGGCATCCCCACCGAGGCCGAATACGTCGCGCGCTACTGCGAGCGGACCGGCATCGACGGCATTCCGCGCTGGGACTTCTACCTCGCCTTCTCGCTGTTCCGCATGGCGGCGATCCTGCAAGGCGTGCTGAAGCGGGCGCTGTCGGGCAACGCCTCCAACCCCGAGCGCGCCATGCAGGTGAAGGACAACATCCCGATCCTCGCGCGCATGGCCGTGGACGTCATCGAGAAGGGGCCGTGATGACCGCTGTTCGCCGCTACGAGGGCAAGGCCGTCCTGATCACGGGGGCTGCGAGCGGCTTCGGGCGGCGCGCGGCAGTGCGCTTCGCGGAGGAGGGCGCCGACCTCGTCCTCGGCGACGTGCAGGAGGCCGGCCTCGCCGAGACGGCGCGGCTGGCGGAGGCGGCGGGCGCGAAGGTCGTCACCCGCGTCACCGATGTAGGCAACGGTGAGGCCGTCGCGGATCTCGTGGCGGCGGGGTCCGATGCCTTCGGCAGGCTCGACGTGGCCCTCAACAATGCCGGCGTCGCGCACGGGACGATGAAGCTCGTCGACACCGACGAGGCGGTGATGCGCCGCATGTTCGACGTCAACGTCATGGGCGTCTTCCACGGGATGAAGGCTGAGATCCCGGTGATGGAGCGGCAGGGCGGCGGCGTGATCCTCAACACCGCCTCGGTCGCCGGCGTCACCGGTGCGCCACTGCTCGCCGCCTATGCCGCTGCCAAGCACGCGGTGATCGGCCTGACCAAGACGGTGGCCGCCGAGACGGCGCGCAAGGGCATCCGGGTCAACGCGATCTGCCCGGCCTTCGCCGACACGCCGATGCTGACGGAATCCCTCGCCCAGCCCGGCCGGACCCAGGAGGAGATGGTCTCCCGCCTCGTCCAGACCATGCCGATGCGGCGCGCCGGGACCGCCGACGAGATCGTCCAGGCCATGCTGTGGATCTGCTCGCCGGAGAACAGCTTCATGACCGGCCATGCCCTGGTGGTGGACGGCGGCCTGACGGCCCTGTGAATCGACCCGTCCGCGTCCCATCTGTCATAATGATTGTCTGACAGGACGCTGCGGAGGCCCCCACCGCCATGACGTTCGAATTCGTCCTGCTGATCGCCGTCGGCTTCTTCGCCCAGTTGGTGGACGGGGCCCTCGGGATGGCGTTCGGCCTGATCGCCACGACGGCCATGCTGTCGCTCGGCCTGCCGCCGGCGCAGGCCAGCGCGGCGACCCATACGGCCGAGGTCTTCACCACCGGCGTCTCGGGTCTCTCCCACCTCTATTTCCGCAACATCGACAGGCGCCTGTTCCTGACCTTGAGCGTCGCCGGGGTCGTCGGCGGCGTTCTCGGCGCCTATATCCTGTCGAACATCGACGGAAAGGCCATCCGTCCCTTCATCGCCGCCTATCTCCTGGTCCTCGGCCTCCTCATCCTGATGAAGGCCTTTCGCCTGAGCCCGACCACCGAAGATGCCAAGACCGCCCATGCCGCGCCGCTGGGCCTCGTCGGCGGCTTCCTCGACGCCATCGGCGGCGGCGGCTGGGGCCCGATGGTGACCTCGACGCTCATCGGCTCAGGCCATGCGCCGCGCCGGGTCATCGGGTCGGTCAACGCCGCGGAATTCTTCGTCACCGTGGCGGTGTCGACGACCTTCTTCATCGAGATCGGCCTCAGCCACCTGTCGCATATCGTCGCGCTCGTCATCGGCGGGGCGCTGGCGGCGCCCTTCGGCGGCTACATCGTCCGGCGGCTCAGGCCCCACATCCTGATGGCGGTCGTCGGCCTGCTCGTCTCGGGTCTCGCCCTCGTGCAACTCGTCCGTGCCCTTGCCCCGTCCGTCAGTTGACGGTGCGGTTGGCGAAGGGGCTGTCGAGCGAGAAGGGTGGGATCTCCGCCTGGAAGGTCTCGTTGCGCTCGGAGATCATCAGGTAGTGCCCGGCCATGATGCCGGTCGGCGTCGTCAGCGGGCAGCCGGACGTATACTCGAAGGCGGCGCCCGGCTCGATGACCGGCTGCTCGCCGACGACGCCGGGGCCCCGCACCTCCTGCACCCGTCCATGCTCGTCGGTGATGCGCCAGTAGCGGGCGCGCAACTGCACCCGCTCGCCCGAGAGATTGAGAACCTCGACGTGGTAGGTCCAGAAGAACTGGCTCTCGTCCGGCTCCGAACGCTCCGGCATGAATTCCGGGGTGACCGTGACCTGGATGCCCCGCGTCAGCGCGCGATACATCGTTTTCTCCCTCGGCGTGGCCGACAGGCTCGCCGCCGCGGCGGGCGCTGTCAACCGGCGCTCAGTCCGCGAGGTCGGGGAAGAGATGGGCCCCGTCCGTACCCAGCGGCAGCGGCTTCACCCAGCTGACCGCGCTCATCGGCAGGTCGGCGTAGAGGTGGGGGAAGAGCGCGCCGCCGCGCGAGGGCTCGAAGACCAGGGCCGCGCCGAGCGCCGCACCATCCACCGCGACGAGGACCAGATTGGCGGCTCCGGCGAAATGCTTCGCGGCCGTTTCGCGGACCTGGTCGGCGGTGGAGAAGTGGATGAAGCCGTCGGCGAGGTCGACGGGCGCCCCGGTGAAGCGCCCGGCGCTCTCGGCCTGCTGCCACGCGTCGCGGGGGGAGATCTTGTAGATGGTGGTCATCGCGGGTCCTGGTACGGGGCCGACAGACTAGCGGAGATTGACAGGAAGGACAAAGGCCAATAGTCCTATAAACGGACGACGTTCCTTAAGCTTTGATGCGCGGGATCCGTGCCTGCCGGACCCGCGGGAGTTTGCCATGTTCTCCCATGCCGATATCTGGGCCGCCATCGATCGTCTCGCCGAGACCAACGGCCTCTCCGCCTCGGGCCTCGCCAAGCGCGCCGGGCTCGACGCCACCACGTTCAACAAGTCGAAGCGCGTGATGCTGGACGGCCGCGAGCGCTGGCCCTCCACCGAATCCGTCGCCAAGGCGCTCAACGCCACCGGCACCAGCTTCGGCGAATTCGTCGCGCTCGTCGGAGGTGCCAGGATGAGCATCAGGCCCCTGCCCATACTCGGCTTCGCCCAGGCCGGCGCGGGCGGCTATTTCGACGCGGGCGGCTTTCCCGCCGGCAACGGCTGGGACGAGGTCTCCTTCCCCGACATGCCGGAAGAGGCGATCTACGCGCTGGAGATCCAGGGCGATTCCATGCTGCCGGTCTATCGCGACGGCGACCGCATCGTCATCTCGCCGACGGCGCCGATCCGCCGGGGCGACCGGGTGGTGGTGCAGACCGCCGAGGGCGAGATCATGGCGAAGGAACTCAAGCGCCAGACCAACCGGACGATCGAGCTGACCTCGCTCAACCAGGACCACGCCGACCGCAGCTTCACGGTGTCGGAGATCGCCTGGATGGCGCGGATCATGTGGGTGAGCCAGTAGGGGGGACGCCTGCCGGGTCGGTATACCCCCCACCCCTGACCCCTCCCCTCCGCAAGCGGGGGGAGGGGAATGGTGCGCTTTCTTGAAACCTCGGCGCGTCTGAATGGGATGGGCAGAGGCTGTTTCCCCTCCCCCGCTTGCGGAGGGGAGGGGTCAGGGGTGGGGGGATCTCATTCGCCACGGTGAGCGCGCTGTGTCGGCGTCACCGCGTCATGCCCGGCCTCGTGCCCGGGCAGTTGGCGAAAATGCCCCACCCTTACCCTCCCCTTTGCGCTTCGCTGCAAGGGGAGGCGGACCACGGCGTCCGGAGAAATCCTTCAGCCGCGGAGCCTGGCCCAGCCGTCGAGGAGGCAGCGCGACGTCAAAGTCCCCCTCTCCGCGCGCAGCGCGGGGAGGGTGCGGGTGGGGCATGAGAGCCCAGACGAAGCGGCCAGCGGGTCAGCCGAGACTGAGCTCAGCTCCCCCTCACCCCTTCACGAAGTCCCCCGCCAGCGCCTTCCTGATCAGCGCGCGGGTCTCGTCGAGGCCGTAGAGCACGGCGAAGGAGCCGAAGCGCGGGCCCTTCTCCTGTCCGAGCAGCACCTTGTAGATCGCCGAGAACCATTCCGCCGAGACGCCCGGCTTCTCCGGGGTCGCGCCCTTGGCCTTCAGGTCCTGGTAGCGCGGGATGGCGCGGCCGACGTCGTAGACGGCGCCCTGCACGTCCTCGGCGCTGGCGTCCTTCGGCAGCGCCATGATGGCGGCGGCGAGCGCCTCCAGCGCCTCGCGCTCGACGGCGTCGGCCTCCTTGTAGACCTTGGTCGGCTTCACGAAGTCGTGGAAGTAGCGCACCGCGTAGCCGGCGAGCTCGTCGAGCTTCGGGTTCTTCTCCGGCGAGGCGTCGGGCGCATAGCGGCGGATGAAGCCCCAGAGCACGCTGGTCTCCGGCGCGTTGGACACCGAGACGAGGTTCATCAGCATGGAGAAGGAGATCGGCACCTCGACCTTCGGCGGCGTGCCGGAATGGATGTGCCAGGCCGGGTTCATCAGCCGGGTCTTCTCGTCCTGGCCGGGGAACTTCTCGACGAAGGTCAGGTAGTCGTCGACATTGCGCGGGATGACGTCGAAGTAGAGCCGCTTGGCGCTCTTCGGGTTCTGGTACATGAAGAGCGACAGGCTCTCGGGCGAGGCATAGGCCAGCCAGTCCTCGATGGTGAGGCCGTTGCCCTTGGACTTCGAAATCTTCTGGCCGTTCTCGTCGAGGAAGAGCTCGTAGTTGAAGCCCTCGGGCGGCGTGCCGCCGAGCGCGCGGCAGATCTTCCCCGACTGGGTGACGGAATCGATCAGGTCCTTGCCGGCCATTTCGTAGTCGACGCCGAGCGCCGTCCAGCGCATGGCCCAGTCCGGCTTCCACTGCATCTTGGCGTGGCCGCCGGTGACGGGGGTCTCGTAGCGCGTGCCCGAGGCCGGGTCGCGCCAGACGATGGTGCCCTTGGCGACGTTGCGCTCCTCCACCGGCACCTGCATGACAACGCCCGATTCCGGGTGGATCGGCAGGAAGGGCGAATAGGTGGCGCGGCGCTCCTCGCCGAGGGTGGGGAGCATGATCGCCTGGATGGCGTCGAAGCGCTCCAGCGCGGTCAGCAGGGTCTGGTCGAAGGCGCCCGAGCGGTACATGGCCGTCGAGGAGACGAACTCGTAGTCGAAGCCGAACTGGTCGAGGAAGCCGCGCAGGCGGGCGTTGTTGTGGGCGCCGAAGCTGTCGTGGGTGCCGAAGGGATCGGGTACGGCGGTGAGCGCGCGGCCGAGATGCTGCGTCAGCAGCTCCTTGTTCGGCACGTTGTCCGGCACCTTCCTGAGGCCGTCGAGATCGTCCGAGAAGGCGATGAGCCGCGTCGGCACCTTGTCCTCGGTCAGGAGGCGGAAGGCGTTGCGCACCATGGTGGTGCGGGCGACCTCGCCGAAGGTGCCGATATGCGGCAGCCCCGAGGGCCCGTAGCCGGTCTCGAAGATGATGGGCCCGTCCTTCGGCGTCTTCTCGAGGCGCGCCACGAGTTTCTTCGCTTCCTCGAACGGCCAGGCGGTGGAGACGCGGGCGGCCTCCAGAAGGGCAGGCGTGATCGACAGGGCGGGAAGCATGGCGGGGTCCGGACGGAGACAAGCGGAACGGTGGGTTGCAATAGGGCGGGGGGGCGGCGAGGTCAATGAATGCGCTGCTGCCGCGACGCCGGCAGGGCGCTCTGCTAGGTTCGCGCCATGACGCATCTCGTCCTCTTCGACACCGCGCTCGGCACCGTCGGCCTCGCCTGGGGCGAGCGGGGCATCGTCGCCGTGCGCCTGCCGGCGGCGACGCCCGAGGCGACGCGGGCGAGCCTCCTCGCCCGCCATCCCGATGCGGTGGAGGCCGAGCCGCCGCCGGCGGTCCGCGCGGTCATCGACGGCATCGTCGCGCTCGCCCGCGGCGAGCGGGTCGACCTGTCGGCTGCGCCGCTCGATCGCGACGGGCTCGCCGATTTCCAGGCCCGCGTCACCGACGTGACGCTCGCCATTCCGCCCGGAGAGACGCTGACCTATGGCGAGGTCGCCCGCCGCATCGGCGAGCCGGGCGCCGCCCAGGCGGTGGGCCGGGCGCTCGGCGCCAATCCCTGGCCGATCGTGGTGCCGTGCCACCGGGTGCTGGCGGCGAGCGGCAAGACCGGCGGCTTCTCGGCACCGGGCGGCGTCGACACCAAGCTGAAGCTGCTCTCCATCGAGCGGGCGCGCACCTCGCCCGCGCCGACCCTCTTCGACGACGATCCCGCCTTCGGCCTCAGGGCGCGCCCTGGTCGATGACGTGGCCGAGCGCCGCGCGGTTCGCCGCGAAGGCGCGGTCGTATTCGATCACGGCTGCGACCTCGTCCCGCGCCGCCTCGCCGTAGAGGCGGCCGAGAAGATAGAGCGTCGCGTCGATGGCGAGCGAGACGCCGCCGCCGGTGACGATGCCGCGGTCCTCGACGACGGCTGCCGTGACCGGCGTCGCGCCCGAAGCCATGCCGCCGATGAGGGTGAGGGGCGCCTGCGCCTCCGCCCCCACGGCGTTGCGCCGGGTGGTGATCGTGTGCCCATCGAGGACGCCCGCAGCGGCGAGGATCAGCGCTCCGGTGCAGACCGAGGCGAGGCGGTCGGGGGCGATGGTCCTCAGGAAGGCGAGCATGGCCTCGTCCTTCACCTGCTCGCGCCAGCCGGGGCCGCCGGTGACGATGGTGACGTCGCAGGGCGGGGCGGTGGCGAAGCCCTCGTCGGCGATGATGGTGAGGCCGCCGGCGAGGACCACCGGGCCGGCGCTCTCCGCGATGGTGAGGGAAGCGATGTTCGGCAGGATGCGGCTCGCCATGGAGACGACCCCGACCGTGCCGCCGATGTCGATGGGCTCGACCCCGCCGTAGACGACCACGCCGATCATGGCCGCTGCCTGCCTGTCACGCGTCATCGTCTGTCCCCTTGCTCCGGGCCGAGCCATGCAACGGACGGGCCGCCGCGCGCGGCTGTCGCAGGGCTCGATGGCATGGCGGTTGCGAGTTCCGATCCCAGGGAAGAACCGCGATGGCCGCGGCGGACCCACCCCCGGGAGATTGTCGCATGAAACGCCGAGACATGTTGAAGTCCACGGGCGCCGCCCTGCTGGCCAGTTCCGCCGTCGCCGCGCCCGCCATCGCCCAGTCGCTGCCGACGATCCGCTGGCGCGCGACGTCGAGCTTTCCCAAGAGCCTCGACGTGACCTATGGGGCGGCCGAGCAGTTCTGCCGCCACGTCGGTGAGCTCACCGAGGGCCGCTTCACCATCCAGCAGTTCGCCGCGGGCGAGATCGTGCCCGGTCTTCAGGCACTCGATGCCGTCTCCAACGGCACGGTGGAGGCCGCCTATACGGGCATGCTGTTCTACGTGGGCAAGGACCCGACCTTCGCGCTCACCGCCTCGGTGCCCTTCCTGATGAACCCGCGCCAGCAGCACGCCTGGTACTATCACGGCGGCGGGCTCGCCATGACCAACGAGTTCTTCAGGAAGCACAACGTCTACGGGCTGCCCTGCGGCAACACGGGCATGCAGTGGGGCGGCTGGTTCCGCAAGGAGATCAAGACGGTCGCCGACCTCTCCGGCCTGAAGATGCGCATCGCCGGCCTCGCCGGAACCATCGCCGCGCGCGTCGGCGTGGTGCCGCAGCAGATCGCGCCGGGCGACATCTATCCCGCCCTCGAGCGCGGCACGATCGATGCGGTCGAATATATCGGCCCCTACGACGACGAGAAGCTCGGTTTCAACAAGGTGGCGCAGCGCTACTACGCGCCGGGCTGGCAGGAGGGCGGCACCGTGTTCCACGGCGTGTTCAACCTCGCCAAGTGGAACGAGCTGCCGCCGCTCTACAAGAAGGCGGTGGAGGTGGCGGCCCAGGCGGCGACCACCGACATGCTCGCCCATTACGACCAGAAGAACCCGGAAGCGCTGATCCGCCTCGTCAGCCAGGGCGTGCAGGTCTCGCTGTTCCCGCAGGAGGTGCTGGAGCGCCTCTACGTGGAGGCCGAGGCCTATTACAAGGAGATCACCGCGACCAATCCGGAATTCGCCAAGATCTTCAATCACCAGCGCGAGTTCCAGCGGAAGGGGAACATCTATCACCAGGTGGCGGACTTCCAGTACGATCTGATGATGCTCAGGCTCCGGCGCGGCTGATGCCGCCCCGCCCCCCGACGGAGACCCGCCGATGACGATCCACACCCTGCCGGAGGCGGATGCCGCCTTCGATCCCGAGGCGGTGAGCTATGTCGGCTCCATCGCGGAGGTGCGCGCGCGCCATCCCGAGCCCATGTCGCGCGCCACCGACAAGGTCATCACCCGCCTCGACAGGCACTGCCGGGCGATCATCGCGCGCTCGACCTTCGTCATCGTCGGCACCCACGGGTCGAAGGGGGCCGACGTGTCGCCGCGCGGCGACCCCGCCGGCTTCGTGCGCGTGCTCGACGACCGGCACCTGCTGCTGCCCGACCGGATCGGCAACAACCGCTTCGACTCGCTGGAAAACATCTTCGAGACGGGGCTGGTCGGCATGCTCTTCGTCGTCCCGGGCATGGCCGAGGTGCTGCGCGTCAACGGCCGCGCCCGCATCACCGACGACGCCGCGCTGCTGGCGGGCTCGGCCGTGCAGGGCCGGCCGCCGAAGATCGGCGTGCTCGTCACCGTGGTGGAGGCCTATCTCCACTGCGCCAAGGCGGTGAACCGGGCCGCGCTCTGGGACCCGGCGCGCTACATCGACCGCAACGACCTGCCGAGCTACGGCGCCATGCTCGTCGACCACTGCGAGGGGCTCACCCAGGAAGAGAGCGAGCGCCAGGGCGCCGAGATGGCGCGGCGGGGCATGTACTGAGCCGCCTCAGTAGATGCCGGCCGGGAAGGCCTTGAGGTAGAGTTCGGCGTAGGTGCCCTTTTCCCACAGCCGCTGCAGCGCGTGGTTGATCGCGCGCCGCAGCGGGTCGTTGCCTCGCCGCATGACGATGGCGAGACCCTCGCCGAAATAGCGGCTCTCGGTGAAGGCTCCGCCGAGGAAGCTGCAGCAGCCGGCGGAAGCCTCGCCGCCGAGCCAGAAGCCGCTTGCCGCACCGTCGGCGAAGAGCACGTCCACGTCGCGTTCGAGCAGGGCACGCCGTGCCGCCTCGATGTCCGGATAGCTGCGCCGGGCCGAGAGGCGAAAGAACTGGGTGACATAGGCCTCGTGGGCGGAGCCCTGGACGGTGGCGATGGAGCGCCCTGCAAGGGCCTCCGGCGTCGCCTCGGTGAGGCGGGTGTCGCGGCGGATCAGGAAGCGGGCGGGGGTCTCGAGATAACGGTCCGACACCTCGTAGCGGCGGCGGATATCGGGGCTGACGGCCAGGGAGGCGATGACGGCGTCGCCCGCGTTGCGGTCGAGGCTCTCGGTCAGCAGGTCGAAGCGGCGGACCTGGATGGTGCAGGGCACTCCGAGCTCCTCGCAGATGGCGCGGGCGATGTCGACGTTGAAGCCGACGGGCCGCCCGTCCGGACCGGCGAAGTTGTAGGGCGGGAAGTCGTCCTCGGTGAGGAAGCGGATCTGTGGGACGCGGGTGAGGTCGACACGTTCGCTGCGGCGGCGGGGGTCCCAGTAGCTGGGAATGGTCACCTGCGAGGGCGTGGCTCCCTCGGCGCCGGCCAGTGGCGCCTGCCCGCGCGCCGGCAGCATCGCCAGCAGGGCGGTCGTCGCAACCAGGAATAATATTCTCGCGCCCACGCACGCCATCCGGGTTCGTCCGACTGATGCCGGCTCCATGCCGCCTTATAGCCTGCCGCAGGGGCGTCCGGGAGGGGTCGGACGCCGGATCGGGCGGCCGGCCATGCGGCTTGACGAGTATCGGGCACGTTTCGCCGAACGGCTGGGCTCGCGTCCGGCGGCGGTGTCGGCCCGCCCTCGGGTCCACAGGCCCGCCGGGGCGCCGCCGCCCCGCCTCGTCGACGAACTGGTCGAACCGCTGAAACGCGTGCGCGTCGGCTATCTCGCGGGTCTGTGGGGCGTGTCGCCGCTGGAGGTCGCCCTCGCCCTCGGTCTGACGACGGAGGAGGCGGTGGCCGAGGCTCTCGCCGCCCGCATCGGGGGCGAGCCCGCGCCCGCCGACATCGCCCTGACGATCGCCGCCGATCCGCAATCCTGGCGGGCGGTGCTGGCGCGCCGCGCCGTGGGGGTCGTGCGTCCGGTCGGCGGCATGGCCCTGCTCGTCGCGCCCGGGCCCGCCGAGGCGGAGCGGCTGGCGGCGGCGGGTCCGGCGCGCGGTGGCGACGGGCTTCCCGTCCTCGTCGCGACGCCACGGGGGTTCGGCGCGCTGGTGCGGCACTGGGCGCTGGACGCCTGGGCCGGGGAGGCGATCTCACTCCTCGCGACGCGGGCGCCGGAGCGCTCGGCCGCCGACCGGCACCGTATGCGCCGGACGGCGATCCTCGTGACGACGGTGCTGCTGCTGCTGTTCGGGGCGCTCGCCCTCGGCCCGTCGTGGCTGGCGCTGCTGGCCGGCGGCGGGGTGGGGCTGCTGGTCGCGGCCTGGGTCTTCATCCGCATCGGCGCGGCCCTGGTCAGGCCGCGCCTCCTGCCCCGGGTCCCGCTCAGCACGGCAGAGCTGCCGCGCTACACGGTCCTGTGCGCCCTCTATCGCGAGGAGGCGGCGGCGGCGGGCCTGCTCGCCGCGCTGGCTGCCCTCGACTATCCCCGCGCCCGGCTCGACATCAAGCTGGTGCTGGAGGCGGACGATCCCCAGACCCTCGCCGCGGTGCGCCGCGCGCCGCCCGACCCGGCGGTGGAGATCATCGTGGTGCCGACGCTCGGTCCGCGCACCAAGCCGAAGGCGCTGATGATGGCGCTTCCCTTCGCGACGGGCGATCTCGTGGTGGTCTACGACGCCGAGGACAGGCCCGCTCGCGGCCAGTTGCGCGAGGCGGCAGAAACCTTCGCCGCGGCCGACCGCCGGCTCGGGTGCCTGCAGGCGCCCCTCGCCATCGTCAACGCGCGGGCGAGCCTCCTGACCCGCTTCTTCGCCGCCGAGTACGACGCGCTGTTCCGCGTGCTGCTGCCGGCCATGGCGCGTTTCGGCTGGCCGATCCCGCTCGGCGGAACGTCGAACCATTTCCGCCGCGAGGCTCTGGAGGAGAGCCTCGGATGGGACCCCTACAACGTCACCGAGGACGCCGATCTGGGCTTCCGCCTCGCCCGCAACGGCTGGCGCGTCGGCACCATCACCACCCCCACGGGCGAGGAGGCGCCCGACAGTCCCGGTGCGTGGCTTCGCCAGCGCAGCCGCTGGTTCAAGGGCTGGATGCAGACCCTCGCCGTTCTCCTTCACAGCCCGCGCCGCCTTGGATCGGACCTCGGCTGGCCCGTCATCCTGGTGCTGGTAGCGACGCTGGCGGGGTCGCTCGGCTCGGCGCTGGTGCACCTGACCTGCCTCGCCGCCTTCCTCGTCGCCTGTCTCGTCGGCGGGCCCCCGTCGTGGCTCGGCCTCGGGGCGGCGGTCTTCGCCCTCGGCTATGCCGGCAGCCTCGCCTACAAGGCCACGGGGCTCGTGCGGGCGGGCCGGCCGGGCCTTCTGCCCTGGCTGCCGTTCCTGCCGGTCGTGTGGCTCTTCATGGGGATCGCGGCGCTGAAGGCGGTCGTCGACCTCTGGCGCCGGCCCTTCCATTGGGAGAAGACCCCGCACGGCGCCGGCGACCCGTCGGCCGCTGCCGAGCGACCGGAGAGGCCGCCACAGGCGCTGGAGCGGATCGTCGTCCTCTCCGAAGCCGCCCTCGCCACCGGCCGGCACAGCCCGCGCGAGGTCGCCGCAGCGCTGCGCCGCCAGTGCCTGCGCTGGAGCCGGGAAGGGACCTCGCCGGCCCTGCTCGCGGTCGTGGAGGCCTATGGCCGCGAGGTGGAGAGCCGCGGCCGCGGCCCCTGAGATCAGCCGATCGAGGGACGGCGGCATGCCCGCCGACGCCTTGTCACGGTCCGGTCTTTGAGGCGACAAGGACGCCCTCGCAGGGAATGTCGAAGGAGACGGCGGATGAGCGAACTGGACCAGCCGGTCACGGTGCGGCCCTCCGACCGCCACAGCGCCTTTCACCGCCTGATCGGCTGGGAGGTGGTCGAATGGACCGACGGGCGGGCGGTGATGACCTGTCCGGTGCGCGAGGAGTTCATGAACCGCGGCGGCGGACTGCACGGCGGGCTCGTCGCGACCCTGATGGACTCGGCCGGGGGCTATGCCGCGCTCGGCGGCCCGCCGAAGGACCCGGAGGCCGTCGACGGCCGCGGCGTCACGCTCTCTCTGACCGTCAACTACCTCGGCACGGCGCGGGACGGCGTGCTGACGGTCACCGCCACCCGGACGGGTGGCGGGCGCAGCGTCGCCTTCGTGTCGATTCGCGTCGAGGACGACAAGGGCACGATCATCGCCGATGGGGTCGGGACGTTCCGGCGTTTCTCCGGCGAGCGCTGAGGCCTATTCGGCCGGGTCGAACTCCGCCGGCGCGAAGCGATAGCTGGTCGAGCAATATTCGCAGGTGACCGTGATGGCGCCGTCCTCGACCATGTCGCGGCGTTCCTCCGGCGTGAAGCTCGAGACGATGCCGGAGATGCGGTCGCGCGAACAGGTGCAGTGCTCCTTCACGTCCTGGGCCTCGAAGACGCGCACGCCGCGCTCGTGGAAGAGGCGGAACAGCAGGCGCTCCGGCGACAGCGTGCGGTCGACCAGTTCGTCGTCTTCGATGGTGTCGGTCAGCGCGCGCGCCTCGGCCCAGGCCTCGTGCGGCTCGGGGAGGATGGTGCCGTCCGGCGCGTCGCCGGGCGCGAGGTCGCGGTGCGCCTCGCCGCCGGCCTGCGGCAGGTGCTGGACCATCAGGCCGCCGGCCCGCCAGGCGTGGCGCATGCCCTCGTCTCCCGCCACATATTCCTCCGCCGCAGCGAGGCGCACGCGGGTGTCGATCTGCTCGGACTGGCGGAAATACTGATCGGCGGCCTGTTCGAGGCCCTGCCCGTCGAGGGAGACGATGCCCTGGTAGCGCTGCATGTCGCCGCCCTGGTCGATGGTCATGACGAGTTGGCCCGTGCCGAGCAGGGCGGCGGGCTCGGCCCGTCCGGCGGCGATCGCCGCCTCCACCGCCTCGGCGTCGTAGCGGGCGAGCGCCCGCACGCGGTCCGGCGTCGCGACGTCGACGACCACCATGCGGACGGGACCGTCCGACTGGGTCTGCAGGATCAGCCGTCCGTCGAACTTCAGGCCTGAGCCGAGCAGCAGGGTGAGCGCGGTCGCCTCCGCCAGAACGCGGGCGACGGGCGCGGGGTAGCCGTGGCGGTCGATCATGGTCGACACCGAGCGGCCGAGGCGGATGACGCGGCCGCGCAGATCGATCTCGTCGACCTGGAAGGGCACGACGATGTCGTCTGCACCGCCGGTGATATCAGGGATCATGGACATCGCGCCTATATGAAGTCTCGAGCGCGCAATTGCGAGAGGCGGGGCGGGAGATCTGGCCGGCATCCGCCCGTTTCACATTGCCGTGAGCGAGCGGCCGCGGAAAGGCGAGCGGACTCAACCTCTTGGGACCATGATACCGTTGCGCGGCGGTCACACATGCGGCCGAAACGTGACTTTCTGTTGCACCGCGTCGGCGGCTGCCATTGCGCGGCAGGGCCCGATGACGCTCTATCGACGCGCCCAGGTGCCGACGGTTCGATCGCAGCCGGCCCGCGGTCATCCGTCTCGTTCATTCCATACGCCAAGGTGCATTCATGCGGCGCTTCCTGCCCATTCTCGCCACAGCGGTCGCGCTGGCCCTCTCGGGCGCCGCCGCCGTGGCCCAGACCGTCAATTTCGGCTACGGCGATCAGATCATCTTCGATCCGGCCACCAACGCTCCCATGCGCGTCGCCCCGCGCACCGACGGCGGGCCGCGCCCGGGCGCCGGCGTCTCCGCCATTCCGCGCGAGACGGTCGCCTTCACCGGCCGCTATGCGCCGGGCACCATCGTCATCAACACCCAGGAGCGCCGCCTCTATCTGGTCCAGGCCGGCGGCACCGCGATCCGCTACGGCGTCGGCGTCGGCCGTCCGGGCTTCTCCTGGGGCGGCAACCAGACGATCACCCGCAAGGCGGAGTGGCCGGACTGGCGCCCGCCGGCCCAGATGCTGCGCCGCCGCCCCGACCTGCCGCGCTTCATGGCCGGCGGCCCGGACAATCCGCTCGGCGCGCGCGCCCTCTATCTCGGCTCCTCGCTCTACCGCATCCACGGCTCCAACGAGCCGCACACGATCGGCACCGCCGTCTCGTCGGGCTGCTTCCGCCTGACCAACGACGACGTCATCGATCTCTACAGCCGGGTGCGGGTGGGCACGCGGGTCGTCGTCCTGCGCTGAGCGCGTCGACACCGAGGATTTTGCAGGGGCCGGCGGAAACGCCGGCCTCTTGCTTTTTGTCCGAGGGACGGCGCGACCAGCTCGCCGCGAGGACCCGGCCCCGAGCCGAGATATCCTCCCCTCGGGTTGGCTTTGTCGGCGCGAACCCCCATTTTGGGCGGGAACCGAATCGGAACATCCGAGGCCCATGACCGACCCCTCCGCCCCGCGCCAGCCCAGTCTCGCCGAGAGGGCCATGGCCGCGCGCGGCAACCAGGCGGCGGCGGGCTATCTCGCCGGCCTCAATCCCGAACAGCAGGCCGCCGTCGAAACGCTCGACGGGCCGGTGCTGGTGCTCGCCGGGGCCGGGACCGGCAAGACGCGGGTGCTGACCACCCGCATCGCCCATATCCTCAACCAGCGCCGGGCCTTCCCCTCCGAAATCCTCGCGGTGACCTTCACCAACAAGGCGGCGCGCGAGATGAAGGAGCGCATCGCCCATCTCGTCGGCGAGGCGGTGGAGGGCATGCCCTGGCTCGGAACCTTCCACGCGACCGGCGTGAAGATTCTGCGCCGCCATGCCGAGCTCGCCGGCCTCAAGCCCGGCTTTACCATCCTCGACACCGACGACCAGATCCGGCTCCTCAAGCAGCTCATCCAGGCGGAGGACATCGACGAGAAGCGCTGGCCGGCCCGCGTCCTCGCCTCCGCCATCGACGGCTGGAAGAACCGCGCCCTGACCCCCGACAAGGTGCCGGCCGGCGAGGCCGCAGCCTATGCCAACGGGCTCGGCCTGAAGCTCTACGCCGACTACCAGGCGCGGCTGAAGGTGCTGAACGCCGTCGATTTCGGCGACCTGCTGCTGGAGGTGATCCGCCTGTTCCGCGAGAATGCCGGCGTGCTGGCGGAGTACCAGCGCAAGTTCAAGTTCATCCTCGTCGACGAGTACCAGGACACCAACGTCGCCCAGTATCTCTGGCTCCGCCTCCTCGCCCAGCGGCAGGAGGGGCGGCCGCAGAACATCTGCTGCGTCGGCGACGACGACCAGTCGATCTACGGCTGGCGCGGCGCGGAGGTCGACAACATCCTGCGCTTCGACAAGGACTTTCCCGGCGCGACCGTCATCCGTCTCGAGCGCAACTACCGCTCGACGGGGCACATCCTCGCTGCTGCCGCCCATCTCATCGCCCACAACGAAGGGCGCCTCGGCAAGACGCTGTTCACCGACGGCGAGGACGGGGCGAAGCCGACTTTGACCTCGGTCTGGGATTCGGAGGAGGAGGCGCGCTCCATCGGCGAGGAGCTGGAGCAGCTGCAGCGCCAGGGGCACCTCCTGAACGAGGCCGCGATCCTCGTGCGCGCCTCGTTCCAGATGCGCGAGTTCGAGGACCGCTTCATCACCATCGGCCTGCCCTATCGGGTGATCGGCGGGCCGCGCTTCT
>LNFM01004085.1_pt1 | contig 27437 bp, 22 predicted proteins | sample 596031 | NCBI WGS metagenome assembly LNFM01 (sample SAMN04254537, study PRJNA301005) | activated carbon metagenome | isolation source: dual media filters at the Ann Arbor, Michigan drinking water treatment plant | place: USA: Ann Arbor
GGATCAGCCAGCGGCCGCCGGCGTTGCGCGCGACGGCGCCGGTCACGAGGGGGATACCGCCACCGAAGATCTGGCCTGGGCGCAGGATCACCGCGGGCAGCCCCTGCTTGGCAGCCGCGATCACGAGCTGCTCTGCCTCCAGCTTCGCGCGGGTGTAGGCGCCCCGCTCGTCGGCGCGGGGCTCGGTCGCCACGGACTCGTCGACGTGGCCCTTGCCCGACATGCCGGCCCAATCGAACACCGACATCGACGAGATGTGGACGAGCTGCTTCACGCCGTGGGCCTTGCAGGCGTCGATCACGTTCTGGGTGCCGACAACGGTGCCACCCTTGTGCTCCGGCCAACCGCCCTTCATCGCGGCGCCGCAGTGGATGACGATCTGGGCACCCGCGACGGCGCGGTCGACGGCCTCGGGATCACCGAGGTTCCCCAGCGCGTACTCGATGTCCGGCTGCGGCCGCGTCGGGACTCGCCGCTGAAAGACGCGGACGCGGTGACCTTCGGCGCGCAGCTTCGCGACGACGGCCATGCCGAGAGAGCCCGAGGCGCCGGTGACGAGGTACGGCACTTCCTGCGACAACCTGAAGCGAGCGAGGCTCGCCTCGTGGTCGGCATCGGCCTCGCGCGCGACGCGCTCGACCCAGTCGACGACGTTCGCCGCATCCTCGACGGTGACCGGCGGCGCATCGCCGGTCGCGAGCCGGGCGTAGAAGTCCCGCACGAGGTCGCGCAGGCCCTGGTACGCCTGGATCTGCTTGCGCACGAACTTCACGACGTTCACCGGGACATCGATCAGCGGCTGGATCGAATCCGTGACCGCGTTCAGCAACCGCTCTGCCGCCTTCGGCAGCGGCGTCGAAGCCCGCTTGCCATGGAACATGGCGAACAGATCGACGCGGAGCACGCCCTTGGTGCCGTGGATGATCATCTGGCTCTGCATCGGCTTGGCGTTCCATGTCAGCTGAAACTGACCGAGGCCCCGCTCGCACGTGACCAGAGCGCGCCACTCGTCGAACGCGAGGTTCGGATCGCCACCCAGCGAGCGCCAGTCAGCTTCCACGCCCTCGATCGGACCGAGCAGCTCCTGGATGAGATACAGGCAGTGCACGCCGATGTCGCGGAACGGATAGCCGGCAGCGCGGTACCACGGCGGCAGCCGGCCCCCTTCGTACGGCGGGTACTCGGAGCCGCGCAGGATATCGACGGAGACGACCGTCCCGAGCTTCCCGGCGCGGACCATGTCGAGGGCGCGCTTCACCTGCGGATCGTAGAGCAGCGAGTGGTTCACGCTGATCGTCAGGCCCTTCTCGTCGGCGAGGGTCTGGAGGGCGCGTGCCTGGTCGGCATCTTGGGTGACCGGCTTCTCGACGAGCACGTGACAGCCACGCTCGAGGGCGGCGCGCGTGACCGCGGCGTGCGACGACGGCGGCGTCAGGACGTGGATGACGTTCGCACCCGCGGCGACGAGCGCATCGAGATCCGCGAAGGCCTGCGTGCCCCACTTCTCGGCATTCGTCTTCGCTCGCTCGGCGTCGAGGTCGGTGATGCCGACCAGTTGCACGTCGGAGAGAGCCTTCACGGCGGCCACGTGGAACTCACAGATGTTCCCGCTGCCAACCATTCCTGCGCGATACGTCGTCATTGCTACTTGGTCCTCTTGTGCGTTGTCGTTGCTAGCTCGTCGATAGTGGCCGCGATACTCGCGACTCGTGCCGACCACGTCTCCGTTTCCATGGCGCGCGATCGGGTGGTCGGCGCCCCCGGGTCGCGATGGCGGAGTACGCGATCGAGGGCGCGCACGAAGTCATCCGGCGTCTCCGCGATCTCGCAGAGGTGTCCATGCCGGACCACCTCGGGCACGGGCGTCGATACGACGGGCAGTCCGGCCGACAGGTACTCGCGCATCTTCAGCGGATTCACGAACGCCATGCGCTCGTCGATCCGGTACGGGATGATGCCGGCGTCGAACCCCTTGCAGTACGCCGGCAGCGCGTGATGAGGCTTCTGTCCGAGGAAGTGCACGTTCGGCAGGCCGGACACCGCGGACACATCTGTCAGCGTCTGCCCGATGAGCACGATCGACCAGTCGGGCCGCGTCCGGGCCACGTGCGCGATCAGCTCGAAGTCGACCCAGCTCTGCAGCGTCCCGTAGAAGCCGATGCGCGGACCGGGAATCGCGGCGAGGTCCGTCGGGATCTCGGTCTTTGGCGCGAGGGCCTGCGCGAACAGGGCGTGGTCCACACCGTGTGGCGCGACGTACGTGTGCTCGCACGTCTTGCGCTTGCTCTCCGCGAGCGCGTGATTGATCGCGAACACCACGTCGACGCGCTCTAGCAGCTTCTGCTCCTGGGCGACCGTCTGAGCCTGGTCGAGGTAGTCGAACAACGACCACTCGTCGACGCAGTAGTAAACGCTCGTGGCCTCGCCGAGCGTCCCGACGTAGTCCGCCGTGCTCGGCAGGAACGTCCACAGGTCGAACTCCTCGATCTGGAGCCTCCAGCGTAGGGCGCGGATCGTGGCGCGCAACACGTGTCGGTTGATCGTCCGCGCCACCGCGCTGTGGGGCAACGGCACGACCAGCGGCGAGAACACCCAGAGGTCATTCTCGACGTTCACCGGCCCGGCCGCGAACTCGCGCAGCTTCCGCTGGATCTTGCCCAGGTCACGCGCGCTCCCGAGCTTCGGCGTCCGCGTCGCCAGGCTGTTCAGCCACAGCACGCGCCGCGTCTTCGCGAGCTCGCGCAGCACGTGATGATTCGACGTCGGATCCTCGTGCCAGTCCTTCGCGAACGCGATGATGCTAGGCCTACGAGCAGTGACTCCGTCGAGCTTCGTCGCGTGCTGGGCCGTCACATGTGCGGCTTCGCTCGCGTCACTCGCGTGCAATCGAGCGGAGCCGCGCGCCCCCGAGCCGCCCTTCGCCATCGTGGGAGAGGCCGCATTCGTCCGCCTGGAGGACCCCCTACCGTCCACCTCGCCCTGGTTCGACGGCTCACGCGTCTCCGTGGTCGCAGCGCGCGGCGAAACGGTGGGCTTCCAGGTGCTCGACCGCAGCGGTGAGTCCGTCTCGCTGGCCATTGCGGGGGACGGTCTGCAAGTTCGGGGCTACTCCGTCGAGGCCTTCGTCGTGAAGCGCCCCTCCACCGCGCTCTACGGCGGGGGCCGCGGTCGCGGCACATACCCCGATGCGCTCCATCGCACGGAGGGCGCCATCGCCGCCCCCGCCTACTTCGAGCTCGAGGTCGCGCGTGACGCCCGGCCCGGCTCGATCGTCGGCACGCTCACCGTCGGCGCACGCGAGGTCCCGGTCGAGCTCACCGTCGCCCCGGTGACCCTTCCCCCGCTCCCCGCAGCGCGCGTCTGGGCCTACGAGGACCCGCGCGAGCTTCCGGACGGGGACAGACGCAGTTCACGCGACCTACCCGAGCGCCGCGCCCTCATCTCCGACGAGGAGCGCGCATGCATCGACGTGTTCCGTGCCCACGGCGTGCTGCTGTCCCCGGACCTGCGCCTCCCGTGGTGGCCCGCGCGCAAGGAGCTGTTCGCAGGGGTCACCGATCTCCCCGTCATGATCTCGACCGACCCGGCCGAGGCGCGCGTGGACGTCCAGGGCTGGATCGCGGCGACCCAGGGGACCGGGCACGTGCCGTTCACGATTCCGATCGACGAGCCGCGCACGGCCGAGTCACGCGCAGCCGTGAGGGCCCTGGCCACGGCGGTGCGGGCCGCCGGCGGCGGACCGACGACGTTTCGCTACGCCGTCACCGACGAGCCCCGCCCGGAGTACGGCGATCTCGTCGATCTCTACATCTCGTGGAAGGCCGCGCATCTCGCCGGCGACCAGCATGCCCGTTGGACGTACAACGGGGCGCCGCCGTACGCCGGATCGATGGTCCTCGACGCCTACGCGCCGGGACCACGCACGTGGGGGTGGATCGCGTGGCGCTGGGAGATCCCGACCTGGTACGTGTGGGACGCCCTGTACTGGCACGACCGGCACAATGCGCGGCGCGAGCGGATCACCGCGCCGCCGCTGAACCCGCGCGTCGATCCGATCAGCTTCGACGACGGCGAGGATCGCGGGAACCTCGATGGGGTCCTCGCCCTCCCTGCGGAAGGCGCCGCCGGCTGCCTCCCGACGCTGCGGCTCGCGGCGGTACGCCGGGGTCAGCTCGATCGCCTGCTCATCGAGGCGGCCGCTTCGTGCGACGCGCGGACGACCTCGCAGCTGGTGGAACGCATGGTGCCGCGTGCCCTCGGTGATGCCGGCCGCGAAGCCTCGTGGCCCACGACGGACGCCGCCTGGGAGCAGGCACGCCGGGACCTCATCGCGCTGGCGATATGCGCGCCCGGATCATCTCGAACAGCGCCGTGATGTTCACCGGCTTCTTCATGCATGCGACGAACGATCCGAGCTTCGCCGCCTCGAGCATCCGCGTGTCGGCGGTGAGCAGAATGATCGGCGGCGAGATGCCCTCAGCGGCGAGCGCGATGGTCAGCATGGGCGCGTCCATCACCGGCATGTTCCAGTCGAGGAGGACGAGGGGGCAGCGGTGCGTACGCAGGTACTCGAGGGCCTCGGCGCCGTTCGTGGCCTCGACGGTGGCGTACCCCTCGTCGGCGAGCAGATCGCGCAGCGACTCGCGGATGTCGCAGTCGTCGTCGACGATCAGGACTGGCGCGTCACGCATGAGGAGGAGACATCGGCAGCATCACCGTAAAGGTTGCGCCTTCGCCGGGGTTGCTCGCCACTCCAATCGTCCCCCCCGATGCCTCGACGATCTGGCGGGCGATCCATAGCCCCAGGCCGAAGCCGCCGAAGGAGCGGTTCTCGACGACGCGCTCGAAGCGTTCGAAGATGCGCTGCTGTTCCTCGCGGGCGATGCCGATTCCGCGGTCGGTGACGCGCAAGACGGCGAAGGGCTTCGAGACGGTCGTGCTGACGGTGATCGGAGCGCCGCGCCCATACTTGATCGCGTTCGCGACCAGGTTGCTGGCGACCTGGTCGATGCGGAGGCGGTCCCAGACCCCCTGGGCGGGCTCGGTGGTGAGGGTCAGGTCGCAGCCAGCGAGCTGGGCTTGTTCGAGGAAGCGGTCGACGACCTCCTTCACGACCTCGTCGAGCGCGAGGGGCTCGGGGTCGAGGTGGAGGCGGCCGGCGGTGATGCGCGAGACGTCCAGCAGGTCGTCGATCAGCTTCTCGAGGCGACCGGCGGCACGCGAGGCCTTCTTCAGCCGCTCGTTCAGCTGCGCGGGCGGCGTCTCGCGATCGAGGGCGCGCGTGACGCTCTCGATCTGCATCATCAGGGCGGCGAGTGGCGTCTTGAGCTCGTGCCCGGCGGCAGCGAGGAAGTCGTCGCGCACTTCGACGGCCTTTCGCATGTCTCGGTAGAGCGTCGCGTTGTCGATGGCGAGGGCGGCTCGGCGAGCGAGCTCGCTGAAGAGCTCGAGGTCGACCTGGGTGTACGACCGCTTCGACTCCGCCCACACGAGCGAGAGTCCCCCGAGGACGCGACCGCGTGCGACCAGCGGCACGAGCAGCACGGAGTAGATGTTCAACGCTTCGAGGAGGCGTGCGTGCTCGGGGTCGAGCGCCGTGCCTACGACCGCATGCGGCGGGACGTAGGGGTGCAGCTCGGCCTTCCCCGTCGCGATGACCTGGTGAATGCCGGTGAGGTTCTTGCGGTCGGGAGGGAAGCGCTCGCGCAAGGCGATGCCCCACTTCACCTTCTCGGGGTCGACGTGCGCGACGGCGATCTGGCGCGTGGTGTCCCCCTCGACCATCTCGACGGCGCACCAGTCCGCGAAGCGTGGCACCAGGAGCTCCAGCAGTTGCTGCAACACGCGGGTCGTGTCGAGCGTGGACGCGAGCAGGGCAGTGGCGTTGGCGAGGAGGTCGGCTCGCTCGAGGGCGGCGCGCTCGCGTTCGATGAGGACTGCGCGGTCGATCGCGAGGGCGCATTGCGCGGCGATCGCATCGGCGAAGACGCGATCGGCAGCGGGCAACTCTCGCGGCGACTCGAACGACAAGGCGATCGCTCCGAACACGCGCCCCTTCACGGCGAGCACGAGCACCACCGAGGCCTGGACCAGCGTCGAGAGTCGTGGACCGATCGCAGGATACTCGGCGAGGATCTGCTCCCGGGATTCGTAGAAGCGGTGCTCACCGGACAGGACCGCATCGGACAGCGGCGTGACGTCGTCGATCGTGATCGTGAGGAACGGCTGACGGCGCCCGAGGATCTCGACCGTCGGCCGCAGGGTGTTGTCCTCGCGGAGGTAGACCGCCCCGGCTTCGGCCCCGAAAACACTGAGCGCCTGCTCCAGCACCGCGCGTCCCGCCTCGCTGGGCGTCATCACCTGCGCCAACGCGGTCGCGGTGGCCTGCAGGCGGGCCATGCGGTGTTCTGCAGCAGCGACCGGGTCGATCAAGGCTCCACGAACACTGTACCAGCGACCTTGGCCGCTCCGAGCTGATCAATGGCGCGGCGCAGGTCCCGGGCGGTCGTTCGGCGGGCGCGGACGGCCAGGAGCACGGCGTCGGCCGCCTCGGCCATGAGGTTCACGTCGGCCGACCCGAGGACGGGTGGGGCATCGAGCACGATGTGGTCGTAGCCGGCCTGTCGGAGCTGCTGCATGGCGCCCGCGAAGGCAGGACCGTCGAGCAGCTGGGTGCGGTCGACGCGTGGATTCACGGGGCCCACGTGCAGGCCCAGCTCGGCGATGTCGTGAAAGATCCACGGCGCCCCGGGGGTCGCTCGGTGTCGGATGAGCTGGTCGGCGAAGCACCAGCCGTCCTCGATTCGTAGCGCCTTCGCCAGGGCCGGCCGGCGGAGGTGCGCCTCGACGAGGAGGACCTTGGCCCGCTGGCATTCCGAGAGGGCGAGGGCGAGGTTCAGCGCCACAGTCGTCTTGCCGTCGCCATCGCCCGCGCTGGAGACGACGATCACCTGCGGAGAGCCCTGCTCGAGCAGGTGATGGCGCAGCACCCGGAACGCGGCCGCGCGCAGGGAGTCGGGGTCGATGTACAGGACGAGCCGCGGATCGGGTGCCTGGTCGGCGAGCGAGTGGCTGGTCACCTGAACGGCCACGTTCGTCACCGACGGCGGGGGCACGATCGGTGCGACCCCCAGCTGCGTGGTCTTGAGCGGGGATGTCATCGGCGAGTGACCTTGCGGGGGGTGGCAGACGGGATCACGGCGAGGACAGGGACGCCGACCTCGTCGATGTCCAGCGCACGGAAGATGCGGTCGTCGAGGATGCCGAGGCCCAGGGCGAGCGCGGCGCCGAGCGCGATGAACAAGGCGGTCCCCGCGATCAGGATCAGGACTTCGCCGGGCCCCGTCGCCGTGACGGGCTTGAACGGCGGGTCGATGACGGCGAGACGGCTCGACTCCGCCAGCTTCTGGCTCGCGTCCATCTGCGCCCGGAACACCGTCGACGCCAGCGCCTCGACACGTTCGCGCTGTTCGGCGACACCGCGCCGCAGTCGCGCGTGCTCGGTCTCGAGCTCCACGACCCGCTCCGTGGACGAATCCACCGGGGCGTCGCCGGTCTGCGACTGCACGCGGGCGATCTGCGCCGTGATCTCGTCGAGGTCCGTCTCGAGCTTCGCGCGATCCTGCGGTGTGGCCGGCGCGATCTGCGTTTCGACGGCGGGCGGCACGGCGGCCTGCGCCTGACGGAGCCGCTGTTGCGCAGCCGTGCGGCGCTCCTCGGCGTTGATCATGGTGGGGTGCTTCTCGGTGTAGCGCTGTCGCGCGGACTCGAGCTCACGCGTCGCGGTGGCGAGGGCGCGCTTCGCTTCCTCGACGGCAGACTCGGCGGCGATGCGCTCCGGCGATGGGGGGGCCGTGATCCGGATCGGCTCGTCGGGGGGCGCATCGAGGCGCGCCTGGATGCGGGCCTTCTGGCGTTCGAGTGCCCGCAGCTTGGGGTTCTTGCTCTCGACCTTGGGGGCATCGCGGATCGCCCGGATCCCCGCGCCATCGCTCGCGCCCTGCAGGGTGTCCTGCGCGAACTCGGGGTGCTGCGCGAGGAACTGCGCCAGCTTCTGCTCGCGGTCGCGCAGCACGGCGGAGGCGGACTCGTTCTCCTGCGTGGCGAACTCGACGGTCCGACGCGCCGACTCGTTGCCGAGACCCTCGTCCTTCTCGCGGAGGAGCTTCGTCAGGCGCTCGACGACCGCCTTCGCGCGATCCGGATCGCTGTCCGTGTAGACGATGCGGAGCGTGTTGCCGCCGCGGGTCTCGAGCTTCACGAGCGGGCGCAGCTTGTCGATGGCCGTCTCCGGATCCTCGCCTGGGAACGGCGACAGCGCTGGATCCGCGATGATCGCAGCCATGTTCGTGCGCGTCATGAGGAGCTCGCGATAGCGGTCGCCGATGGCTCGCTGGCTCATCTGCTCGCGGCCGGGCGTGAGCACGTCGCTCTTGATGAGCTCTTCGTAGGACAAGGTCGTCGACGACTGGTACCGGCGCGGCTTCATGAGCGCGAAGCCCAGGGAGAGCGCACCGCCCACGATCGCGGCGATCGCGACGAGCCACCAGTAGCGAAGGGTCTTGCGACCGAGGTCGACCAGGCGGGAGAGCCGGTCGCGAGGCGTGAGGCGAGGCGTCATGAGGTGGGGGTGCGGTCGGCCAGGGAGCCGATGCGGTCACCCGCGAATGCAGGCACGGTGCCGAACACCGGGATCCCCAGCCTCGTGAGGTCGTCCACGTCGTGGATCCGCGAGTCGAACGCTCCCAGGAGCAATGCAGAGCCGATCAGGGCCCCCGTGCCAATGACGGCGATGGCGATCGCGAGCGCCAGAAACGAGCGCTCGGGCTCAGTGGGGCGGCGTTCCGCGACGAGATCCAGGCTCGTCCCGAGTCCGGCCCGCGCTGCCTGCTCCGCCAGCGCATCCGGGCTCGCCAGGATCCGCGACCGCTCCTTCAGCACGGCCCGCTCCTCACGCATGAGCTCGTTGATCTGATCGGTCAGTACCGCCGCGCGGCCGCGTTGCTCTCGCTCCGTGGCTTCGAGAAGATCGGCCCGCCGGCGCGCCACGCCCGCCGCGACCTCGGCCAGCTGGCGGTCCATCTCGCTGCGCAGCGCCGTCACATCGGCCGTCAGCCGATGGGCCGCATGAAGGCGTCGCCGCTCGTGCTCGGCGATCGCGATCATCGCGATGTCGCGTGCGATGGCCGACGACAGCTCTCGGTCATCGTCGATGACGGTGATGCCGATGCGCGCGCTCTTCAGTGACCGGTACTCCTCGTCGTAGTAGTAGACGAACGAGTTCTTCCAGATCTCGATCTCGAGCTGGTCCCGCAGCTCGGTGATCGCGTACTGCATGCCCCGCGTGCGGCGCAAACGATGGAGGTCATGTCGCTCGACTACCTCCTGCAACTTCGCGTCGGGTAGCAACGTGTGCTCCACGTACTCTCGCAGCTGTTCGTACGGGATCGTGCTGCGCTCTGACGAGAACTCGGTCTCCGACAGCGAGAGGACGACGTCGGCTTCATAGACCGGCGGCTTGGTGACGACCTTGTACGTGACGGCGCTCGTCAGCACGATCGCCAGCGCGAGCACGCGCCACGGCCGGGCCTTGGTGCGCAGGCCGATGCGACGCAGCTCGGACAGCAAGCCGGCGCGTGTACTCTCCTCGCGCTCGTACCAGTCCAGCGCGCGCCGTTCGCTCACGCGGCCACCTTCGTCGCGATGGAGCCCGACGCCTCTTCGAGCACGGCGTAGAGGGCGGCCGCGCTGGCCTCCCAGCCTCCGCGCGCCCCGAGAGCGGCGACGGTGGCGGGGTCGTACGGCGATGCCAGTGCGCGTGCGAGGGCCGCGCCGAGGGCTGCGGGTTGCTGCGCCGGCACCAGCTCGCCGAGGGCGGGCGAGGTGATCAGTTCGGGGATGCCACCGACGGTCGTGGCGACGACGCGCCGACCGCACGCCAGGGCCTCGAGGACGACGTTCGGCGTGCCCTCCGCATGGCTCGGCAGGGTCAGCACATCGCACGCCGCCATCCATGCCGGGATGGACGCGAGGGGCTGCGGGCCGACGAGGCGAACGCGTTCGCCGTACGGAGCGACGGCCGCCGCGAGCGGCTGCTTGGCGGGCCCGCCGCCGACGATGACGAGCGTTCCCTGAGAGACCTGGGACCACGCCGCGGCGAGATCGAGCACGCCCTTCTCGGCCTTCAGATTGCCGACATAGAGGGCGAGCGGCCCGGCGGGGAGCCCCAGCTCTCGGCGAGCGGCGTGGCGATCGCGAGGATGGAACAGGTTGGCGTCGACGCCGTTCATGACGATCGCGACCTTGTCGCGCGCCACGCCCAGCAGAGCGGCCTCGTCGGCCAGCGCGCGCGAGACCGCGACAACGCGGGTCGCCTGCGGCAGAGCCCAGGCCGTCAGGCGCCGCGGCCCGGGTCGCTTGGCGACGAGGTTGATGTCCGAGCCGTGCAACTTCACGACGCAGGGAATGCCCAGCATGCGCGCGGCGACGACCGCGGCGAAGCCATCAGGGTAGGCCCACGAACCGAGGACGACATCGACGTGGCCCCGGAGGCGCGCGATCGCGGGCGCGATCGACGCCGCGTAGAGAGGTCCCCATGCACCGTGAGCGAGCCGCGGAATGAAGAGGGTGCGCGGATGGGTGACGGCGATCCCATCGATGCGCTCGTGACGCGGCACCTTCGCCAGCCGGCCTGCCGACGACCAGCGCGCGAGTAGTCCCGCGCCGGGGAACCAGGGCAGCGTCGCCATCACCGTCAGGGCGCACTTCTGCGCGAGCGCCGCGAACTGCTGGCGATTGAACGGCGCCGAAAGCGGCTCGACGGCGTTCGGGAAGATCTTCGTGATGGCGAGGACGCGGAGCACGGGCTTCGCTAGATGCCGAAGACCCGGTCCATCTTCAGGAGCTTGAAGATGGCGAGGGGTTGATCGCGCGTGTTGACGAACGTGATGGTGCCGCCCGCCGCGCGGATCGCCTTGTAGAGCTTCACCAGCGCGGCGACGCCGGAGCTGTCGATCAGCTCGAGCGCGCCGAGATCGACGGTGATCGCCGGGGGGCGGTTGGCCATGATGCGATCGACCTCCTCGGCGAGGGCGGGCGCGGTGTTGATGTCGAGCGAGCCGCGCACGGCAAGGGTCAAGTGGGGGGACCGGGTGACTTCGTAGGGTGCGAGCACGTTCAACTCCTCTTCAGCAGGCGCCAACGATTCGGCGGCCCGGGCTGATACGAAACTTCGTCGAGCATCGCCGTCGCGATATGGATGCCCATGCCGCCCTCGGGCAGGGCGTCGGCGGTGACGTCAGGCAAGGGCGTGGCCGTCGTCATGTCGAACGGCGCACCGGTGTCGGCGATCTCGATCGTGAGCTGGCGCTCGCCGGGAGTGATCGCGAGCTCGATCGTGCCCGTCGCCGCCGAATAGGCGTGGAGCGCGATGTTGTTGAAGATCTCCATGAAGGCGGAGACCACGGCGGTGTCGAAGGGGTCCGTGACGTCCACGGTCAGCGGATTGTCGGGCTCGCGGCGCTTGCTGCTCGAGACGAGGCGCGCGGCCTCCGCGACCACCCGGACCGCGACGGCCCGATAGGCGAGCGTGCCGGGCACACTCAAGCGAATCGGGGCTGTCATGCGCGCAAGGTAGCTGCACAACCCGGACCGTGCGCATCGAACGTCTCCGTAAGAGTTGCGCGAGGATTCCCGGGGACGAGCGGGCGACTCCGCACATGCGTGATAGACCGCCACACGTGCAACGCGCAGTTCGTCTAGCCAAGCGTGCGATCGATATCGCCGGGGCGGCGGTCGGGCTCGCGCTCACTGCGCCCCTCTTGCCCTTCATCGCGGCCGCGATCTACGCGGAGTCGCCCGGCCCCGTGCTGTTCCGGCAGCGCCGGGCCGGCCGCCTGCGAACCGTGCGGTCCGAGGATGGCAAGAAGCGGCTCGAGTTCGACGAGTTCGACATGCACAAGTTCCGCACGATGATCGTCAACGCCGAGGCGAAGACGGGCGTCGTGGTGGCAGGCGCCGACGATCCGCGGATCACGAAGGTCGGCAAGTTCCTTCGCAGGTCGCGGCTCGACGAGTTGCCGCAGTTCTGGGACGTGCTGCGCGGCAAGATGAGCCTCGTCGGTCCGCGGCCCGAGCGGCCCGAGTTGCTCCAGCAGCTCTCGTGCGCGATTCCGCTGTTCGAGGAGCGCATGCGCGACGTGAAGCCCGGCATCACGGGGCTCGCGCAGATCTCGCTCGGCTACACGGGCTCGATCCCCGAGGGCAGCGAGATCGGAAAGCTCGCGAAGACGCTGCAGAACCCGTGGGACCTCGACGAGACCAAGGGCGCGCTCGCCGACGACATGCGCATCAAGCTGCTCTACGACCTCGCGTACACGGTGAGCCTCGAACGCTTCGACACGTTCCTGCGCACGGAGCTCGGCATCATCTTCCGCACGCCGCTGGTGATGCTGAAGATGACGCAGGGTCGCTGACCAGCGCGTCTCCGTCCCTCCGCCACGTCGTCGTCAGCGGCTTCGCGCTCGAGAGCGAGATGAGGCGCTTCCCGATGCGCTCGAGCTCGGCGCGGGTGTCGGCCGGCGTCGCCTCGAATCCGGGCCCGCCTTCCTCGATCACCGTCGGGTGAAACCGCGCGGTCACGGCACACTGCCGCGAGAACGTGAGGCGCAGGATCCCGGCGTCGCGCTTGTCGCGATGGGCGTTGTCGAACAGGAAGTTGCCGAGCGAATACGCGATCACGCCGTCGTGATAGCGCTCGATCCCTTGGAGGCGATGCGGATGGTGACCGATGACCGCATCGGCTCCTGCATCGATCCATCGATGGGCTGCCTTGACCATCGTGCGGCTCGGCGCGTCGCTGTACTCCTTGCCCCAGTGGACGGCCACGATCACGAGATCGTGGTCTGCGCGCGCGGCCTCGATCACCGGCACGAGCGCCGCCCCGAGCTTGCCCGTGTGCACGTAGGGCAGCCTCTCCGGGGTGGGCTTGCCCGTGTTGTTCACGGCCGACGCCGCGACGATGCCGACGCGCCAGCCCTGCGTCTCGATCGTCTCGACGCGGAACAGCGGATCGGCATCCCGGGCTGCCCCGACCACGTGGATGCCCGCCTGGCGCAGGAGCACCGGCGTCTCGGTCACGCCACCGCTGCGCATGTCGTAGAAGTGATTGTTCGCGATCGTCACGACGTCGATGCCGGCCGGTGCGAGGCGGGCGATCCGTGCGGGCGTCGTCACGAACCGCATCCGCGTGCCCCACTTGCTCACCGTCGGTGGTGCGGCCATCACCGGCGTCTCGAGGTTGGCCAGCGTCAGGTCGCTGTCGAGCAAGCCCGCGACCCGATCGAACGGGTCATCGTCCTCGGCCCGAATGGGCTTGAACCCACCCTCGACGTAACGCCCGAACATGATGTCCCCGGTGAACGCCATCTCCAGCGCGGTCGAAGGGGCGGCAGCGGGGGCGGGGGCAGCGGGGGCGCCCGAAGCCCGTAGCCCCAAGCCCGTCGCCCACGCGAGCGCGGCAAGCGCGAGCACCCGATGACGCGCAGCCACCTCAGTTCATTCGATTGTCCGATGGACGGACAAAGAGATGGCGGAGGTTCGGGCGCGCGGGCTCCTGCATCGTCGGCGGATCGACCAGCACGTCGCTCGCATCGATGCGCACCGGCTGGGGCGCCGCGAACATCGACTGCTTCGCCGTGCGCTTCATGCGGCCGCCCAGCGTCGTGTACGACTCCTTCGACGGCTTCTGCCAGCCGCTGATCGCTCCACTGCCCTTGTAGCCCAGCACTGTCGCGGCGACCTGGTCGGAGAGCGAGCTGGCGACGCGCGACGACAGCGCGACGAACGCGGGGTTCGGCACCGTGACCGTGTCAAAGAGCTTCGTCAGTCCCTTGGCGCTGCCCCCGGGCGCGAACACGGCCTGCGCCGTCTTGTACGAGGCGACCTCGGCCACGGCGGCCGTGAGCTCCGACTTGCCGACCCGGGTCCCGAAGAAGGCGCTATCGACCTCCGAGTCGAGCATGGCGTTGTCGACGAACCCGGCGTCGTTGCAGCCCGTCTGCACGTACGCGAGCTTCTTCCCGCGCAGGGCCGTCATGTCGTCGACGTTGGCGTGGAGCGCCCACTGTCGGCTGCCACCGCCGCCCACGACGGCCGTGGCGATGAGCTTGCCCTTGCCGTTCGTCGCGTAGCACTGCGCCTCGACGATCGCGAAGTCGACGCCGTCCTTCTCGAGGGCCGAGAAGCTCGCATACGACGATGCCGTGACGGACTGACCTGTCGCGGCCTCGATCGCCTTCGCGAGGCCCTGGACGTACGAGAGCCGGGCGCTGGCCGAGCCGAACTCGACGGTGGGTGCGTAGATCCCGACGGTGATCGCCTTGGTTGGCTGGGCGTCGGCGGGGCGGGTCGCCGCGACGACGAGCGCGAGGATGAGGAGCGCGCGCATCAGTACCCGTAGATCCGCTTCTTGGATTCGATCCATCGATTCAGCTCCCCCGAGCTGACGCCCTTGCTCTTGGCCTTCACCCACGCGTCGAATGCGTCCTTGGGGCGTCCGAGCTGCTCGTAGAGGATGCCGAGATTCACGAGAGCTTCCGGCGGGCTCGAGCCGAAGCTCTCCAGCGTCGAGAGGTCGCTCTTGTCCAGCGACTGCACCGCGCGGTTCAGCGCGACGCGCTTCTTGATGTCGCCGCTGCCGCGCTTGTCGGCTTGCGCCAGCGACTTACCCGCCGCCGACGTCTTGCCCGCCTTCCACTGCGTGTATGCCAGCGTCTCGTAGGCAGATGCGAGTAGCTCCCTGATCTTCGCGCCGAAGGCCCCGCCCTCGCTCTCGAGCTTCGCGAGCTTGGTCGTCGCCGTCTGCAAGGACTGCGTGGTGCCGAGGCGATACGTCGCGTACGCCGAGAAGAACGCCGTGCCGACCTTCGCGTACGGCGACTTCATGTACGCGGACTGGTTGCCCTGCTTCGCGAGCGAGTCGAATCCCCTTGCGGCCTCGCTGTTGCGGCCGGCGTCGAGGTTCGCGAGGGCGCGCGACAGCTCCAGCGCTTGCTCCTCGGTGCCCTGGAGCACGGATAGATCCTTCAGGGCGCGCTCGAACTCCGAGGCGGCCTCGGTGCCCTTGCCATCGCGCATGAGCTTCCAGCCGTGCCGGTACAACGCGAGCGCGTAGTTGCGGCGCGCGGCTTCGGCGAGTTCACCGGTCGACTTGCCGAGGCTGTCGATAGCGAGCTCGAGCTTGGTGACGGCGGCGTCGAGGTCCGTATCCCAGAGGAGGGGGGCCCATTCGACGTAGATCTCGGTGAGCGCCGCCCCGTTGTTCGCCTTCTTCGCCTCGCGCTCGGCGACGGCGTACAGCTCGCTCGCCTTCTTCGGATCCGGCTTGCTCCCGCACAGGTACGACCGAGCGTGCAGGCGCGGACGGAGGACGGCGTCGTGGCCGCGAATCCCCTCGAGCTTGGCGAGCGTGGTGCGCGCCTGATCACACTCGCCGCGCTCGAGCGCGAGGAGGCCGAGGTTCATGAGGGTGACGGGCGACTTCTCGTCGATGGCGATGGCCTGCTCGAGAAGCGCCAATCCCGTCTTCTCGCCGCCGGACTCCGCGGTCGCCTCGAAGGCCTGTTCGTTGATGACGGCCACGAGCGCGCGGCGGATCGTGACGTCCTTGGGGCGGAGCTCGTATGCACCCTCGAAGCGCTGACGAGCTTCTCGCAGCTTCTTCTGGTTGAACTGCGCCTTGCCGGCGAGCAGCAGGAGATTGGCGCGCGTGTCGGCGCTCGCCTTCTTCGCCGCATCCGTCTGGAACCACTTCTCCGTGACCGCGGCGGCCTTGTCGTCGAGCTTCGTCTCGAGGTACGCCGAGCCCAGCTCGAGCACGAGCTCCGCGCTGCCGGGGTTGGCGGCGAGCGCGTCGGTAAGCTTGTCGATGGCGACCTCGACGTTCGGGTTCGGCCCGTTGCCGCGGAACGATGGCGGCGGCGGCATGCGGCGATACGTCTTGCCGAGGCGCACCGAGAGCTGGACCTGTTCGTTGGCCTGGTCCTCCTTCACGAGCTTCTCGGCCTTCAGGTAGTTGTCGAGCGCATTGCCCCAGTCGCTGTCGGCGAAGAACGTGTCACCGAGGAGCAGATAGCCGCGCGCCTCGTTCTTCCTGATGCGCGTGAACTCGCTTGCCGCGCTGCGCGCCTTGGCCGTCTGCTTGCGGGCGAGATAGGCGGTCCCGAGGTTGAACCAGACGGACCCGCTCGCGTCGATGCGCTTCGGTTGTTCCACGATCCGCTCGCACACGGTGACGGCCTGATCGAAGCGCCCCATGCCGGTGTAGACGGCGCACAGGCCGTTCTCCGCGTTCACCTGCGCGTGCGGTCGCTTCGCGTGCTTCTTCAGCAGGATCTCGAACTGCTGGCCGGCCTTCGCGAAGAGCTGCTGCGCTCGCGGGTCGTCTCCGTCGGCGATCGCGGCGCGGGCATTCGCGAGCTGGGCGAACCCCAGCCGCACGCGGGGCAACACGTCGCCGGCCTCGAGCTCCTCCGGGCGCGCAGCGAGGTAGGCCTCGTAGGCCTTGGCCGTGCGGTTGGGATCGCGCGTCGCATACCATTCGCCGACCAGCTTCTGGTTCGTGAACGCGCTGGGCTTCGCGGCGACCACCTTCTCGGCGACCGCGATGGCGCCTTCCTGATCACCCGTCTCCCATAGCAACAGGGCTTCCTGCTCGAGCACTTCGGGCGCGCTCGGGTATCGCGCCTTCGCCTTCTCGACGAACTCGAGGCCGCCCGGGTAGTCGCGCAAGATGATGAAGATGGCGGCCCGCTTGCCGTAGGCCTCGGCAGGCACCTGCCCCGAGCCGTTGGCGATCGCGCGGTCGTACGCCGTCGCCGCCTTCGCCCACTCGCCGGCTTCGAAGCGACGATCGCCATCCCGCAGGTCGTCTTCCACGCCCGCCACGGCAGGACTCGCCGCCAGGATGATCGCCGCGATTGGCATCCAGGCCCTCATCGGATCCGCCCCACGATCATGGTGATGTCGTCCTTCCGCGCCTCGTCGCCGTAGAACTCGGCGGCGTCCTGCACGAGCTCGTTGCGCATCGAGGCGGCATCCATGCCCGCAAACTTCTTGATGGAGGTGCGGAACCGGCGCTCGCCGTACTGCTCGCCGGCAGGATTGTCGTTCTCGACGACGCCGTCCGTGTACCAGACGAGCATGTCGCCCGGTTCGAGCTGGGTCGTCTTCGCCTCGTACTCCGAGTTGACGTCGTCGCCGAGTCGATTACCGCGGCTCGTGAGATTGCCGAGCTCCGCCCCTTGCCCGCGTACCAGGTAGGGCAGGTTGTGGCCGGCGTTCGCGTACGTGATCGTGCGCGCCTTCGTATCGATCACCGACGCGAAGCACGTCATCGCGAACCGCCGCTGTGCGCTCTCCAGGATCGCGCGATTCATGATCTCGAGGAGCTTCGTGACCGTGACGTTGTCGTAGTGCACGTGGCGCGCGACGTCGCAGGCGGCCTTCGCGGCCGCGGTGATCATCGCCGACGGCACGCCATGCCCCGTCACGTCGCCGATGACGACGAGCACCTTGTCCCCGACGAGCGAGTGCCAGGTCCACCAGTCTCCACCGGTCTGGGCGGCCGGCTGGTAGAAGCCCGCGAACTCGAGCGGTCCAAGCGTGACGAGCTCGCTGCTCGGAACGAGCGTCTCCTGGATCGCCTTGACAAGCTCGAGCTCCTGCTCGATGCGCGCCTTGTCGGCGGTCTCCTGCAGCAGGATCGCGAGCTGATCGGCCATGTAGTTGAAGTTCTCGCCGAGCACGCCGATCTCGTCGTGGGACGAGATCTCGACGCGGGCCTGCAGATCGCCACGCGCGATCTGGTCGACCTTGTAAGCGAGGAGCTTGATCGGCCGGGAGATGGACAGGCCCTGGAAGATCGCGAGCACGGTGCCGATGACGGCGAACAGCGCTCCGACCATGAGGCCGTACATGATCGCGTCGCGCGACGCCGCGGCCTTCTGCTTCTCGGCCGCCGCCGCGAACCACTGGATCGGGGCGAGGTCGTACGCGACGACGATGTAGCCTAGGCGGTCGTCGGGGCGCGTATCGTCGGCGGCGAGACCCGCGGTGGCGGCCTGCTCCTTGACCACCGGGTACGCGAACACGCGGTACTGGTCGGCACCGTCGGCGAGGTCGAGTCCCACGAGGGGGGAGCCGTCGGCGGGGAGCGCCTTCCACGCCGTCAGCGCCTGGTTCCAGCTCTCGAGCGTGAGCGGACCGAGCGCTGGCGCGAGCGGCTTGTGCTCGCCCGTCGTGCACTTGAGGTCCGGCGCCTCGACGCAGTGAGCGACGAGCATCCGGTCCTGGTCGAGCACGTACGCGAGCCGCAGCCCGTACTCCGTGTTCCCGTCGACCACCTTGGTATCGCGGAGGACCGTCTCGGTCAGAATTGTCTGGATCTGATCGTCCACGCCACGGTTGGCGAGGAGCCCCTCGAGCGCACGCGCGAACAGCGGCGTGGCGAACGCCCCGATGGCCTCGCGGCCCGCCCGGTAGATCTTGATCCGCTCCTGCGCCGACTCGTCGTACGACTCGCGCAGGCGCATGTAGTTGAGGACGGCGGTGCCAATGACCGTCAGCACGATCAGAAGCGTCGTGGTGACGATCATCTTGATCGAAATGCCCAGCCCACGGCGCGGTTGTCCCCGCGTGTCCATCCGACGAGGAATCTACGACGTCTGCCCCTCCCGCCGCGAATTTAATTGGACCGAGAATTGCCCGCCAGCCTCTGGCGTGCTGCGGAACCTGTCCCGCTCACGATCGGCCGAACAGGCGGGCGAACAAGCCACGCTTGGGCGGCGGTGCGGGTTCGACCAGCCTGGCCTCGCGATTGGGGTGAATTTCGACGGCCGTCCCGTCGCCCCAGTCCACCACCCAGCGGCGCGGACGCGGGAAGGCCAGCGGACGCAGTGTCACCGGACGGCCTCCGGACGCCGAGTCGAGCGCGACTGTGGCGCTGGCGGGAGGCGGGTCCTGCTCGTGGATCTCGACCAGGTGGTGGTGCCAGTTGCTGAGTGCGAGCTCGCGCATGTCGACTTCGCCAGCGAGCTCGACCACCCGGCCGAGGTCGTTGTCGACAGCGAGTTGTGCCTCCTCGCGGTCGGTGTTCTGCGCGTGCAAGGCCGCCGAGACCATCAGGTAGATGGCGGCGTCGTGCTCGTGGATCTCGCCGTTCTCGAGCCCAAAGATTCCGAACCCGAGGCCGTTACCGTCACGCATCTCCATGGTCCACAACCCATGCGCATCCTGAAAGGAACGTAGCAGCACCTTGCAGCACAACATCCCGAGCACGATCTTCGACACGATGAACACGTCGAGCGTGCCGGTTGCTCGGACCTTCGCCCACAGGGCCGCGTAGGCCGCATCGGCTCTCCCGAGGTCACCCCTGGCGAGCAACTCGTCGGCAGCTTCGCCTTCGCTACACCAAGCCTGCAGTGGATCCACGAGCTCATTCTACGACACGGCATCGCGATCATCGCGATAGGTGAGCGGACGCCGTGAACGCTGATACGATAGTCCCGTGGATCCCTCGCCGGCCCTCCAGCAGTTCCTCGCGGAGCTGAAGCGCGTCGCGCCCGCGATCGTGGATAGCTACTTCGTCGTCGATACGGAGCGGCGCATCGTCGACTTCAATCGCACGTTCTACGCGCTCCTGCCGCGCCAGGTCGCCCGCGGTCTCAAGGGCAAGCACTGCTACGAGGTGCTCCAGCACAACATCTGCGCGACGGAGTGCATCGCCCAGCAGTGCTGGGCCGATAACCGGCATGTCCGCCTCGACGAGATCTCGAGCCACATCGTCGGCGAGGAGACCTCGAAGCTGCGCTTCATCCTCTCGGCCGTGCCGATCACCGACGAGCGCGGTCAGCACGTGGGCGCCCTCGAGATCCAGCGCAACGTCACCGACGAGGCCGTCGTCCAGGTGAAGTACCAGGAGATGCTCGAGACCGAGGCCCGCGAGCGCGAGCGCCTGGCCAACCAGGTCCGCGTGCGTACGAAGGAGCTCCTCGAGACGAACCAGCTCCTGCTGAAGACGCAGAAGGAGCTGCTCGCCTACAAGAAGGGCCTGCAGGTCTAGGTTTGCCCTGCCGATCACGCTGATCCGGCGGCCGGCGAGACCTGCATGTCGGCGGAGGTGCGCGATGCGCCGCGCGAATGCACCCGTTGCCTCGCTCGCGCGTTAGCATCCGTGATGCTGCGGATCCTCTCGGTCACCCTGGCGCTCGCCCTGCTGCCGCTGCCCGCGCTTGCCGACCGCGCGCCGCCGCCGCCGTACAAGGCGCGCGCGACGACCAAGGAGATGCGCACGCTCGAGCTGTTCATCTACGAAGGGGACACGTACCAGCGCGGTCGACCGCCGAAGAACCTCCGGCGCAAGGACGTCGACGCGTACCTCGCGGCCGCGATCGGCGACGGTGGGTTCAACATCGAGACCGCGCAAGCGATCGACAACGTCGCGAGCTTCTATCGTACGCCCCAGGCCGCGACGGCCGCGCTCGCGAAGCTGACCCGGTCCGAGACGACCCAGGCCGACGTCACGATCTCGATCGTGCTGTCGCGGGTCGCGCTCCATGGCGATGCGAAGCAGCGGGCGGCGGTGGCGCAGTACTGGCCCTGGCTCTGCCAGAAGCTCGAGACGCGCATGCATGTGGACGAGCTGGTGCGGTTGTTTCACCGCCTCGACGGCGCCGTGACCTCCGACGCGTTGAAGGCGGCCGTGGATGCGCGGATCGCGGCGCTCGCGCCGGCCGTGAAGCAGAAGGACTACTCGGCGGAGATCGAGACCGAATATCTGCGCGACACCATCCGCAACGCCCTCGCGAGCGTCGAGTACTCGCTGGCGACGCAGCAGACGCTTGCCGCCCAGACCGATGCCGCAAAGCGCCTCGCGTCGCTGATCGACATCTATCTGCTGATCGACGAACAGACGGAGTACGTCGCGGAGTGGGCCACAGGCGTCCTCGCCGATACCGGCACCACGACGCAGGGCCGCGCGCGCGTGGCGAAGGCCTTCCGGGCCGCGCTGAAGCGGGTCGCGCAGCAGGACGCGAAGCGGCAGGAGTTCGCGAAGCTCCGCGCGCTGCACGGGATCCAGTTCTTCGGCGGCAAGCTGACGAAGGCCGAGGCGGCGTTCGTCGCGAAGCGCCAGAACAGCCAGAGCGACTGGTTCGGGCCGTAGTCCGGGGCGCGGATGACAGCTGCTAACCGCGCGGCGGGCGGCAATCGCAGTTGCTCGCCGGCTAGGTTAGCGGCCAGCGCACGCGGCCGTGCCGAGCGACAACTCGACGCCGTATCGCGGGGGTAGGCGAGGCCTCGCGAGAGTTGCCACCGAGCCGTCACGCAAGTGCGACGGCACGTCGCGTGCTCATGGCGGTCCCATGCGCAAGATGCTCGCTTCCCTCCTCCTCGCGTCCTCCCTCGTTGGCTGTGCCACCCAGGTCAAGGAGGATGTCGAGCTTCCCGAAGTGATCACCGAGGGCGCGGCGGACTCGTGGGCGCACCCCACCGAGTTCGGCAAGCTGTTTCAGGGGGTCTGGCAGTTCGGGACGCTGGATCCGAGCAGCAACCAGAACTTCCCGGCCTTCACGTTCGAGCTCACGGCCGATGCCGACGTCAGCGTGGTCACGCGGCAGGCGCCGACGGATGAGCCCGAGCTGACCTCGTCGGTCCTCTACGTCTACAAGCAGCGCGACGAGGGCACCTGGCAGCGCATCGCCCGCACGGAGCCGACGGACGACTTCGCGAGGCTCTCGAAGAACCTCGGTGCGGGCGTGTATCGGGTCATCGTGAAGGGCGTCGAGCAGGAGGCCACGGGGCAGTTCATGGTGCAGCTCCGCTGCGACGGCGCCGGGTGCGTCGACCCGGCCGAGCAGTGCATCCTGGGCTCGACGTTCCACGAGAACGTGGACGTGAAGGAAGGCGCGCTGGTCGACTACGGCTCGAAGGTGCTCACGGCGACGAGCCAGATGAACGACGCGCTGAAGGCGCAGATCATCGCCGCCGTCCGCGAGTCGGCGCACGACGACGTCACGACCATCGAGGCGGCGTTCGAAGCCGTCGACCAGGGCGAGATCAATCGCTACCGCTTCTACGACAACCTCGCCGGGCGGTCGCTGATCGCGATCGAGTACGGTGCGGGTGATAACTCCTACGGCGCCGTGTTCGTCGAGGATGGCACGGAGGTGGCGGCATCCATCAACGATGGCGACATCTACGAGTGCAAGCTGCAGCCGCGCGCGTGCGTGTTCGGCCAGTCGATGGGCGAGGCCGCTTTCATGCCTGACATGAAGCAGACCAGCGACGTCGAGCTGACCGACGCGGCGGGGCTCTCGGAGATGCTGCAGAAGCAGATCGTCGCGGCCACCGGCTCGACCACGGTCTCCGAGGCCTTCGAGTCCGTCGACGAGGGCATCATCTACGTCGAGACGTTCCGCCACCAGGACGCGCGCGAGTTCACCGTCGTGCGCTACTACGGCGGCGACAATCCGGTCGGCGCGTACTTCCGCTCGGACTCCGACGTGATCGTCGCGTCCATCGGTGACGGCGAGATCGGTGGCTGCACCGAGTTCTGATGCGCCCCAGCCGGCGTGCGGCTACCGCTTGACTGGCTTCACGTGCCAGATCTTCGCGGCGTACTCGGAGATCGAGCGATCCGACGAGAAGCGCCCCGAGCGGGCCGTGTTCAGGATCGACGAGCGCAACCACGCCGAGCGCGAGCGCCACATCGTCTCCACGCGGGCCTGGCAATCGATGTAGGCGCGGTAGTCGGCGAGCACGAGGAACGGGTCGCGGTTCACGAGGTCGTCGATGAAGCCGGCGAAGGTCGCGCGGTCTCCGCCCGAGAAGGCGCCGCTGTTGATGAGCTCGAGGGCGCGCATCATCTCCGGGTCCTTGTTCAGGAGCTCGCCGGGGCGATACCCGGCCTGCTTCGTGGCGACGACCTCCTCGGCGGTGAGGCCGAACAGGAAGAAGTTGTCCTCGCCGACGGCCTCGCGGATCTCGACGTTCGCGCCGTCGAGCGTGCCGATGGTGAGGGCGCCGTTCAGCGCGAACTTCATGTTGCCCGTCCCCGACGCTTCCATGCCGGCGGTCGAGATCTGCTCGGAGAGATCCGCGGCGGGATAGATCCGCTGCGCCGTCTTCACGTTGAAGTCGGGCACGAACACGACGCGCAGGCGATCGCGAACCTTGGGATCCGCCGCGATGGCATCCGCGACGCCGTGCGCGAGGCGAATGATCACCTTCGCCGCGCGGTACGCGGGGGCCGCCTTGCCCGCGAACATGATCGTCCGGTTCACGGCATCGGTCGCCTTCCCGGAGCGGATCCGGTCCCACAGCGTGATGGCGTGAAGGATGTTGAGGTGCTGGCGCTTGTACTCGTGGATGCGCTTGCACTGGGCGTCGATCAGCGACGCCGCGTTGCACTCGATCCCGTGCGCCTCCTTGAGCCAGTGCGCGAAGCGATGCTTGTTCGTCTGCTTCACCGCCCACCAGCGCTCCTGGAACGCGGTGTCGTCGGCGAGCGGCTCGAGGTCACGGAGGCGCTCGAGGTCCTTCACCCAGCCCTCGCCGATCGCCTCGGTGATCAGGGAGGACAGCTTCGGGTTCGCGAGGGCCACGAAGCGCCGCGGCGTGACACCGTTGGTCACGTTGGTGAAGCGCTCCGGCCAGAGCTCGGCGAAGTCGCGCAGCACGGTCTCGGTGAGCAGGCGCGAGTGCAGGGCGGCGACGCCGTTCACGTGATGGCTCGCCACCGTCGCGAGATGCGCCATGCGAATCGCGCGGGCGCCGTTCTCGTCGATGAGCGACATGCGGCGCACGCGGGCCTCGTCGCCGGGGAACTTCGCGCGCACCTCGTCGAGGAAGCGCTTGTTGATCTCGAAGATGATCTCGACGTGACGCGGTAGCACCGCCGTCATCAGGGGCATGCCCCAGGTCTCGAGCGCCTCGGGGAGCAGCGTGTGGTTCGTGTACGCGACCGAGCGCGTCACGAGGTCCCAGGCCTCGTCCCACTCGAGGCCATGCACGTCGACGAAGAGGCGCATCAGCTCGGGCACCGCGAGGGCGGGGTGCGTGTCATTGAGCTGCACCGCGTAGACCTCGGGGAACTCGCGGATGTTCGCGCGCAGCGCCAGCAGACGAATGCAGTCCTGGAGCGCGCACGACACGAAGAAGTACTGCTGCTCGAGTCGGAGCTGCTTGCCGGCCTGGCTCGTGTCGTTCGGGTAGAGGACCTTGGTCAGGTTCTCGCTGCGGATCTTCGCCTCGACGGCGCGCGTGTACTCGCCGACCTGGAACGCGTCGAGGTCGAGCTCCTCGGCGGCCACGGCCTTCCAGAGCCGCAGGAAGTTGGTGTTCTTGGTCCCGTAGCCTGCGACGGGGACGTCGTGGGGCACGCCGTGCACGAAGCGGTCGGGCTTCCAGCGGGCCCGCATGCGGCCGGTGTCGTTCGGGGCATGCTCGACGTGACCGCCGAAGCCGACGGAGTGCTCGATGCCGTAGCGGCGGACCTCCCACGGGTTGCCGTTGGAGAGCCAGCGGTCCGTCCGCTCGACCTGCCAGCCGTCACGGATGTCCTGATCGAAGATGCCGAACTCGTAGCGGAGACCGTGGCCGACCGCGGGGAGATCGAGCGTGGCGAGCGAGTCCATGAAGCACGCCGCGAGGCGACCGAGGCCGCCGTTGCCGAGCCCCGGCTCCTCCTCGTGCTCGATGAGGTCATCGAGGTTGATCTGTCCCTGTGCGAGCGCCTGCCGGGCCGTCTCCTGCAGGCCGAGCGAGAGCAGATTCGCATCGAGCTGGGGACCGATCAGGTACTCGGCGGAGAGGTAGATGACCGTGCGCTGCTTGCCGTCGAGGACCGCGCGCGCCGAGTCAACCCAGCGATGCAGCAAGCGATCGCGCACCGCGTACGCGAGGGCAAGGTAGTGGTCGTTCCGGGTCGCGACGCCCGGGAAGGTGGCGAGCTGCGTGTAGAGCTTCTCCGTGACCTCGTGCCAGAGGGAGGTGGCGAGGGAGGTGGCATCCGACGACATGGTCGGGTTTGTAACCCGTTACTTCGTCAGGACGAGGTACGCGAGGACGCCAATTGCCGCGAGGAGGATCGTGATGAGCACGAACACCAGCGCGTTCGACCGCGTGGGCGCCGCCACCGGCTGCGTCTTCTGCACGGCGAACCCGAAGTTGGCGTTGCTCTGCAGCGCGTGCTGGCCCGTCTGCAGATGCGCACTCGAGATCGCTCCCGTGATCCGGGGGGCCCCGGGACCGCCCGGCGGCATCGTCCCCGGCGTGCTGAACGTGGGCCGTTGCTGCGGTTGCGACATCCCCGGTCGGCTCATGTGCCCGGGCTGCATGGCCGGGTTCGACGGCACGTGCGCCAGGGGCGTCGGCACGCCGCCGGAGTGATTCATCGGGTGGCTCGGATGCATCGGCACCGGCCCACTCATGGGGATCGGTGACGGCCCGGACTGCGGCGCCATGGCCATGCCCGGAGGCGCGGCCATCGGATACCCCGCGCTCTGCCGCGGCGCCGATCTCTGCACCGGCAGCGACGGCATGCTCGTCGCGGGGGCCAGGTTCGGCTGGCTCGCCCGGGTGCGCGCCTTCGCAGCGGCCTGGCTCTGCCGTCCGAGCTCGCGCATCGCCCCGCTGATCTTGTCGGGCTCCGCGAGCTTCCGCTGGTTCGACAGGAACGCGAAGTAAGAGTCCGGCATGTCGTCGAAGTCCATGACAAGATCGCACTCGTCACAGCGACACGTCGGCGGCTCGTGCGGCGGCGGCCCCATGTCCCCCGCCTCCACGAGCAGCACCTTCTCCTCGTTGCACTCGGCGCAGAAGTACGGAACGTAGAAGCTCTTCACCACGCCACTGCCGGTGAAGTTATTGACGAGGTTGATCTGCGCGACGATCGCCGGCGAGCACTCGACCAGCACGCCCCGCGTCCCGTTGTTCTCGAGCTTGTTGAGCCAGTTCACCCAGTCGCGCACGCCACACGAGTTGATGCGCTCGATCTCCCCGAGGTCGATCACCGCCGTGCCCGACGGAATCTGGTCGAGCAGCGCCGGCAGCTCGTTGTCCTCGTCGATGACGCCGCCGAGCTTCACGTAGCTGACGTCGTTGCGGTGCTGGACCGCTGCTTGGAACTTCTGGCTCATGCCCGGTTGGTCGCGTTTGCCAAGTAATGACGGTATTGGTGACTACACCAGGTCCGTCTAAGTTGCCGCGGCTACGACTTTACTCTGCGAACCGCCGTCGATCCAGCGGTCCAACCCGATCGGCCATGTAGGTTCATATCGTCCCATGTCGCGAACCGCAGCTTGTACGTGTGGACAGCTCAAGGCTTCCTGCGAAGGAGCGCCCATCCGCATCTCCATGTGCCACTGCCTGAATTGCCAGCGCCGCACCGGGAGCGCATTCGCGGTCACGGCCCGCTGGCCGGCCGACCGGGTGTCGATCGCGGGCCGAGCCACCGAGTTCGTCCTGGCCGGGGACGAGGGCGCCCGCGCGACCTTCCGCTTCTGCCCGACCTGCGGAGCCACCGTCTGCTTCACGAGCGATGGCCTGCCGGACGCGATCGCCGTGCCGGTGGGGGCGTTCGCGGACCCGACGTTTCCAGCACCGGCGGTCGGCGTGTACACGGCGCGCCGCCACGCATGGGTCCCGAGCTTCGGCTTCAAAGAGCTGGAGTAGCTCGCCTGGCAGGCGCGGGCCGCCGCGGCGCACGCGCGGCGAAGCGCCGCCACGACGACTGTCCGCGCACTGTCCGCCCACCGGACATCACGCGGTCCGACTCCGCGTGTCCGTACGATTTGTCCGGCGTGCGAACGAGTCAGGTGTCGCAGGGGTCCGACCCCTGCGACACCCCCTGCGACACCTCTCGCTGGTGTCGCAGGGGTCCGACCCCTGCGACACCCCTCGCGCCGATCAGGCGGCGCCGACGGTCAGCAGGTCGCGGAGGTGCTGGTAGTCGTCGGAGAGGTAGAAGCGGACGAGGTCGGGGCCCCCGAGGACGGCTCCGAGGGCGACGGTCGCGTCGTGCGAGGCGAGGGTCTCGCCGGAGAGGCGCGCGACCATCCAGATGGCCGGAGCGAAGTCGTCGCAGGCCACGAGGCCGGCGCGCTTCGCGTTCGCGAGCATGCCGTCGATCCAGCCGGAGGGATCGAGGTCCTGCGTGTCCGGTGACGAGACGCGCTCGAGGAGGGTCTGGATGGTCTCGGAGGCGTTGGCCACCATGTCGCCGGCGAGGCCCGTATTCTGGGTCTCGGGGTTCAGGAGCTGGAGCATGAGCTGCGAGAGCTCGCGGCGCTGGCGAGAGCCGATGGTGAGCAGGGAGGCGTAACCGCCGCGGATCGCTTCGAATGCGTAGCCGAAGAGGAAGCGGAGGGGCGCGTCGTCCT
>LNFM01004086.1_pt1 | contig 27436 bp, 20 predicted proteins | sample 596031 | NCBI WGS metagenome assembly LNFM01 (sample SAMN04254537, study PRJNA301005) | activated carbon metagenome | isolation source: dual media filters at the Ann Arbor, Michigan drinking water treatment plant | place: USA: Ann Arbor
AGCGTGAACATCGCGAGCAATGCACTGGTGATGAGACGGCTCATGTCGCACTCCATGTCTGAGGGGAACTGACCGGCCCCATGCCGGCATGTTGGCGCGGCGCCCCTGGCCGACGCGCGGGTGTCGCCGTGCGGTCAGGGTCGAAACAGCTGCTCGTAGAAGCCGCTGACCTTGACCGTCACCGTGACGGGGGTATCGTTGAGGTTCTGCCAGAACCAGCCGTGATGGCCGGTCACCGGCGCATCGAGCGTCCCGTGCCCACTGGTTCGGCCCTCTCCCTTCACGTAGCTGGTATACGCCTCGTCGGCGGCACCAGCGACCTCGCCGTGCATGTCCACGTCCACGCCGCCGCCCGAGGTGGTCCAGCTGAAGACGAGGCGCTCGCCCTGCTGCATCGCGGCCTTCACCTCCACTCCCTCGCCGGACTCGAGCGTGACGGTCATCTCGTCAGTCCGGAACGGGGTCGAGCGCTCCAGCACCGCCCTGGACAGTGCGGGGATGGTCGGCGCGGCGGACGCCGCTGTGGTCGCCGGGACGGTGGCGTCGGCCGGCGGTCGGTACAGGCCCGTCGCCCGGCCCGTGCCAAGCGGATCGATGCCGTACTCGGCCGGCAACACGATGGCGACGAGCATCACGCTGGCCACAGTGAGGGCCACGAGCGTCGCGCGCAGCAACTGTCGCGACGAGGGCAGGTCGGGACGGGAAGTCGTCATGGTCGATGTCTACTCGAGCACGTATCCGGACATCTGATAGCCGAACAGCACGAAGCCGCACGTCATCAGTACCACGTTGCTGACGAAGGCCTGTCGCTCGAAGGCGGCGGTCCGCCGCCAGTACGCCATGGCGATGAGGATGGCGCCGAGGGCCAGGAACTGGCCGATCTCGACGCCGACGTTGAAGGCGACGATCTTCGCGACGAGGCCCGGGCGTGGCAGTGCGAAGTCCTGCAGCTTGGTCGCAAGCCCGAACCCGTGCACGAAGCCGAAGATCAGCACGGCGGCCCTGGTATTGGGCTGGACGCTGAACCAGCGACGAAACGCGCCGAGGTTGTCGAGCCCCTTGTAGACGACCGACAACCCGATGACGGCGTCGACGAGATAGGCGTTGACATGCACACCGCTCAGGACGCCGAACAGCAGCGTGACGCTGTGACCGACGGCAAACAGCGTGACGTAGGTGCCGACGTCCTTGAGGCGATACAGGAAGAAGATCACGCCGACGAGAAAGAGCAGGTGGTCGTAGCCCGTCACCATGTGCTTGGCGCCGAGATACAGGAACGCCATCAACCCGCCCCGTTCCATGAAGGCACGGTCGGCGGCCGATACGCCGTGTGCCGACAGGTCCGGGGCGGCCATCAGCAGCAGCACCAGCACCACGCTCCACATTCGACCGATCACGACAGGTACGACGCGCGCGGTCGCATCTATGTCGCGACAGGCAGGTCGAGCGACACCGTCGTCCCTGCGCCCTTCTGGCTCTCGACGCGGATGCGCCCTCCCATCAGCTCGACATTCCGCTTGGCGATGGTGAGGCCGAGGCCCGTGCCGGCGGCCTTGGTCGAGAAGTAGGGTTCGAACAACCGCGCCATGGCGGCGGCGTCCATGCCGACCCCGGTATCGGAAAGGGCCACGCGCACCCACGACGGGTCGATCTGATCGGCGCGGACGCTGACGGTGCCCCCCGAGGGCATGGCGTGGAGCGCGTTCTCGATGATGTTGATCATGCCGCGCCCGAGCAGGGTGCGATCGATCAGGACCTGCGGTAGCCCGGCGGCGACCTCCGACTCGACGCGCACATTTGACGGCAGGCCAATCCGGTAGCCACCGATGACTTCGTCGACGAGCCCGGCCAGGTCCACGGGGGTGGGACGTGCGGTCGGGGCCGAGGCGAAGCTGGCGAACTCCGACGAGATTTGGCGCAGCATCCGCACCTGCAGCAGGATCGTGTCGACGCACTGCTCGAGGACGGGGGACAGGGGCGTGCCGCGATCGTGATGGACACGACGGAGGTGCTCCGCGGACAACTGGATCGGCGTCAGCGGGTTCTTGATGTCGTGGGCGACCTGCCGGGCCATCTCGGCCCACGCTTCGAGACGGTTGGTGCGCTGCAACTGCTCGCGCTGGCGCGACAGCTCGGCGGCCATGCTGTTGAACGCCTCGACCAGGCCCTGTAGTTCGTCGGCGGTGCGTGCGACGACGTGCTGGTCCAGATCGCCGGCGGCGATGCGCCGGCTGGCGCGCGTCAGACGCTGGACGGGATCGCCGATGCGGCCAGAGATCGAGTAGCCGAGCGCCGCCCCCAGCAGGATGAACACCACGGCGCCGAGGTTGACGCTCCGATCGAGCTCGGCGATCTCGCGCTCGATCTCCCGCTGTCGCAACGTCATCGGCACCGTGAGGATGGCGTCGCGATCGCCGACCTTGATCGGCGTGGCCGCCAGCTGATACTGCAGCGGTCCGATCTGATCCTCGCCGACGAAGGTCGGCAGCCGCTGCAGGGCGATGGCGCGATATACCGTGTCCGGTGTGCGCTCGGGCAGCAGGCCCTGCGCGAAGAGGTCGCGCTGGCTGGTGGCCAGCAGCGTCGGGCCGTCGAAGATGTTGACGTCCTGCTTGATCACGCGGCTGATCCACACCATCACGTCGTCACTCAACGCGGTGGCGGTGACCAGGGCCGGCTGCTGGAGCGCGAGCGCCTCCTCGATGACGCGCTGCGCGACGGCCGCGGTGCGGGTGGCTTCGGCTTCGACGTCGGCGCGCAGACGTGACGCAACGAAGGTCCGGACGACGAAGGCGAGCGTCAGGACCGGGATCACCGAGGTCGCGACGAAGGCGAGGAAGAGCTTGCGCGTGAAACTGGCGCGCACTTCCCGCACGAGCAGCGTGGCCGGCTGTGGCCCCCGTCGGTTGACCCGGTGGAGGACGGCGTGGACCGCCAGCACCAGCAGGAGCACGAGGGCGGCGAGGGTCGCGACCTCGGCCACGTGCACCAGGTGCTCGACCGGCGTCACGCGCGGCACGCTGACGACGTAGATGGCGAGTCGGTCGTTCGAGACATGCAGGTCGTAGACCCGCGAGCCGCGGGTCTGCGTGTCCCAGAACGAGGCGCGACTCTGGTACGCCCGGTCGAAGATCCGGTCGGGCAACGCCCATGCGCGCTCCACCGAACTGTAGATGGGCGTCCGGCCCCAGCCGTAGACGACCAGATCGATGTCGCGCGGCGACTGCGTCGTGCGTGGCGCATCGTCGGCGGTCGTGCTGCTGCGGAACAGATCGTAGTAGGGCCCCTGCGTGGTGAGGAACGGCAGCGAGCTGTAGTCCAGCATCACGTGCAGGATGATGCCGCCGCGCACCTGTTCGCGCCCGTTGGGGTCGCAGACGGCGCGCTCCGCGTGCAGCATGCTGCGCTCGACGGATCCGAACAGGGCCGTCTCGGCGAAGACGTCCCACGCGCACACCCCGCTCCGCCACTGCGGGACGGTGGCCTGGTACTCGGGAAAATTGAAGCCGAAGCGACTCACGAGCGGACCGTCGGGGCCGTACAGTTCGACGGCCGACGTCAGCCGGGCGGCAGCCAGATCGGTCTGCTGCCAGAGGGCGAAGGCCGTGGTCGTGGGCACGCGGCCCACCTCGCGGGGTACCGCGGCGATGCGTTCGGCGAGGCTCTGGACGTTGTCGATCTGCGCCAGCGACGCAGTGAGCCGCTTCTCGAGTTCACGGGGATGCGAGACCACCTGCGGCGCGTACTGCGTGCTGATCAGCGCCTTGCGTGCATGGTCGATGGCGTGCAGCAGCAAGGGGTAGAGCAGCAGGGCCGGCAGCAGGAGGGCCGTGTAGGCCGAGATCAAGCGGCGTGTCTGTGACCCGCGGCGAAACCAGGCCATGCCACGGGTGCTGAGGAGCGTGGCCGCGCCGCTGCAGACCGCCATGGCCAGCAACGCCAGCGTCGGCGGATCGTCGCCCCGCCAGGCCGCGAGCGCGACGGCCGCCGCCAGCGGGCTCGTCCAGAGCAGCAGGGGCCACACCACGCGCCGCCACGGACCGAGCCCGGCGAGCCGCCAGCGCAGCAGGCCCACGCGCAGCACCAGCACGCCGGCCCAGAAGACGGAGGCGCCAAGGGCCAGCAGGCCGAGCAGGACGAGGAGGCGTCTCGGCTCGATCGGCGGCAGCAGCGCCAGCATCAGGATGTCGAGTTCGGTGTGGTCCACCGTGTCCTGCACCAGGCGGGCCAGCAGGCCGAGCAGGGTCGCGAGTACCAGACCCGCGACGAGCTGGTCGAGCGCGAAGCGCAGGCGGCGCGCCGGTGGGCCTGTCGGGCGGCGCTGACGATGGCGCCTGGCCAGCCGCACCCGCCGCAAGGGATCCACGGCCAGCATCACGGCGGACAGCAGGAGGAACGCGGTGACGCACAGGTCGACCGGCGTGCGGTGGAGCCACCCGAGCACGTCGCCCTGATAGACCGCGCCGGCCCAGCTGTTGGTGGCGTTGCGCAACGGAATCCAGCCGAACCACAGCAGCACCCGGGCGACCACCAGGCTCAGGAATGCCAGCAACGTATCTCGCCGGTACGCGGGCGCGGCCAGCCACCGCCGCTCCCATGCCAGCACCCCGGCCAGGACGAGGCACGTCAGCGCCAGCGCCACACCGGCGAGGCCGGCGAGCCGGCGCCACCAGGTCGCCCGCAGCGTCCGCAGCGTCGCATGCGAGATGACCACATCGGCCAGATCGTCGCCGGCCGGCGTCTGGAGCGTGACCACCGACGCATCGGCCTGCCGCCGCGCGGCCCCGAGGTACGTCGGTGTCAGCGTGACCGGCAGGAGGGACGTCTCGACGCGCGCTTCGAGGGCGTTGCGCGTGTCGACGGTCGACGCGCGCGAGAGCAATTGCTCCGCGGCGATGATCCCGATCATGCGTGGCGGGCCCGGAACTCCACCGCCGGCCCCGCCCCCCCACACCGTGTCACGTTCGACGCGCACGGGCTCGACGTACACCAGTCGCAGTCCGAGGGCCCCGGGCGCCAAGACCAGCGTGGGCCCGATCCGCGAGCCCGCGTCAGGAACGGCCTGGGGGCGGCCCGCCCAGGCGATGGCGGTGCCGTCTGGCGCCGCGATCGTGATGGCGACGTCGGGGCCGCTCAGGCGCGCGGCCTCCCCGACGGCGTCGAAGAGCGCGCGCTGATCGCGCGTCGTGGCATCGAGATGCCTGACCAGAGACGGACGTGTCCGCAGGTGATCGACGGTGCGCGCGAGCGTCTCGGCATGGGCCGCGAAGCGGTCGCGGACCTCGCGTTCCACGCGCCGCGCCGTGCCATCGACATCGGGACCGAGGCGCCACAGGATGCCTGCCGCGCCGAGGAGGAGGAGACCGATCGTGCCGACGAGTCCCGCGGCCACGACGCGGGGGGCGAGGCTGGGCGATCGTGGCGGTGGGGGAGTCGGGGACATGCGCAGCGTCGCGAAATCTTACTCGGCCTTCAGACGCCGGGCTGCGACCCCTGGCTGTCGACGACGCTGGTGGCGATGGGGGGAAGGGCGGACCGTTCGCTATAGTGGGATCGAGCACACGCCTCGCATGCGCATCCCCGCCCTGAAGCTTCCCATCAAGCGAGGCGCCCTCCTCGCCGCGGCCAACTGGCCCGTCGTGGTCCTGCAGTTCATTGCCGAGGCGACGTTCAAGATCCTGCTGGCGGTGCCCATCGTGGGCGGCACCTTCCTCGTGGCCCTGGCGCTCAATCAGGACGTGCAGGACGTCCTCGGCGACGATCTCGACCTGCGTCAGAGCGCCACCGGTGTCGCCACCTCGCTGCTGGAGCATCCCGTCGCGCTCGCCAGCTTCCTGGCCGCCCTGGGTATCGTCGTGGTCGGGGGCTCGGCCCTGATGTTCATCCTCAAGGGCGGCACCCTGGCCGTGCTGGTCGATGCCCAGCGGCATGCCGGCCCGCTCGAGCGCTATCCCGTGCGACTCGCCCTCCTGCGCCGGGCGTCGCGTGCCGACGTGGACGTCTTCCTGCAGGGGACCCGCCGCCTGCGTCCGCGTTTCCTGCGGCTCGGCGCCTTCCTGCTCGGGGTGTATCTCGTCTCCGGCATCGGCTATCTCGCGGTCGTCGTGGCCGGGTACCGCGCGGTGGGCGACGATGGGTTCCTGGTGGGCTGGACGGTCATCGCCGCCCTGTTCAGCGCCCTGCTGGTGGCGTGGCTGGCCATCGTCAACGCCGGGTACCTGGTGCTGCAGGTCATCATGGCGGCGCGTGACCTGTCGGTGCGGGCGGCGGCACGGGAAGCGCTGCGCCTCGTGCGGGCCGATGCGCCGCGGACCCTCGGCGTGTTCGTCGTGACGGCGGGGCTGGTGGGGCTGGCGACCCTGGCGTCGATCGTCGCCACGGCCGGTCTCGGCCTCATCTCCTTCGTGCCGTTCGTCGGCCTGGCCGTGCTGCCGCTGCAGTTGCTGGCCTGGTTGCTGCGCGGCCTCATCTTCCAGTACCTCGGGCTCACGTCAGCAGGCGCCTACCTGTTCCTCTTCGATGCGCCAGTCGAGGCCCCCGAGCCCGCTCCCGCTCCCGCAGTGCCCGGAGGCCTGCCCGCATGACGGTGCACGAACGCGCCTTCTCGCGCATGGGCGCGCAGCTCACCGGATCCGCGATCCGGCAGATGGGCATCCTCGCGGCGGGTCGTCCCGACCTGATCTCGTTCGCGCCCGGGTACCCGGACCCCGACACGTTCGCCTGGGACGCGTACCGCGACATCGCCGACGATCTGCTGCGGGCGCGCGAGGCCGACCTCTTGCAGTACGGCCCGACCCGTGGCTACGCGCCGCTGCTCGAGGCCCTCGTGCCGCGGCTGCGACGGCAGGGGGTGGCGTGCACCACCGACGACCTGCTGCTCACGACGGGGTCCCAGCAGGCTCTGGATCTGGTCACGCGGCTGTTCGTCGATCCGGGCGACGTCGTGCTCGTCGAGCTGCCGACGTTCACCGGCGCCATCGCGGCGTTCAGGAGCGCCGGCGCCCGCCTGGTCGGCGTCCGCCAGGAAGCCGATGGCCTCGACCTGGCGCACCTGGATGAGGTCCTCGCCGTCGAACGGGCCACTGGCGCCCGGGTCAAGTTCCTGTACGTCATCCCGAACTTCCAGAACCCGACGGGCGGACTGCTGTCGCTCGCCAAGCGTCGGGCCCTGCTCGACTGGAGCCGGCGCGCCGACGTCCTGCTCGTCGAAGACGATCCGTACGGTGATCTGTGGTTCCCGGACGTGACCCGGGCCGAGGACACGCGCCCGATCAAGGCCGACGATGACGAGGGGCAGGTCGTGTACCTGCAGAGCACATCGAAGACGCTGGCGCCGGCGTTGCGCACGGCCTGGGTCGTGGCGCCCCCGGCCGTCATCGAACGCCTCGACGTGGCCAAGCAGTCGGCCGACCTCTGTTCCAGCACCCTCGATCAGCGACTGGTGCTGGAGGCGATCACGCGCGGCGTGCTCGACGCGCAGTTGCCGCGCCTGCGCGAGACGTACGCCCACAAGCGCGATGTCATGGCGGGCGCCCTCGCTCGCGAGTGCACGGGCCTCGCGTCCTGGGCACCGCCGCGCGGCGGCTTCTTCCTGTGGGTGCAGTTGCCCGAGGGCCTGGACACGCGGGCGATGTTGCCGGCCGCGGTGGAGGCCAACGTCATCTACGTGGCAGGCGCGCCGTTCTTCGTCGACGGGTCGGGACACCACGCCCTGCGGCTCGCGTTCTGCGCGGCGTCGGTCTCCCGGATCGAGGACGGCATCGCGCGGTTGGCGGGGGTGATCAGGACGGCGGCGGCGTCAGGGCGACCCGTTCCCCCGGCAGGTCCGTGAGCGGCTTGGCCGGCAGGCCGAAGACGTGCTCGAGCGCGACGAGACGCCCGTCGGCGATCGCCGCGACCAGAAAGTCTCCCGGCAGCGTCGCGCGGGTGATGACGATCGGCGGGCCCTCGAGCACTTCGAGTCGGTTCTCGCTCAGGGCGTACTCGCCGACCGGTGTCCCGGTCTCCATCGCATAGCCCCGCAGGTCGACGGCGATGCCGGCGGCGACCAGCGTGTTGCCGACACGCAGCGGCCCGGTCCGTGGCCGCCACGGCAGCGGCTGACGCCAGCGCTGCGCACCGTGGCCGCGATCGAGCGCCCGGACCACCGTGTCCATCGACGTGAAGAACACCCGTTCATCGTCGGCGATCGCCGACCCGATGGGATCGGCGCCCGCGCGCCACCGCCACCGCACGCGCCCCTGCGCATCGTCGAGGCAATAGAAGTAGTTGTCGGTGGAGCCGACGTACACCCGTGCGCCGAGCGGGGCGATGGTCACGATGCTGCCGCCGAGCGCCTGGGTCCAGATGGCGGCCCCGGTGCTCACGTTCAGCGCGCGCACCATGCCATCCGCGCCGGGGAGGTAGAGGCGGTCGCCGTTGATGACCGGCGGCGCCACGACTGGCGCCGACAGCGTCTGGCGCCAGACCTCGGTGCCATCGGCCCCACGCAGGGCCAGCACCTCGCCGTTGGCGAGCGCCGCGATCACCCACCCCGAGCGGGCGACGACCGGTGCCGACACCTGCGCCGAGAGGGGCACCCGCCAGACCGTCTGGCCGGAACCGCCGTCGAGCGCCTGCAAGGCGTCGCCACCGACGACGTAGACACGGTCGTCGGCGGTGGCCGGGCGCACGGTCGTGGTCACGTCGGCGCGCCAGAGGACGCCCCCATACTCGGCGCTGACGGCGACGAGCCCGCCGGCGGTGAGCGGGACGAACACGCGGACGTTGTCGGTCGCGATGCCGGCCGATGGTGGCCTGTCCAGCTCGGCCGACCAGCGCAGGCGCAGGGGGAACAGCGGGAGTGTGCCCGACGGTCGCTTCGCGGCGGGCCGCGCCGCGGGGGGCGCGACCGGGGCCGTGGGCGGCGGACCGGCCTGGGCATGGGCGCGACCCTCGAACGCGAACGCGAGGGCGAGCGCCGCTGCCGCCCAGCGAATGCGGTGAATGCCCGAAAGACCGCGAGATGTTGTGGTCCGAGTGCCAGACACTCCGCTATAATACCGGCTCCGCGATCGAAGAATGTGTTCGACATTCGGGCATGGCGGCATTCCGGCATTCCGACGTCTCCATGTCACATCAGACCGTCCTGATCCTCGATTTCGGGTCGCAGGTGACGCAGCTCATCGCGCGCCGCGTACGCGAAGCGCACGTGTACTGCGAGATCCATCCGCACGACGTGAGCGACGACCTCATCCGTCGTCTCGCCCCAATCGGCATCATCCTGTCGGGCAGCCACGGCAGCACGTACGAGGACCATCAGCTGAGGGCGCCCGAGGCGGTCTGGCAGATGGGCGTCCCGGTGCTCGGCATCTGTTACGGCATGCAGACGATGGCGGCCCAGCTCGGCGGGCAGGTCTCGTGGAGTGACCACCGGGAGTTCGGCTACGCCGAGGTCCGGGCGCACGGGCACACGAAGCTGCTCGAGGACATCGAGGACTTCCGCTCGGTGGATGGCCACGGCATGCTCAGGGCCTGGATGAGTCACGGCGACTCGGTGGCGGCGATGCCGCCGGGCTTCCGGCTGATGGCCTCGACGCCCAGTTGCCCGATCGCCGGCATGGCCGACGAGGCGCGCGGCTACTACGCCCTGCAGTTCCACCCCGAGGTCACGCACACCGAGCAGGGGCAGGCGATCCTGACGCGGTTCGTGCGCGACATCTGCGGTGGGCGCGGCGACTGGCGCATGGGCGACTACGTCGCGGAAGCCGTCGCGCGCATTCGCGAGCAGGTCGGTTCCGACGAGGTGGTCCTCGGCCTCTCGGGAGGCGTCGACTCGAGCGTGGCCGCGGCGTTGATCCACGCCGCCATCGGCGATCAGCTGACGTGCGTGTTCGTGGACCACGGACTGCTGCGCCTGAACGAGGCCACGCTCGTGATGGAGATGTTCGTCGGGCGGCTGCAGGCCCGGGTGCGGCATGTGGACGCGCGCGAGCAGTTCCTGGGGCACCTGGCCGGCGTGACCGATCCGGAAGCGAAGCGCAAGATCATCGGGCGCGAGTTCGTCGAGGTGTTCCAGGCCGAGGCGGCCTCGCTGGTCAACGCGAAGTGGCTGGCGCAGGGCACCATCTACCCCGACGTCGTCGAGTCGGGGGGCGCGAAGACGAAGAAGGCCAAGACGATCAAGAGCCATCACAACGTCGGCGGCCTGCCCGAGACGCTGGGGCTGTCGCTGCTCGAGCCGTTGCGCGAGCTGTTCAAGGACGAGGTCCGCGAACTGGGGCTCGTGCTCGGGCTGCCTCCGGAGATGGTCTATCGCCATCCGTTCCCGGGGCCGGGCCTCGGCGTGCGCATCCTCGGCGAGGTGAAGGCCGAGTATGCCGACCTGCTGCGCCGGGCCGACGACATTTTCATCCACGAGCTGCGCCATACGCGCGACGAGGCGACCGGCAAGACCTGGTACGACCTGACCAGCCAGGCCTTCGCCGTGTTCCTGCCGGTGCGCAGCGTCGGCGTGATGGGCGATGGACGAACCTACGAGCACGTGGTGGCCTTGCGCGCCGTGCAGACCACCGACTTCATGACGGCGGACTGGGCGCCGCTGCCGTTCGGGTTGCTCAAGCGCGTCTCGAGTCGCATCATCAACGAGGTCCGCGGCATCAACCGCGTGGTCTACGACATCAGCAGCAAACCCCCCAGCACCATCGAGTGGGAGTAGCGCGCGCGTGAAGGATTTCGTCCACCTCCACCTGCACACCGAGTACTCGCTGCTCGACGGCGCCTGTCGCGTCGACGAGTTGATGAAGGAGGCGGCGCGCCTCGGCATGCCGTCGCTGGCCGTCACCGAGCACGGCAACATGTTCTCGTCGGTGATCTTCTACGACACCGCGAAGAAGCATGGCGTGCGGCCCATCCTCGGCTGCGAGGTCTACGTCGCCCCCGGGGATCGCCGCGAGCGCAGTGGCGTGCCCGGCGAGACGCAGAACCACCTGGTGCTGCTGGCCGAGAACAACGTCGGCTATCACAACCTCATCAAGCTCGTGTCCTCGGGCTACACCGAGGGGTTCTACTACAAGCCGCGCATCGACAAGGAGTTGCTGCAGACGCACAGTGCCGGCCTGATCGGCCTGAGCAGTTGCCTGAAGGGCGAGGTCGCCGAGGGCATCTACAAGGACAAGATCGAGAAGGCGCGCACGGCCGCCGGGCAGTACGCCGAGATCTTCGGCAAGGGCAACTTCTTCCTCGAGATGCAGTACCAGGGCCTGCGCGAGCAGAAGATCGTCAACGATGGCCTGCCGGGCCTGGCCCGCGAGCTCGATCTGCCGATGGTCATCACCAACGATGTCCATTACCTGCGCAACGGCGACCACAAGCCGCACGACATCCTGCTGTGCATCGGCACGGGCAAGTCGGTCAACGATGCGCACCGGCTGAAGTACGGCTCGGACGAGTTCTACCTCAAGACGCCGGAGCAGATGTGGGAGCGGTTCGGGGAGTATCCGGATGCGCTGACCAACACGGCCCGCATCGCCGAGCGCTGCCACGTCAACCTCGACGACAAGAAGTACCACCTGCCCAACTTCGACGTGCCGGCGGGGGAGACGCTCGACGGCCACTTCGAGCGGATCACGCGCGAGGGCTTCGCCGGGCGCCTGCCGCGTCTGCAGGATCTGATCAGTCGCGGCGCCCTGCGCCATTCCCTCGACGAGTACGCGGCGCGACTCGACTACGAGATCGCGATGATCCAGAAGATGGGGTACACCGGGTACTTCCTCATCGTCTGGGACTTCATCCGGTATGCCCGCGAGCAGGGCATTCCGGTCGGGCCGGGCCGAGGTTCGGCCGCCGGCAGCGTCGTGGCATGGTGCCTGCGCATCACCGACGTCGATCCGATCGAGTTCGACCTCATCTTCGAGCGCTTCCTCAATCCGGAACGCGTGTCGATGCCCGATATCGACATCGACTTCTGCGAGCGGCGGCGCGGCGAGGTGATCGAGTACGTCACGCGCAAGTACGGCCGCGAGAACGTCGCCCAGATCATCACCTTCGGCACGATGAAGGCCAAGGCGGTGGTGCGCGACGTCGGGCGCGTGCTCGACATGACCTACGCCGAGGTCGACAAGGTCGCCAAGCTGATTCCGCCCGCGCTCGACATGACGCTCGAGAAGGCGCTGGTCGAGAATCCGCTGCTCAAGCAGCTGCGCGACAGCGACCCGAAGGTGCGCGAGCTGCTCGAGATCGGCCAGCGGCTCGAGGGCATGACCCGGCACGCCTCGGTGCACGCCGCCGGGGTGGTCATCGCGCCGAGCGCGATCACCGACTACGCGCCGCTGTACAAGGGGGCCCGCGACGAAATCGTGACGCAGTGGGCGATGAAGGAAATCGAGAGGATGGGTCTCCTCAAGATGGACTTCCTGGGCCTGAGCACGCTCACCCTGATCGACGATGCGCTGAAGGAGATCAAGCGCACGCGCGGCGAGACGCTCGACATCGATGCCATCCCGATGGACGACCTGAAGACGTATGCGCTGTTTGCCGACGGGCAGACGGCTGGCGTTTTCCAGTTCGAGTCGTCGGGCATGCGCGAAGTGCTGCGCAAGGCCAAGCCGTCGCGGTTCGACGACCTGATCGCGCTCAACGCCCTCTACCGCCCCGGCCCGCTCGGCGCCGGCGTCGTCGACAGCTTCGTCAACCGCCGCCATGGCCGTGAGCAGATCACGTACATGGTGCCGCAGATGGAGCCGATCCTCAGCGACACCTACGGGGTCATCGCCTATCAGGAGCAGGTCATGCGCGTGGCGCGTGACGTCGGCGGCTTCACGATGGGCGAGGCCGACGTGCTGCGCAAGGCCATGGGCAAGAAGGACCCCAAGGTCATGGCGGCGCAGCGCGACCGGTTCGTGCAGGGCGCGATCGCGAACACGCTGTCGGAGAAGAAGGCCGGCGAGATCTTCGACCTGCTGGCGTACTTCGCCGGGTACGGCTTCAACAAGTCGCACTCCACCACGTACGCGCTGCTGGCGTACCAGACGGGCTACCTCAAGGCCAACTACCCGCGCTACTTCATGGCGGCGCTGCTGACCATCGAGGCGCAGAACACCGACAAGCTGTCGTCGTACCTGGGGGAGTGCCGCGACCTCGGCGTGCCCGTGCTGCCGCCCGACGTCAACCTGAGTCAGCTGCCGTTCACCGTCGAGCCCGAGGGCGTGCGCTTCGGCCTGACCGCCGTGAAGAACGTCGGCGAGGGCGCCATCCTGTCCATCCTCGCGGTGCGCGCCGAGCGCGGCGGCCGGATCGACTCGCTGCGCACCCTCTGCGAGCATGCCGACCTGCGGCTGGTGAACAAGCGGGTCCTCGAGAGCCTGGCCAAGGCCGGCGCGCTCGACTCGCTGGCCCCGGCCGACGAGCCGATCACGTCGCGGCGGGCCCGGCTGTGCGCGGCCATCGATCGCGCGCTCGAGCATGGCAACCGTATCCAGAAGGATCGCGACCGCGGCCAGACGCAGCTCTTCGACGCGCTCCTCGGCGGCGGCGAGGACGACGGCGATGCCTCGACAACGCCGGATCTGGCCCTGCCCGACGCGGATCCGTGGCCAACCGCCCAGGTCCTGGCCTTCGAGAAGGAGGCGCTCGGCCTCTATCTGAGCGGACACCCGCTCACCGCCCACCAGGAGGACCTGGCCAAGGCCGGCGCCAAGCCCATCGCGCAGTGCACCGAAGCGGCGGCCGACGTCCTGGTCGGCGGCATCATCGGCGGTGTCCGCCACGTGAAGACCAAGAAGGGCGACCGGATGGCGGCCTTCATGCTCGAGGATCTCGACGGGTCGCTCGAGGTGGTGGCGTTCCCCGAGACGTTCCGCAACTTCGGCCAGGCCATCGAGAACGACCGCATGGTGCTGGTGCGCGGCAAGCTGGAGGCCGGCGACGACACGCCGAAGATCCTGGCCAGCGAAATCAAGCCCCTGTCCTCGCTCAACGAGACGTTGTCGCGCGAGGTGGCCATCTCGCTGAAGACGCCGTCGCGGATGATGTTCGAGGCCGTGGCCGACGTCCTGCTGCGTCATCGGGGCGACCGGCGCGTGCGTCTCGACGTCGAAATCCGCGACCTGCCGCGGGCCATGCGGGTGCGCGCCGAACTCGCGGCCGTGCAGGTGCGCCCGTCCGAACAACTGGTGGCCGACCTCGAGCGTGTCTGCGGCGTCGGTGCCGTCAAACTGCGGTAACCTGACCTCCATGTCCGTGGACACCCTCGAGTTCGAGGAACCCGTCGCCGCCCTGCTGAAGGAAATCGACCAGCTCGGCAGCCAGCCCCCGACGCCCGAGCGCGCCGGCGAGATCGCGCGCCTGCAGGCCCGCGCCCGCCAGGTGCGCCAGGACCTGTTCGCCCGGCTCACGCCGTGGCAGCGCGTCCTGGTGGCGCGGCACCCGCAGCGTCCGTACCTGCTCGACTACGTCGCCCGGTTGTGGCCGGGCTTCACCGAGATCCACGGGGATCGCCGCTTCGGCGACGACCAGGCCATCATCACGGGCTTCGCCCAGTATCACGACCAGCCGGTGCTCATCGTCGGGCACCAGAAGGGGCGTGACACCAAGCAGAAGATCACGCGGAACTTCGGCTACGCCCGCCCCGAGGGGTACCGGAAGGCCATGCGGGCGATGAAGATGGCGGAGAAGTTCCGCCGCCCCGTGATCTGCCTGGTCGATACCCCGGCCGCCTACCCCGGCATGGAGTCCGAGGAGCGCGGCATCGCCGAGGCGATTGCCGTCAACCTGCGCGAGATGGCCGTGCTCGAGACGCCGATTCTCGTCGTGGTGACCGGGGAGGGGGGCAGTGGGGGCGCGCTCGGCATCGCGGTGGGCGACACCGTGCTGATGCAGGAGTACGCGGTCTACAGCGTCATCCCGCCCGAGGGCTGTGCCGCCATCCTGTGGCGGGACTCCGCCAAGAAGGTCGAGGCGGCCGACGCCCTCAAGATGACGGCGCCCGACCTGCTGGCGCGCGAGATCGTGGACGGCATCATCCCCGAACCGGCCGGCGGCGCCCATCAGGACTACGACCTCGCGGCCTCGCACCTGGACGCCGCCCTCTGGCCGGCGCTCCAGACGTTGATGGCGATGAGCACCGCCGAGCGCCTCGAGCATCGCTACGAGAAGTTCCGCCGCATCGGCCGCCTTGGCGCCGAGATCTCCGGTACGGCCTCCTGAGCGTGCTCGTCCGGCACGCCGCATCATGCGGACACTGATCTGGGATCCCGTCGTCTGTGACGAGGTAGCCGCGCAATCGCTGGCCACCGCACTCGACGTGTCGCCGGTCGTCGCCCGCCTGCTCTGTCATCGCGGCCACGGCGACCCGGAGGCGGCGCACCGCTTCCTGTATCCGCAACTCTCGCAACTGCACGATCCCTACGGTCTGGCCGACATGCGGCCGGCCGTCGATCGGCTGTGTGCCGCGCTCGAGCGACGCGAGCGGATTGCGATCCACGGCGACTACGACGTCGACGGCGTGACCTCGACGGTGATTCTCCGCCGCGCCCTCGAGCTGCTCGGCGGCGACGTCACGCACTTCATCCCCGAGCGACTCCGCGACGGCTATGGCCTGCAGGCCCCGGCGGTCGAGCGGCTGCACGCCGAGGGCGTGCGCGTCATCGTCTCGGTGGACTGCGGCATTCGCAGCGCGGAGGCGGCGCGCCGCGCCCGCGAACTCGGCGTCGACCTGATCATCACGGATCACCACGAGCCGGAAGCCGAACTGCCGTCGGCGCTCGCGGTGATCAACCCCAAGCGGGTGGACTGCACGTACCCCGACAAGCACCTCGCCGGGGTGGGGGTGGCGTTCAAGGTCGTCCAGGCCCTGTGCCAGCGGTTCGGCCGTGAGAAGTGGCTGCCAGCCTTCCTGAAACTGGCGGCCATCGGTACCGTGGCCGACGTGGTCCCGCTGGTGGGGGAGAACCGCATCATCGCCAAGCTCGGGCTCGAGCGGCTGTCGCAAGGGCCGCACACCGTGGGGCTGCGCACGCTGCTCGAGTCGGCGGGACTCCAGAACAAGACCATCGACGGCTTCCACGTGGCGTTCGTCATCGCGCCGCGGGTCAACGCCGCCGGGCGGATGAGCACGCCGGACCTGGCCACGCGCCTGCTGCTGGCGAGCGACGAGGCGCAACTGGACGAGGTGCGTCGGTTGGCGGAGCAGCTCGGCGAGGAGAACACGCGCCGGCAGGCCTACGAAGCCGACATCGTGGCCGACGCCAAGAAGCAGGTCGAGACCGACGTGCGCATCGGCGCGCACAACGTGCTGGTCGTGGCGGGCGAGGGCTGGCACCGCGGCGTGATCGGCATCGTGGCGTCCAAGCTGGTCGACGCGTTCTACAAGCCGACGATCGTCCTGTCGATCGAGGATGGGATCGCGCACGGCTCGTGCCGGTCGATTCCTGCCTTCAACATGCTCGGCGCGCTCGACGGGTGTGCCGATCTGTTCCAGAAGTACGGTGGCCACAAGCAGGCCGCGGGCCTGACGATGGACGCCGCCCGGATTCCGGAGTTCCGGGACCGCATCAACGCGCATGGGCTGGCCTGTCTCGAACCGACCGACCTGATGCCGCGGCTGCGCATCGACAGCGAACTGCGGCTGGCCGGGATCGACTCGCGGGTCGTGGCCGGCCTCGAGCAGATGGCGCCGTTCGGCCTGGCCAACGCCAAGCCGGTCTTCGATGCCACCGGCGTCGAGTTGCTCGGCACGCCGCGCCGCATCAAGGACCGCCACCTCAAGGTCCAGGTGCGGCAGGACGGGCGCGTCTTCAACGCCATCGCGTGGCGGGCAGCCGAGAAGGCCGCGCAGTGGGAGCAGCATCGACAGTCGCTGCGCCTGGCGTATTCGCTCGACAAGCAGACGTTTCGCGGCGAGACCACACTCGAGCTCACGGTGGCCGACCTGCGCTGCCCGGAGCCGACGGTGCCGGAGCCGGTCTGATGCGCGTCCGCCGGTTCCTGCGGTACCTGCTGGCGGCCTTTGCCCTCGGCTTTGCGACGTGGCTCGGCCTGCAGGTGCGGGGACGACCGATCGCCACGGGCGACGTGACCGATCCGCGCACCGACCCCAACGCCGTCATCGAGTCGAGCGGCGGCCTCATCACCCGGACGCGGGGTGAGGCGCGCGACCTCGACCTGCAGCACCAGGGCCTGCGCACCTATCCCGACGGACGCACGGTGTTCCAGCAGGTGGTCGTCACCGTGCCCCCGCGCGACGACCGACGCGGCTTCACCATCAAGGGCGACGAGGCCGAGGTCACCAAGGACAATGCCCAGGTCCGGTTGACGGGCCACGTCCAGCTGACGACCACCGACGCGCTCACCATGACCGGGCCGGAGGCGACCTACGATGCCGCCGACGGCATCATCCGCATTCCCGGCGATGTGGCCTTCTCCAGGGAACGCATGACCGGGTCGTCGCTGGGCGCCACCTACGACAACACGCGCGACGTGTTGTGGATGCTCGAGCGGGCGAAGATCGACATCGGCGCCGACGCGAAGGGGCAGGGCGAACTGCACATGGCCTCGGGGTCGGCCGGCTTCGCCCGCGCCGAGCGCTACATCCGCCTGGACGGCGCGGCCTCGGTGCAGCGCGACGGGCAGACCCTCTCCGGTGACAGCGTCACCGTCTTCATGCAGCCGACGGCCGACATCGTCGAGTTGATCGAACTGCGAGGGCAGTCGGCGGTGTCCCTGCCGGCGCCGCAGCAGCTGCAGCAGATGGCCGCCACCGACATCAACCTGGCGTACCAGCCGGACGGTCGCACGCTGCGACAGGTCACGCTCGCCGAGCGGGCCGTGGTGCAGTTCCGCGGCCAGGGCGGCGGGGTCGGGCGGCGCCTGGCGGCCGCGATCATCGACATGCAGCTGGATGCCGATGGGGCGACGATGACCGGGCTGACGGCGCAGGATGCCGTGCAACTCGCGATGCCGCAGGCCGGGGCGACGCCGGCGCGCGTCATCAACGGCGATGCGCTGACCGGCATCGGGCAGCCTGGCCGCGGCCTCACCGCGGCGACCTTTGCCAACAACGTCACCTTCAAGGAGACGCGCGCGGCCGGCAAGGGACTCGCCGCCCTCGACCGCACGATCACCGCCCAGACCCTCGACCTGCAGACCAACGGGGCCCTCGACGCCATCGATCGCGCGACGTTCAACGGCATGGTGGCGGTCAAGGACGCCACGCGGACGGCCTCGTCGCCGCGCCTCGTCTATCGCACCGAGTCCGGCGACATCACGTTGAGTGCCGAAGGCACGACGCAGATGGCGCGCATCGACGACACCCGCGGCTCCGTGCAGGCCCGCATCGTCAACATCCTGGGCGGCGGCGACGACGTGCTGGCCGAGACGGACGTGCGGTCGGTGCTGCAGGGCGGCGGCGACGGGCCCGCGCGTCCGGGCATGTTCAAGGCCGACGAGCCCGTCAACGTCACCGCCGGCAAGCTCGAACGCAAGGCGAAGCAGGCCGTCTACACGGGCGACGCCCAGATCTGGCAGGGTGCGACGTCGATCAAGGGCGACACCCTCACGCTCGACGAGGACACCGGCAACCTGCGGGCCGTGGGCACGGTGCGCACGGTCATGGAACTCGAGGAACTGGATGCCGCGAGTGGGAAGAAGGAACGCAACGTGACCACCGGCACCGCCAACGAGCTCGAGTACCTCGACAAGGAGCGGAAGGCGATCCTCCGCAACGCGGCGCGGCTCGTCAGCACCCGGGATGGCGACCTGCGTGGCACGCGGATCGAGATGTTCCTGCTCGAGGGCGGCCGCGAGCTCGATCGCCTCGAGGCCTACGACGCCGTCACGCTGCAGACGTCGACGCGCCACGCCACCGGCGCGCGCCTGACGTACTTCACGAAGGACGGGCGCTATGTGATGGGCGGGACGCCGGTCGTGGTCCTCGAGCAGTTCCCCAGCGAGTGTCGCGAGACGACGGGCCGGCGCCTGACGTTCTTCCGCGCATCGGACGTCATCACCGTGGACGGCAACCAGTCCACGCGTACGCAGGGCCGCACCGCCGGGACGTGCCCCGCCCTGAAGCCCTCGTAATGGCGCTGCTGCAGACGGACCGGCTCACCAAGGCCTATGGCGGACGCACCGTCGTGGCCGGCGTCAGCCTCGAAGTGCAATCGGGTGAGGTGGTCGGGTTGCTCGGGCCCAACGGCGCCGGCAAGACGACGACGTTCTACATGTGCGTCGGGCTCACGCGGCCGGACTCGGGCACCGTCACCCTCGACGGGGTGAACGTGACGCAGGACCCGATCTACGTCCGGGCCCGCAAGGGGCTGGCGTACCTGCCGCAGGAGGCGTCGATCTTCCGGGGCCTGACCGTCGAGCAGAACGTGCTGGCCATTCTCGAGACCCTGAGTCTGGATGGCGCGCAGCGGCGGGCCCGGTGCAAGGAACTGCTGGCGGAGCTGTCCCTGTCGCATCTCGCCCGTTCGAAGGCCTACACACTGTCCGGGGGCGAGCGGCGGCGAGTAGAGATTACGCGCGCCCTGGTCAACAACCCCAAGTTCATCCTGCTGGACGAGCCGTTTGCGGGCATCGACCCGATTGCCGTCTCCGACATCCAGAAAATCATCTTCCACCTGAAAAATCGTGGCATCGGCGTGCTGATTACGGACCATAATGTCCGGGAGACCCTGAAGATCACGGATCGGGCGCACATTGTGCATGCAGGCACCATCTTCAAGAGCGGTACGCCGGGCGAGCTGGCGGCCGACGAGGAGGTCAAGCGCATTTACCTCGGGACCGATTTCCGGCTCGACTGAGATCTCCGTCTTCACGTAGCCCAGACCATGGCCATCACGCAGAAGCTCCAGACACGCCTGTCGCAGAAGCTCGTCCTGACGCCGTCGTTGCAGCAGGCCATCAAGCTGCTGCCGATGACGACGCTCGAGCTGGCTGAGCTCCTGACGCAGGAAATCGTCGAGAATCCGATGCTGGAGGAAATTCCCACCGAGGAAGCCCAGGCGGTGGATTCCCAGGCCCAGACCTCCGAGCCCGAGGCGCCCGAGGTCCCCAAGCCCGACCGGCCCGACGCCAACTGGGACGAGCAGGACTACGCGTACTTCTTCGGCGAGTACCTCGACGACGGCGGGTACCGATCGCGGATGCCGGTCGAGGTGAAGGAACTGCCGCCGATCGAGAACACGCTCTCGACGTCCGGGTCATTGGCCGACCATTTGCTTTGGCAGCTGTCGATGCGTCCCGACATCTCCCCCGACCAACGGGAGATCGGCGAAGCCATCATCGGCAACCTGAACGACGACGGGTATCTGATGGCGTCGGTGGACGAACTGGCCCAGATGGGGGGCTGGTCCCAGACGCAGGTCGAGACGGTGTTGCTGATTCTCCAGCACCTCGACCCGGTCGGCGTCGCCGCGCGCGACCTCCAGGAGTGCCTCTCGCTGCAGTTGCGGTACCTCGGGCATGCCGACACGCCGGCCGAGACGATCGTCGGTGAGCACCTCCGCCTGCTGCAGAACCACCAGGTGCCCGAGATTGCCAAGCGGATGGGCATGCCCATCGAGCAGCTCAAGGAGCACATCGAGATCATCCGGCATCTCGATCCCAAGCCCGGCAGCCGCTTCAACCCCGCGCCCTCGCAGTACGTCATGCCGGACGTCTACATCGTCAAGGTCGAGGACCAGTACGTCGCCGTGCTCAACGACGACGGCCTGCCGCAGCTGCGGATCAGCCCGGTCTACAAGCGGCTGCTCGACAACAAGAACGACGAGTCGGCGGCCGAGACGCGGGCCTACGTCAAGGAGAAGTTCCGCTCGGCGCTGTGGCTGCTCAAGTCCGTCGATCAGCGACAGAAGACGATCATCAAGGTCGCCAACAGCATCATCCAGTTCCAGAAGGAGTTCCTGGACCTGGGCATCGAGCACCTGCGGCCGCTGGTGCTGCGTGACGTGGCCGAGGACATCGGCATGCACGAGAGCACGGTCAGCCGGGTGGTCAACAACAAGTACATGCACACGCCCCAGGGCGTGTTCGAGATGAAGTACTTCTTCCACAGCGGCATCAGCAGCTCGTTCGGCGAGAGCGTCTCGTCGGTGACGATCAAGCAGCGGATCCGCAAGATCATCGAGGCCGAGGACGGCCGCAAGCCACTCAGCGACTCGAAGATCGTCAGCATCCTGCAGCGCGAGGGACTCGTGCTCGCGCGCCGGACGATCGCGAAGTACCGGGAAGAGCTTCGCATTCCCACTTCCAACCAGCGCAAGGTGCTGTACTGACCTCGCGAAAGGACCGCTCATGCGGCTCGCGCTGACAGGGCGCAACCTCACCATCACGCCGGCTCTCCGACAAGTGGTCACCACGCGGCTCGAGAAGCTGGACCGTCTCCTCCACGGCAGCATCATCTCGGCACAGGTCGCGCTGCAGGTCCAGAAGGACCGCGTCAACGCCGACGTGCGCGTGACCACGCGCGGCGATCACGATCTGAGCGGCCACGGCCAGGCCCCGACGGCGCGCGCGTCGGTGACGGCGGCCATTGCCAAGGTCGAGCACCAGGCCGAGAAGGTGAAGGGCAAGCTCGAGGCCCGCAAGCGGCGTCCGGCCGTGGCGAAGGACGCCGTCGAGGCCGTCGTCGTCGAGGCGCCCCGGGTGCGTCGGGCCGCGGTGCGTGGGGAACAGGAGGCCGTGTCGGCGCGTGTGATTCGCGTCCGGCGTCCCTCGGCCAAGCCGATGCTGCTCGAGGATGCCCTGCCGCGACTGGACGCCGCGCCCGGCTCCGTGGTGGTCTTCCGAGACGCCGCGCTGGATCGCCTCCAGGTGCTGGTGCGGCGCGCCGATGGGCACGTCGGCCTCGTCGACGCGGACGCCTGACCGAAGGCTGGCCCCATGGTCGCCATCCCCGACTCCGGTTCGCAGGGCCTGACGGTCCGTGATCTCCTGACGCGGTGCGCCGGGACGCCGCTGGGCGACCTGGCGCTGCGTGCCGGGGGCTCGGGACTGGGGCGCCGCATCACGCGGGTGTCCCTGCAGAAGACGGGCCTCGCGCTGACCGGGCAGCCGCAGTACCTCGAAGACGGGCGGGTGCTGCTGTTCGGGCGGAGTGAGGTGCAGTATCTCGCCGGCCTCGAACCCGGGGAACGCGCCATCCGCCTGCGGGATGTGCTGCGGCCAGGATTGCCCTGCGTGGTCGTGACGGCAGGCCTGCCGATCGACCCCGTGCTGGTCGAGATGGCCGACGCGCGTGGCGTGCCCGTGTTGTCGACCGACGTCCTGACGTCGGAGACCCTCGTGGCGCTCACGGGTGTGCTCGAGGAGGGACTGGCGCCGATGACCACGATGCACGGCGTGCTCGTGGACATCCTCGGCCTCGGAGTGCTGCTGCTCGGCGAGAGCGGCATCGGCAAGAGCGAATGTGCGCTCGACCTCGTCGTCCGCGGTCACCGCCTCGTGGCCGACGACGCCGTCGAGATCACGCGTCGCGGGTCGGTGCTGGTCGGGACCTCGCCGGCGCTGACCCGGCATCACATGGAGGTGCGGGGCCTGGGCATCATGAACGTCCAGGACCTGTTCGGCGTGGCCTCGACGCGTCAGCGGATGCAGGTCGAGTTCATCGTGCGGCTGGTCCGCTGGGACAGCCACACCGAGTACGAGCGACTGGGGCTGGACGAGGCGACCGAGCCGCTGCTCGGCCTGCCGGTGCCGGTGGTCACGTTGCCGGTCGGCCCCGGCCGCAACATCGGCATCCTCGTCGAAGTGGCAGCGCGACGCCATCTGCTGCTCGCGCGCGGCATCTCGGCGGCGCAGCGCCTGGCGGCCCGCCTCGAGGCCGAACTGAAGGCAGGGGAGTCATGAGTCGACGCGCACCCGTCACCCCCGTCCCGGCCTCCGGGGATCACGCCCCGATGAGCCGCTTCATCGTGCTCACGGGCCTGTCGGGGTCCGGCAAGACGCAGGCGATTCGCGCCCTCGAGGACCTCGGGTACTTCTGCGTCGACAACCTGCCCGTCGCGCTGATCCCGACGTTTGCCGAGCTCACCCTCCGGACGGGCGGCGAGATCACCCGGGCCGCGGTCGTCGTCGACATCCGCGAGCGCTCGCTGCTGAAGTCCTTCCCGGAGGCCTATCAGGCCCTGCAGGGCATGCCGGGGCTGGAACCGCGGCTGATCTTCCTGGACGCGACGGACGCGGCGCTGGTGCGGCGCTTCAGCGAGACGCGCCGCCCGCATCCGCTGGCCGAGAACCAGTCGGTGAGCGAGGGCATTCGCGCCGAGCGCGAACAGCTGGCGCCGATCCGGTCCATGGCGGACCAGATCATCGACACGACCGACATGACCGTGCACGAACTGCGGCATGCGTTCATGGCGGCGTCGCGCGACCGTGGCACGAGTGCCGGGCCGGTGGTCACGTTCCTCAGCTTCGGATTCAAGCACGGCGTGCCGCTGGACGCCGACCTCGTCTTCGACGCGCGGTTCCTGCCCAACCCGCACTTCGTACCCGACCTGCGGCCGCACACCGGCCGCGACGCCGAGGTCCGCGCCTTTCTCGAGCAGTACGACGACTACGCGATGTTCCTGGAGCGCGTCGGCGATCTGCTCGCGTTTCTGCTGCCCCGCTATGCCGCCGAGGGCAAGAGCTACGTGACGGTGGCGATCGGATGCACCGGTGGCAAGCACCGGTCGGTGGCCATCGCCGAAGAGCTGAAGCGCCGCGTGGCGACCGTCGGCGGCATTCGCCTGCGCGTGCGCCATCGCGACATCGCCCAGGAATAGGATCAGCGAGGACTGACGTGCCTGACACCGATCGACAGGGACTGGGCGTGGTGGTCGTGACCCACGGCCAGTTGGCCCATGAGCTCGTCAACGCGGCGGAGATGATCGCCGGGGAGCTGGTGCGCTTCGAAGCCGTCGCGCTCGGCTGGCACGACGACCCGAACGCGGCCCGGGATCAGATCGCCGCGGCGGTGGCGCGCGTGCAGGGCAGCTCCGGCGTGCTCATCCTGACGGACATGTTCGGCGGCACGCCGAGCAATCTCGGCATCACCTTCCTGGAGGACGATCGGGTCGAGGTGATCACGGGCGTCAACCTGCCGATGCTCGTCAAGCTCGCCAATCTCGATCCCAGCCACGCCGGCCTGCTCGGCATCGCGCGGCAGGTCCGCGAGCACGCCCGCGAGGCGATTCGCGTGGCGTCGGATCTGATGCGGCCCGACGCGGGATGACGCGGCCATGGTGACGCGCGAGGTGACGATCGTGAATCCGCTGGGCCTGCATGCGAGAGCGGCGGCGAGGTTCGTGCGGCTGGCCTCGCAGTATGCCTCCACCATCCGCGTCGCGCGCGGGTCGCGTGAGCTCGACGGCAAGAGCATTCTGGGCTTGCTGTTGCTGGGGGCCGCGCGGGGATCGTCGATCGTCATCCGGGCCGAAGGGACCGATGCCGAGCCTGCCGTCGCGGCCCTGGTCGCACTCGTGGCCGAGGGATTCGGGGAGTCGTGACGTGCTGATGCTGACCGGGGTGGCTGTCGCACCAGGTGAGGCCGTGGGCCCCGCCGTGGTGGTTCGGCTGCGGGCGCACGACGTCCGCTATCGCATCGCCAACGAAGACGTCGCGAGCGAGCAGGCGCGGCTGTCGGACGCCTCCGAGCGCACCCGGGTGCAGCTCGAGGAGATTCGCGACCGCACCCGTCACGTGCTCGGCGCCGAGATCGCCGGGATGTTCGACGTGCAGTTGCTGATGCTGACCGACCCGTTGCTGCGCGAGCGCGCCGATGCCCTCATTCGATCGCGGCATGTCAACGCGGAGTGGGCGGTGGTCGAGGCCGGCGAGGAACTGATGCAGCGGCTCCGCGCCATCGAGGATCCTTACCTGCAGGAACGCCACGGCGATCTCAGCGACGTCCTCGGGCGGGTCCGGGCCAACCTGCAGCGCGACGACAGCGACGCCAACTGGCTGAATGCGCAACTGGCGCGGTTTGCCGAGCCGTGCGTCTTCGTAGCCGACGACCTGCCGGTCTCGGTGGCCGCGCAACTGGACTGGTCGCGCCTTGCGGCCCTCGCCACCGACGCCGGCACGCGCACGGCGCACACGGCAATCCTGGCGCGCTCCATGGGCATTCCGGCCGTCGTCGGCCTCCAGGAAGCCACGCGGATGGTACCGCCGGGCGCCGTCCTGCTGGTGGACGGCACGACCGGCGTGATCGCCATCGACCCACCGCCCGCCGTCATCGCCGCCACCCGCTATCGGCTGCAGCCGGTGGCGGCGGCGCGGCCGTCACTCAGCGGCCCGGCGCTGACGGCCGACGACGTGCCGTTGCAGCTGTACGCCAACATCGAACGGCCCGAGGACGTGCCGTTTGCGCTGCGCGAAGGCGCCGCCGGGCTCGGGCTGGTGCGCTCGGAGCTGCTGCTGGGCGGCCAGCCGATTGGCAACGTCAGCGAGCAGCAGCAGGTCGACGCCTACCGGGCGGTGTTCGATCACGCGGGCGATCACGAGGTCACCATCCGGACGTTCGACATCACGCCGGAGGAGATGGGACTGCCGGAGTTGTTCGAGGTCGAACCACGTGAACGCCTCGGCATGCGGGGGCTTCGCCTCGGGCTCGTCCGCCCCGAGCTGCTCGAGCGTCAACTGCGTGCGCTGATCAGGGCCGGCGCGGGGCGCAACCTGCGCATCATGTTCCCCTTCGTGACGAGCGCCGACGAGGTGGCGCGCGCCATCACGATGCTGCGGGCGCAGGCCGAGAAGATCGGCATGGCGCCGCCGCCGGCCGGGGTGATGGTGGAAGTGCCTGCCGCGGCGCTGGACGCTGGCCGCCTGGCGCGACATGCGGCCTTCCTCAGCATCGGCACGAACGATCTCACGCAGTACACGCTGGCGGCCGACCGCAGCGACGTCCGCGTGCAGCACCTCTACGACCCCAAGCATCCGGCCGTGCTGCGGCTCATTCGCATGGTCGTGCGCGGCGCGCGGCGGCATGGGCGACGCGTCGCCGTGTGTGGGGAGATGGCCGCGGATGCGGCGCTGCTGCGCGTGTTGCTCGGGCTCGGTCTGCGCGAGTTCAGCATGGCCGCGACCTCCTTGCGGCAGGCGCGAGATGCCGTGCGCGACTGCACGATCGACGAGGCCCGCGATGCCGCGCTCCGCGCGCTCTACGAGGGTGACGTCGGCAGGGTCGCGGTGCCCTAGACCACGTCGAGCAGCCGCACGCGTCCAGTGCCCTCGTCGTAGACGGCGCCGACGAGCATCATCCGGCCCGCCTCGAGTCGGCGACGCCCCTCTGCCGAGTCGGCGATGCGGGTCATCGCCAGGCGCACGTTGGCCTCCACGGCCCGTGACAGCTGCCGATCCGGCGACAGGTCGGCGTTGACCTCGGCCAGTGCCGGGAGAATCGCCTCGACGAGGCCCTCGATGCCTGGATCGATCGAGGCACGGCGCGCGCGCGACTCGATCGCGGCCCGCACGGCGCCGCAGCCCTCATGCCCGAGCACCATCAGCAACGGCGTGTCGAGACACGCGTGGGCATAGTCGAGACTGGCGGACGCATCGGGCGCGTGGATGTGGCCTGCGACGCGGATCACGAACAGTTCGCCGAGCACGGCGTCGAAGATCAGTTCGGGCGGCACGAGGGCGTCGGCGCATCCGAGGATCGTCGCGAAGGGCTGCTGACCGTGCGAGAGTTCCGCCAGCATCTCGGGCCGCATGCCGGTGAAGCGCGGGTGTCCGGCACGGTAGCGGGCGTTGCCCTCGATCAGCCGATGCAACGCGGCGTCAGCGGTCACGAGCGGATCGGCCGGGCTGTCGTCCATGTGCCTCACGCCTGCACGCGCGGGTTGCCGTCCACGGTGGCCGCGCTGAAGTAGTAGAAGTTCTTGACCCACACGTGTGCGCGGCAGACCCGGTCGAAGAGTGCCGCCTCGAGCGGGCCCTTCGCCGCCGCCTCGATCACCGCATCCACGTGAGCGGCGGTGGCCGGCGAGGTGGCGATGGTCGAGATCCCGGGGTGGCTCAGGGCGAACCGGACCGACAGTTCCACCAGGTCCATGCCGTGGTCGAGGGCCTCGCGTCGCAGGCGATCCACTCGCGCCAGGTATTCGCTGACGATCTCGGGCGAGGCCATGGCCAGCTTGACGTCGCGACTGAGGGACTCGCGGGTGGCGGCGCCAGCAAGGGCCCCGCCGTGATCGAAGAGACACCGCGCGATGACCCCGACCCCTCGTTCGAACGCCAGCGGCACGACGCTGACCAGCGGCCGCGACTCGAAGGCGTTGAAGACCAGTTGCACGCCATCGACCCGGCGGGTCTCGATCAGGCCGAGCAGGGCATCGTGCTCATGGTCCTGGGCACTGACACCCACAGAGCGCACCTTGCCCTGGTCGCGCAGTCGATGCAGCGTCTCGAGCCAGGCGGTCTCGCGGCCCCACCGGTAGTACCACTGGTGCAGTTGCACGAAGTCCACGCAGTCGAC